>Ga0326597_10006703_pt1 | contig 15739 bp, 12 predicted proteins | sample RVTome_12_FD_203789 | JGI IMG/M metagenome (GOLD analysis project Ga0326597, IMG submission 203789) | Soil microbial communities from uranium-contaminated site in the Upper Colorado River Basin, Wyoming, United States - RVT100D185 | ecosystem: Environmental > Terrestrial > Soil > Contaminated >...
TCTCCGCGATTGCCGCGGCGAGGGAAAACATCTACCTGGAGTCCTCGTTCTTCTCCGACCCGCTCGTGCCCCGCATGCTGATTCGAAAAGCCAGGGAGTTCCGGGGCCGCGTCACCTGTGAGGGGCTGGATGAAGAAGCCTGCTCGGCGCGAAAGCGGGAGGCGGTCGACATTAACGTGATCCTTCCCGGTGCCTCCGACAAACCGATCATCGACGTCATCGGCGCCTCCGATTTTCACGAAATGCTGCACCTCGGCATCAAGCTCTACCGGTGGGACCCGCCCCAGGGATGGTCGGCGTCGGCGATGCTCCATACCAAGGCGTGGCTCGTGGACTATCGGCCCGGTGCCGGCGGCCTCACGTACGTGGGCTCGTCGAACGCGACGCAGCGAAGCCACATTCAGGACAACGAGGTCGGAATCGTCTCGACTTCCGCGGATTTCGCGGACGAGGTATACACGCGGCTGTTCCTCCCGGATATGAAAGTGGATTCGAGAGTGGAGATTGCCGAGAACTTCCACGTCGTGCTTTCAACCGACCCGGCCATACGCGCCGGGCGATGGTTCCGGCGCTTCCTCGTGGACTTTCTCTGGGTTATTTGACCGCCTGAGCGACAGAACCTCTCCGAGGTCCGGGCAAAGCTTGCCGTTCGCGTCGGTGACGAACGTCGGTTGGAAGTAGGACTCGAACTTCGGGTCCACCGGAAAGGCCGGCTGATATTGCGGGTCCAGCACTTCCGTTGTGCTCACGAAAGTCCGGTTCCTCCGGTGGTACTTCGGAAGACAAAGGCCGAAGAGACTCCCGAGACTGATGAGCCGGTGCCAGTTGCCGAGCGAGCTTCGGTACTCCCACTGCAGTCGGGCTTCGTGCCACAGAGCCCGAAGGCGGCGGTGGCGGAGACGGAGGAAGTCGGGCCACCAGCGGGAGAAGGACTCGATTCCCTCGAGCGGCTGGAGGCACAGAGTAACCCCTTCGAGATCGCGAACTCGGGTCCTCGGAAGAATCCGGCGGTCCTCGAGGCTTTCGAAGAAGTAGGGGGTTCCGAGAAGGGGAATGGGGAGCGTGAAATAGCCCGGGAGCGGAAGAGCGGGTTGATCCAGGAGATGGTCGAGCTCCGATTCGATCGAGGCCTCGGTGCGCGTCGTCGGATCGAAGATGAGACCGTATAGAAAGACGATCCCCTTCTCGAGACAGCTCCGCATCATCTCCGGGGTATCGCACACGGTGTTCTGCTTCTTGTCGAAGGCGTGAAGGGTCGAGGGATCCATCGACTCGACTCCGCAGAAGAGCGCGGAGCAGCCGGCCTCTCGGGCCTTGTCGAGGTTCTCGCCCCTGGCGAAGAAGTCCGCCGTGACCTCGGCCGACCAGTCGTGGAGCCGCCCATCGGAATGTAGAGAGCGAAGCATCGAGAGCTTGGCGTCGAAGGCGCGAGAGTCGTTGCCGAAGAAATTGTTGTCGAGGAAGAAAATATGTTTGCGGGCGCACCGCAGGATCTCGTTCTGAACGCTTCCGGGCGCCAGATTCTGGTAGTCGCGATGCCTGATGGACCCAATTGACCCAATTGACCCAATTGACCCAATTGACATTGTACAGAAGGTGCATCGAAAGTTGCAGTTCCGACTCGACTCCACCGCGCCGATGAGTCGGCTCCAGTAGGCGAGCTCGTAGCGCGGCATGACCGGCGCCGCCGCGTAGTCCTCGCCGAAGGCGTCGGCGACCACCGAAGAAAGCTCGTCCACCGGCCCGGTGCAGCAGTAATCGAAGAAACGGCGAGCGAAGGCGGGGGCGAGCTCCACGATCGAGCCTCCCGCCACGACGACGACCCCCGGGTTCAGAGTGCGGGCGTAGGCCGTCAAGTGAAGGTAGCGATCGAAATCCACCTGAAGGCCCGTCAACACCAGCATGTCCGGCCAGGCGAGAAGGCGCTGGTCGGTCAAGGGGCCGCTGTAGAGCTCGCTATAGACACGGACGTCGCAGGTGTCGCGATTGCACGCCCCCGCCAGGAACACCGGGGCCATGGCCTGCGGCCATCGCCAGGGACGCGCCCCTCCGGCGCGGTCTTCGTCGAAACGGCAGCCGACAATCAGGATGCGCTTCTGTCGCGTCATGAGGGGGGAATCGCCTCGGCGACACGCTTGATTCCCACGAGGGATTCGAAACTGAGATTTGTCGCGCGAAACCATCGTCGGACGAGAAATCGAGCTGCGGGTTTCAAGCCCGTGATGACCTCCCGGTTCGTGAGGAGGGTTCCACCTTCGAACGGACGCAATCCGTACCCGTGAACGAAGCTCGCTCCGAGAACCTCTGCTTGCCACTGAATCCGCCGGCACGGAACGAGCCGGGTGATTCGCGTCCGCGCCTCGACCACGAGAAGCCGGAAATCGAGACGCATGACGAGGTCCGTGCCCACCGCCAGCTCTCCGCCCCCCGCGGGGCGGCAGTTCCTGCAGAGGGGGCTCCACTCCGTCCAACGGTCAACGTCGGCGAAGAGTCTCCATATGTCCCCCGGAGGCCGGTCGATGTACAAACCTGCCGACACCCGGAGCCGGGATCGGTCGCCGCTACCGCGCCGGTGCATGTCGGGCGACCAGGTGGTTGTAGCCGAAGAGAATCGGCGGCAGGAGCAACGGCTCCGCGAGAGCCGCCGCGCGCTCCATCGAAAGAAGCGCGGGAAGCGCCATGCGGTTGAAGGGATGACCCGGAGCCTTGGACTTGCCGTAGGTGCGCAAGAGGTATCCCGCGCCGTACCGACCTTCGTACGCGCGGAGCGTCCGAGCGAGGTCGCTTTCGTCGGCGACCGGTGCGGGAGGGTCGCAGACCAGAGTCACTCGGGGACGGCCTCCGTCGTTCCACGCCTCGTGCAGAGATCCGTCGTCGAAGATGGTCACCTTCCCCTCGACGCAGAGCTCGGTCGCGCCCTCCGATTTCCAGCCCGCTCCCGTCCCCTCCCCCAGGACGCCGAGGTGCACCCGAAGAATTCCAGGGGCGCCGCGGTGCGGGCCGATGCGGGCTCCAGCCGGGAGGAATGCGAAGACCGCTTGACTGAGATTCGGAATCTTCGCGAGCACGGAGGCGGTTCTCGGACACAGGCGACAATTGCGCCGGTTGGGGCGGCCTCGGACGTAGAGGAGGAAGAGCATGGCGCGGCCGAGCCGCGGGTCATGGTCGAGGTACCCGCTCCAGCGCTTCCGATGGAGAACACCGAGGAGCTCTTCTTTGATCGCAGGATGGCTGGACTCCAGAAGGTCGGTGAAAGGGAACGCTCCCTTGTCGTAGAACCCTCGAGCGCTCATGGCCTCTCCGCGTGTCCCGAAGGGGACCAACCGGTGATTTGCGTCCCCAGGCCCAGGGCGCGTCGAGCCTTCTGCTCGTGCCTCCGGCCGTCATAGGTGATGTAGAGACCGCAGCAGCGGTTGCAGATGGGGAGCCGGGAGTGCAGCACATGCCGGCGGAGCGCGACCGCTTTCTCGGAGTTGAAGGCCTCGAGGAAGCCGTCGCGGAAGACGTTCCCCACGATGATGTCCGGGTGTCCCGGGCAGAAAATCATGTCCCCATTCGAATGGACCCTCGCCCAATAGAAGGGCATGAAGCAGGACTCGTTGCCAAAAACCTCCGAGTAGTCGCGAAAGTAACGAAGGAGATTGCTCCCCTTCAGGTTTCTCGGAAGTACGAAGACGAAAGGAGGGGAGAGAGACAGCCTTCGGCGGCGCAGCACCCGGGCGAGCGCGGCCGCACCCTCTCGGTAGTCGTGCGCCTCGTGTGACGTCGATACCCATCCGCGCCAGGCGCCCGAAGACTGGACGCCGAATAAGTCCCGCAGCTCTTTCTCGTACGCCTCTCCCGCCTCGGCGGGAAGGAAGTAGCGCATCGTGTAGTTCAATCCGAAGACGCCGAGCTCCCGGGCGACGCGATAGGCGGTCTCGATATGCCCTGTCGTCCACTCGCAGACGACGAAGCTCATCACCACCAGGGGCAGGGGAAGACCTCTTTGCCTTCGGAGCTCGAAGAGCGCCGAAAGCCCCTCAGTCGATCGCTGGAAATTTCCCGCGCCGCGGATGCGGTCGTGCGTCTCTTCGTCCCCGTCGATGGAGAAGAGAAGGGACAGATTCCTCACGCGGGCCAGAGGCTCCAGGTGCTTCTCCATCAGGGTGCCGTTGGTCGTGATCAAGACGTCGAACGCTCGCTCTCCCGCGAGCCCAAGGAGCGTCTCGATGTGGCGGTAACCGAAGGGCTCTCCGCCGTGGATGCTGAGAAGCGTCGTCGAAGGATCGAGGCCTTGAACGAGCCGGCTGAGCCCAGCCTCCTCCATGTGCTGTGCCTCGCGAGCTCCCCGCAGGAAGTAGCCTTCCTCGCCCCACTGGTTGCACATGGGACATCGAAGGTTACAGGTCTCGGTAGGGATCAGGGTGACGTTGCTCGCGAACGGCAGCCGGAAAGAACCGCCCGCGACGGCGGTCTCGTACTCGCGCCGCCAGCGGCTCTGGCGGGCGCGATGCCGCCACAGCATCTGCCCGAAATGCAGGTAGTCGGAGAATCGGTAACCGCTGCTCATATCAGCTCGAGCCCCGAGTGGTGGCGTGCTGCGCGGAGGATAGAGGAACCGTGCCTCATCCGGCAACTGTCACTGTAGCCCGTACAGCTACATGTTCCGGGCGAACACCGCTCTTCCGGCGCTCGTCTATCCGGCGAGATCCATCGACATCCGCGATTCGCGTCCGAGGGAGGGCTTGGCATTCCCCTTGCAGAACTCGCGGAAGAAGGAGTTTTTCCCCATGAAAAAACAAAAAGGTGGTCACCAACACCCGGTACCGAAGCCGCTCCCGCGCCCAATCCCCGAGCTCGACTTGCACGAAGCAGAGAAGTTGCAGCCGGACTGGGTTCAGGCCGAGCTCAAAGCCGTTCGAAAGTACGAGGACAAGATCCTCAATGCGCTCCAGGACGAAGAGAACTCGAATCTCTTCGCACAGGATCCCGGAAGCTTTCTCAGAAAATTGAACATCCCGATCTCCGGAGCCTTTCGGCAGAGGCTCCGAAACGACGATTCCCTGGTCCAGCTCAAGAAGGCCCATTGTTTCCAGCTTCCGAACGGCCAGCACATACGGCCGCGCCTGCGCATTCACTTCACCAAGGAAAAAGAAAAAGGAAGGGACTGAAATCATGTCGGGTACACAGACCGCTGGCTTCGATCTGGTCATGCAATTCTCCGAGGAGGCCTATGAGGAGCTCCTGGGAGTGTTCTTCGACGAAAGTGGGATCCTGGGAAGTATTGTCGACTTGATCCCGGGAGTGGAATCGAACGAGTTCACCATCGACATCTCTCTCGATCGGCCCACGGACGTTACCCTTCCGGCCGGCGCCGAGAACCCGATAGACATCCGGCTCGGCATCGGTGAGGGCGGAAGCCTCGCTTCTCTGCGCATCGTGGTGGGGATCACCGTCGATCGATCCGCGGCCGACCGCGACCTGGTCCAGATCGATTTCGAGAACGCCATATACTTCGCCGAGGTGACGGTTGGAGGAGTCCACGCGCCGATTCCGAATCTCATCAACCGGCTTTCCGACATCATTCCCTCGGTGCCCATCCTTCCCGTTCCCGTCAACCGGGCCTCCACCGCCCCGACGGACATCACTCGCGTCGACTTCAAAATCGTCGACGACACCACCGCCGCGGATTTCGATGCCACCGCGGGGATGTTCACTTTCGGGGGCGGCACCGCGGGAAATACGGAGGCGCTTCAGCGATTCGTTCCCGTGGGTGCGCGCGGCGCCATCGGAATCTTCTTCCCATGGCTGTGCCGGATGGCGGTGCCGCGCCTCGAGAGCTCCCTCGAGCTCCCCGCCGGCTCCTTCGATATCGCGGCCGATAGCTGTTCGCTCAACCGGTCGGTAGACATGGGCGACGCGACGCTCACCCGTCTCGTACTGAGACTGGAAGACGGATTCATCGGTGTCTCCGCGCGGGTGACGAAGAGCGGTTTCTGCTACGACGCCTCGGGCGATGTCTCCGCTCGGATGCGCCTCGCGATTACCGGCGGGCGCCTGGTGGCCTCCGTCGAGATCGATGACCCCGACGTGGACGTGGATATTCCATGGTACTGCTGGCTCGCCGGCGCCGTAATTGGCGCGGTCATCGGCGGCGTTCTTTTCGGTGTCATCGGGGCGATCGTGGGGGCGGTGCTCATACCTCTCATCACCTGGATCGCCAGCGAGGTGATCGAGGGGACGATTGAGGAGGTGGCGCAGCGCATCACGGATGCCATCAACGATGCCGTTCCCGACGTCGACGTTCCCGCCTTCGGAGTCAATATACTCTTCCAGGAGGTGTTCATAGACGACGTGGTGGTGACGGCGAGCTTCGACGTGGAGAGCCACGCGCCCATACGATCCCAGGGCACGCTGACGCTCACGAACAACTCCGGCGTCGACCTGGACTCCGGCAAGGTCGTCGTCGCGGCGGCGCCCGAGGCCGACGTCCGCTGGGTGGGCGAACGCGACGGCCGGAAGCTCGAGACCGGATGCCAGGCGGCCCTGGCGCGCACCGGGACGACAGATTTCGCGGGACTGGCACGGTACCAGCTATACGCTTTCGCGTACGGCACGCCGAGTGTCGTGCTCTTGTGGGAGCTGGGTTTGCCGAACCCCTTCGGTGGTCTCTTCGGGGGTTTGTTCGGCGACGAGTTCTTCGAGAACCAGCGCGTCTTCGCCGTTCGCACCAACGAAGGCCGCTACGCCATCGTGCAGGTCACGGAAATCGAGAGCTCGTACCTTCGCCTTCGCTACAAGACGTTCGAGAGGAGCGGCTTGTCGGTCCAGATCACGGGGGACTTCAAGTGCGTGAGAGAATTCGTGGCTCCCATCGACGCCGGTGTTGTCTTCGAGCCCACCCGGCGCGCGGTAGCCGCAGCGACGAGTCAAGCCGCCGGACCACTGAGCCTCGTTTCGCGCGTCTCCGCGGCGCGCCCGCCGGAGAAGGGGTGCGACGAAGACGAACCTCACGGCGGTGGGGGACAGCAGGAGCCCGGACGTCCCACCGAGCCGCCCTGCGACAGCACCACACCCCTTGCGCCTCCCCACGATGGGCGTTGGGTATCGCACTTCTTCGGGAAACAGCTCGCCCAAGCCCGGCTCGACGCCGTGACCTCGGGCATCTCGGGAAGCGCCGAGTTCCTGTGGCTCATCGGGGGCGACAAGCTCGAAGGGTCGTCGGGGAAGAAAACCGTCAACGGCGTCGAAGTGAGCTATAGCGTGAACGGAAGCCATCTGGTCCTGACAGTCGCGGCGTCGGCCCGGATCGAGCTCTTCGTGACGGTGCAGGTGATCGACGAGCACGGCTGCTCGGCGAGCGCATCCACCTGCGTCCATCATGACGGCCGCTGCCCGACCCGCGTCCGCTACATACCGGGCTTCCGGCAGTTCCAGACTCTCCAGACGGTCCCGGAAGCCAGCCTGGGAACGGTCAGTCTGGCAAAGGCGTCACCACGCGAGCCCGTTCGATATCTGCCCCTCGAGGGTTAACGGCGGGAAGCCGGGTGCGGGACGATTGCTCCCGCGCCCGGCTACATGTACTTGATGTGGCCGGCCTCGAGATCCTTTTGCACCTTTGGTGTCCGGAGAGCCGGTTCGACGAGCAGATTGCGCTCGTGAAGCCGTCGTAAATATGGATCGACGGAGGGTCGAGGAGCGGCTCCTATGGCGTCGTTCTTCCGGATCTCGATACAGTCCAGGAGGTCCTTCTCGAACTGAGCTTCGACCTGTGAAGCGAACTCCCGGCCATAGACGATCACGTTGCTCTCTGTGTGGTGAAAGGTCGAGCCCGCGGCCACGTTGTAGGAGCCGACGGAGGCGACTTCACCGTCGATGACCAGGTTCTTGGAGTGGAAGGCGCCCGGTTTCTGCCACTCGAAGATCCGGATGCCCTGTTCCAGCAGCCAGTGGTAGTGATTCCGGCTCTCCCAGTACATCCAGCCGAGCAGGCCGGCCACCACCAGAGTTCTTGCCGAGCGCCTCGAGTTCGTGATGAGACGGACCTCGACACCCCTGCGGACAGCGTCCGCGAGCGTATCCGCGACGAGCCGCGGTGGACGAATTCCGTGGCATCCCCAGAAGATATTGCGCCGTGCGGCCCGGAACATCCGAAGGTAGGCTTCGGTAAGCTTCAAGCGGCCTTCGTCATAAGGCTTGTGCGGAACGTATCGTACGCGCGTGTTACCGGCGGGCTCTAAATCGGGGAACACGGCCGAGTCCCCGTTCTTCCTGAGCTCTCGTTCTCCCTTCTCCGCTTCTGCCTGGTAGCAGTCCAAGGGGAAACCCAGCGGTCGCCGAACCTCGTCGCGGTTCATCGCCGAGTACAAGTAGAAGTCGCGAACGAACTGCTTCTGGATGTCACCCACGACGGGCCCCGTCAGGTAGACGTCGCTATCTCTCCAGGCTTTGGGCTCGATTCCACCAAATGCGTACTTGCTGCCCCAGTTCAAGCCGCCCAGAACGACGTGACGGCCGTCGACGATCATGTACTTCTCGTGAAACCGCCGCTTCTGCTTGAACTTGATCGCCCTCACGATTTGCTTGATGCGGTGATCCTGACTCCAGACCGGAAGAAGCTCTCGAAACGTCTTGTTGTAGACGACGACCTCCGCCCCGGCTTCCTCCATGTCCTTGATGATGCCGAAGGCAAAGGTGGTGTAGAGGCTGAAGTCGTCGAGGACGAAGCGAACCGCGACGCCGGCCTTCAGGTGTTCCCGAACGACATCTCGCAGTCGACGGCTCGTGTCGTCCCGCATCACCGAGAACGCGACGATATGGATGGTGCGCTTCGCCCCCGCCAGGAGCTCCCAACGCTTTTGATAGGACTGGACGCCCGAGGGCAACAAGACCACGGTATTGCCCGGCCGGACGACCGTCCCCGTCAGCCGGTCAATCTCTTTCTCGATTTCCGGCGACGCAAGAAGACTGGTCGCGGCCAAAGAGGTTCCCACGAGTAGCGACGAGTATATGGGCGGGCACCCACCCACGCAAGGCGGCTAACGCTTAGAAGGGCAGCCGCGCTGATCGCAAACCTTTGAGCTAACGACAGGGTAGCTTCTGCCACCAGTCCTTCAGGTCTTCGAGGACCTTGCGATTGACTTGCTCATCGATGTTCTTTCGGATCTTGTAAGCTTCCTCGGGGGTGATGGACCAGGTGAGGGCGGCCTCGATTTCCAGCTCGAAGACCACGGTGGTGAACGACGTCTCGCCGCCGGCAAAGACCTGGGACAGTGCCGCGACCGCCGCGTCGTTGCGATACCAGGTGGTGGAGCTCCGGGCGCTGAGCCCGCCCGAGATCGGGGTGAGGATGCCATCGAGCCCGCGGACGAGGCAACGACGGCGTTTGGAAGGGAGCTGGTTGCGATCAACGGCCGAAGACTTGTCGCGGTTCTGCACCAGCAGAACGCCGGACGTATGGGCCTTCAGCCAGTCTCGGTGCTGAAAGATCCAGAGGCAGGCCAGGTCAACCCCGGAGTCGTCGTAGTAACCCGCATCGACGACGCGAAAGCGTGGCCCACTTGGATCGAGCGGCGGTAGCTCCGTCGAGGGTAACGCCCAGGGAAAGTTGGCCTGGAGTCGCACCGCCGTGCTGGTTCGCAACTTCTCGTAAGCCCCGGGAAGCTTTTCGAAGAGCTGGACCCCACCGAGCGCGTACGGGCGTCGACAGCTCGCGAACGGCCCTTCGTGCGCAAGCAAATGCGCGAGGTCGAGGTTCGTGATCAGAAGGCGGCGCCCGTCCTCGACGAGCATGGGAGCAAGCACGAGAGAAGGGCGCCAACCGTCCTTCTCACCTTCGGCGAGAGCGGAAAGAGGGGCCGCAAGCTCAGCACAGTTCTTCTCCCAAACCATCTCCAGCTCGCGGCCGCGGTCCGGCCCCCGACGAAACGGCGGCGGGAGGATGTCGCGATACACCAATCCCGCGGCAACCGCGCTCAGCCCACCTTTCTCGGCGATGTTCAGGAATTCGTTCGGCGTAAGCGTCTTTCCGCCCGTCGCGTGATGGGGTGGCTTAGCGTCCTCAGAGTCCACGAGCGTTGCCGTCCACAGGGTGGCGCCCAACATCCCCCCAGAGGCACCGGTGAACAGGCGCACGTGCCGGGCGAAGGTGGGCCATTCCTGCTCCAGCCGGGTGAGCACTGTGGCCGTCCAGAGTGCCGAGCGAACGCCGCCTCCATCGGCCGCGACCACGACCAGAACGGGTGGAGTCTTGTGCCGCTTCCGCCAAACCTCGAGGACGCCCTCATCGGGGAGGAGCCGCGTGGATTGAACCGTGCCCCAGGGCTCTTCCAAATCCGGAACCCGCGCCCGTTGATAGCGCGTGTTGAGGCAAACGTAGACGCCGAGCACGCCCAGATATGCGGGGAGCTGGGCGCCGGGCAAGCGGAAGGCAACGAAACCGTGAAACGCACCTACGATCCCGAGAAGAACGCAGATCGCCACGGCGGGCGGCATATGCGCCAGACGATTGAGCAGTTGCAGCACCAGGTACAGCAGGGTGCCGAAGAAAAGGAGAACTCCCGCGATAACGTGAAACTTGAAGAGTTCCGGGCTCGTGAGTTTAGGAACGAACCTGCCGATAAGAGACGCCGTCCAAGCGGGCGTCTTCTCGAAGAGCAGCCACACGAGGACAACGAATCCGACCAATCCCACCGCAGAACCGATAGGCACGACCACCGACTCGAGCCGATTCCGATCGAGCATCCCTTTTTTGCTCGGTCTTCCCGACGGACGCCACAGCCATATCGCAAACATCAGCAGCGATGCCGCAACGCAGAGCCCGTGAAACCAGCGGAGAAAGAACTCAACGCTCCACGTCGCCTGCGCCGACTCCACGAGCACTCCCAGAAAGGCATACGCCCCCAACAGCACGCCCACGGCGATCCCGATCAGGATCCGGTCCCGAGGCCCCGCCGCGCGCGCATCGACCGTGGCTCGCCAGAACAGGTTCGGAAGGCCCAGGCTACTGCCAAACCCGCAGAGCACGAGGAAGAGGAGAAGGACCGACGCCAGCAGAAGACCCTCGCGCCCCAGAAAGCCAAGGACCTCCACGACGCACTCGAAAGCTTGTGTTGCGATAGGGAGCACGGTGAACCAGTCTTGACAGATCGCCTGACTAATCTGCTTTGGTTCGACGACTCGGCGCGGTCAGACTCATGAGGGCGCCGATGAGTAATACAGACGTCGTGGACTCCGGGACGCTTGCCGTGCGCACGAGCCAGCTCCCGTTGGTCGAAGCAATGAAGTCCGGCGAAGAGTTGTCGGGGACGATATCCTCGGTCGTCTCGGACGGAAAGAACCAGTGGGTGACTTGAGCCCTTCCGACGAGGCCACCCGGTCCGCCATCGTCATAGTAGCCACTCGAGTTCTGCAGCAGGTCCACCACCAGCCAGTTCGTCCCTACCAAGCTCTGCACTGCGAGAACCGCGTTCAGGTCCGTAGCATCGCGAGTGGAGCTGATGTCCACGAGCCCGGCGTTCGTCCAGAATGTCCGTATTTCAGGCTCGGTGGCATGACGCCACCCGGCAAAACCACCCGCTTTGCAGGTGTTGGTCGCGACTTGATTGAAAGAACAGTTCGTCGATGGGAGCAGGTCCAGCCACTCGAGGCCGGTGTCCGTATCCAAGGTCACCGAATCCGTTCCGAAGAATGCATCGTCGACGGACACGAGTCCCGCCTCGCATCGTCCGAAGCCGATGAATAAAGTGACGCTATGAAACGCCGAGCCACGCATCGGGATCGACATGAGCTCCTCCCGGCAACAACGTTTGAGACTTTTTTCCGCTGCCCACTCTATTCGCGATGCGTTACTACTACATTGTCATTGTATAAATCAATTGGAACGGGCAGTGTCAAGCGTGGCGCGGTCGCAAACTCGGGGACGCAATCGACTCACGAGCACCTATGGTTGGGCTCGCGTTCGGAGCACAGGGAATCTCCCCTCCGACCACGGGTCGGAGGCCACCCGGTGAGGTCTTTCCCGATTGAGGTGACGAGGAGGTAACGGCGATGAAGCTCTCGCTGTCGATGAATCCGTACTTTGCGGGCTGTCTCATTCTGCTGGGTCTTTGGGTCGGCACGTACGTACTACTCCGTTTGCTCCGCCGCGTATCGGAGGTTCGCGAATTCTGGTGGGGCAGTTTCACCTGCGCCCTCCTTGGCGTGACCGAGCCGCTGTTCGTACCCGAGTACTGGGACCCTCCATCGATTCTCAGATGGGCTGGCTGGGACGTTGAGAGCTATCTGTTCTGCTTGGCGACGGGTGGTATTGCGGCTGTCTTGACGGAGCTACCGGCGGTGAGCGGTTTTTTCAAGCAAATGGACTACGCCATTTGGAAGATGCTCCGAGGTCTAGTCACGTTGCTTCCGCCGAGAGCCATGTCGGAGCCGAACCCAAGATTTCCCATCGTCTCCCAGAGCGTCTACATCCCGGTGAATGCGATGCCCCTGGAAAACATGGTCCTGGTGACGTTTGCCTTCGCTATCTTCGGGATGACTGCGAACTTCAGCCTCAACATCATCTACAAGGTGGCCTTCGTCTGCTTCGCCGTGGCCTCCTTTATTACCTGGAGGAGACCCAGGCTGAGGTGGCAGGTCCTCGGCGGCAGCTTCACGTTCACGGTCCTGTACGGTGTCGTCCTGTTCGTTATCGGAACGCTTTATCCCACGTTCTACGTCGACTACTGGAACTTGCCGGCTCTGTCCGGCAGATGGATTGGGAATGCACCCGCGGAGGAATACCTGTTCGCCGCCAGCCTCGGCAGTTTGTGGGCCCCTCTGTATGAAGCCATCCGTTTGCAGCGGGACTCATAAAGATCTCGATACCACGATACCTTCTGCTCGAGAGACTTCTCACGCGATTGCGCGTTTCACCTGTCGCCGGTCGTTCCCGTTCTTGACCGGGGCGCCGATCGACTGCATGCATGGCATCGGCGCGATCAAGGAAGAGGAGCTTCGTTCGAACGCCACGCACTGCATCGGCCCGTACGAGGCGGGCGACCGCTCTCTAGATTGGCTTCAATCCAGAGGCTCGGTGTTTCTTCCGGAGCGCTGAGACGGAAAACGTCTCGATGTCCCTCCAATACTAAGGATTCAATCCACCCGCCCTGTCCGACTGAGCTCCGTCCACCGGGAAAAACTGCCCCGACGTCCGTCTAATCGGATGATTGGCGTCATCGAGCGCCAGCACGCGACCTCACGGAGGACTCGTATGCACCTATCAGACCTGCGGATAGCGACCCTTTTCGCGATTTTCGTTGGCGTTTCGGGATCCGCTTTCGCAGCCAATGGCAAAGTGGTGACCCTGGATCATCGAACGGGAGCAATGTCACCGAACGGTCCGATGGACTTGAGAAACGGCGAGCTTTTCAAGATCGAGGTGACCAACACTTACCCGGACTGTTTCCACTACAACCAGGTAGCGGTTCGCGAGGAGGACCGTGACCGGTTGGAGGCGCTCCGAAGGGACTTGGGCCCACCGGAGACGGTGACTTGGTCGGTTTCTCACCGATCGCACATCGCGTCGTACGAGATTTCGGTCGTAAGACGTTCGTGCACCGATGTCGAGAACCTTCCGCCCGAGCGCGAATGGACCATCGCGGTCAGCACCCACGGCTGGGATCTCGGCATGTCCGGGGCCTTCACCATCGACACGGTGACCGATCCGGTGTATTTTCTGGACAACACGACACAGAACGACGAGGAGGGCTTTCTCGTGAGCCAGCGGGATTCCTCGGCGGAGAACGAGGTCAACCTTTCCACCGCACTCCAGGTACATTTGTTCGACACCAAGCCCAGAGCGCTTACGTTCGTTCCGTTCTCATTCGGAATTGCGGTCTCCGACACGTTCAGCACCGCCAAATACCTGGTGGGGACCGGACTCGCCTTCGAAAGGAAGTTCTTCGTCACCGGAGGAGTGATGTTCTCACAAGTATCGCGCCTCCCCAATACCGTGGGTCTGGGAGATTTCACGACGGACGCGAACGTCCTTTCCGACTTGCCGAAGCGAACGGATATCGGTTTCTTCATCAGCTTCTCGCTGAACGTAACCACGGTGGGGAGTATATTTTCTCAGCCGTTCGAAAAGGCGGTACCCAGGCCCGATGAGTAGCGTCCGGCCAAGAGTTCCGAAGGGGTGCTCGGACGAAGCGGCTCCTCGGTCGCGTGCTGTCCGCTTGGCACCGCAAGAACGCAAAGGGGGTTGGCCTGTGATGAGAGTAGCCGCTTCGGAGGGAGCTCGACGGAGCTCGACCGGGCGCGCCCGCGGCGTGGTCGTCCGCGGTGTGCTCTTGAGTGTCGCCGTCGCCTGGGTTGTCGTCGGGCGGCCACTCGAGGCTCAGTCGAGCTTCGACGTCATTCGTCTCGCGGCGGACTCACCGCTCGCGACCGACGGCCGGTTTGTCTACGCCGTTGCCGACGATTCCCGAACGGTGCTCATGCGTCCGCTGAGCGGCGTCATTTGGGAAGTGTTGGCGGTAGACGAGGCGTTCCAGAAGATTGGGGGACTCGCCTACGGTGAGGGCGCGCTGTACGTTTCTGACCGCGAGAGGCGCGTCGTGGTGGTCATCGACCTCAACACGCGCAAAACGGAACGCTTGCCGATCGGACGTTTCATTGGCTCGCCAGGACCCATGGCTTTTGCGGGCGATTTGTTCATCGCCGCCGGCGAGGGGGGTTCCGTGGTGCAGTGGGACCCGCGCACTCGCGAAGGGAAACTCCTGGACGCCGAGCTCGGGGCGGGCCCACTGCTCCTCGCCGCGTCGCGCAACGAGCTTCTCATCGTCTCGACCGACTCGGGTCGCATCATCCAGTTCGCCGGGGTCGTGGACGCGAGAACGCAGACGCAAGCGCAGATCGAGACTCCCGCCCAGGAACGGCGGGCATCGCTCCTGCCTTCCGTCGCCAGGCCGGCCGCGATTATCGCGCGTCGAAACTACCCTCCAATCGCGAACCCCGTGGTGGTGGCACTGCACGCCGGCAACGTGTACGCCATCGATGGCAAGGACTTCGCCATCCGGGTCGCCTACCGCAACAAAGATCAAATCGCCCGCATCGAGAGCCCCTATGACGTCGCGAGACCGACGGGTTTGCTGGTGACGGCCGAAGACATGTTCATCCTGAACGGGGAACGAGGTGTGCTCGAGCGATGGCCACGTTACATTCCCACGGAGTTCGATCTCGGCTTCGAGAAACCGGGAGAAGCGCTCGAGGCGTTATACCGGGAGCTCGGAGGCAATGAGATTCTCCCAACGAGAACGACGCCCTGGAAGGGAAGTCTCGAAGCAACGGTGGACGGCCAGGGCGTCACCCTCGGACCTTCGGGGCCCGCCGCACGGTGCGCTCGATCGAATGCCCCGACGTCCTGGCTCCCTGTAAGGAGTCCCTGGGACGCTTCCACGTGAGTCTCGGCCATGCGTTTTAGATTCTCCTGGCTCGCTGTCATGGCGCTTCTCGCGGGCGCGGCAACGGCGCGCGCCGAGCTCGTCGATCGGATCGTCGCCATCATCGATCGCGAGGTCGTGACTCTCTCCGAGGCGGAGCAGGCGAGCGAGATCGCCCGCGCGCGCACGGGTGCTTCCACTCCTCTGGTTTCCGTCGTCGAGCGGCTCATCGAATCCCGCCTGGTGGAGCGCGAGGTCGAGCGATTCACAGGAGCGCCGGCGTCTCCCGAGCTCGTTGACGACGCTCTTCAGGAAGTGCGCCGGGGGTTCTCGTCCGA
>Ga0326597_10006705_pt1 | contig 15735 bp, 16 predicted proteins | sample RVTome_12_FD_203789 | JGI IMG/M metagenome (GOLD analysis project Ga0326597, IMG submission 203789) | Soil microbial communities from uranium-contaminated site in the Upper Colorado River Basin, Wyoming, United States - RVT100D185 | ecosystem: Environmental > Terrestrial > Soil > Contaminated >...
TCTGGACCAGGCCTGGGAGCGTCTGGGGCCCTCGGTCGCCATCCAGGGGAACCTTGATCCTGCGGCGCTCTTCGCGCCGCGTCCGGAGCTGGAGCGGCAGGTTCGCAGGATCTTGCAGGCCGCGGCCGGCCGTCCGGGCCATGTCTTCAATCTTGGTCACGGCCTTCTGCCGGAAACGCCGGTGGAGAGCGCGAAGGCCGTGGTCGAGATGGTGCACGAATTCTCCGTTCGGGAGGCCGCGTGACACCTAACTGGATGGGCCTGGTGACGGCCGCCGCCACCTTCTTCGGCATCTGGATCGGGCATGTCGGCGTGCGCAAGATCGAAGCGGCCTCGCCCGGCCTGTGGCTCCCCGCGCTCAGCGCGCTGGCGCTTGGGGCCGCGCTGGAAATCGGCGCGCTGCTGAGTCCGAGCCCTTATCTTTCCGGTGCGCTCGGCATCGTCGGGATGACCATACTGTGGGATGCGCTCGAGTTCAGGCGTCAGGACAGCCGGGTCAAGCACGGCCATGCCCCGGCCAACCCTCGAAATCCCCGCCACGCCCGCCTGCTGGCGGAAAGCCGTTCGGCGACCACACGGGACTGGCTCAACCGCGATCCGGTCGGACGGCCGGTGAGTCGCGACGAGGCTCTGGCGTTGGTACAGAGCAGCGAGCATACGATATGAATTTCCTCCGCTTCGGTTTGGGCCTGGCAACTCTGGTGATTATCGGCCTCGGTTTCGTCTGGGTGATCCGAGTCGAATATCACCTGGGCTATCTGTGGTGGCCGTACATCATGGGTCCGGGGATTGGGCTCATCGGGGCCTCGCTCTTCATCCGCTCGATGTGGGCCTCGGCCCTGCTTGGCGTGATCGGCGGGTCCATCATCTGGGGGGCCACCGAGCTGAAGGAGCAGGCCGTCCGCGCCGAGCTCGGCTGGTATCCGTTCAATCCCAAACCCAAGCCTCGGCCGCCGCTCGCCGAGCGGATCAGGAAATGGCCCGCCCCCCATCTATGATTGCCGTCCTGGTCATGGCCTACGGCGGGCCGGACCGGATCGAGGATGTGGAGCCATACCTGCTCGATGTCCGCGGCGGGCGGCCGCTTCCCCCACCGGGGGTGGCGGAGATCAAGCGTCGCTACGAGCTGATCGGCGGGCGGTCGCCTATCTTGGAGCACACCCGGGCCCAAGCCGACGGCCTGCAGCGAGCCCTCAACTCCTTGGGGGGTAACCTGCGGACCTATGTCGGTATGCGCCACTGGCATCCGACGGTGAACGAGGCGGTTGCCTCCATCGTCGCTGATGGCATTCGCAAGGTCGTTGGACTCGTCATGGCGCCCCATTACTCGCGCATGAGCGTCGAACTGTACTTCGAGAAACTCCCGCGCGCGATGGAAGGGGTGGGGGCGTCGATCGAGATCGAACGCATCGACAGCTGGAAGGATGACCTTGGCTACCTGGCGGTGCTCGCCGAACGGATTCGGGACGGGCTGAGCCGCTTCCCGGGTGAGGCCGCCGAGCGGGTGGACCTGATCTTCACCGCTCACAGCCTGCCCGAACGCATTCTCACCTGGGAAGACCCCTATCCCCAAGAGCTGCAGGTGACCTACGACGCACTGCGATCACAGTTCCCGGGACACGCTTCCTACTTCGCCTATCAGAGCGCGGCGATGACGCCCGAGTCATGGCTCGGCCCCGACGTCAGGAGTCTGCTCGACGAGCGTCTCCAGGCGGGCCGGCGGGACTGCTTGATCGTGCCCATCGGGTTCGTTAGCGAGCATGTCGAGATTCTTTATGACATCGACATCGATCTCCGGCAGCGGGCAGAAGCCGGTGGCGGGAGACTCGAGCGGATCCAGATGCCAGGAGCCGATCCGCGCATGATGGCCAGCCTGGCCAGCCGAGTCAGGGATGCCGCCGCGGCCAAGGGGTGGGTGTGAAAGACGGGATGCGTGCCGTGGTCGTCGGCGGCGGGATCGCAGGATTGTCCGCCGCCTATACACTGCAGAAACTTGCCCGGGAGGCAGGACGACCTGTTCGGCTAAGGTTGCTCGAAGCGAGCGGCCGGTGGGGCGGGAAAATCCAAACCGATCATACCAACGGGTTCGTGATCGAAGGCGGCCCGGACACGTTCGTCTCCACCAAGCCCTGGGGTGTGGCTCTGTGTCGCGAGCTCGGTCTGGAAGATCGGCTGCAGGGCGCCGACATGGAGCGGCGAAAGGTCTTCGTACTGACCGGGGGGCGCCTCGTCGAGCTCCCTGAAGGCCTGGCGATGATGGTTCCGTCTCGCGTCGCGCCGATGATTCGGACGCCACTGCTCTCTCCCTTAGGAAAACTTCGCCTGGCCCTTGACTGGTTTTTGCCACCCCGGGGGGAGGATGGCGACGAATCGCTGGGGGGTTTCATTTCCCGACGCCTGGGCAGGCAGGCCTACGAACGCCTGATCGAACCCCTGATGAGCGGCATCTATGCCGGCGACGGGGATTGTCTCAGCCTACTGTCCACTTTCCCGTATCTCCGGGACTGGGAACGCCGTCACGGGAGCCTGGCGCGCGGAGCGCGGCGCAGCGCTCCGCCGAGTCGGGGGCCGACGCGTTCGGGGCGGCACCGCTCGATCTTCCTCACGCCGACTGCAGGGCTGGGTGAAATCGTCGAGGCGCTGGTGACGCGCTTAAGCGGTGCGGACTTGCGCCTGGCGGCGGCGGTTCAACGCATCGACCGCGCCCCCGGTGGCTACCGCCTGACGGCGGCATCCGGCGCCAAATTCGAGGCTGAGGCGGTCGTCATCGCCGCGCCCGCGTTCGCCGCGGCGCAAATGCTGAGCGACCTTGATCCGCTCCTGGCACAGCAACTTCGCCAGATCGAATATGTTTCGACCGCCACCGTATCGCTCGCCTTTCGGGAGAGCGAACTGCCACAGCCCCTCGACGGGCACGGCTACGTGATCCCTCGCGTCGAGGGCCGACAGGCGCTGGCTTGCACATGGACCTCAACCAAGTTCCCCCATCGCGCTCCGGACGGTCATGCGCTGTTGCGGGTCTTCATCGGCCGAGCAGGACAAATGGACGATCCCGACCTGGAGGAAGGGTCGCTGATCGAGATCGCACGCACGGAGCTCGCCGAGACGCTCCAGATCCGGGCCACGCCGGTTCTCGTGCGCGTCGCTCGCTGGCCGCGGTCTATGCCGCAGTACAACCTGGGCCACCCCGAGCGGCTGCGGGCGATCGCCAAACGACTCGACTCACTTCCCGGGCTACGTCTGGCGGGCGCCGCTTACGGCGGGATCGGAATCCCGGACTGCATTCGTTCGGGGGAGCAAGCCGCAGGCGAGGTCTTCGCGACGGGCAGGTCGGCGGCCGATCTCGCCCTGCCCGTCGCCGCGCAGGCCGGACGATGAACGACCCCATTCGCTCGCGCCAGCTCTTCGCCGAGGCGCAAACGCTCCTGCCCGGCGGTGTGGATTCCCCGGTACGCGCCTTCCGGTCGGTCGGCGGAGATCCGCTGTTCATCGATCGCGGTGAAGGAGCCTATCTGTACGACGTCGACGGGAACCGATATATCGACTACGTCCTTTCCTGGGGGCCGTTGATCCTGGGCCACGCGCATCCCCGTATCGTTGCGGCGCTGGCGGAGGCGGCGGCGCGCGGCACGTCGTACGGCGCTCCCTGCGAGTTGGAGCTTGAATTGGCGAGGCAGATTCGCCACTTCGTCCCTTCCGTGCAAATGGTGCGTTTTGTCAACTCGGGGACGGAGGCCACGATGAGCGCGCTGCGGTTGGCTCGCGCCTTCACCGGAAGGGAAAAGATCGTCAAGTTCAACGGGTGCTATCACGGCCACGCCGACTTGCTGCTGGTGAAGGCCGGATCGGGTGTGGCGACGCTCGGGCTCCCCGACTCGCCGGGTGTGCCGGCCGGCGCGGCCGAAGATACCCTGGTGGCCGGGTTCAACGACCTTCTCTCGGTCGAGCGATTGTTCGAGTCCCATCCAGGCAAGATCGCCGCGGTGATTGTCGAACCGGTTGCCGGCAACATGGGGGTCATCCCTCCTGTCGAAGGTTTTCTCGAAGGGCTGCGCCAGCTCACTCGCGGGGAGGGCGCGCTGCTCATCTTCGACGAGGTGATGACAGGGTTTCGTGTGCACCTCGGCGGCGCGCAGGCGCTGTACGGCGTGAAGCCCGATCTCACGACTCTGGGGAAAGTGATTGGAGGGGGCTTGCCGGTGGGCGCATACGGCGGGCGCAGAGAGATCATGGAAAGGGTGGCGCCCGCTGGCCCTGTGTACCAGGCGGGCACACTCTCGGGAAACCCCCTGACGATGACGGCCGGGATCGAGACGCTCAAAGCCCTTGCGCTGCCTTCTGCTTGGGAGACCCTCGAGCGTGCTGCGACATCTCTAACGGAAGGTCTGGCCGCGGCTGCCCAAGGAACCGGCGTTCCGGTTCAAGTGAGCCGGGTCGGCACGATGTTCACCGTGTTCTTCTCCCCGGATCGTCCCCACGACTGGGAAGGCGTTCGGCGGTGCCATGCGGATCATTACGCTTCCTTCTTCCGCCAGATGCTGTCCCAGGGCGTCTATCTGCCGCCGTCGCAGTTCGAGGCGGCATTTGTCAGCACGGCCCACGAGCGCACGGTGGTCGAAGGCACCCTCCGGGCGGCGCGTCTTGTCTTTGGCGCCGTCAACCCATGAGCACCCATACTCTCAGGAGTCGTGATGACTGTTTTCGCGGGCTGCAAACCTTCGCATTGGGGCCCACGGGCAATGCAGGTCAGGCCAGAGCCGGCTCTTCATGCCTGCGATCAGACACGAAGTGACGGCTTGCCCCACGTGTGAAACACCACGCCGTTCAGTGCGATCGCCCAACCCGGCCGTGGATACGGGGGCGCCTTACCTCGGGCCTCCCACGAGCCTTCTTCCTGCGTCTCGAGGGCACTACTCTGGCCCAGGTTTGTCCAGGAACGGGGAGGATTCCGGCCCCCGCCCCGGAATGAATTCGCGGTCGATCAAAGCACTCGTGTCGCCCGCGAGGGTGCATGGTCGCACGGCCCCCCCGCGCACAGACATAACCTCACCATAAGGAGAAGTGGTTGTCTGAATCGTACCTGGTCACCGGCGGCACCGGATTCCTCGGGGTCAACCTGATTCGTTTTCTGCTGGCGAGAGGCCAGCAAGTCACATCGCTCGACATCGCCCCATTCCGTCACGGTGACGTCATTCAGGAGATCCGGATAGTCAGGGGCGATGCGCGCGACCGCGGGGCGGTCGAGCGGGCGATGGAGGGAGTCCAGACCGTCGTGCATGCCGCGGCAGCACTTCCTCTCTATCCCGTCCGGGACATCTTCACAACCAATGTGGAGGGTACGCGGACTGTCCTGGATGTGGCCCTCGAAAGAAACATCAAGCGCGTGATCCACATTTCGACGACCGCTGTGTATGGAATTCCGAACCATCACCCCGTTATCGAGACGGACCCTCTCAGCGGTGTCGGCCCCTACGGGATATCCAAGGCTCACGCCGAGGAGGTATGCGGCGAGTATCGGTCCATGGGGATGTGCATTCCCATCCTGCGGCCGAAGTCCTTCATCGGGCCGGAGCGGCTAGGGGTGTTCGCCCTGCTTTACGAGTGGGCCTCGGAAGCGAGGAACTTCCCCATCCTGGGCAGGGGCGATCGACCGTACCAGTATCTGCATGTCGAGGACCTATGCGAGGCGATCTGGGTGTGCGCGAGGCATCCCCGCGAGACGGTCAACGACACTTTCAACCTCGGTGCCAAGGAGTTCGGCTCTCCGCGAAGCGATTTTCAGGCCGTCCTGGACCACGCCGGTTTTGGCAAGAAGGTGATCTCCGTTCCCGAAGCACCGGCTGTCATCGCGTTGCGCGTTCTGCAGCGGCTCGGCCTCTCGCCGATCTACCCCTGGATCTACGAGACGATCGGCAAGGAATCGGTTGTCTCCATCGAGAAGGCGGAGCGGCTGCTGGGATTCCATCCGAAGTATTCCAACCGAGCCGCCTTGATCCGCAACTTTGATTGGTACCTCGCCCATCGGGAGGGGTTCCGGCGTCAAGCCGGCGTCACCCATCGCGTGCCTTGGCGGGAAGGGATGCTGGCATTGATTAAGAGGCTGTTCTGAGCCAGTGGTCGCACGGGCTCTGGGGCGACACACGGGTATTGGAGTCCTCTGGCGTGCGATACGGTTCGGTTATCGTGCTGCCAGAAGAGGGCAAGTCAAATTGAACGTCGGTTGCAGTCCCGTCATAGGTGGAGTTGGGTCGTTGCCGCCCGCAGTCGGCAGCACTATTCTGTGTCGCCCGGATCATCAAGCTAGGGCTCCTCTTGCGAGAATGTTAGGGTCCCGATAGACTGGCAACCGTCGGAGGAGCACCATTATTGGCCGTTGCCTGGCGCCAGAAGACGGTCAAGGGTCTGAGTCCGCCAGGCATCCCTCCGAACCGAGACCCTTCCACGGAACGCGGCGAAAGGCGAGCAAGAGTCTGAATCGCCGCTGTCAGGTCCTGCAAAACCCTTATTCGTGAATTCAGGCCCCACCGTCGCCTTCTGAACAAGGGCCGTCGACCGAGCGAGTGTGAGGGTCTCCCTCCACTCCAGAGACCCTCACACACTTTTCTTGATCCCGGTCAAGGGTCCTGGACTCCCGCTCCGCCCAGGCACCCCAGGCCTGCGGCCTTCTTCATCCCCCTCGCTCGCGAATGGTTCCCGTCTCCATCACCTCCGTCAGATTTCGCTTCATTGAGGTCATATCGGTCTCGAACGCCGGCATCCAAGGCGGCGGGACCACCACCCGCAGTGGCAGATGTTGTTGGTCGGGAAGCACAAGTACCGCCTCCCCCACTTTGAGCCACGAGAGCGAGCCGACTTCCTCCCGGCTGAGCTCGAGACGCTCCCCGATCTCATGCGCCGAAGCCGGCGCCTGGAAGAACAACCAGTGCGTGCCCAGGACGCCGAGGAGCGTGTTCACCGACTGAGCTCCGTTCCCGCCCGATTGCCCGAAGCGGTCGGCTTTTGCCAGCGCGTGCGCGTCCTGGAACGCCAGGTGCAGCGTGACGCCGAATGCGGGCAACGTCGAGAGCATCTTCACCACAGTGCTGACCATGTATTCGTCCACCAGGACCTGGGAGGCCTCATTGAGGATGATGTGTGTCGGACTCGGGGTTGAAGAGGCCAGGAACCGCCGAATGGCCTGCGTGGCTGCAATGCGAAGCGCGAAGTGGTGGGCCAGCGCACGCTCGAAGCCCGCGATGTGGATCCCCGACAGGCCGAACTGGATCACTGCAAGATCTGACTGCAGACTCACCTGCCTCGGCGTGTTGTACTGAGCATAGAACTGGCCATCCTCGGTGGCGTGCTCCCTCAGCGTCGAGGCAATGATGTTCACTGTGCTCGGATCCTCCTGGCGCAGCTCCTGCGCCAGTACAGCATAGACATCGGCCAGGAAGAGTCTGTTTGCCTCCCACGTCAACGCGTCCTGCGCGTCCATGCCCTTGTGCTCCATCGCCATGCGCAGTGCCCGTGTCAGCAGGGACCGTTCGGGCCCTGAGACGAACGGCCGGCTCGAGTCCTTCAGAAACGCATACAGAGTCAGCAGCGCATTCAGATTGTCTGCAAACGTGTTCGCCGCCAAGTCGCGGGCGCTGGGGTCTCTTCCATCCATCCGCTCGAAATGAAACAGGTTGAATCCGGCCCCGCCGGTGCAAGCCAGGGGCACCACCTCCCCGCCCGCCCACTGAGCCAGACGCCCATACTCCGCCTTAGGGTCGACGACGATCACCGCGTGGTTGTGGGCCAGCCAGGTCAGAGCGAGCGTCTTGAGCGTTGCGCTCTTGCCAGATCACGGGCTCCCGATCAAGGCCTCCGAGGCGACCCGTGCGTTTCCGCCGCGCAGCCGGTCCAGCACCAGAGGGGCTTCCGGAGCCAATGTATCGTCCTGGGGCCGGAGGAACGCGTGCAGATATCCGGCCGGCTCGAAGTACGTCGCCCCTGTCGAGGGGCAGAGCGCAGCGAAGTAGTCCGGGGTCAGATTCCGATCGGCGAAGCGGTGGCGACGCTGCCCTAATGGCACGGCCGAACGAAAGGCGAAACCCCGCTGCCAGCGGGCGCATTCGACAAAAACCGGCCAAGGGTTTCCTGAACACAGGATGCGCCACGGCCGCTCTTGCGAATCTGGCTAAGGATCATGGGAATCAAAGATGGACTAGGGTTCTGTTTGAACCCGAGTCCCGGAATCAACGTCAGTCGCCCCCTGGCAATGTCTGACGACTGCACGCGATTTTGATCAGACGCGGCGTGAATGCGATGGCCGAATTGCGACTAAAAGCTCTCTTCTAACAGGGAGCATTTGTTCTTGCGCTGCCATTCCCCGGCCGTAGGCCCATAGTTCATTCGTATGAGATTATTTGGGGATACGCCGCCTCTGATGGAGCAAGATTTCGATGGCGGTGTCAGAAGTTGGAAGGCCAGGGCAGCGCCGTTTCAATGCTGGCTCGCTAGCCGATTCGCCCTTTCAAGGCAAGCGGTATCCCCGCAATCATGAACAGCACATCATCAGCCGCCGCCGCCAGCCGTTGATTGGCCCGTCCCAAGGCATCTCGGTAGCTTCGGCCCAAAGGATATGGCGGCACCAGACCCAGGCCGACCTCGTTGGAAACCAAGATCCACCAACCAGTGCTGGCAGCACAAGCATGCAGCAGAGCGTCGACCTCCTCCGTCAAAGTCTTCTCACCCTGCTCGCGCGCCTGCCGGGAATCCGGCGCCTCGGCACCGAAGGTGTTGTTGGCCAGCAGAGTCAGGCAGTCAACCAACACAATGGAGGCGTCAGGTTCGCCTTCGATGGCACGGCCGGCATACCGCGGCGCCTCGAGCGTTCGCCACTCCGCAGCCCGGTTGGTGCGATGAGCCGCAATGCGCCTTTCCATTTCGTCGTCCATGGCCTCGGCAGTGGCGACGTACAGCACCTCGCAACCGGCTTCCGCCGCCAGCTGCTCAGCAAACCGGCTCTTGCCGCTTCGCGCACCACCCAAGATCAGCGTCAGCCGCCGACCCATCTCGCCTCCTGCCTCTGCACCACCGCCAGCGAGCTCTCGAAATCATCCTGTCCGAACACCTCAAGGGTGAGCACCCCGGCGTAGCTGCTTTCCCGCAACCAGTTCAGCACCGCTTCTACCTGCTCCGGCGGTTGATGCGCCAGGGATTGATGGTCCCGTGTCCCGATACCGTGCAGATGCACGACCCTGGTGCGCGGCAAGGCTTTGTCCAAATAGGCCAGAGGGTCGTGTCCTTCCAGCCACAGATGGCCGACATCGACACAGCGGCTAACTGGCACCCTGGCCAGCACCGGGTCAATGAAATCGAGCGGGTAGTTCTCGAGATTTTCAACTGCCAGCAGCCCGGGGTCGCCAGCCCAGCTTCCGACTAACTCCAGAGATCGAACAGCCTGTTCAACCCAGGCCTCGCAGTCGTAGGATTCCTTGCCGTCCAGATGGAGCACATAGGCCCAGGGAATGAGCGGTGCCGTGCGCTCGACTACCTTCCTGGCCTTCTCCAAGGAATGGTGCAGGCGATTTCCCTTCCCTACCATGCGCAGGTCGAGCGGCAGGTGCACCGTGTAGCTCAAACCATGCTTAGCCCCTAGCAATGCCAGTTGCTCGATAACCGCCGGTGGCGGCAGATTGAGCCCTCCATCCCCGATCTCAAACAGCACCAACTCGATATCATCGACCTGCTCCGCCAGAAATCGGACGTTCGGCAAGATGTCGTTGGGCAGGATGTAGGAAGTGGTCCCGAGACGGTACGTCGGCATTCCGATTAGCTCCAGGCAAAGACCAACAGGCTTGCCAGCTCGCCGGTCTCGCAAACGGCACCAAGGACATCGCCGGTCTGGCCCCCGAGGCGCGCCCGGGCCAGCCTGCCCCACAGAAGGGTCGTCACCCCGCTCAGCACGAAGGCGGCTGCCCCGCGCCAACCGAAGGGAACAAGAAACCCGATCAACAGCGGCAGCGGCAGCGCCCAGTACGTCGGCAATTCGTTGTGAAGACGGGCGCCCAGTCCGTCGAGACGTGCTGGCCGCATTCGTGCCAACGGCAGTAGCCACCAGCGCCCCAACAGCGGCGCCAGCAACAGTGCACGCGCATCAGCCAGCGAGGCCACAGCGGCCGTTTTCAACAGAAGCAGCACCAACAGACCGATGACTCCGAGAGCGCCGACATGGACGTCTTTCAGGATTTCAAGCCGTTGGGACGGCGGTGCCGATGCAAACAGACCATCGCAGCAATCGGCCAGTCCATCGAGGTGCAGCCCACCACTGGCAGAGGCCCAAAGCGCCACGATCAGCCCGGCGCTCAACCCAGCAGGGTAGTGTTCCGCGACCGCCGTCCTGACCAACCATAAGAGGGCCCCGATCGACAACCCGACCCAGGGAAACCAGATGGCCGCCCGCCCCAATTCGCCACGCTCCAACTTCCGGTCCGGGCGTACCGGGAGCGCCGTCAAAAAGCCGAATGCCAGACGCAGTTCAGTCACTACGGTCGCTCACCCCAGCCTCGTCAAAGGTAGCCATCTCGGCCAAAGCGCGCGTCGCCGCATCGATCAGGTGCATGGCCAGGGCCGCACCGGTGCCTTCGCCCAATCGGAGTTCGAGATTCAACAAAGGCGACAATCCGAGCTCATCCAGGATCAGCCTATGCCCGATCTCCACCGATTGATGCGAGGCGATCATGTAGGCCTTGGCCCCCCGGTCAAGCCTGGCCGCGACCAAGGCCGCCGTACCAGTAATGAAGCCATCAATAACGACCGGGACTCCGGCTGCCGCTCCGCCCAGGATGACGCCGGCTAGGCCCGCGATTTCGAAGCCCCCAACCTTGGCCACCACTTCCAATGGATCTTCCGGATCGGGCTCGTTGATCGCCAGGGCCTGCTTGACGGCAGCTACTTTTCGCGCCAGACCCTCGTCATCAATCCCGGTTCCACGGCCGACAACATCCGAAACCGGCGCTCCACATAATACCGCCGTGATGGCCGACGCTGCGGTGGTGTTGCCGATGCCCATCTCGCCGGTGCCGACCAACTCGACGCCCTCCCTAACCAGCCCGCTCATGATCTCCAATCCGGCAGCGACGGCATCCTCTGCCTGAGCCCAGGTCATCGCCGGACCACGAGTCATGTTTGCTGTGCCATAGCCAATCTTCCGAACGATCAACTGGGGATGGGGAGGCAGATCACTGGCAATGCCCATGTCGACCACGACCACGCGTGCCTCCGCGTGGCGTGCCAGGACATTGATCGCGGCGCCGCCGTCCAGGAAGTTGAGGACCATCTGCCGCGTGACCTCGGCCGGATAGGCACTGACGCCTTCCTGGGTGACACCGTGGTCACCGGCCATCACGATAACTGCCTTCTCCCGGAACGACGGAAGCTCCTTTCCTGTGATCCCGGCCAGCTGAACCGACAGTTCCTCCAGCCGCCCCAGGCTACCCGGGGGCTTGGTGAGCCGGGCCTGTCGCTGCCGGGCGGCGCCCATTGCCGCCTCATTAAGCAGTGCAATTGAAGGCGGGTTCTTCACGAGCACATTCATTATCAACGCTCCTTGTTTGGCGGCGCCGGATCAGCATCGCCGATGGTTGTCCGCAGCGGCAGGCCAACGACCCTCTCCAACGCCGCCATATCGACCGAATCCCGAAGCCAATCCGCCAGTTGGTCGAAGTCCTTGGGCCGTGTGTCATACGCGTGTACCGGGAGTGGCTCCAACCCCTTCCTGGCACGAACGGCATTCAAGTAGCCTCGCCGAAAAGCGACATGATCGAAGAGACCATGCAGATAAGTGCCGAAGCATTCGACGCCTAGCGCTGCGCCGTCTATTGCATCTGCGCCTCCGCCGAATTCCCACCTAATTCGAAACGCCGGCGACGCGGCGCCTTCAATATGGCTGCGGCCCTGATGGATCTCATAGCCGCGGACCAACACACCTTCCAGCCCGGGCAACAGGCACTCGGCCTCGACCCGGACCAGGCGTTTACGGGGGTCAAATACCGTTTTCACCGGCAGCAGCCCCAAGCCTTCAATGCGAGATCGCTGGGATTCGACCGCCGCTGGATCTTCGACCAGCTTCCCCAGCATCTGATAGCCGCCACAAATCTCGATCAACCATCCGCCCGCCGCATGGTGAGAACGGATGCACTCGGCCAGCCCCTGCCGCTGCAGTTACTCGAAATCGACGACCGCGCTCTTACATCCGGGCAGGATGATCACGTCCGGGCGCCCGAAGCCGGCAGGCGTCTCGATATACCGAACACCAACATCTGACTCGGCCGACAGCGGCTGGAAATCTGTTGCATTCGAGATATGAGGGAGGTGGATGACGCCGATGTCGAGCGCGGCATTGCGCAGGGATTCAGTCGCGGTCAGGGCGACGGCATCCTCTTCGTCTACCGGAAGGCCGAATACGTACGGTAGCACGCCGAGCACCGGCACCCCCGTTTCGGCTTCTAGGAATTTCAGCCCAGCCTCGAGCAGGTTGGCTTCGCCGCGGAACTTGTTGATCAAGTAACCCTTGACGCGCCCGCGTTCCTGCGGCGCCAACAGCCGCATGGTGCCGACGATCGAGGCGAAAACTCCGCCTCGTTCGATATCGGCCGCCAGCAACACCGGCGCCTGCGCATAGGCCGCCATTTTAATGTTGACGATATCGCGATCGCGCAGGTTGATTTCCGCCGGGCTTCCAGCTCCTTCGAGCACGATCAAATCGAAAGCCGATGCCAACCTATCATAGGCTCCCGTCACCGCCTGCCAGGCAACACGCTGGTAGTCGTGATACTGTCGCACTTCCATCGCCGCCACGGGTTGCCCCAGACAGATTACCTGGGATCGGGTATCGGCATCGGGCTTGAGCAAGATCGGGTTCATGTCCACCGTCGGTTCGATCCCGGCTGCCTGCGCCTGAAATGCTTGCGCCCGGCCGATTTCGCCCCCCTCGCCCGTCACGAACGAATTGTTCGACATGTTCTGCGCCTTGAAAGGCGCGACCCGAATTCCAGCGCGTGCATAGAGCCGGCAGAGGGCCGCAACCAGGACGCTCTTGCCGACATGCGAGGCCGTCCCCTGGACCATGATCGCTCTAGCCGTCATGCTGTTGCCTCACCAATCAGCCTCATCCTGGGAGCACCAGCAGCGTGCCATGCACCGGATGATCAATGACGTGGATCTCGATTCCGTACGCCGCCGCAAGGTCATCCGGGGTCAACACATTGCGCGGGGACCCGCTCTTCATGATCCGTCCGTCAGAAAGCAGCGTCACGCGGTCGGCATTGCGAGCCACTAGGTTGAGGTCATACAGGGCGATCAACACAGCAAGCCGCCCTTGATGAGCAAGCTCGCCAATCAGCTTGAGGATCTTGTCCTGATGGGACAAATCTAGGTGGGCGGTCGGCTCATCGAGCAACATCACAGCTTCCGCCGGCGCCCGCGCCTCTATCACTCGTTGCCGTTCGCCGCCCGACAGTTCGCCCATCGATCGTTCTACCAGGAGTTGGGTTTGGGTGCGCTTCAGCGTCGCCGATATCATCCGGCCCCTCGCGGTTGAGCCAGCTGTAATAAGGCCTACGCCCCATCGCCACCACCTGGCGCGCGGTAAACGCAGGCGGCACACGCGTGGCCTGGAGCACGACGGCGATCCGCCGGGCTCTCCGGTCGGGTTTCATGTGCGTGATCTCGTGTCCCTCGACCAGGATTTCGCCAGAACAAAGCGGCAGGATGCCGCTGGCAGCCTGGATCAACGTCGTTTCGCCGACTCTGTTGGGGCCCACAATGGCAAAGACCTCCCGGACCGAAACCGAGAACGAGATGTTCTCCAGCACCATCCGGCCGGGGTAGCCGAAGCTGGCGCCGATCAACTCCAGGGCGGGTCTCACCAAAAAACCTCACCTTTCGCACGACGCAGCAGCCATAGAAAGAACGGCGCTCCGACGGCGGAGGTGACGATCCCGACAGGCAGAGCCCTCGGCGCCAGGATCGTGCGGCCGACAATATCGGCCGCCAACAGTACGGCTGCACCGCCGATTGTTGCCAGCGGCAGCATACGCCGGTAGTCAAACCCCCAAACGATCCGCGCCAGGTGCGGAACGATCAGGCCAACAAAACCGATGATTCCCGAAAAGGCGACCGCCGTCGCCGCCACAAGCGATGCCGCAACGACCACCACCAGCTTGAACTTCTCCGCATCAAGCCCCAGCTGAAGCGCTTCCTCGTCGCCGAACTGGAGCACATTCAACGGCCGGCCCAGCAAGGTCAGCACCGCCAAACCGACCGCCAGGTAAGGCAGCGCGGCCAGGACCGGTTTCCAGCCGCCGAGGCTGAAACCGCCAAAAAGCCAGGATATAGCCCGATACAACTCACTGGTTGAAAACAGCATCAGCAGGCTGGTCACCGCCGACATGAATGTGCCTACGGCCACCCCGGCCAGCAGCAAGGTTGTCACGGGTGCCGACCGCCCCACTCGAGCGATCGAGTACACCAGCGCCACAGTCAGAATGGCCCCGAGAAAGGCGGCCACGGGCACTGCTGCCATCCCAAGCAAGGTCGTCGGCCAGCTGACCGTCATGGCCAGCACAGCCCCGAGGCCGGCGCCGGATGCGACCCCTAGGATGTAAGGATCGGCCAGGGGGTTTCGGAATAGCCCCTGGTAGGCAGCGCCACTGCCGCCTAGCGCCATGCCCGTTAGGGCCATCAGCACGGCATGCGGAAGACGGATTTCGAAGAGGATGGTGGTGTACGTCGCCGGCCAACTGACCGCCAGATCGATCCCCGGCAGCCTGTCCAATACCATGCCAACCACGGTCAGCGGCGGGATAGTGACCGATCCGATGCCGGCGCTAAGGATCAGCATCACCAGCAACGCTCCACCGGTCCATGCCCACGGCGAGAGACCCTTTGTCGCCGATCGACCGGGAACAGAGGAAGCCTGCCGCTCCGGGGAAGTCGTGCGGCTCACTCGCCAAACCGCTCCGGGTGCAAGATATGGGCAACCCGGTCAAGCCCTTCAACCAATCGCGGGCCGGGCAGATCGAGCAAGTCCGTGTCGATCTCATAGACACGGTCCGCCTGAATAGCTCCGATTTCTGCCCAGCCGGCACGCGCTTTGAGCGAATCGACCGTCGTTGGCACAAATGGGCCGCCGGCGAAGATGATGACCTGCGGGTCACGCACGACAATCTCCTCAATGCTCAACTGGCCCCAACCCTCGATGTCCGAAGCGATGTTGTCGCCCCCGGCCAACTCGAATATCTGTTGCTGGAATGTGCCGCTGCCCGTTGTCCATGGAGCCGTCGGGTCGCTCCCGTCGATTTCATAAAATAGCTTGACGGGCTCAACTCCGGCGACGGCCGCCGTTACATCGGCATAACGGGCCTGCAATTTGGCCACCAACTCTGACGCCTCGTCGGCGTGGCCGGTCAGCACACCCACCGTCAGCAGGTTGTCGAACAGGTCGCCAAAATCCTCCGGGTTTCCAATGACGAACACCGGTAGGCCAACATCCTCCAGCGCCTGGAGCTGCTCCGGCGGTGTGATCCCGGCCGCCAGTACCAGATCCGGCTGGAGTCCGACGATCGCTTCGGTGTTCAGCTCGCCGTAAGTGCTGCCGATGCTGGCAATCGCCTGCGCCTGCTCCGGATAGTCGGAGAATTCATCTCGCCCAACCAGCTGGTTTCCGGCGTCGACGGCGAAAAGAATCTCGGTGTTCGACGGCGCCAG
>Ga0326597_10006706_pt1 | contig 15735 bp, 22 predicted proteins | sample RVTome_12_FD_203789 | JGI IMG/M metagenome (GOLD analysis project Ga0326597, IMG submission 203789) | Soil microbial communities from uranium-contaminated site in the Upper Colorado River Basin, Wyoming, United States - RVT100D185 | ecosystem: Environmental > Terrestrial > Soil > Contaminated >...
GGTAGCGGATCGCCACAATCGTATTTTGCACAAACTGATTCGCGTAGGGGCCCACCTGAGGCTGATTCACGAACGACGCCTCGGAATCCACCGCCGATGGGATGGGCTGGACCGTCACACCTAGCTCGGTGATCTCTAGGTTCTGGTTGTCGGGAACGCGGTTGGCCGAGTTCCAATTGGTTTCCCGCCCCGTCAACTGCGTGGGGAAGCCCTGGCCGGTTTGACCCGCGGGAGTGACGAAAACATCGAATTCGCCGCTCTGAACGTAGCCGTTCACGTCCGGCGTGAAAAGATAGCTTGACCAGAAGTGACGCTGACGGATCTGATCGAACCGCTTGAACCTCTGGCCGGTTTGGAGCATGTGGCCCGCCTGGCGGTGGACTGAGTTTGCAATGTTGCTGGGAAGTGCCATTTTCGTGATCCTTTTCGTCCGTTAGGACATTTCCACAAACGATTCGGTGGCCCACCAGTCTACCCGGAGCTCGGCCCAACCCGCGCCGCCCTCGTCGAGCGTTAGGGTCTGAACCGGCTCGGGGAACCGGAGCACCATGCCCATAGCTTCGCCGTGTTGGAGCAAGATCGGAATCTCGAGCTTGCGGCGGAAGGCTGCCGCCGGCGTGCCGTTGCAGGGATCTCCGATGAAAGGCCCATCGGGCTGATCGATGACGGACAAGGCCGAAATCTGCTCTTCTTGCGAGTAGATCCCGCCCGATTGCGAGAAGTACGCGCACAAGCCAAGGGGTACTTGGTTGGTGAGGTACTGCATTTCCAGCACGCCACCGTACAGAACGTTGTAGGCGTCCTGAGGGTGGATGGGACGGCGCGGCGCGATGAGCGCTTGGGTCGCCGCCGGAATGTTGCTCCAGATCCCGTTAGCCGGGGCATTGGCCGGGACCCCGAGCGGGCCGTCACCGTCCACGGCTTGCGGGCGGAGCATGGTCACGCCCAATTCCTGGATCACAAAATTCTGGTTGTCGGGTACGCGGCCGGCGTTTTTCCAGTTTGTTTCGCGGAGGCTGAGCGGGACCCCGGCGGGGTAGCCCTGGCCAGTCTGCGATGGGATGACCTTGAAGATCTCGTAGCTGCCCGCCGGGATCGTGTTCCCCGCGCCGTAGGCAAAGAGATACGAGGCCCAAAAGTGCCGCTGACGGATCTGATCGAAGGATCCCCACCGCTGGCCCCGCGCCAGCACGCGATCGACCTGTCGGCCGACCATTTCTTGAAGTGTCTCGCCTGCCATGATTGCCTCTTTCGTCCCGTTAGGGCCCTAGGAAAAGATCGGGTTGTAGGAATTGCCGCCGTAGCCGGAAAGCGCCGCGTCGAGATCGGCGGAAAGCACGTCGAGGTTCGCCTCGATCGCCTCCCTCGCGACGGGGAGCGGGGCCGTTTCAGAAAGCGTGCCCGCGGGAAGGAACCGGATCGCGAGCTGCTGCATCGAGGGATACATCAAAGCGCCGGCGGCCGTGGTGGCGATATCGCGATACTTCGGCCCGAGGAGGAGCCCCGCGCCAATAGCGGCAACGACGCGCGCCCCGCATTGCAGCCATGGGCTCGCAATGTACTTGTTGATCACGAGCCCGTTGACCGCGAGGCCGAGCCCCGCGCCGATCCCGGCATTGGTCGCGGCCCGAAGCGCGCTCTTGACGTTGAGCTTGAGCCCCGGGTTTCGCCGGCGGCTCCGTCGCTTCGGGTTGAGAATCATCGGGTTGGCGACAAACGGCGTGATCCCCGCGTTGCGGCGGCGAGCCCGACGGCGCACCCGGCGCTTGGGGGCCGCGTGGCGGCGAACGGCAGATCGGCGTCGGCGCCGGCGAGGATTGCTGATCTTCATTCTCATGGCGTCTTTGAGTCCCTTTTTGTAGGCGACGAGCGAAGTCGCCTTGGTGGCCTTTGGGTTGCGGCGCGCTCCACGCTTCTTGGAAGGCTTGGAGCGAGCGCGGCGCACACTTGGGTTTACGAAAATGGTACGCATGGGTTCCTTTTCCCCGAGCTTGCACAATCAATGCACAAGCACGTTTGCAGTGTCAAGAGATTTTCAACCGATGATCCCCTCTTCGCCCACGGCGTAGGAGCGCCCCCCTCGGTGAGACTGGGGAAGGATCACGGCGCACCCCGACGCGCGATGTTGCGCGAGCACGGGATAGGGGGGCTCGTGCTCGTGGTAGTAGTAGGCGATATCATTGCCCTTTTTTGAATAGTAGTCCGTCTGTACCACGGAGCAGAGCTCGACATAGGGACCCGAGGGGATCTCACCGATGGGCCCTCGCCCCCGCCGCGGAACGACGTACAACCAATTGCTGTCGACGCCCACGGCGAGAAACGGCCCGCGCGCCTCGCTCCACTTTTTGCTTCCCGAGGGGGTCACGATTTGCGCCAAGGTCCCAAGCGCCGCCATGTCCTCGGGGCCTTCGACCTCCCACGATTCGCGCGGGGAGTTCCCCCAGCGGAGCCGGCGGTACATTTGTTCGGGCCCGTCCCCATCGAACGGGTTTTGCAAAAAGTAGCGTCGGGGAAAGTCCTTTCGCGTCGGCATGTCGGGGGGTTACTTTTGGCTTGCGAGGTAGACGAACCCGGCGGCGCCTAGGAGCCACGGCCACACGGGCGCGCTTGACCGTTCGGTCCCTTCGGGCGGAGCGGGAATGGCGGGGGTCTCCGGGACGCCTCGATCCCCCGTGATCGGCGCGCCGGCCGCGTTCAGAGAAAATCCGAGATTGCTTGGCAAGGCTTGCCGGATCGTCTCGCGCGCCCCCCCGCGGAGTAGCGGCGCCACGGGACCTCCTGTCCGGCTTTGGAGGTTCCACTTGATCGCGACTACATACCGATCGCCGGGGCGCGCCAATCGTCCATCGAAGGGACCGTCGGCAATTTCAAACGCCTCGTAACCTCCATCATCGCTGAGCACCACTCTCACACTCACCGCCCCGGTGTAGTAGAAGGGCAGTTGCGAAGTCTGAAACCATTCGCGGAGCACGGGCGCGAACCGGTTCACGATTTCCGAAAGTGAGACTAGATCTGGCCCCGAGCGGGCCCAATAGAGCGTCGCCCACTGCTGGCGCCACGCGGCCGGGTAATCGTTCGTGCTTGTCATCTCATCGTCTCCCGAGCAACCACCACAGCGTGAGCGCGCCGCCCGCGTACCAAACCCACCGGGGGGCCCGTGGGAGCTCCCCCACCTCGACCGCGCCGGGCGGCGCGATTGCGGGAGCGGCTGCCCTCACCGCTGACACGGCCCGTTGTCCTCGCGAGGGTGCTCGCCCAGAGTTCGCCCCGACGCTCACTTGCCCCCCACCGCACCTAGCAGTGCCGAGCCGCCTAGGAGATCTACAGCGGGACCGCTCACCACCACACCGTTAGCACCCATCCGTCGCTGAAGTAGCTGGATCTTAGCAATAATCTCCCCGAGCTTGCGCTCCGTGGCTTGGTAGCGCTCCTCGTCCCTCACGATATCGCGGTGTTCCTGCGTTGCTTGGATCTGATTCTGCCGATTCTGCAAACCGGCCGTGATCTGATCTAGCGGCTGGTTCATCACCGCTCCGATCTGGGCGGCAATGGATCGGATGAGATCGGATCCCTCTGCGGTAACTTGCGGCGCGAGCCCCCCGCCGAGCCCCCCGCCGAGCGCCCCTCCGAGCGTCGAGCCAAGCGAGGCCCCGACGGGCCCGCCCACGGCGCCCCCGGCCACGGTGCCGATGAGGGGCAATAGCTGGCCTAGGATGTTCCCCGCGCCGGGTTGTCCCCCCTCGGCCGTCGCGCCCCCACCACCGCCGCCGCCACCACCGCCGAAAAGGCCCCCCACGAGGTTGCCCACGGTGCCAAGAACATCGGAAATGATATTCCCACCGAGTTCTTCGTTGTCGCGAATAGGATCATCCTCGAGGCCGGCAAGGTCGCCGTACTCGAGCATGTTCGCTCGGCCTTTTTGCTGCTGGACCCGCGCGATCTGATTGAGTCTCCCGGCGACAAAGCGCCGATAATCCCGCTCGCTCATGAGCCGTCGGTGCTCACTCGTGGCGAGCCGTTGGGCCTCCGATAGCGAAAGGGCGCGATCGATCCGGGTGAGGCGCGGGCCGAGAGATCCCGTGATCTGATCGCTCACCGCTCCGACTACCCCGCCCGCGCCGCCCGCGCCGCCCGCGCCGACTACCCCACCCGCGCCGCCCACTCCGCCCGCGCCGCCCAGGACTCCCCAGCCTGATTCGGGCATGGCTGATCCTCCCGACACGCTTGCCAGGGTCCCGTAGGGTCGCGCGGCGGTTCCCACCGCACTTGTCTCCGGATGACCCGCTGCGCGCGCCGCCGCGGTCCCCTCGGCCGCCGAGCCGATGGGGACGCCTATATCGGCCGCCGCTGCGATAGACGGCGCGACGCCAGGAGGCGCCATTTGGCCCCGCGCTAGCAGCGTCGCCGCCCCGAAGCGATCATCCATGTCACGCTCCTCAGGCGATTTGTTTCCATACCTGAGATAGAGCCGTTGGAGTCGCTCCTCTTGAGAGGCACCGGCCCAATCGAACTCGCCGCGCTCGGAGGCCCCAACCCCACTAGTGAAAATCCCAAGCGGGTCGAGCGAGCGGGCGAGCGCTTCCTCGGGGCCTATCGCCCCGGCGCCTAGCTCCCCATCGAAGGTGAGCAGATCCCCCTCCTCGCTCGGATCGTAGCCGTAGGCGAGAAATCCGTACGGGGCCCCCACAGCGGTAGCGATGTCGGCGAGTTTGGCGAGCACGTGTCGGCGGTAGCCGTCGAGCCCCCCGGGCGCGTTGGCGAGCATGGCCGCAGTCGCCAATCGGCTTGCTGCAATCGTGGGAGGCGCAAGCGCTTGGGAGACGGCGGCCGGCGCCGCCAGTATCGTGCCCTTGGCGGCGGGCAACGCCTCGGACCCCCGGATCTGAGCCCTACTCTCGCGCGCCAGCGCATCCATCAACGAGGACTTCACCGGGGCGACGGCACCCACCGGGGCGACGGCACCCACCGGGGCGACGGCGCCCACCGGGGCGGATGGGGCTAGAGCCGGCGTGATCCCTATTGCAGCAGCCGCCGTCCCCACGGGGAGCGAGCCCCGGGGCAATGCGAGCCCCCCCACGGTGGGGTTGGCAATACTCCGGAGCATTGAGGCCATACGCCCCGAGGGCGTGATCGTGGCGCCCTCGAGTCCTCGGAGCACAACGCGGATCTCCCCTCCCTTGGCCTCGACGGTCCGAGTAGACCCGCTCCCGCGAACGGGGATCATCGTGATCGTATACCGCCCGTTGGGGAGCGATAGCGTGGCGCGGCCCGCGGCGGTTCGCTTGGCCCCCGAGACGGGGCCCGAATACCGGATCAAGGCGTCGAGCGGGCGCCCCACGTAGTCGACGCACAATACGCGTAGCGTGGTGGCCGCCGCGGAGGGCACCGCGCCAAGCTCCATTTCCAGATCATCGTTGGGGTTATACATGATTAGATCCCTCGACCGCGGAGACGGGCCATGGTTTGATCAAAAGGACTGCCGCTTACCGCGGCGGCGATCGCGTCAATGCGCCGCAATACGCGAGCGCGAAATTCCGACTCGGTTAGGGGGCGTGGCGACGCGGGCACCCGAAGCGACCGCCCCGTCAGCCGTTGCTCGATGAGGGCAAGCCGCCGATCCAATTCTTCGAGCGGTGTCAAGCCGGCCTCACAAACATAACTTGGCGGCCGTCTGTTTTTGCCACGAGCAGCGAGCGCACGTCGGGGTAGCGAACCATCATGGCCGAGGACATGGGACGCAAGCGCACCCGGGCGGGGGCCTCCTCGGCCGGGTTGGGGATCGATTCACGCGGCATGTCCACGTGCGTGTCGGCCGTGCCGTCAAAAACGTGGCGCACGAACGGAACGTGCGTGTCATAACCAAGTTCCTCGTCCTCGTCCGCATCAAAAAGATCGGCACCTGGATCATAGGCCATTGAGATCTCCGATGGTTTCTGCCGTGTAGGGGGTCCCTTTTTCCTTTAGAACCGTCTCGTAATCGAACCCTAACGGCTTTTCCGTCACGGACTCAAGCGAAATCCACTGGCCGCCGATCTGAGCCTGGGGGTAGACGTGGGCGACCTTGCGCCCGCTCGGGAGTTGAATTCTTAGAAATTTCAGGCGTACCGGGATCCGAAACCCCCGGAGCATGGTCGCGATCACGATCGCCTTGTCGTCGCAGTCTCCCACCCCCCAGGCAATCGTGCGAAGGGGGGAAACCCACCGCTCGGGGTATTCCCGGAAGTATTTGATCGCGTGGGTGGCGAAATGCAAAACGGCGCGGGCAAGCCCTCGCTCGTCCCGCGCCGCGACACCGTTTTTCCGAAGAACCTCGCACGTCACTTCGACGAGCAAGGGATCTCCGGTGTAGCGCTCAACGACTCGCCATAACTCCCTCTTCTGCGCCCCGGTGGTCCGTAGATCCATCTCCCGCACCGTGGGGGGGTTGAGTTTCGGGAACCTCTTCGCCATTGTCCTCGTCCGCGGCCTCTTCGCCCTCGTCCTCGAAATCGTCTGGAAGCGAGCTTACCTGATCCTTGGCCTGATCCAAAAGGGCCGAAAAGTCCACGCCCTTTTGATCGCACATCTGCTTGAACGCCACGATCCCGGAAAGCTCGCTCTTTTCGAATAGTCGCTCGGTCCCCTCGGTATCGGTGGATAGGGGCGGCGCGGGGCGGGGAAGGGCCGGCGTGGGCGGCGACGGGGACAAGGTGTTGCCCTTCATCGGGATCCTGCTCATCGTCGCAAGGCTCTTGATCCCGTCCACCCCGACCGTCACGGCCTTGAGCCATTCGGGTTCCGTCTCGCCCGTTTCCATGTCGCGACCCATTTGAAGCCCTTGGAGCAAAAGCGCGATGGATTGCTGACTCGATTGCAGCATTTGAGCCGCCATGGTTTGCTGCATCAAGAAAGTCTGCCGGAAGTTTTCCTGGCTCATTTGGAGCGCCCGATGGTGACTCGCTTCAGACTGGGCCAGCATGGACTGAAAAAAGCCCGAGTTTTGATCGCGTTGGCTTTCGTAAAAATGCCGATCCCTCTGGGCAGCCGCCGCGTGGGTGGCCGAAACCATGGCCATGGTTTCCTTGTTTGTGGACGCGAGTTTATCGGTGTGATCCTTCGTGAACACGAGGTAGCGATCCACTTCCCGGTTGTGCTGCTCGTGTTGGAGCGCAAGGGCCTCCATGTCGAGGCTTCCCGCGAGGGGGGACCCGTCGCCCGGCGCGTTCGCCGGCTCGATGTCGAGATCAAGGGATAAGTTCGCGGTCCGAAGCGCTACGCCCTTGTCCGTGCAGGCTTCAACCCGATACTGCCCGTTGCCCCATCTCCGCGCGATGTACACCTCGTCCGCGTAGCGGGGCGCCACGCCCTTGAACCCCTCGCCCGGGGGGTCAAGTTTGTGGACCTTTAGTATCGATATCGCGTTTTTCGTCGCGCCCCGCGCCCCGACGAAAAGCGGGCAATCGCTCGCGTTTGAAACGCCTTCGCTTTCGGGCTCGGCCGCGCCGCCACCGTCGAAGTCCTCGAGTTCCGTCATGTCCTCGCTTGGTTTTCTTCGCGCCATGATCCCCGTCCTATCCCCGCCCATAGGGGGCAGGCGCACCGTTGCCGGGGACTAGGATCCCCGCTTGTTGAGCCGCCACCATGCGTCTGTGCTCGCTTGCGGCCTTGTCAAACTGTTCTTTCGTGAAAAGAGCGAAAATCGAAACCTCGCTCCCGGCGACGATGAGAAAGGGCCGTTCCTCCTGGGCGGGCCACATAAAGATCCCGCCCTCACGAATGCAATCGGCCGCTTCGGAATACGCGGCCTCGATACTGTCCTCGGCCATGCTCACCACGAGACTAGCGCCCCCCTTGGTCGTGATCTGAGCGATGAGTTCTACTTTCTTCGGTTCCATTTTCGTCTCCCTCGCTTGCAATTTGGATATGGACCGCAAGCAAAAACGCCGCGGCCGAAAGCGCCATGAGATCCCCGGGTTCCCATTCCTCGAGATCCATCACATCGCAGCAGAGCTCCCCCAGGTGATCTCCCGCGGCGGGGGCGCGCAAAATCTCAATCTCTTCGGGAAAACTCGCCTCGAACCCCTCCGCGCGCGTGCCCAAAAACGCGGCCATGTTGGCGTGCGTGGTTTCGAGCCGCTCGAGCTCCGCGGGCTTCACGATCGGGCCTCGATCGTTTCCTCAAAATCCACGCGGGCCGAGTGTGCGCGCTTGGTTACTTCGATCTGAAGGCGCCCGATCTCCCGCTGAACCCCCTCCCGCCGCGCCGAGAGAAAGGCCAAGGTGAGAACCCGCGACGCGAGCCCGTAACCCCGATAACGGGCCCTAGCCGTCAAAGCGCGGGCCAATAACCCGATCGTGCTCGTTTCCACAATAGATCTCCCTCGTTAGCGCGCCCTAAAAACACGCGCCCCCTAGATACTGAAAACCCGCGCCCCTGTCAACGATCGAGCGCGAAGGGGCGGGAATCCACGCCTCGGTGGATCCGTTTTTTGTCGGGCCGTCGCATGGCGCGCTTGAGCACAAGCGCCGAAGGCTCCAGCGTCCCGTTGCGTAGGTCGGTTTTCAGCCCCGATATCCCGTCCTTTTCGACCGAATCTCCGCTCGTGTAGCGGTCCCAGCGAGACTCGGCCTCGCCTGGATCGTAGCCCCCGACCGGGATCCCCTTGACGCGGTATATCACGTCCTCGCATCCGAGGATCTTTCCGCGGTAGACCTTCGGCGCGAGGAATTCGCCCCATTCGAATTCATGTTCCAGGTTCAAGCCGCCGAGCGCGGGATCTTCGGCGAGGGGCACGTCGCAAATGATCGAATCCGTGTCGCAGTAGTAGACCTCCCCTCCCTTGTCGCGCGCTTCACAGAGCTTGCGGTGCAACAGCACACGCGAATACGCGGTGACATATGCGCCCGCGGCGCAATGCCGAAACTTGCCTTCCGCGAACGAGCGAACCGAAAAAACGCCCGGGACCTCCGTCGGGAACACCGCATCGCGCCCGTGGCGCTTGATCGCCTCGCGGTATTCCTCCGCGCCGAAAATCAAGGCTTCCTTGCGTTCGGTTTCAATGAGTTTTCCATAGAGCGAATTCATCAAGATCTTTAGGGCGTAGCTTCGGAACGCGTCTCCCTCGTCGATCGCTTTTTTGCGCATTTCAAAGAACGAGCGCACGAAAGGCTCAAGGAACGCGGCGGCCTTGAAACGCGCGGTGACCACGAGTTCGATCTTCGCGCCGTGTTTGGCTGCTTCCAGGAGTTCGATGTTTGTCCAAGTCCCTTCAAAATCGCCGGTTGGGAACGTGAGCCGCTCCCCGTGAAACACGGGGAGCACGGGCAGATAAGTATCGTGGGGCACGTGCACACGGGCGCGGCTGATCCCCATCGTGCGAAGCTGGACATGGACCGGGGCGCGACTCGCGGGCTCGAAGTCACGGAAGTAAAGCGGGAGGGGCCGCGTCATGCTCCACGGGTAAGACGAACGCACGTCGTAATAGTACAAGTGGCCCGGGAACATTCCGCGCCGGAATACCTCGGTGCGGCCGCCGAAGTAGGCGGGTTCGCAAAATTCTTCGGCGAGCTTGTTCTTCGCTTCATAATCCCAGCGCTTGCTCCGGCGATCGAACCGACAAAGGCGCCCCCAGTCCACCACATCACTTCGGCGCACATATCGGCTCGCGATCGAGGCGAGGGTATACGCGAAATCGCAGCCCACATCGTCGAGGGTATCGCGCAAGAATTGGAGGCCCTTGACGATCACGTCGCAATCACGAAAGCAGTACCGCTCCATTTCTTCGCGGCTTAGCGAGCCCATGTCGGTACGGTCCACGTCGAGCTTTTCTAGGCCGATCGTTTTTCCGATCGCCTTGGCCGAGGATGGCATGAGACGAAAGCTGTCAAGGAACGTGATCTCCCGTCCGTGCAGCACCGTGGTAAACGCGATAAGCGACGAGCCCGACCACACCCCGCGCCAGCGGTGGCCTTGGCGCGTGAGTTCGGGGAGAAGGAATCGAAAATCAAAGCGACCGCCGAAGTGCGCCCAAACGTGATCCCCCTCAAAGCGCTCGGCCAGAAACTCGATGTACTCCGGGATCGAAAGGAACGACTCGCGCGCCCCGTATTCGTCTACGTGGCAGATCATTTCAACATGAACCCAATCGGTCGTTTCGATGTCGTATACGGCGATCTTCGGCCATGTTTTGCGCGAAAAGAGCGGCAACATTATTGTTCCGTCCATAGGACGATCGCGACGATCGCGACCACGGCTTGTGTTGGTTCCATCACTTCCCCTTGGCGTAGAGTTCCTCGTCGGTTTCAAACAAAACGGCCCAGTCAATATCGAGTCCCCAGAGTTCGAGCGCGTCGTAAACCCATTCAAGCGCGTTGGCGCGATCTTCTAGGCCCGCTTCAATCTCATGCATCGAAAGCGCCTCGTCTTTGCTGCCAAACCGGACTTGAACGCTATCAAACCCGTTCGGTTCCTGAACAAGCATAATCCGCGCGTCGAGGCCGCGATCGGCAAGCTCGCGGGATATCTCGGCGATCGCTTTCTCGGGAATTTCCCCGGACAGCGAATAGAATTGAACGCCATATTCAAAAAGCGAAACATCGCGCGGCAAAAGTCCTCCCTTGGCAACATGGCCCTCAAAAGTGCGCCGGAATATCTCCCCCGCGTCCGCGGGGCTCGCGGTGTTTTGGTGCGAGAAATTGAGGAAGTGATCCCCCGGGAAGGTAGGCGCTTCTACCGTGGTCCACGAAACGTGCCCGGGTAGCGTGACTCGCTCCGTCTCAACCCCGCCGCGGATCGGCATGTCCTCGTAACGCTCGACGGGCTTGGGCTTGCGCCGCCGGCGGGGGCGGGGCGCAAAACGCTCCTCGAGGGGGACGGGGGCCTTGCTCGGCCTCGGGGGCCTCGGGGGCCTCGGGGGCCTCGGGGGCGCCTTGCGCTCGACGAGCGCGACGAGGGGAACGACTACCCCGCGCACGTCCACGATGCGGCCGAGGGCGTCACGGCGGGGGCGCGTGGGGGGCGAGACGTAGCGGCGGGTGCGGAGATCTCGCCAACGCCCCGAGACGCGATCGTAAATTTTGCCTTGGGTGGGTTTCGGTTTTGGCTTCGGTTTTGGCTTCGGTTTTGGCTTCGGTTTTGGCTTCGGTTTTGGCTTCGGTTTTGGCTTCGGCTTTGGCTTCGGCTTCGGCTTCGGTTTTGGCTTTGGCTTCGGCTTCGGCTTCGGTTCTGGCTTCGGCTTTGGCTTTGGCTTCGGCTTCGGCTTTGGCTTCGGCTTTGGCTTCGGCTTTGGCTTCGCGCGGCGCGGCTCGCTCGTGAATCTCCCCGACGATCGCCAACGCCACGCGCCCGCGGCCGTGTCGTAATATTTCCGTGTCAGCGGTTTTTTCGGCGCGCGCTTTTTACGCGACGATTGCGCTTGCGTTTTGCGCGTGGAGGGTCGAGGCTTTTTCTTCGCGCGGGTCACGGACGGAGCCCCGGTCTACTCCGAAAAAAAACCACGGTCAAGGCTTGACGCGCACCTTGGCCCATGACAAAAGGCATCCCTCAACAAACGAAGGGAGGCCCCATGGGCTACAAGGAAGTAGAGTCAAGTTTTGCAACGTTCTGGACGCCGGAGAAAAAGGGAGACGCGATCGAAGGCGCGTATCTCGGCGATGAGTTAGTGGACGGGGGAATCGGCAGTGAGCCGTTCTTGTCCTACCGATTGCGCAAGGCGGACGGATCGGTGTGGGGGTTTTCGGGCGGAATGCTCGGGAGCAAAATGGATCAAATTCCCGCCGGGGCCACGGTCAAGGTCGTTTACGAAGGAACGATCAAGGTCGGCAAGCGCGGGCTTACGGCCCGGGACTACAAAGTGTTGGTAGACGATTCGGCGACGCTCCTCGATCCTAATTCACCCGAAAGCATCGCGGCGCGCAAGGCTGCCAAGGCCCGCGCCTCTGCCGCGCTCAACGGCAACAACGCGAACGTGGAAGCGGCCGCCGCGGACGATATCCCGTTCTAGTCGCGACCGAAGCCCCGAGGGGGCGCCGCTTGCCGAGTCCACATTAACCACCGGCCGGCGTCGCCCCTTCTGTTTTTGGAGTATCCCATGAAAGCGCCGATCAAAAAGCAAGGGCACGTTTCGCGTGTGCCTACCAAGTACCTTGAAGCCGCGGCGCGAAAGCGGCTTGTTTTCTTGAATGTTGCAGGCATCGCGGGCAAAGCCGGCGTGCAACGCGGGGCCGTGTACCAAGCCCTCTACGGGGGCCCTGGGGTAAGCGAGGCGACGCGGGCAAAGATCCTCAGGGTCATGGGGATCGCGCCGTGAGTCTGCTTTGCCAGTGTCTATTGTGTGGGGATCTCTTCGAAGGGGACGCGGGGGATCTCTACTGTCCCCCATGCGCGGAAACGGGAGACGAGGACGAGGACGAGGACGAGGAAGCCGAGGAAGGAAACGAATCATGACAATGCGGAAAACGACGCCAAGCGAAGCCGAGCAATATTGCCACGCAGATACCGCGAAAACGAAAACATACAACTTCGAGCGCGATGGCAGAACCTTTCATGGCACGCTGATCCGAACGGTTTGCAGGCATTGGTTTTCGGCGTGCGAAGATGACCCCGAACGCTACCGCCCCGAGCGTTGGGCCTTCAATCGCGCGGACGGTTGGCCCAATTGCCCGCGGTGCGTGGAGATCTCGCCCACGGAATACCCCGGAATGCTCCTCGTGGTCCGCGGGGCGCTTGGCATTCCGCAGATCGTTCGCGTGACAGACGAGGCTACCTGGGAAGGCATGTTCGGGTTCACTCGTGGGCGCGATGTGAACCCGTCCGGCAAGCAAGTGTTGCACGTGTGCTCCGAGGGCGACGTGTTCGAAGATATCGGGCTAGTGGTGAAGGACGGTGGCCTAGCGCCAGTGGTCGAGGACAAGTTGATTGACGCGGGAGGCGAAGACAATGCAGCCAGCATATAGCGAAGTGACGAAATTGAAATCAGTGGCGACGGAGAAGGAAGCGAAGATAGACGACCTAGAAGCGGAGAACGCCGGCCTAGAAGCCAAAGCGGCGGCCATGCGCCAAGCCGTGACGGACTACTTCCAAGAAATTGACCGACGGTGTTGTGACCTATGCGCGCGCCGTGCGCGGGACGCTCTTGAAGCGGCCGCGCGATGATTCGGCACCGCTGGGAAAAGGTAGAGGGGGTCAAGGGGATCCCCGAATTCCGATGCGTCCGGCCCGGGTGCGACTGGCAGAAAATCCTTGTGCGCAACCCCTGGCCCGACCGGTACGCCCAAGCGGAATATTTTGTGGAGCTAGCCGGCAAGCGGTTCCGTCGCGCCCCGGTGTGCGGAGCAAACAAGCGGCAAGTGACGATCGGTGAGTTTTTGGAGAAAAACGAATGACCAGCGCGCTTATACCAATGGGCCCTGGAAAGCGGGAAGACTGGGAAACGCCCGCGCATCTTGTGGACGCGATCCATAGCGCGTTCGGGGACATTGCACTTGACCCTTGCACGAACGCGGGGAACCCGACCCGTGCAAGGCACTATTGCCATTTGCCGACGAGCGACGGGCTCACGTTCGATTGGTGCATTGCGCCCGGGCTTGTCTACGTCAACCCGCCTTATGGCCGGGCGATCGTGCCGTGGGTCGAAAAGATCGTAACAGAGCGCGAGCGGGGCGCGGAGATCTTAGCGCTTGTGCCGGCGCGCACCGATACGCGATGGTTTGGACGGCTGCTCTCAGCCCAGCCGATCCTCGGTTTCGTCACGGGGCGCGTGACGTTTCGTGGCGCCCCGAGCGCAGCCCCGTTCCCATCGGTTTTCGCGTATGCGGGGCAGCGGGGAGCCCAATTTCTAAATTTCATGGTTGAAACCGGATGGGTGTGCCGATATCGACGACCCTCGACATGACCAAGGTGCGAATGATCAGTAAGCCTACAATTGAGTTTTTCGGGCCATGGTTTGAACGCCCCCCGGGCGCACCGCCGCCGGCGGGGATCCCGGACTTCGCGCGCGATGATATCCGCGCCGGGATGCTCGCGTATGGGGTGCTGCGGTGAGACCCGCTACGCGCCGGACGTGCCCGCTGTGTGGGCGGGCGCCGATCGGCGGGTACGAGGACATCGCGGGGCTCGTCGGCGAGTATTGGGTGCAGTGCTCGCACCCGCGGTGCCGGCTCTTGGCCGTGGGGGCATCGGTCGAAGGGGCCACCCGCGCGTGGAATGAGGGGCTCTTTGTCGCGCGGTGGGTGTTCGCCTGGCGCCGGACGGAAACGCCCCCCTCAGACCGGGATCCGAGGGGGGCGAAAACTGCGCGGGTGGACGCTAGAGCGGGATGACTGCCATCGTCGCGATCCCCGCGCGCGTCCACTCGATGATCGCGACCCGTCGTAGATCTCGGTCCGCGTCGGGGACACGCACTGTGTCATCGCTCGAGTCATATCCATCCGCCTCCCGATCGTCATCGTCTACGGCGCTACGCCATTTTTTTTCGCCGACGATGCACGGGGTCACGGTCGCGCCGTCAGGCGCCCCCGCGCGGATCTCGACGAGCGACGCATGCTCCGCGTCGGTGAGAGCCTCGAGATCCTCGCGCGCCGCCCATCCAGCGTATCCCCCGTACCCCGCATCATCCCGGATGATGCGTGCGATCGCCACTGTGATCTCCGCATCGGTCGCGTACCCGTCCGCGGCGCGGTCGCGCATCGACTGGGGGAGCCGGGCATAGAGCGCGTCATACTCGGCCTGGACGCGCGTCTCGAGGGCCGCGCGTGCCGCGACCTCGGCCGCGAGCCGCGGGAGCGCGGCGAGACGCACCGACTCGACGCGCGTCTCGAGGGCCGCGATCGCCCCCTCCGCTCGCGCGCGGACCTCGGGCGAGCAGATGTCGATCGGGAGGCCCTCTGGCACCCGCGGCACGTCGACCGAGATCAGCATCTCGCGATCCCAGTATGACCACATACCATCGGCACGCATCCCGCGCGAGTACATCACGGGAGCACGATCGATCGCAGCGATCACGCGCGCGTCCGCTAGCTCGCGCTCGGCCCGCGCATCGGCCTCCATTTTCGCGCGCGTCGACGCGACATGCACGGCGCGCGCGTCGAGTAGCATCGCGATCGTCTCGATCGATGCATCCACGACGGGGACGGGGGCGCCCCGGTGCAGCGGCGCGGCGTAGCCGGCGTCGTGGCCCACTCGCTCACCTGCTACGTGGCGGGCTAGGACATCGCGTAGCTCTGGGGTGAGTGACGCGAGATCTGTGTCGGATAGTGTGACCCGAACGTCGCCACACTCGGAGTGACCCGCGCGGATCGCGGATGAGGGGTCGACGTGGATCGTGATCGTGATTTGCTTGGACATTTTCGGTCTCCTTCCCCGGCTCTGCCGGGGCTCGCGGGGGCAATCGTTGCCCCCGCCCCCTCTCAGACGCCCCTCCCCGCCCCCTATTCACGGCCCTCCCTGCCCCTTTTTCGCGCCTACCCACGCCTACCCACGCCTACCCCCGCCTCATGACCGGGCGGGCATAGCCCGGCCCACGCGCGGGGGCAAGGTCCCCCTCGGGCTCGCCCCGCCTCCCCCTCGACGGTCGCGGGCCCCTCGAGCTGCCCCGCCCCGGTCGCCGCGGGCCCCTCGGGCTCGCCCCGCCTCCCCCTCGACCTCGGCCCCCCTCGGCGACCAGCTCCCCCTCGACCTCGGGCCCCCCTCGACGACCAGCTCCCCCTCGGGGACCGGGCCCCCCTCGACCTCGGCCCCCCTCGGCCCGCCCGCCCCTC
>Ga0326597_10006707_pt1 | contig 15735 bp, 13 predicted proteins | sample RVTome_12_FD_203789 | JGI IMG/M metagenome (GOLD analysis project Ga0326597, IMG submission 203789) | Soil microbial communities from uranium-contaminated site in the Upper Colorado River Basin, Wyoming, United States - RVT100D185 | ecosystem: Environmental > Terrestrial > Soil > Contaminated >...
AGAACGCTCGGTGTGCCACTGAGCACGCTGAAGTTCAAGATGGACCGGCTCGAGATACGGGAGCTGGCCCGCAAGATTCGAGGCAACTGATGATCAGGCAAGTCGAGGCCTGGACCAAGGCAAGAGTCGAACAAGGAGCTGTGCATGACGGATGAAGATCTCAAGGCGGAACTGGAGCGACTCAGGAGCGAGAACGAGCGCCTCAAGGCCCGCAGTGGAAGGGCGGTCTCGATGAAGGTGAGCGAGAAGGGCGGCGTGTCGGTGTACGGTCTCGGCCGCTTCCCGGTCACGCTGTACAAGGAACAGTGGACGCGGCTGTTGGATATGTCCGACGACATCCGAACGTTCATCGCGGAAAACGAGGGAAAGCTGAAGACCAAGCCTGGGTAGCCCCCGTCATGCGCCAGGGAGGCGTGGGGGACACGGCGAGAACCCGGCGCGTGACGTCACCGGGTTCCTGGGAACGCCGACTACTTCTTGGGAAGAACTGCGTCTTTCAGCTGCTTCGCAATGCGCGCCTTGACGACGGTCTTGGCCGGGATCTTGATGGCTTCGCCGGTCGCCGGATTGCGACCCATGCGGGCCTTGCGCTTCTGCACGACGAGCTTCACCATCCCAGGCAGTACAAATTCACCGGAGCGCTTGAGCTCCTTCTCCGACAACACGGTTAGCTCGTCGAAGAAGTCTCGCGCCTGCGTCCGCTTCATCTCGAAGCGATCCGCGAAATGCGAAAACAGGTCCGACTTGCCCATTCTTCGGGCTTCAGCCATTACGTCCCCCTTACGAATACGCGCCAGCACTTGCTGTATTGCAGCACCAGGCGCACGAGAAATACGACGAAAACTCTCCAGGAAATTCGGGTAATGCTATCCCGCACCCTGCCGGGTGTCAACGAAGACAACCGTGAAAGACCAGCGATTTCGGCGCGAAGTGCTAGAATTTTCGCTCCATGTCAAGCTCGACGTCGATCGAGACGTTTCCGAATCCGCGGCCCGAACGCGACTTCGAAGTCGCCATCTCATGCCCCGAGTTCACGTCGGTCTGCCCGAAGACCGGCCTGCCTGACTTTGGCGAAATCCGGATCACCTACGTTCCTGGTGACCGCTGCATCGAACTCAAGGCCCTGAAGTACTACCTGATCGAGTTCAGGAACAAAGGCATCTTCTACGAGGCCGCCACGAACCAGATCCTCGACGATCTAGTGGCTGCGTGCCACCCACGCCGCATGACGGTTGTCGGTGATTTCTCGGCCCGTGGGGGGATGACCACGGTCGTGACCGCACACTACACCGCCCCGTGACTCATCGCGTTCCAATCGAAGAGGCCCTCGACCTGCACGCCTTCGCACCACGTGATACCAGGTCGGTGGTCGAGGAGTACGTCAACGCCGCGCACCACGCTGGCCTCCGCGAAGTTCGCCTCATTCACGGTCGCGGGAAGGGTATTCAGCGCGGGATCGTTCAGCAGACCCTCGAGAGGCATGCGCTGATCCACGCGTTCTGGGACGCGCCTGAATCTCACCTGGGTGCCACGGTTGTGCGACTGATCGAAAACTGACCCGTCGGCACGGTCCGATCTCGGCACTTTTCGCACAACCCGAGGATCACACCGGGAATCCGGCCGTCGCCAGGCCGGAACACACTATGCACCGATGGAGGTGTGACAACCTCAGCCGGGCGGTTCCGGTGTGGCGACGTTGTGCGCATTCGCGATGAGCAGTGGCGGGTCGTCCGCCGTGTCAGCTACACCGACACGGCGCTCATCGAGGTCGCGGGCGTAGACCGAGCGAACCGGACCGCGCACGAGACGTTCCTGCTTCCGTTCGAGACGGTCGACCTGGTCGAGTCAACGGCCATTCCTCGAGTCGTCGGCCGGCGCCGGTGGCGGCGTGTGGCGAGGCGGGTGCTCGCCGAGGCATGGCCCTCCTGGCACTCGCTGTGCGCCGCGACGACTGCGAATCTACGAATCCTGCCTTTTCAGCTCGAACCAGTGCTGACGCTGGTCCGTGGTGATGGCTGCCGCTTCCTGATCGCGGATGCCGTCGGACTGGGCAAGACGATACAGGCCGGCCTCATGATCGCTGAGACGCTGGCGCGCCGGCCGGACGCCAGGATCTTGGTCGTTTCGCCGGCCGCGTTGCGCCGCCAGTGGCAGCAGGAGCTCGACGTTCGCTTCCGAATCGCCACAGATGTGTTCGACGCCGCAGGCATCGCCAGACGATCGTCGGCACTGCCTGCGGGAATCAACCCGTGGTCCGTGCCGCCGGTCATCCTTACGTCCATCGACTACATCAAACGGCCTGAGGTCGCGCGCTCACTCGAGGCGCTCACCTGGGACCTTGTGGTGTTCGACGAAGCTCACAATCTTGCGGGCCGGTCCGACCGGTCGATTGCCGCGAGCGTAGTCGGCAATCGCGCCCGCGCGGTCGTGCTGCTCACCGCAACGCCACATTCCGGCGACGACGAGGCGTTCCGGCGGCTCTGCGACGTCGGAGGGTTGAAACAGGCGAACCCGCTGCTCGTGTTCAGGCGTACCCGCGCGGATGTGGGCCTGGCCAGTGCCAGGCGAGACACGCTCCTGCGCGTCCGTCCCTCATCCGCCGAGGCGGCCATGCACGAACGGCTGATGACCTATGCCAGGGGGGTGTGGAATGGGTCACACCATCCTGGCGGCGATGGCGCGAAACTGGCGATGTCGGTGCTGGCCCGACGCGCGTGCAGCAGCGCCACTTCTCTTGCGCGATCTGTCGAGCGCAGGTTGGACCTGCTCGGACGAGTCGCCTCTGAACCAGATCAACAGATCGACCTCCCCTTCATGGCGGGGATACCTGACGACCAAGAGCCAGGGATGTGGCTTCGGGCCCCAGGACTTCCCGATGCACACCAGGAGCGCGGATACCTGGCCACGCTCCTCGACTTCGCTCGCCAAGCCGCCGCTGGCGAAAGCAAGCTGGCGGCTCTTCGTCGCTTGATCACGAGGACAACCGAACCCGCCATCGTCTTCACGGAGTATCGCGACACCCTCGGGGAACTGGCGACAGCGCTGTCGGACGTCCACACGGCACAGCTGCATGGTGGCCTGACACCGCGAGAACGCAGTGAAGCAATCGAGTGTTTCACCAGGGGCGATGCTCGCGTCCTGCTGGCGACCGACGCAGCCAGCGAGGGATTGAACCTGCACCATCGCTGCCGACTCGTGGTCAATCTCGAGATACCGTGGACGCCGCTGCGGCTAGAACAGCGGGCCGGACGAGTCGATCGAATCGGTCAATCCAGGAGGGTCCACATCATCCATTTCGTGGCCCAAGGGACTTGCGAGGAGTCGACCCTGGAGAAACTTGGGCGCCGCATCACCCGGATGCAGGGTGCAATGAGCTTCGGCCACGGCCCAGACGAACGGCGCGTCGCCGAATCGGTCTTTGGCGGCCTGCCGGTCCCGGAGGTCGAAACCGCCGCACGCTTCGGATCGACCGACGTGTTGCTCGTTGATCACCGTGCCTCGGCCCGCAGAGAAGCCCAGCGCATCGCGGGCGCCAGAGCGTTGCTCGACCCAGACGAACAACCTTCCGCCGAGCGCCGCGCCGTGGTCGTTCGCCTGCCACGGCGACGTGGTGGTCCTCCGATGCGAAGGTGCCTCTGGGTCTTCCGGGTGACGGTTTCCGACTCTCTGGGTCAAGTCATCTGGACCCCGCTGCTGACGCTCGGTGCCGACATCACCGGCTCTCCTGGGCGCAGGCGGCACGATACGCTGCAACTCGTCGCACTTGACCACCCGTTCTTCCGCAACACGCTGCAGGTCGCGCAGGATCAGCTACTCCACGGGCTGCACGCGAGTCTTCGCCCTTCCGCGACGCTCTGGGCCAGCCGGGAGCAGGCGCTGATGACCGGGCTGCGCGACTGGCATGCGCGGCTGTCCGCGCACCTGCTCCAGCGATCGCTGTTCGACCGTCGGGGCGACCGGCTGGCAACGGAACAGACAGTCCTGATGGACGAGGCACTGGCGCAGTGCGTCGGTCGAGTGCGCGAGCTCGACGCCCTCGAGGGCGCCGCGGTGGAGTCCTGCCGCTTGGCGTTTGCGGTGGTGGTGGGGTGACATGGTCGCCGGCATGCGCGGACCTCTCATCTCGGCCACGTTCGCGCAAACCGGCCTACGGGCGCTGCCAGGGGCGGCGACGCCTCCCACCGATGTTCGACGAGCCCTCGACGTCTGGTCCGATCGCCGCGAAGCCGCACTCGGGCCCGCGTCGAGCGTCCGAGCCATTGCCGACGCAGCCGTTGTCCCACTCTTGAAGCTCCTCGGGTTCGCGGCCTCGGACCGAAACGATGGTCCGGACTGGGCGACGCTACGTGCGTCATTCTCATCGGGCGTGGTCGTGCCGGTGCATGTGGTGCCGTGGAACGAGCCGCTCGACCGCACATGGCGCAAGTTGGTGCTTGACGGAATCTGGACCGATGCGCGCTGGTGCTTCTGCTGCAACGGAGTTCGGCTCCGGATCGTCGATGCGCATCACACCTGGTCGCACCGTTACCTGGAATTCGACCTTGCGCTCGTCGCCACGGACGCCTCGGTGCAGACCATCTTCTGGAGTGTGGCGCGCGCCGAAACGATGGCCGCGAGCCCCTCCCTCCTGGAGCGTGCGCGCGCGCTCTCGCAACGCCACGGCGTGGCCGTCTGCAACGCCCTCGGCGAGGGTGTCCTCGATGCACTCGGGCAAGTGTTCGCTGCGCTGGCTCCGGCGCATCCCCTGGTATCGAGGCAGGTGCTCTTCGAGCAATCCCTGACGGTGCTCTATCGCATTCTCTTCCTCCTGTTCGCCGAAGCGCGCGGGTTGGTTCCCATATGGCACCCGGTCTACCGCGCGCGCTACAGCATCGAGATCATCGTCTCTGAACTGCTGGCGGGGCGCCGTCGCCCAGGCACATGGCGCGCGATTCTGGCGATCTCCCGGCTGGCCCACGCTGGCTGCTCAGCCGGGGCGCTCAGGGTGACGGCGTTCAACGGCCGCCTGTTCGCGCCCGCCAATTCTGTTGCGTTCGATCGAACGCGAATCGACGACGCGATCATGGGCGCCGCGGTGGTCGCGGTGAGCACGACGCCGACATCAACGGCCGGACGGTCTCGGATCTCCTATAACGAACTCGACGTCGAGCAACTCGGCGCCGTGTACGAACGGGTCCTGGACTACCAGCCTGCCACCAATGGCGAGCCCACGCTCACGCGAACGCGGGATGTCCGGCGGGCGAGCGGCACCTTCTACACGCCCCGCGCAGTCACCGCGTTTCTCCTACAGCGGACACTTGAACCGCTCGTCCGCGACAGAACTGCTGACGAAATCCTGAGCTTGCGCATCCTGGACCCCGCCATGGGCAGCGGGGCCTTTCTCGTTGGGGCGTGCCGCTATCTCGCATCGGCGGTTGAAGACAGCCTGGTCCGCGAGGGCCGTTGGCACCGGGGTGACGTCTCGGCTGCCGACCGCGTCGCGGTCCGGCGCGAGGTGGCCCAGCGGTGCCTCTTCGGTGTGGACCTGAACCCGATGGCCGTCCAACTCGCCAGACTTTCGCTGTGGCTCGCCACGCTGGCCTCCGACAAGCCCCTGACGTTTCTCGATCACCGTCTGGTGGCGGGAGACAGCCTCATCGGCGCCACCTTGAGTGATATCGCGCGGCAGGCACCCGGCGCACGTGCGTACCGACGCCGACCCGAGCCCTTGCCGCTCTTCGCGGACGCTGATCCTGCGGCGGCGCTCGAACATGCCGTGCGCACGCGGCTTCAGCTTGCCCTCGACGCCGACGACTCACCGGCCATTGTCGCGGCGAAGGAAAGAACGCTCACTGCGCTCCACGCCGCCCGATCGCCGCTCGGTCGCTGGTCTGCGGTGTTGGACCTGTGGTGTTCCTGTTGGTTCTGGGAGGAGGGCACTCCGCCTGGCCGTGCCCTCTTTCGCGACCTGTCGGACCGCCTGCTCGGTGGCGCTGCGGTCCTGCCGGCGCGGGCCGGTAAGGGCCTGCTCGAACATTCGGCGACCCTCTCTGCGCGCCACCGATTTCTGCACTGGCCGCTGGCGTTTCCAGAAGTCTTCTCAGACGAGCGTGGCCAGAGACTCCCCGCCGCCGGCTTTGACGCGATCGTCGGCAATCCCCCGTGGGACATGATTCGAGGTGACAGCGGCAACGTGGGCGTTCGCGCCGGACGCCGCGTGAGTGCCAGACAACTGCTGGGCTTCGTGCGAGATGCCGGCATCTATCAGGTAGAGAGCCGCTCGCATACCAATCGCTACCAGCTCTTCGTTGAGCGGGCGTTGCAGCTCACGCGACCTGGCGGTCGCGTCGGCCTGGTACTGCCGTCTGGTGTCATCTCCGATACCGGCGCCGCGCCGCTGCGCCGACATCTGTTCGACCGAGCGGATGTCGACTCAATCACCGGCTTGGAGAATCGTGGCGGCATCTTCCCCATCCACCGAGGTCTTCGGTTTGTCCTGGCGACAGGCACGGTCGGCCGCCCCACGAGTGGACCTCTGTGCCGGTTCCGGATCGGTCGCCCTGATGAACTCCACGATCCGGAGCCTTCTCGTCCTGCCCTCATCATGACCAGGCAGCTCCTGACGCGACTGTCGGGCGACGACGACCTTGGGATCCCGGAAATTGGTGGCCGCCAGGACCTTCGCATCCTGGAGATGATCAGCGCACGATTCAACTGGCTTGGGTCTGACGACGGCTGGAACGTGCGATTCGGTCGCGAGTTGAATGCCACCGACGACAAGGACGCCTTCTTGCCGCTCAGCGGAGCTGGCGGCGCGCGGCCCGTCCTCGAAGGGAAGCAGATCGAGCCGTTTCGGGCTGTGATCGAAACGGCCCGGTACGAACTGCGTCCAGGATCCAGAGCAACCGGCATCGTTCGCCGCGCTCGCCTCGCCTACCGCGACGTGGCCAGCGCTACCAACAAGCTCACGCTGATCGCTGCGCTGATTCCGCCGCGCGCGGTCACGACACACACGCTTCTCTGTCTGAAGACACCTCTTGCGATCGAGACTCAGGAGGTTCTCTGCGGCCTGTTGAACAGCCTTGTTGCCAACTACATCGTCCGGCTACGTGTGAGCACCCACCTGACTGTGTCGCTCGTCTCTCGCCTGCCAGTGCCCGTGGTGCCGAGGACGTCGGCGATGTTCGAATCACTCTCCCATCTCGTACGCCAGCTCGGCAGAGGACGCCGGCCTGCGCTTGACATGCCAGAATACGCTGCGCTCCAGGGGATCGTGGCGCACCTCTATGGCCTATCCGAGAAACAGTTCGAACACATTCTGGGGACGTTCCCGCTCATCCGGTCCGAAGTCAGAGAGAGGGTGATGCTCAGCTTCCGAGGCCACTGAGATCCAGCCGTCGGCGATGCACCCAATGCCAGCGGCCCTGCTGTGCCGAGTCCGTACCTCTGTGCCCGCCAGCGCCTGGTCGGGTACGATAAGGGAGTTGTCATGAAGCAGACCCTCCTTGTCACGGTTCTCGTCGTCGCCTTTTCCGCATCGATGCTGTCGGCCCAGGCACCGTCGACGAGCGGCGCAGGGCTGGCGCCAGAGGACGTGGCGTCGCCGCCGGCTGACGCGGTCAAGACCGCCACAGGACTCATCACCCGAGTGATTACGCCAGGCACGGGCACCGAGCGCCCGGCCCCAACCGACATGGTCACGGTCCACTACGAGGGGTGGAGACCAGACGGTACTCCCATCGACAGTTCCCGGAGCCGCGGCGCACCGTCGATGTTCCCGCTCAACCGGGCACTCGTGGGTTGGCGCGAGTGCGTCCAGCTCATGAAGGTCGGTGAAACGCGGAGATGCTGGCTGCCGGAGCGGGTTGCCTACGAAGGCAAGCCCGGCTGGCCCAGAGGAATGGTCGTGTTCGACATCGAGCTGCTCGAAACGCGAACTGCGCCGCAGATTCCGCCCCCCGACGTCGCCGGTCCGCCGGTTGATGCGATGCGAACCGAGTCTGGACTCGCGTACAAAGTGCTGAAACCAGGTACGGGCCTGCGCAACCCGGCCCCCTGGAACAGGGTGACCGTGCACTACACAGCCTGGACGACGGATGGCAAGATGTTCGACAGTTCGGTCGCCCGTGGCCAGGCAACCACGCTGTCGCTCAACGAGGTTATCGCTGGCTGGACTGAAGGCATGCAGCTCATGGTTGAGGGGGAGCGGACGCGCTTCTGGATCCCTCAGGAACTGGCTTACAAGGGCGAGGCCGGATCCCCACGCGGCATGCTGGTCTTCGACGTGGACCTGATCAAGATCGAATAGCGCGTCCAGGATCGTGACGCCAGTGGCCGGTCATGACGCCTCCCCGCTGAGCTGCGATCATCTCTGCGGTACTGCTCCGGCGGGGTCGTCAATCGCAGATTCCCGTCACGCCTCCTGCGGCGGCTCAGCGTCGGCCGGCGCGGTACTTGCGCAACAGTTCATAGAGGACGACGCCCCCTGCCGTGGCGACGTTGAGTGACTGCTTCCCTCCGAGCATCGGAATGCGTACGTGGGTTCGGCAGGCGCGCGCTACCTCTGGTGACACGCCCTCGGTCTCGTGGCCGAACACCACGCACACAGGCCACTGAGGTGTCCAGTCGTACAGGTCGATGGCCTGCGACGATGTCTCGACCACGGCGAGGTTCCTGCCAGACTCGATCTGGGCATTGAGGGCTGCAGATGTGCGTGCCACGTACTCCCACGAGACCGTTTCGTCAGCACCAAGAGCGGTCTTCGAGATGGCATGCTTCTGCTTGAGGCCCTGATCCGGCCGTGGAGTGATGCCGCACAAGACAAGACCCTCGATCGCACAGGCGTCGGCTGTGCGAAAGAACGCACCGGTGTTGTAGAGACTGCGCACGTTGTCGAGAAGCACCACGACGGGCAGGCGCCTGATGTGCGCGTATCGCTCTCCGTCTGGTGAGGTGCGAAAGGGGGCGCAATTCACGTGACGCGTACCGGTACGAAGGTTGATCGTTACTCCTCGACCATGTAGCCGTACCTGAAGTCACGGGGAGGAATGAATGTCTCCTTGATCGTGCGAGCACTGACCCAGCGCAGCAGGTTCATCTTCGAGCCGGCTTTGTCGTTGGTCCCGGACCCCCGCGACCCCCCGAAAGGCTGTTGGCCCACCACGGCGCCAGTAGGCTTGTCGTTGATGTAGAAGTTGCCCGCTGCGTCGCGCAAGACGGCCGAGGCCTCGTCGATCGCTCCACGGTCACGGCTGACAATCGCACCGGTCAGGCCGTACGACGACGTGGCGTCGACCAGCCGGAGCATCTCGGTCCATTTGCTGTCGGGGTAGACGAATGTCGTCACGACCGGCCCGAAAATTTCCTCTCGCATCAGGCGATATTGCGGGTCCGTCGTCTGCACGAGGGTCGGTTCGACAAAATAGCCACGTTCATCGCTGGCCGTCCCCCCTTCCACAATCGTCGCATTGCGCCTCGCGTCGTCGATGTACCCGGTGATCCGGACGAAGGCTCTCTCGTCGATGACAGCGCCGATGAAGGTTCGAAAGTCGCTCACGTCTCCCATTCGCATCTCGCGCATGATTGCCACCAGCCGATCCCGTACCGCCGCCCACAACGACTCGGGCACGTAGACGCGGCTCGCCGCCGAACACTTCTGACCCTGGTACTCGAAGCCGCCGCGCGCGATGGCCACGGCAAGCGCGTCGACACCTGCGGACGCGTGGGCCACGATGAAGTCCTTGCCGCCGGTTTCACCAACGAGGCGAGGGTAGGTTCGGTAGCGCGCGATGTTGTCGCCGACCCTTCGCCACATTCCCTGGAAGACCGCCGTGCTGCCGGTAAAGTGGATTCCGGCCAGATGGGGGGAATCGAGCAAGACGTTCGAGACCTCCACAGGGTCGCCGGGCACGAAGTTGATGACGCCAGGGGGAAGTCCGGCCGCCTCGAGCAGCCGCATGATGTAGTAGCTGCTGAGGATCGAGCTGGCGGCTGGCTTCCACACGACGGTGTTGCCCATCAGGGCAGGCGCGGTGGGGAGATTACCCGCGATCGACGTGAAGTTGAACGGAGAGACCGCGTAGACGACCCCCTCCAGGGGGCGGTAGTCCAGTCGATTCGATGCAGCGTCGGTGCTGATCGGCTGCTCGCGGTACAGCTGACGGGCGAAGTCAGGGTTGAATCGCCAGAAATCGATCAGCTCAGATGCGGCGTCGATCTCGGCCTGGAATACCGTCTTCGACTGCCCGAGCATCGTCGCCGCGTTCAGCGTGGCCCGCCACGTCGTGGCGAGCAGGTCGGCAGCCCTCACGAAGACCGCCGCGCGCTCCTCCAGTGTGGACGACGCCCAATCGGCTCGAGCATCGGCAGCCGCCGCCATCGCGAGCTCCACGTGCGCGGTTTCCGCTTGATACCAGTCGGCCAGCACGTGGTGACGCTCGTGGGGCATCGCCACGTGAGCCAGGCGACCCGTACGAATCTCACGGCCGTCGATGATCAGCGGGATCTCAACCCGCTCGGATGACATGACCGACAGCCGCGCCTTCAGCGCCGCGCGCTCGGGCGAACCAGGCAAGTATGCGAGGTTGGGCTCGTTGACTGGCGAAGACATGGGCTGGACGCCGGCAGACACACGCCGATTGTACGACTAAGAAGAACTGCTGGCAGGGCGCTTTGATGGCGTGAGATCCACCTCGATACTACGCCATTTCTGCTGCCGGAATCGGGCCACGCTCAAACCGCTCCGCGTCATGTGGCCGATGAGAATCGCCGTCCAGACCCACTCCGCCGTGAGTCCAGTCGTCGCTCCGAGAACCGAGCAAATGCCAATGGGAATGACAACCTGCGACAGGATCGAAATGTAGAGGGGACTACGTGTGTCGCCGGTGCCCTGGAGACCCCCGGTATAGCTCAGGGCCACGGTGATGAAGAACCCGGAAAAAGCCAGGTATCGTAGAAGCGTCTCCGCAATGTCGATCACCAGCATGTCAGTCATCCCGAAACCTGCCAACAAGTACCGGGGAACAAGCAGAAACATCGCACCGACCACCGCGGCCACTCCCAGGCCCATGTGGGAAGCGACCCTCACGCCTTCGACCGCGCGATCAGGATTCTTTGCGCCAAGGTTCTGACCGGCAATCGTCGCAGCAGCGCCCATCAGCCCGACAGAGGTCCACGTAATCAGCGAAAACAGCTGTGAGTAGCCGACTGTATAGGCTGCCTGCGACTCAGCGCTATGTTCGAGCGCTCCGATGAAGCGAAGCATCAGGACGCCTCCTACGTTCATCGCGATCCCCTGCACCCCGGTCGGCAGGCCGAACTTGAACAGCGAACGAATCACGGCAAAGTCGGGACGCAGGTCCATCCCGGGTTCGAAATGAATCACCGACTCGGGCCGCGTCACCCGCCAGATCCCGTAGACCGACACGAGGCTGCTGCTGGCCACGGTGCCGTACGCGGCTCCAACCGGACCGAACGCTGGAATGAGCACAATGTTGAAGACGATGGTCAACACCGTCATCGCGATGCCAAGGCGGAGCGGAGTATGGGGATCGCCAGCGGCGCGAAACGCACCCCCGAGGATGAAGAACATCATCAGACCGATGATCCCGACGAACATGGTCCGCAGAAATGGCAAGGCCGCAGCATGCACGTCCGGCGCAGCGTTCACGAGGTCGAGCAGGCTTGGCGCCGCGATCCACCCAGCGGCGCCGAGCACGACAGCCATGCCGGCTGCGGTCAGGAACGCCTGATACACAACTCGATTGACCTTGTCGGGCTCGTTGGCTCCAGCGAATCTTGCAACAAGCACTGCCATGCCCGTGAACACCGACGTGCAAAAGACAATGACGACGATGATGATTTGCCAGCTGACACCGATGGCGGCGTTGCCGGTGTACCCCACGAAATGTCCCACCATCGCGTGGTCGATGATGCCTTGGAGTCCCGCGATGATGTTCTGCAGCATCGTCGGCCACGCCAAGCGCCACACAGCCGGTCGAATGGGACCTTCGATAATGGAGCGGTCAAATACTTTTCGAGGATGCGGGGGTCCGGCCATCGGATGCGTCTCGGGCAGTCTACTATGAAGCCCGACGAGGCTCTGGTGCGCCTTGCGCGAACGCGAAAAACGTGCTGAAGTCGAAGTCTTGAGTACTCAGGGCTCTTCGGTCACCTCCCCATCGAGGCGCATCAAAGAACTGGAAGTCATGGTGGCCGACGTGATTGTCGAGACGGCCGATACCTCGACGCTCGTGCTCTTCACGGGCAACGATCGGCTCGACTACAAGGCCGGCCACTTCCTGACAATCGATCCACACCAGTTCGAGGCGCTCGACCGGTTCACCTCCTTTCTCGAGTACCTTAAAGGAAAGGCAGAGCCGCCACGCGCCTACTCCATGTGCTCGGCCCCGCACGAGCGCTATCTCGCCGTCACGGTAAAGGAGGAGCGGTTCGTACCGAACGTCACGAAATACCCGCCTCTTCTATCGCCGCTTCTGGTCAAGCGGACCGTGCGAGGAATGCGCCTCGTCGTCACGGGCTTCACCGGGCCCTACACGCTCCCCGACGATGTGACCTCCACCACCGATCATCTCGTGCACGTGTGCGCGGGATCGGGCAGCGTCCCGAACGTGTCGATTCTGAAGTCCGCACTCGAGCAACACCCCACACTCCGCCACACGTTCATCTACTCGAACAAGACGTGGGACGACGTCATCTACCGCGACACGCTAGCTGCGCTGGCTACCGCCCATCCGGATCGGCTCAGAGTGGTGCACACTCTCACCCGCGAACAGAACGCCTCCGTCTATGGGCCCAATGTGCGGAGAGGTCGCCTCGACACTTCGCTTCTGACCGAACTCATTCCGGACCCGACCGCGTGTCTGGTCTATCTCTGCGGACCGGGCATCTCGAAGTTCGATCGAGAGGCCGCCAAGAAGCAGGGCATTGCACCGGATCCACGCTTCATCGAAGCGGCGCTTGCGAGCCTGAAGGCGATCGGCGTTCCCGAGAAACGAATCAAGCGCGAGTCGTACGGCTGACGGTTCAGATCGTGAATCACGAGTAGGGGCTCTCGGGACGTGTCACCGATCTTCCCACGAGTCCCTCGAAATGGGGCACCGATACCACTATGTGTCAGGGCAGCCGGAAGGATCCGTCCGACCGCATCGCGTGCGTCCACACGGGATGACCGTCAACCGAGACGGCCGCCACCCACCGCACATCGAGCCGCATCGTGTGGCTGCGTGACGGTGAGAGCTGTTGCTCCGGGACGAGCTCTCGGACCCGCCGAAACACGAGCTGCTCATCGTCGACACCCACGAAGCGCATCCCGCCGAATTCGACGTACGCGTGACCATCCACATCCTCGGCGACAACGACCTGGTCAGTGGGCAAAGACACACTCAGCCCATCCTGGAAGAGGACGAACGTGCCCGGAGGTCCATTGCCGATGATTGGCAGATCGGAAGGCCGGTGAGCCTCGCGGCGTAGACAAGTCGACCCGACGAAATCGACTCGCAGCGGCAACACATCCCTGACCGACGGCGGTTGGGTCATCGCAGAGGGATCAGGGCCTGCGCTAGACGTCCAGCTCCTGGGCCTGATCGGCCCTCTCCATAATGAACCGGAAGCGGGCGGACGCGTCCTTTCCCATCAACTCGTTGATCACCCGGTCGGTCACGATCTGATCGGCGATCTCGACACGTAGCAACCGTCGCGTCCTCGGGCTCAACGTCGTCTCCCACAACACCTTCGGCATCATCTCGCCCAGCCCTTTGAACCGCGTGATATCCGGGTGACTCCGGCCGTTGCTGTGCTGCTTGAGAATTCTATCGCGATGGTCGTCGTCGAGGGCCCAGTGCGTTTCTTTGCCGATGTCGATCCGATAGAGCGGCGGCTGCGCCAGGAAGACCTTCCCACTGGAGATGAGCTGCGGCAGGTGCCGGTACAGGAACGTCAGCAGGAGTGTCGCTATGTGGTGACCGTCGGAGTCGGCGTCAGCGAGGATGATGACCTTGCCGTACCGCAACCGGCTGAGGTCGAAGCTCTTGCCCAAGCCACATCCGAGCGCGGTGACGAGATCCGCCAACTCCTTGTTCTCGAGCACCTTGGCAAGCGTCATGCCCTCGGTATTCATGACCTTGCCGCGCAGTGGCAAGATGGCCTGCCTTCCCCTGTCTCGTCCCTGCTTGGCGGAACCACCGGCCGAATCGCCCTCAACGATGAAAAGCTCGGTGTCGTCCCGTCCGGCCCCTGTGCAATCACTCAGCTTGCCTGGAAGATTCAGGCGTCCGGTCGTCGCGGTCTTGCGCGTCACCTCGGCTTGCGCCGCCCGACTGGCCTCACGGGCTCGTGCGGCCAGAATCACGCGTCCAACAATCGCCTCGGCGATCGTTCGATTGTGATTGAGCCAGTGCTCCAGCGCCGGACGAACGGCCGAGTCAATGGCCGAGGTCAGTTCGGGATTGTTCAGTCGATCCTTGGTCTGCCCTTGAAACTGGGGCTCGGCGATGAAGATGCTGACCACACCCGTCAGCCCCTCCCGAATATCCTCGGCTACGAGCGTCACGCCCTTCGGAGACAGGTTGTGCGTCTCAATGTAGTTGCGCATCGCCTTGCCGAGGCCTGCGCGCAGGCCATTCTCGTGCGTGCCACCAGACGCCGTAGGGATGCCGTTGACGTAGCTGCGCACGTGCTCGTCGGTTGCCTCCGTCCACTGCAGCACCAGATCCAGCCGTGGCTCGCTGTCTCTCGCGTGAACGAAGGGCCCATCATGTACCGGCTTGGCGCCGCGCTCGGCGACGATCTTCTTCAGGTAGTCGGATAGGCCTTCTTCATGGTGGAAGACCTCCTTTGTCCGACTGCTCTCGTTCTCGCACGTCACGCGGACGCCCTTGTGGATGTAGCTGACCACCTCGAGGCGCTCGCGAATCGTGGCAGGGTCGAAGTCCACTTTTGGAAAGATCGTTGGATCCGGACGAAAGAAGACCGCTGTCCCACTGCCGCGTGCCGGCCCGACCTTCTTGAGCGGACCTGTCGACCGTCCCCGATTGAACGCCATCTCCCACAGAGAACCGTCTCGCCTGACGCGGGCAAGAAGCTCGGTTGACAGCGCGTTCACGACGCTGGCACCCACGCCGTGCAGACCGCCGGCCGTCTTGTAGCTACCGTGTTCGAACTTTCCCCCCGCATGCAGCACGGTGAAGATCACCTCGAGCGCGCTCTTCTTCGTGGCGGAATGCCTGTCGACGGGTATGCCGCGGCCGTCGTCTGCGACGGTAATCGAGCGTCCGTCTGCATGCAGGGTCAGAGCGATGTTCGACGCAAAGCCGTTCATCGCCTCGTCGACTGCGTTGTCGAGAATCTCCCAGACGAGGTGGTGCAGGCCGGCGGTTCCCACGCCGCCGATGTACATACCCGGACGTTTGCGAACCGGTTCGAGGCCTTCGAGGACGGTGATGTCTTTGGCGGTGTACTTGTTCACGAACGTTTGGTGGACGCGGCCTTCGGGCGGGCTGGTGCCTTCCGGGCTCTTGGTCGCGCTGGCTTCGCCGCTTTCACGGGAGCCGCCTTGACCGCCTGACGTCGGCTCGGACGCTTGCGTGCCGCGCCACCGACAACCCCCGCGGCCTCGATCGCCGCCGCATCCTGGGTTGTTTCGCCGTCCTCGATCTCGTCCTCGACCACCAACGGCTCGGCGACGGCGGCCGTGGTCTCAACCGACGCCTCCACATCGACCACGACCGCTTCTGCGTC
>Ga0326597_10006709_pt1 | contig 15727 bp, 16 predicted proteins | sample RVTome_12_FD_203789 | JGI IMG/M metagenome (GOLD analysis project Ga0326597, IMG submission 203789) | Soil microbial communities from uranium-contaminated site in the Upper Colorado River Basin, Wyoming, United States - RVT100D185 | ecosystem: Environmental > Terrestrial > Soil > Contaminated >...
CGGCGGATGAGCTGGGCCTTGTCCTTCGAGTAGCTGTGTCTGAAGTGGCTCGGGTCGGGCGGGGGGGCGGGACGACGCCCCTCGGTGGCGGTCATCGGAGTCTCAGTTCCTCGTGGCCAGCGTCGCGTCGGCGCCGTTGTCGGACATCATACTCCCCAGGGGTATATCGGAACGCTTCCCGGCGCCGCGACCCGGCGCGCTCCGCTAGACTTGCGGCCGATGGCTCTGCGCGATCATCCTCGCTTGCTTCCAGACAGTGCTCGATGCACCGCCTGCGGATGGATCGCCGGCCGGTGACGGTCCCCTTCGCCCATGCCAGCGAGGCGGAGATGTCACGGATCCTCGACTTCTACGCGGTCCGCTGGGAGTACGAGCCGCACACGTTTCCCATCCTGTGGAACCTCGACGGCGACGTGGTCGAGAGCTTCGCGCCCGACTTCTACCTGCCGGACCTCGATCTCTACCTGGAGATGACGACGCTCCGCCAGAAGCTGGTGCGCAAGAAGAACCGAAAGCTCCGACGCCTGCGCGAGCTCTATCCGGACCTGAACGTCAAGCTCTTCTACGCCCGCGACTTCCGAGCGCTGTTGCTCAAGTACGGCCGGTTGGCGCTGGTCGACGGGCTGTCCGGCACCCTCGGCCAGGTCGCCTCGCCGCACGGCACGCGAGCCGTTGACGTGCCCATCCTTCTCGTCGAAGCGCCGCCCGAGTCGGTGCCGGCCGAACGGGCTCTCCGCGGCGGATCGGTTGCCGCTGCGGTTGGCCGGAAGGGTGCCGGCCGCCGCCGAGCCGCCGACCCTGACACCTCCATCAACGAAGGCGCGGTCCAGGCATGAACCTCGCCACCACGCTGCACGACGACGTCGCCGAGATCCTCCTCACCGAGGAGGAGATCGCCGCCAAGGTGCGCGAGCTCGGCGCGCGGATCAGCGCCGATTACGCCGGCCAGCAGCTCACGCTCGTGTCCGTCCTGAAGGGCTCGCTGCCGTTCATGGCCGACCTGATGCGGGCCATCGAGATCCCGGTCCGGATCGACCTCATGGAGGTCAGCTCGTACGGCGGCTCGAGCACCGAATCGTCTGGCCTGGTGCGGATCCTCAAGGACCTGTCGGCCAGCATCGTCGGTGAGGACATCCTGATCGTCGAGGACATCATCGACACCGGGCTGACGCTCAACTACCTGATCCGGTACCTGCGCGGCAAGGCACCGGCATCGCTCCGGATCTGCACCCTGCTCGACAAGCCCGCGCGACGGCTCGTCGAGATCAACGTCGACTACACCGGCTTCACGATCCCCGATCAGTTCGTCGTCGGGTATGGCCTCGACTACGGCGAGCTCTATCGCAACCTGCGCTACGTCGGGGTCCTCCGCCCGGAAGTCTACTCGGGGGCGAACGCCGAGTGACGATGCACCGCCGGCCGCTCGGTCGGGGGCGTACGCTGGCCGCCCTGTCGGCCCCCCTGATCGTCCTCGGCTGCCTGCTGCCATGGTGGACCGTGGGCGGAACGCCCGGAATCCCGAGCCAATCCCACAACGGCATGGCGGGCAGCGGGATCGTCGTGTTCCTCGTCGGCACGGCAACGCTTGCGCTGGTCGCGCTGCCGTACGCCGCGGGCGACCGTCCGCTGGCCCTCGATCGATGGCTGTCGTTCGCGATCCTCGCCGTGGCCGGCTGGATCGGGCTTGGCTGGCAGGTGGTGCAGCTGGCCCTCATCGGAGCGTTCCAGTTCCGCGAGCCGGCCCAGATTCTGACCAACGGTCCTGGCGTCTGGCTGGCCGGGATCGGTCTTGCGGTCCTGTCGCGGGCGGTCTACGAGATGGCCGGAGAACCGGTCCGCCGCTGACGGCAACGCGGGTGCCGCGCCGCGCCTCGCCGCTGGGCGCTAGCGCTGGACGGCCGCGCCGGACGACAGGAGGCGACTCAGGAATCGCCTCGTCCGCTCGTCCTGTGGGTGATCCAGCACTTCTTCGGGCGCCCCGGCCTCGACGAAGGTTCCCTCCTCGATGAAGTAGACCCGGTCGGCGGCCTCGCGCGCGAACTGCATCTCGTGGGTCACGACGATCATCGTGCTCCCCTCGTGGGCGAGCTCCTCCATGACCATGATGACCTCGCCGACGAGCGTCGGGTCGAGGGCGCTCGTCGGCTCGTCGAACAGGAGGACCTTGGGCTCCATCGTCAGGGCACGGGCGATCGCGACACGCTGCTTCTGTCCGCCCGACAGCCGAGCCGGGTATTCGTCCCGCTTGTCCATGAGCCCGACCTTGTGCAGGTACTTCTCCGCCGTCGCGATCGCCTCGTCCTTGGACACCCTCTTCACCTGGACGGGTCCTTCGATGAGGTTGTCGATCACCTTCATGTGCGGGAAGAGGTTGAACTCCTGGAAGACCATCTGGGCCCGCTGCCGGATCTGCCGGATCTTCTCCCGGTGGTCCTTGTCGCGAGCGTGGAGCGGGTCGGCTTCGATCCGGAGCCCGTCGACCTCGACCGAGCCGACCGTCGGCTCCTCGAGGAAGTTCGTGCAGCGCAGGAGCGTGCTCTTGCCCGAACCGGACCGGCCGATCAGGCAGATCGTCTCGCGCGGGTAGACCTCGAGCGTGCAGCCCCGCAGAACGTGGTTCGAGCCGAAGAACTTCTCGAGCTTCTCGAGGCGCACCATCGGCTCGGCCCCGGTCGGCGTGAGCGCACCTGGTGTCGCGAAGGGGTCGTGGATCGGTGTCGTCGGCCCGGGCATCGTCAGATCCTCCGGTCGCTCTCGGCCATGCGCTTCTCGAGCCGATCCTGGACGATCGAGAAGACGATCGTCAGGCTCCAGTAGACGAGCGCCGCCAGAAGGAGCGTCTCGAGAGATCGGAAATTCGACTGGCCGACACGCTGGGCACGCCACAGCAGTTCCTGCACCGTCATGAGGGACACGAGCGCCGAGTCCTTGATCATGGCGATGAACTCATTGCCGATGGCCGGGATGACGATGCGGATCGCCTGCGGCAGGATGACCCGCCGCATCGTCTGGGAATCGGTCATCCCGAGTGCGCCCGAGGCCTCGATCTGGCCACGCGGGACCGCCTGGATCCCCGCCCGGAAGATCTCCGTCATGTACGCGCCGTAGTTGAACGCGAGCGCGAAGATCGCCAGGATGATCACGGGGATCCCGGCGGTGGCGGGGATGATCTGGGGCAGGGCCAGGAAGATGAAGAGGATCTGAACGATGAGCGGCGTCCCTCGGACGAGCGACACGTACAGCGTGGCCACCGCGTAGATCGGCGCACGTATTGACAGGCGCCCGAGCGCGCCGAGGACGGCGAAGACGATGGCCGCGGCGATCGAGAAGATCGACACGACGATGGTGATCGGGATGCCGCCCAGGATGTACGGTCCCCACTCGGCGAGGAACGCCACATCGATCTTCCCGGCGGCAAACAGGCTGCCCACGAGCAGGCCGATGAGGATGCCCCAGGTGAGCCCAAACACGAGCCGGAAGCGCCGGCTCTCCTGAGCCCGCGCCGCGCGGATTTCGGCGACGATCAGCTCGGGCTCGCTGATGCGAAGGTTCTCATTGATTGCCACCTGCTGGGGACCGCTCAGGCTCATCACGTCCCTCCGGCGAATCGGCCACGGGCCGCCCGAGGGTGCTCCGTGGCCGGGTCGGTCCAGGCTGGCTAACCGCCCTGGTTCTTGGTCATGTCCATCTCGAACCATGTCTCAGAGAACTTGGTCAGAGTCCCATCCGCATGCATGGCGGTGAGGATCTCGTTGACCTTGGCGATGAAGTCGGTCGGATCGGGGCCGCTCTTGTCGGTGGCTGCGGCCAGCGGCTCGGAGAAGACGGGGTCGCCGACCTTTACGAGTGGCAGGCCCTCCGCGATCGCCGCGTCGACCGTGGTGCTCGAGCTCAGCCAACCTTCGAACTCGGAACGGCCCGCCATCCACGCCTCGGCGCACAGGCGGTCCGTGGTCAGGGTCGTCGCCTTGGCTCCGTCCGGCGGCTTTGTCGTCGGGGACTCCGTGCCGAAGTCGAGCGTGCCATTGAGCCAGTCCAGGTAGGTCGTTGCCTCGCCCACGCAGATCGTCTTGCCGGCAAGGCCGTCGAGCGTGGTGATGCCCGAGGCCGTGCTGGCGGCCATCTGGGCCGGCGTGTAGTAGTACGGCGTGCTGAATGCGACGACCGCCTCGCGCGCCGAAGTGATCGTCATCGAGCCGACGCTCAGATCCCAGCGACCGCCCCAGCTGCCCGCAGTGATCGTGTCCCAAGATGGCGTCTCAAACTTCACCTCGAGACCCATGCGCTTGGCGATCTCGGTCGCCACGTCGATGTCGAAGCCCTGGAATGAGCCGTCCGGCTTGAGCTCCGACTGCGGCGGGTACTGCGGGTCGGTCGAGACGCGGATTTCGCCGGCCTTGGTCACGACATCGAGCAAGCCGCCAGCGATCGGGCCGGCCGCTTCGGCGCTCGGCGACGCCCCGCCGCTGGTACAACCAGCGGCGACCACCGCCGCGGCAAGGAGCGCAAGGACTGGTCGTCGCATCATGGTGTCCTCCTTTGTAGCTGTGCTGCGGGACGCAATCACGGGTGGTGGCGCAGAGTATGCATCTTCGCCATGCCGAGACTGAGGGCCGCTCGATCGCCTGTCCGTTCGTGCGGCGGACCGGCGAGGGCCGGTTGTCGCCTCTATCGATAGTCACTCCTGCTGCTGGCGTGTTCCGACGTCGTGACCTGCATTCCAAACCAGCGCTCCCAACCTCCGGTGGCCGCCTGCAGGCGAACGATGTAGCGCCCCGTCGGCCACCGATCGGCCGATCCGAGCCCTTCGGGCGGCGGCCGGTAGACGGCGCCGGCAGGCACGTCGTAGGCACCGATCGAAGCGACCTGCCGGAGGGCAATCCAGCTGGTGACCCCTGTCCCCTCGTGGATCTGCCAGGCGCTCACGACGGACTGGCCGGTCATGCGCTCGATGCTGCTTCGCGGAGCGTACAGGCCCAATCCCGCTCCGCCACGGGTGACCATGAGGACCGCCGGAGTCGTGGCCGCGACCGTCGCGGCCGGCGCCCGGCGAGCCGCGCCGAACAACCAGGTCTGGATCTCCTGACCGGCGGAATCGCCGAGCAAACAGACGCGCCACCCGGAATCCGCGTAGCAGGCCGTCGCGGGCGGGTCGAGCGCCATCGTCGGCAGGGCGACCCGCGCCTCCAGACCGGCAGACGGACTCGCCGGGCTGATGTGCGACGGGGAGGCGGTGGCCTGCGGGCTGTCGGTCCGGTCCGAAGGCCACGGCTTGAGCAGCGCGACGACCACCAGCGTGGCGACCACGGCGACCGCTGCGACAGGACCGCGATCCGACGGACCCGCCCGGGTCATCACGGGGTTGGATCCGTCCGGGCGCTCCATCGCCGGGCTCGGTCTCAGCCGCTGGGGACGTGGCAATCGGGTATGCCCATCTAGGCGATCCCGAGGTACGACTTCTGGACCTGCTCATTCTCGCGCAGGTTCGCTGCGCTGTCGCTGAGCACGATCTGGCCCGTCTCGATGACGTAACCGCGGTCCGCGAGCTGGAGCGCCATCCGGGCGTTCTGCTCGACGAGCAGGATCGTCGTCCCGAGCTTGTGGAGGCTGCGGATCGTCTCGAAGATCGAATCCACGAGGATCGGCGCCAAGCCCATCGAGGGCTCGTCGAGGAGCAGGACCGTCGGCTTGGCCATCAACGCCCGACCGATCGCGAGCATCTGTTGTTCGCCGCCACTCAATGTGCCGGCCACCTGACTGCGCCGCTCGGCAAGACGCGGGAACATCTCGTAGGCGCGTTCGATCCCGGCCCGCACGTCGGCCTCGGATACCGAGTAGCCGCCCATCCGGAGGTTCTCCTCGACGGTCAGTCGGGCGAACATCCGGCGCCCCTCGGGTACCTGGACGACACCCAGGCTCACGAGCTTGTTCGGCGCCACGCCGCCCAGATCCTGGCCGGCCAGGCGGACCTGCCCCGAGCGCAGCCGGACGAGACCACTGATGACGTTCAGCGTCGTCGTCTTGCCCGCTCCATTGGCGCCGATGAGCGTCACGATCTCGCCCTCGTCGACGGACAGCGAGACGCCCTTGAGGGCGTGGATGTTGCCGTAGTAGGCGTGGATGTCGTCGACCTCGAGGAGTGCCATCTGGGTCACACGCTCGCTGACGAGCCCGGCCCCGGGTCGGACTGGGCGACGACCTCGGCGACACTCCCCCGCCCGAGGTAGGCCTCGATGACGCGCGGGTTGAGCTGGATCTCAGCGGGCGTACCCTCGGCGATCTTTTCGCCGTAGTCGAGCACCGCTATCCGCTCGGAGATGCCCATGACCACGCGCATCGCATGCTCGATGAGCAGGATCGTCACCCCGAGATCGTCGCGCAGGTTGCGGATGAACTCGGTCATCTGCTCGGTCTCGGCCGGGTTCATGCCCGCCGTCGGCTCATCGAGCAGGAGGAGTCGGGGCTTGTTGGCGAGCGCCCGCCCGACCTCGAGCCGCCGCTGGTCACCGTACGGCAGCTTGCCCGCGAGCGTGTCCCCCCGGCCCTGCAATCCCACGAACCTGAGCAGACGCCGCGCCTCCACGTGCGCCCGGTCCTCGTCCTCGCGGACGCCGCGGGTCCCCAGGATCGCGCCGACCCACGTCGAGTGCAGATGATGGTGCTGACCGACGAGGATGTTCTCCATCGCGGTCATGTTGTTGAAGAGGCGGATGTTCTGGTACGTGCGCGAGACGCCAAGATGGGCGATCTGGTCGCGGCGCAGGCCGTGGATCGGCTCGCCGTCGAGCAGGATCTCGCCCCCATCGATCTCGTAGAAGCCGGCGATGCAGTTGAAGAACGTCGTCTTGCCGGCGCCGTTCGGACCGATGACGCTGACGATTGCGCCCTGTTCGATCTCGAAATCGAGCGCGTGGACGGCGACGAGACCGCCAAAGCGCTTGGTGACCGCCCGTGCGGCGAGCAGCGGCACGTCCGCCTACCTGCCCAGCGGCTCGCCGGCGGGGAGGTAGGCCGGGCTTTCGTTCTCGGGCACGTGCAGTTCCCGGCCGACGATCCGCGACGGCAGGAGACCCTCGGGCCGGTAGCGCATCATCGCGATCAGGGCGATCCCATAGAAGAGGAACCGGTACTCCGAGAACTCCCGGAACAGCTCCGGGATGCCGATCAGGAAGATTGCGCCGACGACGACTCCGGGGATGCTGCCCATCCCGCCGACGATGATGAGCGCGGCGACGTTGATCGACACGAACAACTGGATGCTGCTCGAGAAGATCGAGCCGACGAGGCCGGCGAAGATCGCGCCGCCCAGCCCGGCGAACGCGGCGCCGAGCATGTAGGCGAGGAGCTTGGTCTGGACCAGGCTGATGCCGAGCGCTTCGGCGACGTCCTCGTCCTCGCGGATCGCCACCCATGCCCGCCCGAGGCGCGAGGCGCGCAGACGCCAGGCGACGAACGCAATGACCGCGGCACACACGAGGGCGATGTAGTAGATCTGCGTTGCACCGGACAGGAAATGGTCGGGTGCCACGCTGATCGGTTTCGGGATATTGATGATCCCGCGCGGGCCGCCCAGGACCCCCTTCATGAGGTCCGAGCCGGCCAGGATCCGGATGATCTCGCCGAAGCCGAGGGTGGCGATGGCCAGGTAGTCGCCGCGGATCCCGAGGATCGGCAGCCCGAGGAAGGCCCCAAACGCCATGGCCAGGAGCACCGCAATCGGCACGGCCGCCCAGAACGGCCACTGGGCGATGCCGAATTCGGCGGTGGACGTGAGCAGGCCAACGGTGTAGGCCCCGACCGCGAAGAAGGCGACGAAGCCCAGGTCGAGTAGTCCGGCGAGGCCGAGCGTGATGTTGAGACCGAGGCCCATGAGCACGTACAGCGCAACGAGGGCGATGACCTGGGCGAAGAAGCCGCCGAGCGCGAGCGGCATGACGAAGACGAGGAGAAGGCCGAACACGCCGCCCGCCGCGAACACCGCGCGGCGTTGGCGAGCCGGCAGGGCGTCCATCCGGCGAGCGACGGCAGCGGGGCCTCTCGCCACGTGAAGCGCGGTTGCGAGCACGAAGACGATGACTGCGCCGACCGGGGTCAGGCCCTCCGGCGCGAACAGGAACCGCGCGAGCTGGCTGAGGCCGCTGGTGAGCAGCGGGGTCCGCAGCAGGCCCGCAAACAGGCCGAGCGCGACGACCGCGATGAGCCCCCAGCCGACCGGGGTGCGGACACGCGTCGGAACGACGTAGAGCGCGCCCGCCCCTGCACCGATCAGCCCTCCGACGGCGGTCGGGATCCACGACCCGGACACACCCAAGCCGAAGGTGAGGAGGTCGTACAGCCTGGGCGACGCGTTAAGCATGAACGCACGCAGGTCGACCGCCGCTCCGACGATGACGAGCAGGGTCACGAATCCTCCGGTGATCGCCCCGGCAAGCGCGCCGGCGCCGATGACCGGTCTGCGTCCGGCGGGAGCGCGCCGGGCGGCCATCGAGCCGGCGCCTGCCATGGTCAGGACGAGCGCGGTCTGGCCGAGGGAGATGACTCCGCTGACCAGGGGCCGCTCGTCGAAGCGCGGGACGATGCCGACGAGCGCGAGGTAGACCGCGATGATCCCGCCCAGCAGTCCCACGCGAAGTACCCCGAGCCACCTCTCGCGTGAAGCCGGCTGGGCGAGCATCAGCTCGGACGTCATGCCCGGTCCCTCGCGACTCGTTCACCGAGGATGCCCGACGGCCGGAAGACCAGCACGAGGACGAGCATGGTGAACGCGATGACGTCCTTGAGCTGATTCGGCGAGGGCACCCCGAACCCGTCGAGGAAGAGCGTCGGGCCGATCGATTCGACCTGGCCCAGGAACAGCCCACCCAGCATCGCGCCCGGCACATTGCCGATGCCGCCGAGCACGGCCGCGGTGAACGCCTTGATACCGGGCACGAACCCGCTGAAGAAGAAGATCTGCCGGAACATGAGCGCGTACAGCACGCCCGCGGCGCCGGCCATCGCCGCACCGAGGGCGAACGTGGTCACGATGGCCCGGTTCACGTCGATGCCCATCAGGGCCGCGGTGCTCTTGTCCTCGGAGACGGCCCGAATCGCCGTCCCCAGCTTCGAGCGCATGACGAACAGGTACAGTCCGGTCATCATGGCCAGGGCGGAGACGATGACGAGCGCGTCCACCCAGCGCATCGTGATCAGGGGCAGGGGAATCCGCTCGGACAGGACCGTGACGCTCGGGTACGCGTAGATGCCCGGCCCAAAGAAGCCACGGAACGTGTACTGGAGGAAGAACGACGCCCCGATGGCACTGATCAGCGGGACGAGGCGCGGGGCGTTGCGGAGCGGCCGGTACGCGATCCGTTCCACGAGCAGGGCCAGTGCCGTCGACACGGCCATCGCGACAAGGATCATGATCAGGACCGACAGCACCGACAACAGCGGGTTGGCGTTGAGCATGCCGAATTCGTCGAGCGTGATGGCGGTGAAGTACCCGGCGAATGCTCCGGCCATGAAGATCTCGCCGTGCGCGAAGTTGATCATGCGCAGGATGCCGTAGACCATCGTGTAGCCCAGGGCCATCAACGCGTAGATGCTGCCGAGGGACGCGCCGGACACGACGAGTCCGATCCAGACCTCCGCCGAGTACCGGCCGCTGGCGAGGGTCAGGAACGAACCGACAACGACAACCACAACGATTACGAGCCGGAACACCCACAGGAACGTGACGATCGCCGCGTCCGTCAGGCGTTCGACCCAGGTCGCTTTCATCCGGGCTCCGTTAGCGGTGAGGTGGTCCAGATGCTCGCTGAGCCGGGGAGAGACTCGCCCGGCTCAGCATTTCGGTCCCACGATCCGTCAGGATCGTGATTGGCTCACGTGGGGTGCCACTAGGGCCAGACAGGCGCCTCCGGCGGCCACTCCCCGCCCGTCTCGCGGGAGGTGATCTGATACACCGCGATGAGCGGTGCGCCGCAGTCGCCCGAAGCACTGCAGGACAGGACGCCGGTCAGGCCCTGGAAGTCCTTCGTCGCGTAGATCGCGTCCCGCAGCGCCTTCTTCGGGATGTGGAGGGTCCCGTCGTCGGCCTTGACCGCGACCTTCTCGAGAGCGGCGAACAGGATGTTCGTCGCGTCGTAGGCATGGGCGTGGAATGCCGAGATCGGCGCCGTGCCGACCTTCGCCTTGTACTTCTCGACGAACGCCGCGTACCCCGCCTGGAAGGCAGAGAAGTTCGGGCTCGAGAGATACATGTTCTCAGCGGCCGGACCGGCGGCGTTGACCATGTCGACCGTGAACATGCCGTCGGACCCGATCAGGACGGTGTTCTCCAGACCGGGCACTTCCTTCGCCTGCGCAGTGATGAAACCGCCCTCGGCGACGAAGATCGGGTAGTAGATCACCTCGGGCGCCGCCGCGGCCACGCGCGTGAGCACGGGCTTCATGTCGGTCTGGCCCTTGGAGACCGCCTCCTGGATGAGGATCTCGCCGCCGAGCGCACCGAATTCGTCGGCAAAGACCTGCTGGAGGGCTTCCGCGTAGGCGCTTCCATCGTGGATCGTGGCCGCCTTGGTCAGCTTCAGCTCGTTGAAGACGAACTCGGCCACGGCCTTGCCCTGGAACGCGTCGCTATGGGCGGTCCGCAGGTACCCTGCGTACTCCGCACCGCGATCGGGTGCCGTGAGCGCCGGCCGGGTGTTCGACGGTGAGATCGTCACGAGGCCCGCGTCGTTGAGGGTGCTGATGCCACCGACCGTCTCGTCGGAGCATGCGGACCCGACGAGGCCGACGAGCGTGCTGTCGGCGGCCAACTTCTGGGCCGCCGTTGCGCCGCCCTCAGGCGTGCACAGGCCGTCCTCGGTCGTCACCCGGATGTCGTGGTCGAGCAGCTTGCCGCCCTTGTCGGCGGCCGCGATCTCGACACCGTTGAGCGAGTCCTGGCCGAGCGACGCGTCGGCACCGGACAGGACGCCCCAATAGGCGATGTGGATCGGCTCACCGGGCGGGATGGTTACAACGCCCAGTTCGTCGGCCGGTGGGGATGCGGCGGACCCCGAGCAGGCGGCGACCAGGATGGCGGCGCCGGCCAGTACCGCGCCGAGCTTCGATAGCCTCATTCGTACTCCTCCTGATGTGGGGCCATCCGGCGGTCCCGGATGGCCATCGGTCGGTGCCTCTCACGCTTCCGACCCGTGCCCGGGGCTCCAGTCGACCGCTTGCCGCCCGGAGCCTCTCCCGACCACGACGTGACCCTCCCTGGGCGTCGATGCGATCGAGGAACGGTGCGTGACAGACGGTGTTGGGGGCCCAGGCTCGGGCGGCGCGCAGGTGGCCGCCGAAGCGATGACGTATATTAGGCACCGGCGACCTGAATGCAATACCGGTCGGCCGCATCCTTCAGCGCGTCGCGAGCGTCCCATCGCTCGCCGCCGACGGCGGATCGCGGGCCCCGGCGACATCTCGGTCGAGCCCGGTCGAGGACCTTGGTCGCCGACCCTGCGAGGTTGGACCCGTCGGCGTGGAATACCTGGTCCGAGCGGCCCGTGTCACCGATATCGAGCGATTCGTCGCATTGAGCGATGCGTCGCTGCGTCTCGACCGCGCCGGCAGCCCGCTCGGAGCGGCCGATCTGCTCCGCCAGCTCGTCTACCTTCCGCAGGCCAGCATCTTCGTTGCCGAGGCTCGGCGGACCGTCGTCGGTGGTGCGATCCTCGCGCTCCGACCGTCGGTCCGGGCAGGCGGCTACGTCGGAACGGTCGACCTGCTGGTCGTCGACCCGGCGTATGACGCCGAGCGAATCACCGAAGCGCTCCTGGAGGAGCTGCTCCGGTCCGCGGGCAACAAGGGCTGTACCGTCGTGGAGGCCGTTCCACCGGACGACCCCGCAACCCTCGCGCGCTGGGAGCGGCTGGGCTTCGCCCCTGCCGGCCCGCGCATCCAACGACTCGTGACCGCGGCGGGCGTCGCCGCGCGTCGCGCCCGATGAACGTCCCCGCCGAGCAGCGCGACCGCGCCGGCCGGGCGCACCGCCAGCCAATCAAGGAGTACCAGTGAGCAAGAACGTCGCCGTCTTCGTGGACGTGGCGAACATCTTTTACGCGGCCAAGGCCGCCGGCGTGGACATCGATTACGTCACGCTCCTCAAGTCGGCCACTGCCGGCCGCGACCTCGTGCGGGCGTATGCCTACACCGGTCTCGACCCAGACAATGAAAACCAGCGGAACTTTCACGACTTCCTGCGTCGCAGCAACTACAAGGTCGTGAGCAAGGACATCCGCAAGTACGGCGATGGCAAGGTCAAGGCCAATCTCGACATCGAGCTAGTCGTCGACATGATGAAGACGGCCAGGAACCTTGACATCGCCATCGTGGTCTCGGGCGACGGCGACTTCGCGCCAGCCATCCGTGCCGTCCAGGAGCAGGGTGTCCGGGTCGAGGTGATCAGCTTCCGTGGCAATACCAGCTCGGACCTGATCGAGGTGGCCGACCAGTTCACGGACATCGTCCAGCTGGCTCGCGTCGAAAAGGGCTCGCGATCCGGACGGCGCGTCGCCGAGGACGAGGCGGATCTGTCGATGACCGAGGTGCCCGACAAGCTGACCGAGGGGACGGGCATGGGTCGCGGTGGTCGCGGTCGCGGGCGCGGCCGAGCGCGCGACGAGGAGCCCGTTGGAAGCGCTCGTGGTCGTGGCCACGGGCGGACGACCGCCGGCGCACCGGTCGCCGCGACGGCCTCGGCGTCCGGCGCCGGTCTCGTGGCCCTGCCCGGTGAGCGACTGGCGCGCGCCGGTGGGCTGACCGAGGTGGACCTCGCGGCTGCGGAGGTGTTCACGCTGGACGAGGTCGCCGAAGAGGGAGCGGATACAGCCCGCGAGGTCGCAACGACCGAGGAGCGCGGCGACGAAGGCGAGACGCGTCGTCGACGCCGACGTGGCGGACGCGGGCGTGGTCGCGGACGTGGTCGACCCGACGAGACCCCCGAGGAGCGGCCCGCAGAGGCACCACGCGCGGTACGCCCGCCGTCCGCGCCGGCTCGTGACGTCGAGGAGGACGACGAGATCGTCCCCACCCGTCGCGCGCCGCGGCCGACGCCGTTCGGCTCGGTCTGGGATACCCAGCTCGGCACGCCCTCGGCCCCGGCCGCGGCGTCACTCGCGCCGCTCGCCGACGACGAGGATTTCGACGAGCCGGAGATCCCGGAGTACCTGATCGCCGAGCAGCGGCGAGGGGCGAACCGGGGCGGTGGCCGCGGTGCCCGCGGTGGTCGATCCGCCTATCAGTCGGCCATGGAGCGCGAGCGCTTCGGGCGCGGCGGCGGCGGCGGTGGCTCCCGGGGCGGCGGCCACGGGATCAATCGCTACCCTGACGTCAGCGCCCGGCCGCGTCCCGCTGGACCGGCGCGCGAGGATCGGGGCTACGTCCGTTCGGATCGGGAGGCCGGCCCGCCGAGGCGCAGCTCGAGCGAGCCGTGGAGTGACGTGCCGCCCGAGCTGGAGGCCCTTCTTCGGGCGCAGGTCGCCCAGAAGTCTGGTCCCACCGCCGGCCGCAGCCCGGAGGATCGCGGTGCGCCTACCGAGCGCGGTTCGTCGGACTCGGGGGGGAAGCCCGAGGAGCTGACGCCGGCACCTGAGCCGAAGGCCCGCCCGGGACGCAAGCCGAGCACCCCCTCGGCCCGCTCCACGGCGACTGAACGGCCCGCCGCGGCGGCCTCGACCGCCATCCCCGACATTGCCCACCCCAGTGTCGTCGAGACGACCGACGCGCCGAAGCGTCGGACGGCGCGCCCTCCGAAGGCCGCGACCGTCGCGTCCCGGGCGGAGACGCCCGAGCCCGGAGCGCCGGCGGCAGCGCCGCCCGCCAAGGCCGCCAAGACCGCCGCGAAGTCGCGGGCGGTACGCAAGCCGGCCACTCGCAAGCCGGCCACTGCGGCGGCGGCCGCCGACGAGGCTGCGACGACACCCGAACCGGTTGCCCCCGCCGCCGCCCCGAAGCGTCGCACGACCCGGAAGGCGTCGACCGCCGAAACCGCCTGACCCGGCATCGATGGACGGCGCGAGGACCAGGGGCCAGACCGCGGCGCTCGGGGCGATCGCGGCGATGGTCCGCCGCCAGGCGCCGCCCCACGCGATCCTCCTGGTCGGGCCCGACGGCGTGGGCAAGACGACGCTCGCCCTCGATCTGGCGGCGGGACTGCTCTGCCTGGCCGACCCGGACGCTCGGCCATGTCGCGCCTGCCGCGCGTGCCTCATGGTCGAGCACGACGGCCATCCCGACGTCCATCGGCTGGCGCCGGCCGGTCCCGGCCGGCAGGTCGTGATCGGCGGGCCCGAGGCCAGATACCGCGGCGTCCGCGACCTGATCGCCGAGCTGGCCCTCATGCCGGTCGAGGGCCGGGCGCGCGTGGCGATCGTGGAGGGCGCCGAGCGGATGAACGAAGACGCACAGTCGGCGCTGCTCAAGACGCTCGAGGAACCGCCCGCCGGTGTCGCGATCGTGCTGTGTGCCGACCAGGAGACGCGATTGCTGCCGACCGTCCGTTCCCGCTGCGCGCGCATTCGGCTCGGCCTCGTCGGGGCGCGGGACATCGAGGCGATCGTCGCCGATCACGACCTTGCCGATCCGCCGTTGGCGGCCCGTCTCGGACGGCTGGCCTCCGGCCGGCCGGGACTGGCCCTCGCGTATGCGCGCGCCCCCGAGGCGGTGCTGATCCGGGCGGAGCTGAGTCGCGTCCTCCTCGACCTGAGCGGCGAGGGCTCGGCGGCACGGCTGGCGGCCGTCCGGGCGGCAATTCCCAGGGCGATCGCCCTCGCGGCGGCTCTCACCGCCCGGGACGACGGCGAGGCAACCGCCCGGCCCACGCGCCGGCGCGGCAGGACCGCGGTGGCCGTCACGCCAAGTGCCGGCAGTGCCGGCAGCGACCCCACGGAGGGTGCGACCGACGAGCCTGGCGACGGTCGTCTGCCCACCGTGCCGGCCACCGAGCGCCGCCGGGCGGCCGAGGTCCTGGTGACCCTTTGGGCGGACGTCGCCCGCGATCTCGCGCTGGTCGCGACCGGCGGCGGGCGGTCGGTCCGCGACCCGGTGCTGCTCGAGGAATTGGCGGTCGTCGCCGCCACCATCGAACCCGGCGCGATCGCCGGGTTCCTTGACCGGGCAGCCCGGGGCGCCGAGCTGCTCGTCTCGAACGTTTCGCCCGAGCTGCTGCTCGACTCGCTGGCGCTGGCCTGGCCGCGCCGCCGCGTCGCGGCCTGACTCCGGCCCCGGATGACACCGGAGGCCGTGCCGGTCCGGCTCGACGCTCGCGTGACGGGGACGGTCCACGGCGTCGGCTTCCGCTATTTCGTGCTGCGCGAGGCCCAGGTGCTCGGTCTCGTCGGCTGGGTCGCCAACCTGCCGGACGGATCCGTGCACTGTGTCGCCGAAGGTCGGCGCGAGCGATTGGAGGCGCTGCTCGATCGGCTCCGCGACGGTCCGCCGGCGGCGATCGTTGACGGCGTCAGCGTTGCCTGGATGCCCGCCACGGGGACCTTCGCGTCGTTCGGCGTTCGCAGCGGCGCTCATCTCGGCGACTGAGGATGCGACTGGGCCATCCTGGTGCGCCCATTCGTTGCTGTGGGGCAGGACTGGTGGGCTATTCCGATTGCAGCCGAAGAAGCCCATCCTGTCCAAGATGGACCGGAAGTCTGCCGCCGAAGAGCTGCCCGCCCTCTACCGCGCCCTCCTGGACCACATCGCG
>Ga0326597_10006710_pt1 | contig 15725 bp, 13 predicted proteins | sample RVTome_12_FD_203789 | JGI IMG/M metagenome (GOLD analysis project Ga0326597, IMG submission 203789) | Soil microbial communities from uranium-contaminated site in the Upper Colorado River Basin, Wyoming, United States - RVT100D185 | ecosystem: Environmental > Terrestrial > Soil > Contaminated >...
GAAACGCTGCAACCGTATGACTGTGCCGTGCTAGATCTGCCGTCGGGGAGCGCTGAAATTCCTTAGCCGGCAGGCATGCGCTTGCTCAGGCTCCGGCCTTGCGCAGCATCTTAGCGATTTCATCAAGATGGTCTTCTTCCGTGCGAATCATCTCGCGCGCGTACTCTTCGAGACGAATGTCCTGACCTTCGACGTGCTTGAGTAGTTCACGGTAGAGCTTGATGCCGCGCTGCTCGTGCTCGACCGCCTCGTTGAGCATCGCATCAATGTCATGCTGATGCGTCTCCAACAGCACCCCGATTTTTAATGAGGGATGGCCCCCGAGCGAAGTGATGTATTCGCCCGCGCGGCCCGCATGGTCGAGCGACTCGGACGCTTCGTCGCGAAACCAGGCCACGAAAGGAATGCGGTTGCGGCCGAAGACCATCAGCGAGTAATGCATGTTGCGAACGACCCCCGCGAGCTCTAGTTCGAGGATGCGGTTGAGTGTTTCGAGTATGCGCTTATTGTCCATTCTAGTTCCTTATGATCGGGCCCCGAAACCATGCTAACGCTGCAACCGTCGAACGCCAACTGCGGGTCGCGGCTCCGGCCCTGTGCGGCGTAGATTTCAAGCGCTTATGCGCGCCGAGTCGGTGGCCGGCCCGTCGCGGCCGGCAGCGTGGGCCGATCGGACTATGAATTTGGCGTGCCCGATGAAGTTCCCGTGAGACTTCGCTTACGTACTGTAGCTCCTGCCAGAAACGGAAACGGGGAGTCTGCCGATGCGAAGCCACGAGCCGAGTCAGCGCTTAAGAATTTTCACGACGTGCCCGATGTCATCGACCGACGAGCAAAGCGCCTGCGTGAGACGTATAGAGAATGTTGCACGATGGAGCGAGGACGCCGGATGTGAGGGCATCCTGGTGTTCTCGGATAACCGTCAGCTCGATGTGTGGCTCGTGGCGCAAGTCATCATCAATGGAACTAAAAACTTGTCGCCGTTGGTGGCCGTGCAGCCTGCGTATATGCATCCCTACGCCGTCGCGAAAATGATTGCGACATTCGCCTTCATGCATGGAAGGCGTGTCTATCTGAATATGGTGGCGGGCGGCTTCAAGAATGACCTGCTCGCACTCGACGATCCTACGCCGCACGACGAGCGTTACAATAGGTTGATCGAATACACGACAGTGATAACCCGGCTGTGTACGGAATCGAGAGTTTCGTTCGAAGGCCGCTACTACCGAGTAAAGAATCTGAGCCTCATGCCGCGGATACCCCCCGCGCTGGTGCCCGGCGTGCTGAATTCCGGATCTTCCGAGGCCGGGCAGGCAGCCGCGCGCGAGTTATCGTCAATTGCGATCGAGTACCCGAAGCCCTCCGCTGAATACGGCGGCGAAAGCTCGGCGAGCGACCTGTCTCGCGGCATACGGATCGGCCTGATCACGCGCGAAACCCACGCTGATGCGTGGGCCGTGGCGCACGCGCGATTTCCAGAGGATCGCAAAGGCCAGCTTGCACACAAATTGGCGATGCAGGTTTCCGATTCGGCGTGGCATAAGCAGCTTTCGGATCGAGATCCGGCGGAATCGGATCGTGACCCATACTGGCTCGTTCCGTTCCAAAACTATAAGGCGATGTGCCCCTATCTCGTTGGCAGCTACGAATGCGTTGCCAGCGAAATTGCCCGCTACGTTAATAGCGGGTACAGGACGTTCATTCTAGACGAGCCGGTCAGCGCTTTGGAGATGCAGCACGTCGCTGCCGCGTTCGATCGGGCCCAGCGGCGTAGCGCTGCTGCATGACCACACTCTTGCATGCAGGAGTGACCGCCCAGGCCGAAGAGCGGCCCGAGGCGACGGCGCTAGTCTGGAAGCGCCGCCGGACGAGCTACGGCGAACTGGAACTTGCGAGCAACCAGCTCGCGCAGCTGCTGGTCGATACCGGCTGCCGCTCGGGTGATCGCGTCGCCATACTGATGCAGAAATGCCCGACCGCGATCGTGGCGATGCTTGGAGTGCTCAAAACCGGAGCCGCGTACGTGCCGCTAGACCCGAAAGACGCGACGTCGCGTTTGGCGCGAACGCTGCAGATAGCAGACTGTCGCTGGTTACTCGCGGCCGGGCCCGTCGCTGGGCACCTGCAGGATCTTCTGAAGTCGGAGTTCGTCGATCGGCCACCGCTCATCGGCTGGCTCGACGATGCGGCGTCGATGCCCGAGGCGCCCGCAGCGATATTCAAGTGGGACGATCTCGCGCTCTTTCCGACCACGCCGCCCGTTACAGATGTCGCGGAGCACGATCTGGCGCATATCTTGTTTACCTCTGGGTCCACGGGTACGCCCAAGGGGGTCATGGTCGGGCACGCGAGCGTGGCACGATTTCTCGACTGGGCAATCGGGTATTTTGCTATCACCGAAGGCGATCGGTGTACGCTGCATTCGCCGCTGCGTTTCGATGTATCCACATTCGATATCTACGGCACGTTGTGGGCCGGCGGCGAGCTGCATCTGGTCCCTCCCGAGCTGAATCTCGCTCCGCACAAGCTCGTGAAATTTGCGCGCGACGCCGAGCTGACGCAGTGGATGTCCGTGCCGTCGGCGCTGAATTTGGTTGCCCAGTTCGACGCGCTTCGGGATCGCGACCTGCCGAGTTTGCGCCGTGTGCTTTTTGCCGGCGAGGTCCTGCCGACGCGTACGCTGATCTATTGGATGCAGCGTGTGCCGCAAGCGCAGTTTACCAATCTCTACGGGCCAACCGAGACGACGATCTCGAGCAGCTATTTTACCATTCTAGAGCGACCGACCGATGAACGCGCACCGATTCCGATCGGGAACCCGTGCGACGGAGAGGAGTTCCTGCTGTTCGATGCCGAGATGCGCCCGACGCCGGATGGAGAGGTCGGGAATCTCTACATTCGGGGCGCCGGATTGAGTCCGGGTTACTGGAGGAATCCGGAAATGACGGCAAAGGCATTCATCGCGCGTCCAGGGACAGAAGCGGGTACAGGAGACTTGATCTACAAGACTGGCGATCTCGCTCGCCGGGACAGCGAAGGGCTCTACTATTTCTGCGGCAGAACGGACATGCAGATCAAGAGCCGCGGCTACCGGATCGAGCTCGGCGAGATCGAGAGTGCGCTCAACACGGTCCCCGAGATCGGCGAAGGCGCGGTCGTCGCCATCGATTCGGACGGCTTCGAATCTACGCTGATTTGTTGTGCCTACGCGAGCGCTCCCGGTATGGCCGTGTCCCTAAAGGAACTCCGCAGCCGGCTGGGCGAGTTGTTGCCTGCTTATATGCTTCCGGCCCGGTGGCTCGAATTCGTCACGCTACCGAAGAACGAGAGCGGCAAGGTAGACCGCGCTAACTTGCGGGCGAAATTCTTAGCCGCTGAAGAGAAAGCCACGCCCGGTTGCGGTGGAAAGCTCGACCGTCGGCAGCGGCATAGTGCGTACGTGGCAGTGAAGCATGCGTACGATGAACCTAGAAGGTAACAAGGAAATCGAGCGATGATAGAGCGTGAAGTGATACGAGCGGGACTCGAAGAGATTTTTTCATCTTCCTTCCACATCGATCTGCCGACTTCAGATACGGATATGATCGATAACGGAATATTGGATTCATTTCAATTTGTCGATTTAGTCTTTCAGATCGAGCAACGCTTCGGTGTGCAGATAGAGATTGACGAAATAGATCTCGATGACTTTCGCACGCTGGCGTGTATCGAGCGCTTCGTTTCTCGGCGCGTGCAGTCTGCGAGAAAACGGCGTCCCGTGGCGCCGTCTCCGTCGTTTCCGCCAGCTGCGAATCGGGTTCTCGACTCTCTGAAGCGGGGCTGACACGCGGATGAAAATCTGCCTCGTCGGACTGGAGAACCTGCCGGTGCTCGCGCCCGGCTATGACGACTGTCAAATCGGCGGCGCCCAAGTCCAGCAAACGCTTCTCGCCCGCGCACTGGTGCGCGCGGGGTACGACGTCAGCATGGTCGTCGCGGATTACGGTCAACCTGACGGTGCGGTCTGGGACGGAATCCGCACGTGGAAGGCATACGCGCCCGATGCCGGTGTGCCCGTGCTGCGCTTCGTCCATCCGCGCTGGTCGGGAATGTACGCGGCCTTGGGCAAGGCCGGTGCCGACGTTTACTTCACGACCTGCGCAGGTATGCAGGTCGGTCTGATCGGACTGTTCTGCCGCCGGCGAGGACGTCGTTTCGTGTTCCGCGCCGCGAGCGATAGCGATTGCGATTCGGCCAAGTTATTGGTGCGCCATGCCAGGGACCGCTGGCTGTACGCCCGCGGACTGCGTTGTGCCGATTCCATTCTCGTCCAGAGCAAGGGACAAGCACGTTCGCTCGCGCTAAGCTATGGACTCTCTGGCCATCTCGTCGGCTCCTTCGTCGAGCGCGCGGATCCAGCACCCGTTCGGAGGGATATCGACGTGCTCTGGGTCGCCAATATCCGCCACGTCAAGCGCCCCGATCGCGTGCTGGCGCTCGCGCAGGCGCTTCCGCACCTGGCGTTTCACATGGTAGGCGGCACGCTGCCGGGAGAAGAGGGGCTATACGACGAAATCCGCCGGCGCGCCGAAAAAATTGATAACGTCGTTTTTCACGGCAGGCTCTCATATCGAGCGACGAACGCGCTTTATTCAAGAGCGCGTCTACTCGTGAACACGTCGGACGTCGAAGGATTTCCAAGCTCGTATTTACAGGCTTGGGCATGCGGCGTTCCGACGGTTGCATTTTTCGATCCCGATGGAATTATCGAACGCGAACGCTTGGGTGCCGGAGTCATCACGGAGGCCGATATGCGCGCGGAGATCGCGCGAATCGGTCACGATTCGCGAGTCTGGAGACGTGCGAGCCGTCGGTGTCGGGATTACATCGCGCGCGAATTCAATGAGGATAAGATTCTTGCGCGGTATCTCGAAGCCTTCGAGGGGAGTCACTGGCATGCAGACGCCCATGCAGCTTCGCTGGTAGTCCCGGGAGCGTCGAGTGCCTAGACCTGCATTCCTCATTACGGTGGATACGGAAGGCGACGATCAATGGCAGCCCGCCCGCGTAATTACGACGCGAAACGCCGCTTTCCTACCCAGATTTCAGCGGCTCTGCGAGCGATTCGGATTCAAGCCCGTGTACCTGACGAACTACGAGATGGTTCAATCACCGAACTTCGTAGAGTTCGCACGCGATGTGCTTATGCGCGATGCCGGGGAGGTCGGGATGCATCTACACGCCTGGAGCTCGCCTCCGTTGCACCCTTTGACGCGTGACGACTTCGGCCTTCATCCCTACTTGGTCGAGTACCCGGATAGACTGATGCGCGCAAAGCTCGAGCGCCTCACCGCCGAGCTCGAAGAGTGCTTTGGCTGCAAGATGGTCAGCCACCGCGCCGGACGCTGGGGCTTCGACGCGCGCTACGCCGCAATGCTCGGCGAGCTGGGCTACCTCGTGGATTGCTCGGTGACCCCTGGACTCAGCTGGAGCGCAAATCCTGGCGCACCGAGCGGTCGAGGCGGTACGGACTATTCTAACTTTCCGCACCGTCCTTATTTCATGAACGCTCAGCGCATCGCGGAGCCTGCCGCTGACGGCCTTCTCGAAGTACCGATGACCGTCAAAGCCAACGCCCTTTATCGGCAGGTCCCGTCGATCTACCGAACGCGAGTGGTACGCCGCTTTGCGAACCGCATCGCGCCGGGCCAGACATGGCTATGTCCCGTGCAGACGACTCTCCGCGCATCGCTACGTCGCCATCTGGCGGCGATGCTCGCGACGGCGCGTGCCGTCCGCGGAGGCGGGGCCGTGCATCTGGAGTTCATGATTCATTCGTCCGAACTCATGCCCGGCGGCAGCCCGATCTTTCGGACTCAACCAGATATCGAGATGCTGTACGACTATTTGGAACGACTGTTCGAGGACGTCTACGAGTGGTGCGACGGCATGACGCTCGCGGAATTCTACGAGACGTTTGCCAGCGGCACGGCTCACGCGACGCTTGGGCAAGATGCGCCGCATCCCGAACGGGGCGAGTCAATGCCACATCGCGGACCGGGGTCCGCACCCGCCTATTGAGGACGCGGGTCAATTCAAAATGCTGTTAGCCGTCGCGAAACGCGGTGTGATCGAGCTTCGCCACCGCCGAAACGAAGCTCGACGCGCTCGGTCGAAAGAGACTCACGGTCTGGACCCTGATCGCTGGGACGCGAGAATCTCGGCGCGCGGACACCTGGAGATTGCCGGGTGCGATCTCGCCGACGTCGCTCGGCAGTATGGCACGCCGCTGATCGTCGTCGACCGGCAGCGACTCGCAAACGACTATGCTCGATTTAGCGATGCATTTCTCGCTGAATATCCGAATGTCGAGATCGCCTACTCCTATAAGACGAATCCCGTGCCGGGCGTGCTCGAGTTGTTGCACGAATTTGGTGCAATGGCCGAAGTCATATCGCATTTCGAGCTCTGGCTAGCGCTGCAGCTCGGCGTATCGCCGGAAAAAATCATCGTCAACGGTCCTGGGAAATGTCGCGATCTCATCGAGTTGGCCGTCGCGCGCGGTGTACGAATGATCAATGTCGACAGTATTGCGGAGATCGACTCGATCGCCGCGGCGGCGCGCGCACGCCGACGGCGCCAGACCGTCGGCGTGCGCGTGACCACATCGGTCGGATGGGTGTCCCAGTTCGGCTTTGCAATTAAAAACGGCGAGGCACGCGAGGCTTTTCGCCGAATTGTGCGGAACGATGCCCTCGTGCCAGCCGGCTTGCACGTCCACCTCGGCACGGATATACGCAGCGTCGAGCCATATGGTATGGCGACCCGGGAGCTTCTCGAGCTCGTTCAGCAATTGCGCGCGTCACTCGGTATTGCCGTAACGACCGTCGATCTCGGTGGCGGGTTCGCTGTACCGACAGTGCAACCCTTCGATAACTGGGATCAACGGCTCATGCGTCACGCTCTGCCGCCGGGTCCGATCGCACCGGATACCGTGCCGAGCCCCCAAGCTTATGCCCAGGCGATATTCGACGTCGTTTCTAGCCGTAACGACGCCGGCATGGTTACGAGACCGACGTTCGTGCTCGAGCCTGGCCGGGCCGTGACCAGCAGCGCCCAATGTCTATTATTGCGCGTGCTTGCCGTCAAACGTGCGACAGGACCTACGCCGATCGTCATTCTCGACGGCGGCAATAATGTTGCCGGTCCGCTCGGTTATGAGCAGCACGAACTGCTACCGGTGTCCTGCGGCAAGCGCGAGGTAACGAACGGGTTCGATTTTTACGGCCCGCTCTGCCATCCCGGAGATCTGCTGTTCAAGAAGAAGCGCTTTGTCGATACCGCGCCCGGAGACATCGTTGCCATCATGGATGCGGGGGCGTATTTCGTGCCGAACCAACGAAATTTCTCGCATCCACGGCCCGCCGTCGTGCTCCTCGATGCCGGTGAGGTCTCGTTGTTGCGAAGTCGCGAGTCGTTCGCCGATCTCGTGCGAAGCGACCGCGCCGGGCGACGGCAGCGCCACGCGACGGCATGCGCTGTTTAATCCGCCCGAAATGCGCGCCGCAAAAGCACTGGTCATTCTCGGCAGCTCTCTGACGGCTCTCGCTGTTGCGCGCGATGCGCACCGGCACGGCTTGCGGCCCATAGTGATCGCGCGACACGCGGGAATCGCGTGTGAATCGCGGCGCGTTCTTGCGCCGGCTTCCGGTGACGCCAACACCGATCTCCTCGATCTAGTGCTTCGATACGGCGCGCCGGATCATGCGCTGGTTGCGACCGATGACGATGTGCTTCGATTTGTTGCGTCACAGCGTGCAAAGATCGACGATGCCTATGGTCTCGTGCTGCATCCGGCGAATCCAGTGTTGGCTGCATTTCTCGAGAAGCACCGATTTGCCGACTGGTGTGCGTGTAATGGGTTTAGAACGCCGCGAACCTGGCGGCCGGGCACGCAGGCGCGTCCCGCGGGCTTGATGTTTCCTCTGATGCTAAGGCCGAATGCGACTGCCCGTTCCGGGCCGGGCGCGACGCTGCCGAAGGCGGTCGAGGCGCGCTCCGAGAACGATTTGCAGGCCTGGCTCGCACGCTTCGAGGTGCACGGCGTCGAGCCGGTCGTGTCGGAGTCCTTATTGTCCGAGGATCTTATTCAGTATTCCGTGCCCTTTGCCCGTTCGGGTTGCCGAATGTCGTCATTCGTGGCCCGCAAGATCCGCCCGGGGCCGCGTGCCTGCCTGCAGGGCAGCTATGTTCGCTTGTCACCGAACGGCGCAATCGAAGATCTCGGCAGACAACTCGCGATACGCGCGAACTATTTCGGAATCGGTGAAGTGGAAATACTGCATGCCCCTGCCGTCGGGCGAAGCTACCTAATCGAAGTCAATCCGCGTCCGTGGTTACAGTTCGGGCTGGCCCGAGCCGCCGGCAAGGATTTTCTGGGCGAGGTGCTCGGCATGGCGCTGACCTATCGGTCGCCACGGCGCCAGCATGCATGGATCAATTTCCGCGACGATCGAGCAGTCGTGGTTTCCGGCTCGGCCGGATTTCGTCGCAGCGGGCTCGCGTCCGTCGCTGAGTATCTATGGTCCCTCGCCGTGGCAGACGTCTACGCCGTCTTCGACTGGTTCGATCCAGCTCCGTTTGGAGCCGTGCTCGCCGAAACTTCGCGTCGTGCGCGGCGGAGATTGGCAAAACCCTTTGGCGGGCGGCGCGGGCTGCGCGAAGTCGCCCGTAACCTGCTGCGCCGGCCTGCGGGCTAGTCCTAGGCGCCGCAATCGGGAAGGCGCGTGACCGCAGTACGACCGGTAGAGCTCGGCGACATTCCGGCGATCGTTCGGCTGTTCGAGCGAGTCTTTCCGAATCATGGCTGGACATCTCGATCGGCGTGCGAGGCGTACTTCCGAGAAGTATTTTTCGAGTCGCCGTGCCGCGACGACAGCTTGCCTTCCTGGCTGGCAGAGGATGCGGGACAGGCCGTGGGCTTCTGTGGCATTTTGCCCCGGCGCATGGAGTTTCGCGGTCAGTCGATCAGCGTCGCTGTCGGGACCACGTTCATGGTCGACCCGGACCGGCGCAATAGTCTTGCGGCAATGCGCTTGCTCACCGCGTATCTCTCGGGGCCACAGGATCTCACGTTCGCCGACGGTGCGACCGATCAGGCGCGGAATTTATGGATCCGCGCAGGCGGCCATGCACCGCTAGGGTACAATCTGCACTGGTTGCGCCCTTTGCGCCCCGCGCGGCAAATACTCGCGATGCTGGGTGCACGCGGGGCGATACCCCGGGTGCTTCGGTACGGCCTGCAGCCCTTCGCCGCGGCCGTGGATCTGCTCGCAGCCCGGCTGCCTCCGAATAAAATGTTGCGAGACTCGGAAGACCTTTCCACGGCAGCAGCGCTCGAGCCTGCGGATGTCGTCGCGGAATTTCGGAGCATGGTCCACGGCAAGGCACTGGTGCCCGTTTACGAGCAATCTGTCGTTGAGTGGCTGTTCGAGCACGCCGTGAGCCGCGCGGCTCACGGCAGTTTTCGCGCACGGCGGGTCGTGGCCCAGGGCCGCGGAATCTGTGGATGGTACGTCTATTACGTGCGTCGCGGCAGTGTCGGCGAGGTCGTGCAGCTATGCGCCCGTCCCGGAGCCTACGACACCGTGCTGGCTCACTTGCTGGCCGACGCGTGGCGCCAGGGGGCAACGGCCGTGCGCGGTCGGCTCGACCCGGATCGCGCTCTAGAGCTCGCGGACCGGCATTGCTGGCTGCGCTGGGACGGGCCTGCGACGCTCGTGCACTCCCGCCACCCTGAAATCGTCGATGCCATTCTCCGCGGCGATGCCTTTTTCAGCCGGTTCGAGGGCGAGTGGTGGTTGCGGTTCCTCCGGCCGTGACAGTCGTCGGCGGGTAGGGTCCGCGCACGTTCGCCGCGCTGCGGTTGAGCCGTCATCGGGCGACCGCCCAATGCGCTGGCGTTTCCGCCGATCGATTCGGCGTCCGGCTGCTTCGTACCGCATGATCGCGCTCGAGCTCACGGTGCTCGCTCGCCAGAATGTCGTAGCACAGCCGGTCGCACAGCTGCCCGTCGATATAGTGGCACTGGCGCTGCCGGCCGATATACCGGAAGTTCAGGCGCTCGATCACCCGGCGTGACGGATTGTGTTCTACGAGCCAAGTATTTATCGCGTGCAAGCCCAGATCTTCGAAGGCGCAAGTCAGGAACTTGGATCCGGCGAAGGTCGCGTAACCGCGGTTGCGGAACGATTTTTCGCCAGTGACGCCCCAGAGGGTTCCCGTTCGAAACGTTCGATCGACACTGTTGAGAGCGGCGATTCCGATCGGCTCGTTATGGTTGTTGGTATAGATTCGAATGAAGTGGGAATCGCGCTGTAGCATCACTTTCAACAACGCAGGCGTCACGACCTGACGGCCGCCGCCGAAATCGAGCCACTTGTAATTTTCCTCGTCTGCTAGCCATCCCGCGGCCATCTCGAAGAGCTCTGAAGTATCAAGCCGTAGAAGTTTCATGCGAAGTCACCATATCTTCGGACCAAAGCGCCGCGTATGCGGACAACAGTGCTGGAACCTGATGGCGCCATGCGAGTTTCGTGAGAACGCGCTGGCGTCCGAACTGTCCCATGGCTGTGCGGCGCACAGGATCGTCTAATAGTTCGAGAATCTTCATGGCAAAATCTTGCGGGTCGCGCGGGGTCGCGTACAGTGACGCCTCCTTCGCGGAGTACCGGCCCTCTGTCAGGTCGAATTGGACGATCGGTTTGCCCAGTGCCATGTACTCCATGATTTTGTTCATCGTGGATTTGTCGTTCATGGCGTTCGCCTGATCGGGATTCACACAGACGTCCGCCGTGTTCAATACGGCAAGCAGTAATCTGTCGGGCACGCGACCGGTGAACGTGACGTATGCAGATACGTTCAAGGCGGCAGCCAACGACTTCATCGTCTCAAGCGCCGTGCCGTCGCCGACGACGCAAAAATGCACGTCTTTCCGTCCAATGTCATGAACAATGTGACGCGCGGCTTCGAGCAGCTGATCGAGACCCTCTTGCTCGCCGATTACGCCGACGTAGCCGATCAGATAGCGGCGTCCACGCTTCAAGCGGTCGTCGGCTGGCGAAATCTTCAGTCGATTGAGAGACGGGCCGCTGCGAACCACGAAAACGCGTGATTCTTGCATTCCGCCGCGCTCGATGGCGATACGCCGATACGACATGTTAGTCGCCAGCGATATATCGGCAGTCCGAAAGCTCAGCCGTTCCAGTAGCAGCATCAAGCGATAATAGAACCCGCGCCGCCCGAACTTCGATTCGTAGAGCTCCGGATTAATATCGTGATGATCGAACACGAATTTTTTGCCGAACAGTTTGAAGAACCCCCCGATCAAGAAGAACAAGTCGGGAGGATTGCAAGCGTGTATGACGTCGAAATCCTGACGCCGCCAGATTCTGCAGGCGATGAAAAAAATCTTGACGAGAGCGCTTACATACTCAATTGCGTAACCCGCGGGTCCCGATCCCTCGAGAGGGAGCCTATAGCGGTGGATTTGGATATCCTCGCTGACTTCGAATTTGCTCTCGTAGCCGCTTCCGGTAGGGCAGATCACGGAAACGGCGTAGCCAGCGTCGCGTAACGTCATTGCCTCCTGCCAAACGCGCCGGTCGAACGGGACCGGCAAATTCTCCACGAGGATCAACACGCGCCTGGCAGCCGAGCCGCGCCGCCTATTCCAGAGGCTCTGACTCACCAACATATTCCTTCGTAGACTCCGTCCACGCTACGCTCCTTTGAAATGCGAACGAGGTCGACCACGAGTTGATCGTCGCGAACGCGCCGCGGGATATTTTCGAACTCCGGTGCTGCATTGCCGACCACGAGCGTATCGGCGTGATCGATAACCGCGTCGACGTTTGGCGCCATCAGATTGCAGATATGCGGTATGCGATCCAGCACGTAGGATCTGTTCGTGCCATTCAGCCGTGCGAGATTCACGTTGTGGTCGTAGACTCGAACGTCGTAGCCTTTGCCGATGAGACGCTCCGTCAGATCGATGGCGGGGCTTTCGCGGAGATCGTCTGTTCCGGCCTTGAAGCTGATGCCGAGGACGCCGACCTTGCGCTTGCCTGCCGCGAGCACGGCGCGCAGGCCGCGTTCGATCTGAAGTTCATTGCTCGGAAGAATGGCGCTGAGTATGGGCACGTCGACGTCGATCTTTTTGGTTTTGCTGAGCAATGCGCGCAGGTCCTTCGGTAGGCAATAACCACCGAACGCAAAACCTGGCTTGAGGTATGCGGGCGAGATGTTCAGTTTCCTGTCCTTGCAGAACACATCCATTACTTCGTGACCGTCGATGGTAAATGCCTTGCAGATGTTGCCGATCTCGTTGGCAAATCCGATCTTGAGCGCATGCCAGGCGTTATCCGTGTATTTGATCATCTCGGCCGCTTCGAGAGTCATTTTTGCAACCGGTCCCGGCAGGTCGGCGTAGAGGTCGATTAGGCGGTCGCCGTGCCCTTCTCCGAGTTCTCCGATGACGGTCTTGGCCGGGTTATAGAAATCGTCGACCGCGCTGCCTTCACGCAGAAACTCAGGGTTCGAGCAGACTTTGAAATCGATGCCGGCACGCTTCTCGGACGTTCGTTCGAGCAGCGGCACGACGACCTCGCGAGTCGTTCCCGGCAGGGTCGTGCTGCGGACGGCGATGACCGGGGTGCCGGGGTGGTCCTTGAGAGCATTTCCGATCTCCTTGGACACGCGACGTAGATACGTCAGCTCGAGCTCGCCGTTCGGCAGCCCCGGAGTTCCAACGGCGATTAGAATGACGTCGGCAAGCTGCACGCCCGCGGCGACATCCGTGGTCGCCGAAAGCCGGCGTGCCTTGACCTGAGTGGCGATGATTTCGTCGATCTGCCGTTCGATGATGGGCGCATGGCCTCGATTGATGAAGTCTACCTTGTGACGTTCGATGTCGACGCCGATGACTTCGTGGCCGGCCTTGGACAAACAGCCTGCGACGACCGTGCCGACGTAACCGAGGCCAAATACGCTGATTTTCATGATTCGCCGCCTTCCTATGGCTGTGATTTGACGCAGCGGAGACGTACGGCGGGCCGTTTTCGTCCGCGCCGCGCTTGCTATCAAGCATCAGATTGCCGGTCGTTTGCGGCAGGAAATGGGGTCGTAACCATCGTCGGGCTAGTCCGATCAGATCAGCATTGAATTACCGTGCGAAGTATCGTGTCGCCGGTAACGCGGGCTCGCCATGCAATTGTCGGTGCCGGCAGTTTCGCCCCGAAGCGTCGCGATCTCCAGCCCAGTGGCTGCAGCGTTTCGCCACGGTATAGCGTCGCTCGACCCTCAGGTACGCGAGGTAGGAAGAGATCGATTCCGGCGCAACCCGACTCGATTGCGTACGCGTAACTACTCGGAGTCACTGTGCAGTTCTCGGCGAGATGAAAAAACAGCTCGATATCATGGGCGCCTTGCATCTGTAGGCTATCGTCGATCGTTATGCGCCTCGTCATCTTATCCAGCTCGATGCGGCGCCGGTGTGATACGGGGTCGGCGAGCCGCACGTAACCGTTGTGCCAGCCCTCGAAAACGTCACAATCTGAGGATTCTTGCCAGCGGCTGCAGCCGGCTTCGGCTTTTGCCAGCCACATGAAGTTCCCGCCAGATTCGGATTGATCGGCGCCATCCACTCTAACGGTATTGTGTGCGCTGGTGCCACGAAAGTAACTACGCCAACGGTGATCCGCGTAGTAGATATAAGTACCCGGATCGACGAAGAATTCCAATCCGCCGACGGATAACGTGAACGCCAGCGCATCCGCATGGCCGTGTGCGGCGATCGTGCCGTATCCGATCGGGCCGGCATCGGCGACGAGCCTGATCTCATCGGCGGTTCCGAATGAACAACCGAGAATATAGTAACCGCCCTCGGGAAACGCGCGTCGAACCGGAGCGTGCGGTGGCAACGGCCTGCGAACGGAAAATCGTCCGTCGGCTTCGGATCCGAACAGCCAGCGAGTCTTATCGTCGAGTTCCGAGGCAGCGGCTCGAAAGTCGTCGCGTCCGAAAAGCAGCACCCCTGCGGCGAATAGCGATCGGAATGGGCAAAAGCCCGGTTCACTGGACAAGCGCGTGACGAATCCGTCGTCGGAATCTCCAAGCGCCGGGAGGTTGCCGCCAACATCCATGATCGATGCGAGAAACTCGAGCATCATCATCATGCGCTGCGACACATCTGCACTGAGTTCGCAGCGGCCAGCGCGCCCAGCGAGGACGGCAAGCAGCAGCAGGTCGAACTCGAATTGCTGATAGCCGATGGCTTGCTCCCGATTGACGCCGTCCGGAGTATTTTGTAGCAGCGCCTCGCGTTCGATCACGCGCTGGGCATGCGTGCGCCATCGGCGCATGCGGGCCCAGTGCGGCCATGTAATAGCAGCCACATACAGTCCGCAGGCTTCGCCAATCAGATGATTGTTGGCCGAAGAATGCCTAGAGAAGTAACCTCGTATGAACCGCGCGTGCCTATATATCGAAGTCAGCCAGCGACTGCGAAAGGCGGAACCCGCGGGCGTCGAAAATGGAGCGGCGTCGACGCCGCCGATCATTTGCCACCCGATCGCCCAGTTGATCAGACGCAGCGCGCATTCCAGCGCGCTCGACCAGTTCGGACCCCGGCCGACGGGACATGCATCGAACCAGCTCTCGAGCTGGCGCTGCAGCGCATCGAAATACTTCTGATCCCGGGATAACGTGTAGGCTTGGGCAAGGGTCACCAGATGAAGATGGCGATTCAGTTCCCAGAGATACTTGATGTCGCCGACGATTTTCGGATTACGGTAGTCGAGCGTTTTACCGTATCGTAGCGGCGCGTCAATACCGGTTTTGGGATCTCTGTTCCAATGTGGGGGCGACCCGATATCGAGAAAGCCGGCGGAGAATAGATCGATCTGACCTGCGACGATCCGGTCTGCGGCGCGGATGTAGCGTTGCGGCGGCACTTGAGGCCGATCGCCGATCCACGGCCGTGCCCTGTGCGTCAAATCGGGCCGGGGCGTCGAGCTTGCCGATTGCGGCCAGAACTGCTCGACCCGGATGCGAGCTTCGCGGCCGATTCGAAACGGAATCTCAGCCGGTCGCATACAGCGGATCCGGTTGAAATACCAGCGCAGCCGATCGACGGTACGCGAACGCGTAGCAGCGTTTCTTCTTGAGTCTGCCGTAGGCAATGGCTTATGTGTAGATGCGATGCCAGATCTCCAGATTGAGCAAACTCCAGAGCAGCTTTTCGTGATTCTGTCTACCCGAGAAGTGCTCGCCGAGGATCCGGTCGAGCATCGCGCTATCGAAGTAGCCGCGCGTCAGTGAGGCGCCTGACTGAAGATGCTCGGACACGCATTCGCGCATCGGGCCGCGCAGCCATTCGTTGATCGGCAGTCTGAACCCGACTTTTGGCCGCGAAAGAATGCGCGGCGGTAGCAGCCCTTTCGCGGCTTGGCGCAATATCCATTTGCCCGTCAGTCCCCGTACGCGCAAATGGTCCGGCAGCCGGGAAACGTACGCCGCAAGTTCGTGGTCGAGAAACGGGACCCGCGCTTCGATCGACGCGGCCATGGTCATGCGATCGGCGCGCTCGAGCAGATTGTCCGGCAACCAGCTCGTTTGGTCAAAGTAGAGAATTCGGCGTAGCGGACTTGCACGAGAATCCGCGTCGAACGGCGGACCCGCGCGAACGT
>Ga0326597_10006711_pt1 | contig 15724 bp, 13 predicted proteins | sample RVTome_12_FD_203789 | JGI IMG/M metagenome (GOLD analysis project Ga0326597, IMG submission 203789) | Soil microbial communities from uranium-contaminated site in the Upper Colorado River Basin, Wyoming, United States - RVT100D185 | ecosystem: Environmental > Terrestrial > Soil > Contaminated >...
TGGCGGCTTCGCTCAGCGCCTTCTCCGTGCCACCCGTGGCGATCAGGTCCCAGCCGAGGTCGGCGAGGCCGCGGGCCAGCTCGAGGAGGCCCGTCTTGTCGTAGGCTGCGAGGAGCGCGCGCATCGGGCCTATTCTAAGCCCAGGCGACGGTTGGGTCGGCGCCTTTTATGTCCACGACCGTGCCGACTTCCAGCGCCTCCGGCACCAGCGCTTGGAAGGCGGCGCCGTCCGCCGGCGCGACGGCGATGGCCAGCCCCAGGCCCATGTTGAAGACGCGGTACATCTCCGCTTCGTCGATGCCGCCGGCCGCCTGGATGAAGGGGAAGATCGGCGGCAGCGGCCAGGCGCCGCGCCGGAAGCGGGCGCCGAGGCCGGCTGCCAGCATGCGCGGCACGTTCTCCTCCAGGCCGCCGGCCGTGATGTGGGCCATGCCCTTGATCAGGTGGAGTGCCACCTTCAGCTCCGTGCAGTAAGCGCGGTGCGGCCGCAGCAGGGCATCCGCGAGCGTCTCGCCGAGCGCCGGCTCATCGCGCTCGAGGCGCTCGCGGTCGGCCGCCCGCGCCCCCGTTTCGAGGGCGAGGCCGAGGGCGGCGCGGGCGAGCGCGTAGCCGTTGGTGTGGAGGCCGTTCGAGGGCAGGCCGAAGAGGAGGTCGCCGGCCGCGACGGCGGTGCCGTCGATGACCGCGTCGCGCTCGACGACGCCGACGACGAAGCCGACGAGGTCGAAGTCGGCCGGTGCGTAGAGGCCGGGCATGTCGGCGGTCTCGCCGCCCAAGAGGGCGCAGCCGACGGCGGCGCAGGCGTCGGCGACTCCCTCGACGAGGGCGACCTTGGCGTCCGCCGTCAGGTCGGCGCTGGCGATGTAGTCGAGGAAGAGAAGGGGCTCGGCGCCGCAAGTGAGGGCGTCGTTGACGCTCTGGTTGACCACGTCGTGGCCCAACGCCGCGTAGCGGCCGACGAGCGCCGCGAGCTTGACCTTCGTGCCGACGCTGTCCGTGCTGGCGACGATCACCGGGTCGCGGTACTTGGAGCCGAGGGCGAAGAGGCCGGCGAAGGGCCCGATGCCCGCCAGCACCTCCGGCCGGCTAGCGCGCTTCGCGACCGCGCCGTAGCGCTTGACGATCTTGCGCCTCGCCTCCAGGTCCACGCCCACGTCCGCGTAGGTGAGAGGGCGGCCGCCTTCGTTCGATGGCACGCTAGAGCGTCTGTGAGGGCACTGGCGGAGCGACCTCCGGTAGGGGCAGTGGTGTGGCGTCTGCGGGCGCCTCCCAGTCGATGTCGTGAGCATCTCGGGCCCAGGCAGGCGGCTCCAGGCTGAGCTTGTCCAGCTCCAGCGGCACGGGCATCGGGTAGTTGCCGGTGAAGCAGGCCGTGCAGAAGCTGTCGCTCGGCTGGCCGATCGCCGTCATGAGGCCCTCGGATGAGAGGTAGCCGAGCGAGTCCGCGCCGATCTCGGCGCGGATCTCCTCCACCGTCTCCTTCGCCGCGATCATCTCCCAGCGCCGGCCCATGTCGATGCCAAAGAAGCAGGGGTGGGTGATCGGTGGGAAGGTCACGCGCATGTGGATCTCCTTCGCACCCGCCTCCCTCAGGATCGCGATCACCCGTCGCGTCGTCGTCGCTCTGACGATGCTGTCATCGACGACGACAACCCGCTGACCCTCGAGCATCTCGCGCAGCGCGTTGTACTTCAGCCGCGCGCCCTGATCACGGATCCGCTGGTCCGGCATGATGAAGGTGCGGCCCACGTAGCGGTTCTTCACCAGCGTCTCCGTGAAGGTGATGCCGGACTCGTTCGCGTAGCCGACGGCGGCGGCCGTCGCCGAGTCCGGCACGCCGGTAACGATGTCGGCCGCGACCGGGTGCTCGCGCGCCAGCTGGGCGCCGAGAGCCATGCGCACCGGGTAGACGCGATCGCCGCGCAGATAGCTGTCCGGCCGCGCGAAGTAGGTGTACTCGAAGGCGCAAAGCGCCTGGCGCTGCCGCTCCTCACCCTGGGCTGCGTCGCCGTAGCGGAAGCTGTGCTCGCCTTTGGCGTCGATCACCAGCGTCTCGCCCGGCTCGATGTCGCGGATGAAGGTCGCGCCGATGTGGTCGAAGGCGCAGGTCTCGGAGGCAAAGCAGTAGCCGCCGTCCAGGCGGGCGAGCGAGAGCGGCCGCACGCCCAGCGGGTCGCGCGTGGCGATGACGCCCTCGTCGGTCAGGATCGTCAGGCAGTAAGCGCCCTGCGCCCGGCGCATGATGTAGGCCATGCGCTCGCCCCAGTCCCGGCCCGGCGCCGTCGCTACCATGTGAGCGATGACCTCGGAGTCGGTCGAGGTCGCGAACTCGCGCCCCTCCGCCTCCAGCTCGCCGCGCAGCTGGTCGGCGTTGATGATGTTGCCGTTGTGGCCGAGGGCGATGCGCCCGTTCGGCCCCTCGACGACGAAAGGCTGGGCGTTCTCGATGCGGCTGGAGCCGGTGGTGGAGTAGCGAGTGTGGCCGATCGCCGCGAAGCCCTGGAGATGCGACAGGTCTTCCTCCTGGAAGACCTGTGAGACGAGTCCCATGTCCTTGCGGACATTCAGCGCCTGGCCATCGGTTGCGGCGATGCCTGCGCTCTCCTGACCTCGGTGCTGGAGAGCGTAGAGACCGAAGAAGGTCAGCCTAGCGACATCCAGTGTCGGAGCGTAAGCTCCGAAGACGCCGCAGGCCTCGTGGAGGCTTTCCAAACGCCCTCCCCCGCTCGCTACCATAAAGGTTGGCCCCCAAAGCTTACCGGCAAGGCCAATAATCGTCAAACTCGGAGGCTCAAGATCGGCCTCGGGAAGGGGCGGAGACACCGGCCGCGTTGCCATCGCGGCTCCGGCCGTGCTAAAAGCTCCTTAAATACGGTGAAAGGCGTCGCATATCATTGACGTTTGCGTTAATGATAGTATGGTCGACAAGATGGCAGATCAACATAAGCCCGAGTCAGACGAGCCCTTCCTCCAGATCGGCGAAGTCGCCGATCGTACCGGCGTCACCCAGAGGACGCTGCGCTTCTACGAAGAGCGCGGCCTCCTGAAGGCGCCGGTCCGCATGGACGGCGGCTTCCGTCTCTACTCCGAGGACGACGTCGCGAGGGTGGAGCAGATCAAGCGTCTCCAGACCCTCCTCGGCCTGACCCTGGCGGAGATCAAGGAGATGGTAGAGGCGGAGGAGGTCAAAGAGGAGCTCCGCGCCACCTACCGTCCCGACCTCGACATCGAGGAGCGGGTCCGGCGCGTGACGCAGCGCCTGGCGGTAAACGAGCGCCAGCGCCAGATCATCACCGCCAAGATGGACGCGATGCTCGAGATGAGGCGGGAGCTCGAGGAGAAGGTCCTGCGCAACCGTTCGACCCTCGCCGACCTGGAGAAGCAGCGCAAGGAGCTCCCGGAAAAGCCCAAGGCCTGACCGGCGCCCACCAGCGAGAACGAAGGAGGGCGGGTCGCATACCCGCCCTCCCTTGCGATCCCGGCTATCCCCGCGACCGCCGCTCAGGCGTGCTTCTCCGCCGCCTCGACGATCCGCTTGGCGACGTGCTCCGGCACCTCCTGGTAGTGGTCGAAATCGATCGAGAAGGTGGCGCGCCCCTGGGTCAGCGAGCGGAGGTCCGTCGCGTAGTGCTGCATCTCGGCCGCCGGCGCCAGGGCGTCGATCACCGTCACCTTCTCCTCCGGCGTAATGCCGAGCACGTGGGCCCGCTTGCCGTTGAGGTCGCTCACGAGATCGCCGGTGTAGGCCTCGGGGGCGCGCACCTGGACGTTGACGATCGGCTCCAGGAGCACGGGGTGAGCGTTCAGGGCGCCCGCCTTCATCGCCTGCGAGCCGGCGAGCTTGAAGGACATCTCCGAGGAGTCCACGGGGTGCTCCTTGCCGTCGATCAGGCTCACGCGTATGTCGACCACCGGGTTGTGGGCGAGGATGCCGTCTCGTAGCGCCTCACGAACGCCGTCTTCCACGGCCGGCACGTACTGACGCGGCACGACGCCGCCGACGATCTTGTTGACGAACTCGAAGCCGGAGCCCCGCGGCAGCGGCTCGATCGAGAGCGTCACCTTGGCGTACTGACCGTGGCCGCCGGTCTGCTTCTTGTGCGTATGCTCGGACGAGGTCGACGCCGTGAGCGTCTCCTTGTACGGCACCCGCGGCTTCTGGACGGTCACCTCGGCGCCGAACTTGCGCTTCATCTTCTCGCAGGCAACCTCGAGGTGGGACTCGCCGAGGCCGGAGAGGATCGTCTCGCCCGTGTCGGGCTCGCGGTGGACTCTGAGGACCGGGTCCTCCTCGACGATCCGGGCCAGCGCCGTGCTCATCTTCTCCGTGTCGGCCTTGGACTTGGGGAAGGCGGCGGCGTGGAAGACCGGCGCCGGGAACTCGATCGGCGGCAGCGTCAGCGGCTCCTCCCGCGACGTCAGCGTGTCGCTGGTCAGCGTCTCCGCCAGCTTGGCGACGGCACCGATATCGCCGGCAACGAGCTGCGCCGCCGGCTCGTGCGCCTTGCCGCGCACGACGAACAGCTGCCCGACCCGCTCCTCGGCGTTGCGGCTCGCGTTCCAGACATGCGAGTCCGCCTTCAGCGTTCCCGAGACGACGCGCAGGTAGGTGAGCTTGCCGACGTAGGTGTCGGCGGTCGTCTTGAAGACCTGCGCCACGAGCGGCCCGTCCGGGTCCGCGACGAGCGCGACCTCACCGCCTCCCGCCTTCGTGGCTGTGGCCTTCGCCTGAGCCGGCGACGGGAAGTACTCCGTGACCGTGTCGAGAAGGTGGGCGACGCCGATCATCTTGGTGCCGGACGCCGCCAGGACGGGCACGATCGTGCCGGCAAGAATGCCGGTCGCGAGGCCGCGGCGGATATCCGCCGCCGGCAGGTCATCCTCCTCCAGGTACTTGCTGAGCAGGGCCTCGTCCGTCTCGGCCACGGCCTCGAGGAGCTGGCTGCGCAGGCCGGCGATCTCCGCCGCCATCGACGCCGGCACCTCCGTCTCCTCGCCCTTCTCGCCGACGTAGGCGCGCTGGTCGATCAGGTCGACGACGCCCTCGAAGGCCTCCTGGCTGCCGATCGGCACGTGGATCGGGACGCAGCGGCGGCTGAGGATCGACCGCACCTGGCTCAGCGTCTCGCCGAAGTCCGCGTTCTCCCGGTCGAGGCGGTTGATCAGGATCGCGCGCGCTACCTGGCGGTCGCCGGCGATCTGCCAGGCAAGCTCCGTGCCGACCTGCACGCCGGCGGCGGCGCAGACGAAGATCACGGCCGCGTCGGCGGCGCCGAGGCCGCTATAGGCTTCGCCGACGAAGTCGGCGTAGCCGGGCGCGTCGATGATGTTGATCTTGAAATCGTTCCATTCGCAAGGCAGGAGAGAGGCGTTGATGCTCACCTTGCGCTTGATCTCGTCCGGATCGAAATCGGAGCTCGTCGTGCCTTCCTCGACGTGGCCGAGGCGGTTGATGGCGCCGCTGACAAACAGGGCGGCCTCGGCGAGCGATGTCTTGCCCGTCCCGCCGTGGCCCAGGAAGACGAGGTTGCGGATTTTCTCGGTAGCGTATTCCTTCATTCGCGGCCATCCCTCCGAGAAGCAGAGTCTGGCGAGGTGAGGGCATTTTAGACGCGCCCACCCCATTCAGCAATCCGCCCACTGCGTGGGGGCACGGGCTACCGCCGGACCGGCCGAGACGTAGAACTAGATACGGAACGCTCCCGGCCAGGGTGAGCGATGCGCTCGCAGCCTTTTCGGCGCCACGCAGCCGCCCACTGCGTGGGGGCATAAGGCTACCGCCGGACGCCCGTGACGTAGGACTCGATACGGAACCCTCCCGGCCAGGGTGAGCGATGCGCTCGCAGCCTTTTTCGGCGCCCAGCAGCCGCCCGCTGCGTGGGGGCATAAGGCTACCGCCGGACGCCCGTGACGTAGGACTCGATACGGAACCCTCCCGGCCAGGGTGAGCGATGCGCTCGCAGCCTTTTTCGGCGCCACGCAGCCGCCCACTGCGTGGGGCATAAGGCTACCGCCGGACGACCGTGACGTAGAACTCGATACGGAACGCTCCCGGCCAGGGTGATCGATGCGCTCGCAGCCTTTTTCGGCGCCACGCAGCCGCCCGCTGCGTGGGGGCACGGGCTACCGCCGGACGACCGTGACGCTGGAATCAGGCATGGAAGCGCTCTCGGCCAGCGTTATCGAGCCGCTCCTGCCCTTCTTCGGCGCCGCGAAACCGCTCTCATGGCGTCGCGTGTTGCGCGGCTACACACCCGCCGAGCGCTGGGTCGTGACCCTTAGCGACGGCAGATCCGCGTTCCTGAAGGTGGGCAGCGACGCGCAGCTGCCATTCGACCAGCCGGGCGAGACGACTGCCAATGGCTCCGCGCCGAGTACCTCGTCTACTCGCAGCGGAATGCCGACTTCCTGCCGGAGATGCTCTACGGGGCCGACGCCGGCGGTCAGGCGATTCTCGTCCTCGAGGACCTCGGCGATGCCTTCTGGCCGCCGCCCTGGACGGATGCCAGAGTGGACCTGGTCAAGGAGACGCTGGCAGACTGTGCGCGGCACGCACATCGCGTCGCTACCGTTGCTCCTGGAGATGAAAGGCTTGCACCTCTTTGAAAGCTGACAGACCATCGGCAAGAACCCGGCTCCCTTTCTTTCCCATGCTCTTGGCTCTAGGGCCTGGCTCGAACGGGCACTCCCAATCCTCGACGAGGCCACTCAAGGGACGCCTTTGGCAGGGAAGGATCTCCTGCACATCGACCTGCGCAGCGACAACATCTGCTTCGCCGGCGATCGCACGCTTCTGATCGACTGGAACCTGGCCTGCCACGGGAACGGGCTTCTTGACCTCGCAGACTGAGCCCCAAGCCTTCATGCCGAAGGCGGGCCGCCACGCGAGGCCATCCTACCGGACTCACCCGAGTTCGCCGCCCGCGCCGAGATGCCCCGGATCCCACAAGCGCCCAGGGTCCGAGCACGGCGCTGCCCTGGGCCGTCCGCGCCCTCGACCCGCCCCTCCTGGACGGCCTCGCGGCCCCTGACCGTCGCGTATCTTCGATAACCGCTACCGTGCAACCGCGCCGGAAGCTGGCGAATCAGCCGGCGGCAGCGTGTAGGTTCAGCGAAAGCTGGTTTCGGGCCTCGAGGCTGCGGGGGTGGAGGAGCCAATGGCGGCGCACCGTCTCTTCGAGCTGGAGGTCGAGGTAGCGCAGGATCGCCGCGTCGAGGTCGCGCTCGGCGAGGTCGTGCACCTCCCGCCAGGCCGGGTGCTGCACCAGCTTCTGGGGCTCGATCTTGTCGGCGACGAACAGCACCTTCTCCAGCCGCGACATGCCCGCCCGCGCCGTCGTATGGCAGTCCACCGCCGCCAGCACGTCGGCGTCGCCGAGGCCGTAGTCGTCGCCGAGGATGCGCGCCGCCACGGGGCCGTGGACGAGGATCGGCGCCGCCCGCTCGACGGCGTCCGGCGTCAGGTCATAGCGAGCGGCGAGATCGAGGAGCTCGGGGCCGCGCCTGTGGCGCACGAGGTCGTGGCCGAGGGCGGCGAGCCGCGCGCCCTCCGGATCGACGTCGTAAGCCCGCGCCAGGCGCAGCGCCTCGACCTCGACGCGGAGGACGTGCTCGCTCAGGCCCGGCGGCAGCGCCGCTACGGCCGAGCGCAGGCGAGAGGTCAGCTGCTCGGCAGCCGTCACTAGGCCTCCGGCCCGAGGCGGCCGCCGCCCAGAAGATGGAGGTGAAGATGGTAGATCGTCTGGCCGCCCTCATCGCCGACGTTGAAGGTGAGACGGTAGCCGCGCTCGCCGATCTCGAGCTCGTCTGCTATACGGTTCGCCGTGGCGAACATGTGGCCGAGGAGGCGACCGTCGTCGAGCGTGAGCTCGTGAGCGCTGACGATGTGCTGCTCCGGGATGACCAGCGCGTGAATCGGCGCTCGCGGCTTGATGTCGCGGATGACGAAGAGGAGGCCGTCCTCGTAGAGCTTGTCTACCGCGAAGGCACCCGCGGCCATCTTGCAGAACAGGCAGTCACTGGCCATACGCCTATTCTAAATCGATCAGGGTGGTCAGGCTTGAAATGCCTGAACAGTCCCGTTCCAGACGTCGTTATTGAGAGCGACTTCGCTGAACTCGCCGCCGGTGAAGCGGCCGATGACCTTGCGCCAGAACTGCTGGGCGCCCAGGTTCGCCGCCATCTCGGCGACCTCCCAGCGGCCCGGAAAGAGGCGGAAGAGCTCAGTTGCTACCCTCGTACCGATGCCCTCGAGTCGATAACGTCTCATCACGAAGAACTCGGAGACGGAGTGCGCCTCTTCGTCGTTGGTCAGGTAGGAGAACCGGCGCACGAGGGCGAACCCTGCGAGCTTTCCGTCGACGCGAATCAAGTATGGATGCCGGTCGGTCCCGGTCCAGTAATGGTCGAAATAGCGCGGTCCGTCGTAGAGCCCGTGCTCGTTCACGTCGGCGAGCGGACCTACCTCGATATCACTGAACTCGTACTCATACAGTTGAAAGAGGTTGCGCAGGACTGGCTTGTCCCCTATGGCTGCCCGGATCAGCTGCACTTCCATCCGTAGCTTCTCCGCTGGGCTATCAAGAGGGGCCATCTCACACGGCCCCTCGAGTCTGCGGTTGAGCGAGCGCGATTACTCGACGTAGCCCGCCATCTGGCGCAGACGCCGGACCCGCTCTTCCACCGGCGGGTGGGTAGAGAAGAGGTTGGAGACGCCGCCGCCGCTGAACGGGTGGACGATGTAGAGCGAGGAGGTCGCCTCGTTGCGGCTGTTCTGGGCCATCGGCTGCATCTGGACGCCGTTGTGGAGCTTGGCCAAGGCGCTGGCCAGCGACAGCGGGTCGCCGACGTACTCGGCGCCGCTCTTGTCGGCCGCGTACTCGCGCGTGCGCGAGAGCGCCATGTGGAGGAGGCCGGCCGCCACCGCCGCAACCATCGAGGCGACGAAGGCGATGATCATGCCGTAGCCGCCGCGGCGGCCGCCGCCGAGCAGGGCGCCCCACATGAGCATCGTCTGGATCATGCTGATCGCGCCGGCCATCGTCGCCGCGATCGAGCTCGTGAGGATGTCGCGGTTCTTGACGTGGCCGACCTCGTGGCCGATGACGGCGCGCAGCTCGCGGTCCGAGAGCAGGCGCTGGATGCCGGTCGTCACGGCGACGACGGCGTGCTGGGGGTTACGGCCGGTGGCGAAGGCGTTCGGCGACTCGTTCTGGACGACGAAGACCTTGGGCTTCGGGATGCCCGCGAGCTCCGCTACCTCTTCGACCATGGCGTGCAGGCGCGGCTCCTCCTCGCGGCTGACCTCGCGGGCGCCTGCCATCCGCAGCGCCAGCTTGTCCGAGAACCAGTAGGCGCCGAAGTTCATCACGCCGGCAAAGACCAGGGCGATGATCGCCATCCGTGGCCCGCCCATCACGTAGCCGAGCCCGACCAGGAGGCCGGTCATGGCCCCTAAGAGAATCGCTGTCTTGAGTGCGTTCATAACCTTCCCTCCAGGACCGCGTGGGCGGTCACTTACGTTCATTATATAGAACGCGGCGCGCCGGCGGGGCGCAGGGCCGGCGCGCGGCGGGGAGTGCATCCTGGCGTATGATCGCCGCGGAGGTAGGCATGGCAGACACGGACATCCGACGCGTAGGCATACTCAGCCCCGGCGACATGGGCGCCGCCATCGGCAGCGTCCTCCACCAAAGCGGCCTCGAGGTCCTGACCTGCCTCGCGGGCCGCAGCGACCTGACGCGGCTGCGGGCCGAGGAGGCGGGCTTTCGCGGCGTCGCCGACGAGGACGAGCTCGTCCGCAGCGTCGACCTCGTCCTCTCGGTGCTCGTCCCAGCCGAGGCCGTCGCCGTCGCGGAGCGCATCGCCGCGAGCATGGGCCGGACCGGCGCCCGCCCGCCCTTCGCCGACTGCAACGCCGTCGCGCCCCAGACCGTGAGGAAGATCGAGGCGCTGATCGGCGGCGCCGGCGCCACCTTCATCGACGCCGGCATCATCGGCGGCCCGCCCCGCGCCGCCGGCGGCGGCACCCGCTTCTGCTGCTCCGGCCCCGACACGAGCGCCTTCGAGGCGTTGGGGCGTCACGGCCTTTTCGTCCGGGTCGTCGGCGCGGTGATCGGCCAGGCCTCCGGCCTGAAGATGGTCTACGCCGCTTCCACCAAGGGGACGACGGCGGTCTGGACGGAGCTCCTCGTCGCCGCCCGCGCCCTCGGACTCGAGGACGCCCTTCGCGCCGAGCTCGGGACCGCCAACGCCGTCGCCGCGCGCGAGCTGGCCGGCATACCCTCGATGCCGCGACGGGCGCGGCGCTGGGTGGGCGAGATGGAGGAGATCGCCGCGACCTTCGAGGGCCTCGGCCTGACGCCGCGAATCCTCGAAGGAGCCGCCGACCTCTACCGCTTCGTCGGCGAGACAGCGCTCGCCGACCAGACGTCGCGCGAGCCGGACCCGAGCCTCGACGCCCTCCTCGAAGCGCTCGTCGCCCACCTCAAGGAGTAGGCATCTCCGCGATGGCCCTCTGGCTAGTCTGCGCTGCCCAATAAAGAAAGACCGCTATCCCGAGAAACTCAGGCGTTCCTTGGAGGACGAGGTCATCGTTTCGGTACCAGCGATCGTTGAAGCCGGCAAAGACGAAGCCGTGGCGCAATGCGAAGTCAATCGCCTCCTTGTTGTCTGTCTGAGCTTCCCAGAAGACCCCCCGAAAACCGTGCTCCCGTGCATATGCCTTCAGCGTTTCCAACAGCGCCGATCCCCCGCCGTGGCCGCGAAATGCCTGATCCACTGCGACATCGTCAATGAATCCCGTTGACAGGTGCCACTCCAACCGGCTGAGGGTAAGAAGCGCGACAGTCTGGCCGTTTACTTCAGCAGCCCAGGAGTGCTCCGCCTTCACTGAAAGGTCTTCGAGTTCTTTGCGGCCCGGTTCAGGGCGCGGCGAGAGCCGTCTAACTCCGCCCTATTCCAACGCAATTTAATCGTATGCTCAGGGCCTCGCCTTCAGTTTCGATAATAAGCACCTGACCGGTGCCGAAGCTGTCATCGATGGACAGGCGGTGGTCAATATCCGCCGCAGCGCCATCGCGTACTAGGGCTTGCATTGCTACGCCCTCAGCCTGGCGACGCGATCGAGCAGCTCGGGAGCGTCGAGGTTGATGCAGACGCCGGCGAAGGCGGCGGTCGGGCCGGGCCAGCGCAGCTCGTCGACCGCCGCGAAGGGCGGCGCCTCCGTGCGCAGCGTCGCGAGGTCGAGGAAGAGGAGCGCGCGCTCGTAGTCCCTGCGGAGGACCGCGGCGAGGCGGCCGGCGCCGCGGACGTCGACCTCCCAGGCGGCGGCGTGGGGGATCGCGTCGACGTGGCCGTAGCGGCCGAGGACGGCCGCTGCCGAGCGCGCGCCCCAGCCGGCGAGGCCGGGAAAGCCGTCGGCGCTGTCGCCGACCAGGGCGAGGTAGTCCGGGATCGAGGCCGGCGGCACGCCGAACTTGGCGATCACGCCCGCCTCGTCCGAAACGCGACGGGCGCGGCGGTCGAGCTGGACGACCCGGTCGCCGCGGACGCACTGGGCCAGGTCCTTGTCGGGCGAGCAGATGAAGACCCGGTCCGTCTCGGCCAGCGCGGCGGCATGGGCAGCGGCGGCGGCGAGGGCGTCGTCCGCCTCGAGCTCGACCATCGGCCAGACGGCGACGCCGAGTGCGCCGAGCGCCGTCTCGACCAGTGGAAACTGCGCGTAGAGGCGGGGGTCGATGCCGGCGCCAGTCTTGTAGCCGGGCCAGAGGTCGTTGCGGAAGGACTCGACCACGTGGTCGGTCGCCACGCCGAGGTGTCGGACGCCCTCCTCGAGCATGCCGATCACGGAGGCGAGGACGCCACGCGTCGCCGCGACCTCGCGGCCCTCGGCGTCGGCGCGGGAAGGCAGGGCGAAGAAGTGGCGAAAGAGCTCGTAAGTCCCGTCGAGGAGGTAAACGTCCATGGGGCTACCTCGATTGCCAGGCGCGGCCGGACCCTGGCGCCGGCCGCGCCTACGCCTTTGCTACCACCAGGCGAACCCTGTGGCCGTCGATCTCCTGCTCCTCGGTGTAGCCGTCCTCTGGTTCAACCGAAGCGTCCTTGCCGGCGTCGATCGTCGTCGCCAGCGTCTCCTGGCGGATGTAGTCGCCGTGCGTTTCGACGACGCGGGCGAGGTCGGCGTCGCCGGCGCAGGTGAGGCGGATGCGGTCGGCGATCTCGAGGCCGGCGCTCTTGCGCAGCTCCTGGACGTGGCGGACGAGCTCGCGGGCGAGGCCCTCGTCGGCGAGCGCCGGCGTGATCTCGGTCGAGACGGCGACGGCGTAGCCCGCCTCCTCGGCGACGGCGTAGCCGGGCTTGCCCACCGTAGTGACGAGGAGCTCCTCCGGCTCGAGCACGAGCCCGGCAAGCTCGACCGTCCGGCCGGCGGCCACGGCGCGCGCGATCGCGGCCTGGTCCGCCCCGGCGAGCGCGCCCTGGATGCGGCTGACCGCGCCGCCGTACTTGGGGCCGAGAACCGGCAGGTTCGGCCGGACCTGGTAATCGAAAAACGCCGCCGCGTCATCGATCAGGTCCAGCCCCTTCACGTTCAGCTCCTCGACGATCTGATCAGCGAGCCGGCGAACCGTCAGGGCCTCGCCGTCGTTGAGGAGCTTCACGTGAACGCCGGCGAGCGGCTGTCGTACCTTGACGTTCGCCCGCGCGCGGGCCGACCGCCCCAGCGACGTAAGCCTCTGGACGAGCCGAACGGACGCCGACAGCTCCGGATCGATCAACGCCGCGTCCGCCTTCGGCCAATCGCAGAGGTGGACGCTCTCCGGCGCGGCGGCGGCCTCGCCCGTGCCCGTCGAGGGTGACCAGCTGCCAACGAGGTTCTGGTAAATCTCCTCGGCCAGGAAGGGCGTCATCGGCGCCATGAGCCGGTTCAGGGTCGCGAGGCAGGTCCAGAGCGTCTCGTAGGCGGCCGCCTTGTCGGCGTCGGACTCGCTCTTCCAGAAGCGGCGGCGGCTGCGGCGCACGTACCAGTTCGAGAGCGCCTCGACGAACTCCTCGATCCGGCGGGTTGCCGTCATCGAGTCGTAGCCCTCGAGGTCCGCCGTCACCTCGCGGACGAGCTGGTTCAGCTCCGAGAGGGCCCAGCGGTCGAGCTCCGTAAGCGCCACGCCCGACGGCTGCGCATCTCTCGCGGTCTGCTCCGCCTTTGAATCAGGGGAAGTTGGGGGGTCACCCCCCAAGCCCCCCGGCAGGGTTGCACCCTGCACCGGCGGCTGTGCCTGGCTCTCGGCAGCCTCAGGAAGAGTGACGGGAGGACCATCACCAGAGTGTGGATGCGGCGGAGCGGCAGCAGCTTGCCCAGCCTCAGGCTGCCTGCCACCCTCTGCACCCTGGCCCTCAGACGGAGACGACGCTCCGCTAAGACGCGCGGCAGCAGCTTGTCCAGCCTCAGGCTGCCTGCCACCCTCTGCACTCTGGCCCTTAGACGAAGACGACGCTCCGCTAAGACGCGCGGCGGCAGCTTGCCATGCCGCAGGCACCCAGGCGTCGATGTTGGCGTAGGTGACGAAGAACGAGTACGTGTTCCACAGCGTCGAGAAGAAGCCGCGCTTCAGCTCCTCGCCCGCCTGCCAGCCGAAGTTCAGGTTGCTCGCCGGCGGCTGGCGCAGGAACATCCAGCGCATGACGTCGGCGCCCATGCGCTCGGCGGCGTCCTCGAACCAGATCGCGTTGCCTTTCGATTTGTGCATCTCATCGCCGTGCTCGTCGCGGAGGAGGGCGTAGGAGAAGAGCGTCCGAAACGGTGGCTGGCGCTCCGCCGCCGGCCGGTCCGACTGCATGACGGCGCTCATCGCCAACAGGGCGTAAAACCAGTTGCGAAACTGGCCCGGGAAGCTCTCCGAGACCCAGTCGGCCGGGAACCACTGCTCCCAGTAGGCGCGGTCGTGGCGGTAGTCGAGCGTCGAGTAGGGGACGATGCCGGCGTCGAGCCAGGGGTTGCCGACGTCGAGGATGCGCTCGACCGTAGCGCCGCAGCTCGGGCAGGCGACCTTCACGGCGTCGACCCAGGGACGGTGGGGGCTGTGACCGGCGAACTCCTGCCAGCCCGCGACGGCGCGCTCCTCGAGCTCGGTCTCGGAGCCGATGACCGCGAAGTGGCCGCAGGCCTGGCACTCGTAGATCGGCAGGGCGAGGCCGTAGTAGCGCTTCTTCGAGATCATCCAGTCGTGCATGTTGCGCAGCCAGTCGAGCTCGCGCGCCTTGCCGAACTCCGGGATCCAGGTCGCCTGCTCGCTTATCGCGATGATCTGGTGGCGGAGCTCGTCCATGGAGATGAACCACTCGTCGACGAGGCGGAAGACGAGCTCGGAGCTGCAGCGCCAGCAGGTCGGGTAGCGGTGAGTGTAGTCGTGGACGCGGTAGAGGCGGCCTTTCTCGCGCAGGGCAGCGAAGACATCCGGGGCGACGTCGCCGGCGAAGCGGCCCTCGAGGAAGCCGAAGCCGCCGCCGACCACGTAGGTACCGTCCTCCTCGAGCGGCGCGATTACCGCGAGGTCGTGCTCCTTCGAAAGCGCGAAGTCCTCGGCGCCGGCGCCGGGGGCGATGTGGACGATGCCCGTGCCCTCGGCGTCGCTGACCTCGCCCCAAGCGATGACGCTGTGGACGATGCCTGCCTGGGCGGCGAGCTCGTCGAAGGGGCCGTCGTAGGTCAGGCCGACGAGGTCGCTGCCCTTGACCTCGCCCAGCACCTCGTGCTCGCCCTCGATCGCCGTCCCTCGGGCCCCCTTCGAGACGTAGACGATGTCGCCGCCCTGCCTGACTTTCTCGTAGACGAGGTCGGGGTGGACGGCCGCCGCGACGTTCGCCGCGAGCGTCCAGGGGGTCGTCGTCCAGACGAGCAGCGCCTCGCCCCGGCGCTCCCGCAACGGGAATTTCAAGTAGACGGAGGCATGCGTGATCTCCTGGTAGCCCTCCGTGACGATCTCGTGCTGGGAGATGCCGGTGCCGCAGCGCGGGCACCAGGGCATCGAGTCCTTGCCCTTGTAGAGCCAGCCGTTCTGCCAGCACTTCTTGAGGAAGGCCCAGATCGTGTAGTTGTTCTCGTCCGAGTTCGTGTAGTAGCTGTTCTGCCAGTCCATCCAGTAGCCGAGCCGGATCGACTGCTCGGTCTGGACGGCGGCGAAGCGGCGCACGCGCTCCTTGCAGGCCTCGACGAACTCGGCGACGCCGTAGCGCTCAATGTCGCGCTTCGACGTAAAGCCCAGCTCCTTCTCGACCTCGACCTCGATCCAGAGGCCCTGGCAGTCGAAGCCGTTTTGATAGCGCAGCTTGCGGCCGCGCATCGTCCAGAAGCGGTTGAAGAGGTCCTTGTAGGAGCGGCCCCAGGCGTGGTGGGCGCCCATCGGGTTGTTCGCCGTGATCGGGCCGTCGATGAAGGACCAGCGCTCGGCGGCGTCCTCGTTGCGGCGGCGGTACTTCGCCGGGACGTCATTGGCGTCCCACCAGCGCTGGACCTCGTGCTCGAGGCCGACGTAGTCGACGCGGGTCGGCACCGGCTTAAACATCGGCGCGCCGGTCCTGCGGCGTGTAGATAAGGGTCGTTGGCTTCATCGAACACCTCCGGTCGTGATCGGAAAGAGGAGCTCGTCCGGGGCCGGACGAGGGGCGATTCAGGCGCTAATCGCCCGCCCCGATGATGAGTCGGGGCTTCGTCTTTCCTCGGGAGGTG
>Ga0326597_10006712_pt1 | contig 15723 bp, 13 predicted proteins | sample RVTome_12_FD_203789 | JGI IMG/M metagenome (GOLD analysis project Ga0326597, IMG submission 203789) | Soil microbial communities from uranium-contaminated site in the Upper Colorado River Basin, Wyoming, United States - RVT100D185 | ecosystem: Environmental > Terrestrial > Soil > Contaminated >...
GATGAGGCCGGTCCAGCGGAGCGTCGCCGCCTCGTCCAGCGGACTGATAGCGTGGACGTAGAAGGGAAGGAACACGAACATGAAGTTGAGGGCAAAGGCCAGGCTGAACTGCGCCGCGGTGACGACGACGATGTCGCGGCTCTTCGCGGGGTCGGGAGCGGCCGGCATGCGAGGACTTATACCAACAACGGGGGTCTGTGTAAAGCCAGGCGGTCGGCATTGTCCCACCATCCCATGCGCCGCCGATCTTTCCGTAGGCCGTCCCAATCCTCCTTGACCCGTTGCTCCCCCGACTGATAGATTCCCGCTGGTTCAGGCCGGTGAAGACGGAGCTTTTCCCTGCCGGAGGAGGGTGAGATGAGCGGTACGATTCGCCTCACGACCGCGCAGGCGGTGGTGAGGTTTCTGACGCAGCAGTACGTCGAGCGCGACGGGGAAACCCAGCGGTTCTTCGCGGGATGCTTTGGCATCTTCGGCCACGGGAACATCGCCGGCATCGTGCAGGCACTGCAGCAGTATGGCGACCTCCGCTACTACCAGTGCCGCAACGAGCAGGCTATGGTCCACACCGCTGCGGCCTATGCCAAGATGAAGGACCGGCTGCAGACCTTGGTCTGCACGTCCTCGATTGGCCCCGGGGCGACCAATATGGTCACCGGAGCGGCGGCGGCTACGATCAACCGACTGCCGGTGTTGCTGTTGCCCGGCGACATTTTCGCACGCCGGAATGTGGCCCCCGTGTTGCAGCAACTCGAAAACCAGCACTCACAGGATGTCTCGGTCAATGATTGCCTGAAACCGGTCAGCCGCTACTGGGATCGCATCTACCGGCCCGATCAGATTCTCACGGCGCTGCCCGAGGCCATGCGCGTGCTGACCTCACCGGTCGAAACCGGCGCCGTCACCCTGGCCCTGCCACAGGACGCGCAGACTGAAGCCTATGATTACCCGCTAGACTTTTTCCGGCGGCGCGTGTGGCATGTGCCACGGACGAGACCCGACACGTCGGCCCTGGCGCGCGCTGGGCAAGCCATCCGCGGAAGTCAGCGGCCGCTCATCGTCGCGGGCGGCGGAGTGATCTACAGCGGGGCAACCGAGGCGCTGCGGATATTGTGCGAGCGCACCGGCATCCCCGTAGGCGAGACGATGGCGGGGAAGGGCAGCCTGCGCTTCGATCACCCGCTCAGCCTTGGAGGCATCGGCGTGACGGGCACGTCAGCCGCCAACCGCATCGCGCGGGACGCTGACCTCGTCATCGCCATCGGGACGCGCTACAGTGATTTCACGACTGCCAGCAAGACAGCCTTCCAGCACCCCGCAGTGCGCTTCGTCAACGTGAACGTGGCCGAGTTCGACGCGCACAAGCACTCGGCCCTGGCCCTCGTCGGCGACGCGCGGGCGACACTGGAGGAGCTGACGCCGATGCTGTCGGGCTATCGCGTGTCGGCGGAGTACGCCAGCGAGATCCAGCGCTTGCATGACGCGTGGGACCGGGAGGTTCAGCGCATCTACGACAACCGGAACAGCCCGCTGCTGAGCCAGGGCGAGGTCATCGGCGCGGTCAACGAACTCAGCGACCCGGATGGGGTGGTGATCAACGCGGCGGGCAGCCTGCCGGGGGACCTGCATAAGTTGTGGCGCGCGCGGCATCCGAAGAACTTTCATCTCGAGTATGGCTATAGCACCATGGGCTATGAAATCGCCGGCGGGCTCGGCGTCAAGATGGCGGCGCCCGAGCGCGAGGTGACGGTGCTGGTGGGCGACGGGAGCTACCTCATGCTGGCGCAGGAGATCACCACCAGCGTGCAGGAGGGTCTCAAGCTCATCATCGTGTTGGTGGATAACGAGGGCTTCAAGAGCATCGGAAGCCTTAGCCGGTCCCTGGGCCAAGGCGGGTTCGGCACACGCTATGTGTATCCCACCGACGGGTACCTCCAGGGCGACGAGGAGCCAGGGGAGCCGCGTATGCTACCCGTGGACTTGGCGGCGAACGCGCGCAGCCTTGGGGCGCAGGTCTTCGAGGCCAGGACATACGCGGAGTTCGTGAAGGCCTACAAGGCTGCCCAGGAGAGCGAGATCACGGCGGTCGTGTACGTGCCGTGCGACCGCTACGTCTCGGTGCCGGGTTATGACAGTTGGTGGGATGTGCCCGTAGCCGAGGTCAGCGAGATGGAGGCCGTGCGTCGCGCACGGTCCGAGTGGGAGCAGATGCGGGCGAAAGAGCGACTCTTCTGACCCTTGGCGCTGGAGCTGCAGCGCTGCTGGCCCACGCTTCAAAGGTCGAGGGGCGAGCGGTCAGAGGTGGATGCGCAGCTTCTTGGCGTGGGTCTCGAGGAGCAGAAGGGCGGTGTTGAGGCGCTGAAGCTTGTGGGCCCGACGGCGCATCCCATCAATGTCGCGCTCGCCGACGGCCGTGGTGCGGACCTCGCGGAGGGCGATGTTGACGTTGACGAAGATCTTCCGCAGTTCTTCCTCCGTCATCCTCTTGAGCTGGATGGCGGTGAAGGGGGCGTTGCCCTCGGCGATGTCGCGGGCGTAGCCCAGCGGATTTCCTGGAATGCCTGCCATGGCCTCTCTCCCGTGGGGCGGGACCCCCGCAACAGGGTGGGCAACCTCCCGGCCGGAGCGAGTTATCCCGACCAGGCCGTGCGTGAGGCACCACAGAACTTCAGCATCATAGCACACGGGTGCCCCCGCGCCAAGCCCAGCCTCTCCGGGTCCCAGCAACTTTGGGCTCCAGATTGCCAAATTGCCGAATTGCCAGATCGCCCTGTTATCGGAGGCAGGCCGCCTTGCGCAAGGTGGCGATGGCGATGCGGGGACAGCTCTCGGGGTCGGGTTTCGGCAGGCACTCCACGGAGACGTATCCCGGGTAGCGCATCCCCTGAAGCGTTCCCAGCACCTCGGCGAAGTCCAGGTGTCCGCAGCCGGGGGCCCAGCGGTTGCTGTCGGCGACATGAACGTGGAACAGGGCCCGACCGGCGCTCTGGAAGCTCTCGGAGAAGGACGCATCCTCGATATTCATGTGGAAGGTGTCGGCCAGGATGCCGACGTTGGGACGGTCCACTTCCTCCAGAAAGGCGAGCGTCTCGTCGATGTTATGGAGGAAGTTGGTCTCGTAACGGTTGATCGGCTCGATGACGAGCCGAAGGCCGTCGCGCGCGCCTTTGTCGGCGGCACGCCGGATCGCATCGCGGGCCCAGCGGCGCGCCATCGTGGGTTTCACGCCGTCCGGGATGCGCCCCCGGATGAGGCCGAGGATGACCATGGCGTCCAGTTGCCGTGCCAGATCCAGGTACTCGGATACCCGCACCGACGTTTTCCGCCGGACCGCGCCGTCGCGGTCGGTGAAGCTCAATCCCTCCTCGCCCCAGGCCCGTCCGGTGGCCAGGGCCACCACCGGCAGGACCTGCTTCTCCAGCAGCACCTTCAGCCCCGCCACGTTTACCGTCTTGGGATCCCGGAAAGACAGCTCCACCCCCTGGTAGCCGAGCCGCTTCACGCGCGCAAGGTTCTCCGCCAGATCCCCCCGGAAGGCAACGGCCGAGAACCGGCTCTCCGCGGTTGTCACCACGATGGAGAATTTCATGGCGCACCCCAATGAAAAATTGAAAACCGACAACTGACAACCGGCCAATGATCCGCCTGTGCGGTCAATTGTCCGTTGTCAGTTTTTCATTGTCCGTTTGAAATTGCTGAGGCGCTGCGCCTCAGAAGGGCCAGTGCAGGCTGTAGATGCTTCGCCCGCCGGGAGCCAGGGGCCCCTTGAGGAGCGCCTCGATTTCTTCCTTGGGTCGTGCCGTGACCTCCTGGATGGGCGGGAGCTTCCCCGGCGGGAAGGTGTCCCGGATGTCGTTGTGCAGCTTGACCATGTAATCCAGCAGGGCGTTGACGCCGGGGACCGCCTTCTCCGCCTTGGCCGCGCTGGCCTTGCCCACCACCCCGGGCTTGTACGCGGCGATCTCCATGGGGCCGCATCCGACCTGGCCGTACCAGGCGATGGCCCGGTGCAACAGGTTCCCCGCCTTGTCGATGTGCCCTTCGGGCAGGAACCCGTAGGGCTTGGTGTCCACCACGTCCTCCATGTGCATGTACTCGGGGAAGAGGGCCAGCGACCACGAGGTCTCCACCTCGTCGGCGTGAATGAAGGGCGTCTCGTAGGGGCCGCCCTCGCTCACGGATTTGAAGTGGTCCTGGATGGCGTGGTACCAGTTCAGGTTGATGAAGATGCCCGGGACCTGGAAGGTCTTGGCGAACTGGTGGATGGCGGTGGGGATGACGTACTCCTGCCCATGGCCGTTGAGCAGGATCTGCTTCCGGAACCCCATGTTCCACAACCCCACCATGATGGCCTTGAGCTGCCCGATGAAGTATTCCTCGGGCACGATGATTGTCCCCGGCATCCCCACGTGGTGGTAGGGATGCGACCCGTACCAGACCGGCTGGGCCACGGTACAGCCGGTGCGCTGGGCCACCGCCTCTGCCATGCGGGTCACCAGGAACGTGTCCTCCCCCAAGGGGGCATGGGGGCCGTGCGCCTCGGTGGACCCCACCGGGACGATGATGATGTCGTTTGCCTTCAGGCGCTCCTCGATCTGCTTCCAGGTCATGTTCTGGAGGTAGATGCCCGAGGCCTTGTCCAGATGCCCGCCGTCCGGCGGAATCTTCCACGTGCTCATTTGATCGTCCTCCTTTAAGGAACAACAAACCGCCAAGACGCCAAGTTCGCCATGGACATCATCTTTGGACTTCTCCATCAGCGAAAGCGAAAGTCGGCTCTAGGGATTCTGCCCCTAGGAAATTGTTCGAACCTTGGCGTTCATGGCGCCTTGGCGGTTAATTCTTCGGGGTCGGGTCTTAGCTTGGCTTCACTACGATCTTCCCGTCGGTGCGGCTGCCCGACTGCCTGATGGCCTCCACCGCCTTCTCCAGCGGGAACCGGGCCGTGATCATCTTTCGGTTGTCAACAGCCCCACTGGCCATCAGCCGGATCACGTTGGGGAAGATCTCGTCACCGGAGTGCCCCTGGGACCCGAAGAGCTGCGCCCGCCGCACCTGGAACGCCTCCAGGTACATCGGGACTTTCTCCGCCGCGCGGCCGACCTGGACGATCTTCCCGTTGATGGCCAGGGACTTCTCCATCTCCGGGATCGTCAGGGCCGGGGCGCCCGCCGCCTCGAACTGGAACTCGGCGCCCTCCCCCTTGGTGAGATCCATGACGACCTGGGCCGGCGGCATCCCCTGCTTGACCAGGGCCACGGGATCAAACACGTGGTCGGCGCCCATCAAGGAGCAGAGCTTCCGCCGCTCCGCCACCGTCTCGAAGGCGATCACCTTGGCCGCGCCGGCCGCCTTCAGCAGGGCGATGGCGGTCAGGCCGATGGGGCCGCCGCCGTACACCGTGGCGTAGGCCCCCGGCTTGAAGCCACCCGCCCGGATGAAGATGGCGTTGTAGGAGACCGACGTCGGCTCGACCGTGGCCCCCAGCTCGTACACCGTGTTGGGGTCTGGATACCGTTCCAGCAGGGGATCCAGCTTCCAGCAGTACTTGCTGCCGATGGCGAGGTAGTCGGCAAAGCCGCCGTTGATGGTGAACCCGATCTCTTCCAGGTTGCTGCAGTGGTTGACGAAGCCGCCCCGGCACGGCTTGCACTCGCCGCACCAGATCATCTCCTCGGCCGTGACCATGTCGCCTTCTTTCAGGTCGCGGACCTCGCTCCCCACCTCCTGGACCACGCCCGAGAACTCGTGCCCGGTGATGCACGGGAACTTGGTCAGCCCCGGATACATCACGTACCCCTGGGGGTCGGTCTCGTAGAAGTGGATGTCCGACCCGCACACCCCGCAGGCCTTGATCTTGAGCAGCACGTCCTTGGGGCCGATCTTGGGGACCGCGACGTCCCGCACCGCCAGGTTGGGCGATTTCCAGACGCTGTTGCCGGTGATGGCCTTGCCCGTCTTCTTCTCAAATTCGCTGACCACGTACCCAGGTTTCGGCTCCCATTTGGCCTCCAGCATGAGCGCCCGCATGCGAAACCTCCTTCCTCCCTCCACCTCTGTTGGCCTGCTGCCGAGAATTGCGGACTATTTCGCCCTTTTCACAACAAATATGGGCACGGCGCAGGACGGGTCGCCACCTGATAATCTGGTGGCACCCGGCAACGGCTGTCAAGGAGGTTCTGCCGGAAAAGAAAGTTTGTGTTGGCTATGTAACGTTAACGCTAACGGCGCTCTCGAGACGCCCGGCACGTGCAGCCCATGGTGTGGAGCACCGGCCGATGGGGCGCACGAGGGTTGCACCATCCGGCGTTATCGGCTAGGCTATAGATCCCTTGATGGCGTCTTCCCGGCAGCCCGGGGGATCAGTGCGGGGAATCCTGGACCCGACGGCCACCGGGCTGGCGCCATGCGCAGGGGAGATTTCTCGGGGGAGGGGGAAACCATGATCCGCATCGGCACGGCGCCCATGAACTGGAACAGTGATGACCTGCCGGACCTGCGACCGAAGATTCCGATCCCGCAGGTCCTGCGAGAGATGGTCGAGGCCGGATACGAGGGGACGGAATACGGGACCGGCCTTCCGCCGGATCCGAAGAGCCTCACGGCCATGCTGGCGCCCCATGGCCTCGCGCTGGCCTCCATGTTCTGCTGGATCAGCCTGGAGGAGCCGCAGAGGCAGCGGGACGAGATCGAGCGGGCCATGGGCATCGCGCGGACCCTGTCGGCAATGCAGGTTCGGGAACTCATCCTGGGCATCCGTGGGAGCGACCGGCGGATCGCCCTGGCGGGCCGCGTTCCCCCGGATGGGAGCGCCGGTCTGACGGAACAGCAATGGGGCACCCTGGCGGATGGGATCCATCGGCTGGCCGGGCTGTGCGAGCCGCTGGGAGTCCGCCTGGCGGTGCACCCGCACGCGGGCTCGTACGTCGAGACACGGGCCGAGCTGCAGACGCTGTTCCGGGTGACGGACCCCAAGGCCCTCGGCCTGTGCGTGGATGCGGGTCACCTGGTGTTCGGCGGCGCGGACCCGGTGGAGGTGGTCGAGACCTACGGGCCGCGGGTGTGGTACATTCACATCAAGGACGTTAACGCTGCCATCCTGGCGCTGTCGCAGCAGAATGGCCTGGGCTTCCTGGGGGCCCTGCGCTCGTACGTGTTCTGTGAGCTGGGCACGGGCTGTGTGAACCTGCGGCGGTTCATGGACGCGCTTCGCCGGGTGAACTTCGCGGGTTGGATGATCATCGAGCAGGATACGTCGCCCCTCCCCCCGCTGGAGACCGCGCGGACGAACCGCCGCTACCTCAAGGAGACCTTCGATCTCTAGGACGCCGAACGGGAATGCCGAAGGTCGAGTCACGAATGTCGAATTTCGAACGAGCCGAACCTCGCGCCCCGACCCCCGACCCCTGATCCCTGTTGGAGGTATCCATGCCCATCGATCCCAAATTGAAACAGGACCTGCAGCGAAAGGCCGTCCAGGTCCGCAAGCTCATCCTGCAGGCCGTCCAGAAGGCCGGGGCGGGGCATGTCGGCGGCCCCATGTCCATGGTCGAGATCGCCCTGGCCATGTACTTCAAGATCCTGCGGATTGATCCCAAGAATCCGAACTGGCCGGACCGGGACCGCTACGTCCTGTCCAAGGGGCACTCGTGCATCGCCCTCTACACCGTGCTCGCCCTGCGAGGCTTCTTCCCGCTGGAGGAGGTTTTCACCTACGACGCGATTGACTCGCGCCTGCAGGGACATCCGGACATGACCAAGACGCCCGGGATTGATATGTCCTCGGGCTCCCTGGGGACCGGGGCCAGCCCTCCCCTCGGGATGGCGCTGGCCGCCAAGCGACTGGGCAAGAGCTTCCACACCTGGGCGCACCTCGGGGACGGGGAGATCCAGGAGGGCCAGGTGTGGGAAATGGCCTTCATCGCCAGCCAGTACCGGGTGGACAACCTCACCGCCATCGTGGACTACAACAAGGTGCAGCAGTTCGGCTTCCCCAAGGACGGGGACATCCGGCGCCGGATCAATCCCCTGGTACAGGTCCCGGAGAAATGGCGGGCCTTCGGCTGGCACGTCATCGAGTGCGACGGCCACGACTTCGATTCCCTGATCCCGGCCTGCGAAGAGGCAAAGACGATCAAGGGCCGGCCGACCTGCATCATCGCCCACACGATCAAGGGCAAGGGCGTCTCCTTCATGGAGGGGGACTTCAACTGGCACGCCAAGGTGCCCAACGACGAGGAGCTGGCCAAGGCCTTCGCCGAGCTGGATGCCTCGATGTCGCATAGCTGATGGCTGGATTCGCTTGAACGACCGAACTGCCGAACAGCCGAACGCTTTAGCCCTCACACGGGAGACGAGTAATGGCCCAGATGATCGAGATGCGGAAAACCTGGGGCGAGACGATGCTCGAGCTGACCAAGACGCATCCCAACCTGATGGTCCTGGACGGCGACTTGGGAAACTCCACCATGGCCCAGACCGTCGCCTACAACGCCCCCGACTTCTACATGAACATGGGAATCGCCGAGCAGAACATGATGGGCGTGGCGGCCGGGATGGCCAGCGTGGGGTTGATCCCCTGGCTCAGCAGCTTTGCCTGCTTCCTGGCCAACCGGGACCTGGACCAGCTCCGGGTGACCGTGGCCCAGCCGAGGCTGGGCGTGAAGATGGCCGGCCACTACAGCGGGATCCTCACCGGCAAGACGGGGAAGACCCACATCGACGTCGAGGACATCGCCATCCTGCGAGCCCTTCCCCACATGACCGTGGTGGCCCCCGCGGATTCCGTCGAGTGCCGCCAGGCGATCATCACCCTGACCGACATGCCGGGCCCGGCCTATCTGCGCCTCACGCGGGATGCGAGCCCCGTGATCTTCGGCGACGATTACCGTTTCGTGCTCGGCAGGGTGGTTCCCCTGCGCGAGGGCAAGGACCTCACCATCTTCGGGACCGGGGTCCAGACCACGCGGGCCCTGGAGGCCTGTGACCTGCTGGCCGCCGGGGGGATCAGCGCCCATCTCGTGCACGTCCCGACGCTGAAGCCCATTGACGTGGTGGGCATCGTGGCGGCGGCCAGGAAGACCGGCCTGGTCCTCACGACCGAGGATCACAACATCATCGGGGGTCTCGGGGGCGCCGTGGCCGAGGTGCTCGGACAGCACCATCCTGTTCCCATGAAGATTCACGGGCTCCAGGACCGCTTCGGGGAGTCCGGACCCAACGACACCATGCTGGAAAAGTACGGCCTCACACCCAAACACATCGTGGCGGCCGCCAAGACCCTGCTCAAGCACCATCCCCCGGCGAGGCACGCGACCTCTGCGAAGAGGCAAGCCCCAGTCAAGAAGGCAACCCGGACAAGGGCCAGGGTTGTGTCGAAGAAACGGCCCCGGCCCAAGCGGAGGTCCGGCCGGTAACGGCTCTTCCGGACAACGACTCTGCCCTCCACCTGCGGCCGCCTCCCCCCACTCTCCCAGCCCTCTGGGTCCGGGCCCTCTGCCGGCTGGTGCCGAGGTTTCCCGATCCTTGTGGGTGCCTGGATCACCGTCCCGTCTCCACGGATGGCATCCCTTGCGGAGAAGCGCTTGCCCTGCTAGCGTGCGGGGCGTCACGCACCGAAGGGGAGCGGCGGTCGTGCCATTCGCGTACTTTCAGCGGTTGACCCGGGCGCAGCAGCGGGTGTACCGGCAGAGCGATGGGATCGCGCTGATCCGCCTGCCGGGGGCGCAGGCCCTGGGGCCCCTGGTGGAGGAGATAGCCGCCGCCCTGGCGGGCGAGAATCGCGGCGGAACCCAGAGTGCGGCGGACCACCTGCTGGCGGAGATCACGGCCGGGCTCAACGTTTCGCCGCTTCGCGCCGAGGTGCTGGCCGTCCGCCCGTCGAAGAACTGGGGCGAGCTGCACGGCCTGTACACTCCCGCAGAGCACGGACGGCCCGCCCGGGCGACGGTGTGGATGCGGACCGCGCAGCGGCGGCAAGTCGTGGCGTTCCGGACGTTTCTCCGCACGCTCCTCCACGAGGTGTGTCACCACCTGGATTACGACCTGCTCCGGCTTCCGGACTCCTTCCACACCGAGGGGTTCTACAAGCGCGAGTCGAGTCTGCTGAAACAGATCCTGGGGGAAGAGGCCCAGGACGAGCGGCGTCATCATGCCTGACGAGGAGCTTCGCCGCCGCGCTCTCGAGGTCTGGGAGCAGGCGTACGCCCGCCAGATGAGCGGGGACCTGGAAGAGGCGATCCGCCTGTACCAGGAGTCGCTGGCCATCTGTCCCACGGCCGAGGCGCATACCTTCCTGGGCTGGACCTACAGCTTTCAGGGGCGGATCGACGAGGCCATCGCAGAGTGCCACAAGGCCATCGCTGTGGACCCGGATTACGGCAATCCGTATAACGACATCGGGGTGTACCTGATGCAGAAGGGAGACCTGGACGGGGCCATTCCCTGGCTGGTGAAGGCCAAGCAGGCCCCGCGCTACGAGCCCCGGCAGTTTCCCTACATGAACCTCGGGCGAATCTACCTCCGGCGCGGCCAGTGGGCCGAGGCGCTTCGCGAATTCGAGGAAGGGCTGCGGGTCGCCCCGAAAGATCAGGACATGCGCAAGCTGCTCCACGAGCTGCGCGCCCGGTTCAACTGACAGCAGGCGACGCGCAACGCGCAAAGGGCAAAGCGCATAGAGCATAGCGTCTGACCCTATGCCCCATGCGCTATGCGCCATGCGGCCGAAGGGGCAGCGGGCAGAGCGCAAAGAGCAAAGCGCATAGCGCCTGGCGTCTGAGGCTATGCCCCATGCGCTCTGCGCTATGCGGTTGAAGGGTGGGTGATGGCGGAGAATTTGAAAGTGGAGGCGGCCTGGACGTATCACAACGGCACCAAGCACTCGTACCAGAGCGTCCGGTCCAGCAGGCACTCCCTGGACTTTTCGAACCAGCCGATTCCCTTCAAGATCTACAAGACGCTGGAGCCCATCCCCCTCCCCCGGGAACTGACTGCGGTCACGATGCCCGCTCTCGGGGCGATCGCGGCGTCCCCATCGGGAATGGCAGGAGACTGCATCCCCGATCTGCCTGCCATCGCAATACTCCTGTATCTCGGCGCGGGGATCACGCGCGAGCGGCGCGTCGGCGACTGGGAGGTCCAGTTCCGCGCTGCGGCGTGCACCGGGGCCCTGTATCACATCGAGCTCTATCTCGCCTGCGGCGACCTTCCCGGGTTGCCGGCCGGGCTCTACCACTTCGGGGTGCACGACTTTGCCCTGCGCCGGCTCCGCCAGGGAGACTACCGGCCCATCCTGATCAGGGCCACGGGGGGTGAGTCTTCCGTCGCGGCCGCCCCCGCGGTGCTCGTCTGCACCAGCACCTACTGGCGGAACGCGTGGAAGTACCAGGCGCGCGCATACCGGCACAGCTTCTGGGACTCGGGCACCATCCTGGCCAACCTGCTGGCGGCCGCGGCCGGTCTGGGTGTCCCGGCGCGAATCGTCCTCGGGTTCGCGGATGCCGCCGTGAACCAACTCCTGGATGTGGACAGCGACCGCGAGGCGAGCCTGGCGGTCGTCCCACTCGGCCGGATGACGAACCCCCCATCCGGCGATGCCCCGGCCGCTCCACCGCTGCACCTCGAGACCGCTCCCCTTTCCCGGTTCGAGGTGGACTATCCGGCGATCCGGGCCATGCACGCTGCCTCGTCGCTGGCCGGCGGAGAGGAAGCAGCGCGCTGGCACAGCGCCGGTCCCTCGGGGGACCCGCCTCCGCCCACCGGCCGGGTCGTCCCGCTCGGGCCCCTCGGGGATGCCGGTGCCCCGCCCGACTCTGTGACCGAGGTCATCCAGCGGCGTGGGTCCACTCGAAGCTTTGCCCGAAAGCCTCTGACACTCGCCCAGTTCTCCACCATGCTGGACCGGACGACGCGCGGAATCCCGGCCGATTTCCTGGATCCGCCAGGTGCGACCCTCATCACCCCGTACGTCATCGTTCACGCCGTAGAGGATCTCGCCCCTGGCGCCTATGTGTACCACCGGGCAGACCGGGCACTGGAGCTGCTCCGGGAAGGAACCTTCCGGAAAGAGGCGGGCTATCTCGGGCTGCAGCAGGAGCTGCCGGGTGATGCCAGCGCGAACATCTATTGCCTGGTCAACCTCGACTCGGTCCTCGCCCGGTTCGGCAACCGCGGATACCGGGCCGCGGAGATCGAGGGAGGGATCATCGGCGGCAAGCTGTACCTTGCGGCATACGCCCAGCGGGTCGGGGCCACGGGCCTCACCTTTTACGATGACGACGTGACGGCCTTCTTCTCGCCGCACGCCGCCGGCAAGAGCGTCATGTTCCTCACCGCCCTCGGCCAGCCCGCCCGCCGCCGGAGGAGCTGAACCCCACCAATGGAGACATGCTGCTGGCCTTCTTGTCCGGGCGTCCCCCCACGCGCATGCCTCGGAGACGATCGCCCTCGTACCCGGACTCGGCGTGGCTATCTGCGGCCTGCGGCGCAGATCACCAGGGGCAGATCCTTCATCGTCGCCAACCCAGGCGGCGCCTCTACCACGCGGTGGGCAGCATTGACGACCATGGCTGCGGTGGCGATATCACCGGGGGTGCCTCCCCGTATGACAACCTCCAGATTGGGGGTCCCGCTGATATATACGGCGTCATAGGGCTCCGGGGCGCCCAGAGACGCCTCGAACTCGAGGGTGATCACCTCCTCCCCATTCCGGAACCCACGACCCACCTGCCGCACACCAGCGACCTGGCCTGGCTTGACAGCGATGTAGTCGCTCTGCACGTGCGCCTTCGCCACGACAGGCTCGATAGTCTCTCGCACCTCATCCAGTTCCCAGCCAAGGCCGGCGGCGATCATGGCGATGGATTCCTCGAGGCCCACGTGCCGGATGGTCCGGGCGTCCACGAGCTTCTGGAACTCCTCCAGGGTGCATCCCGCGCCAATCTTCTTCTGGAAGGGAAGCCGACGGGCTCTGGCATCTTGGATCCTGACGGCCTTGATTCTCTCCACGACCTGACAGACCGCGGTCATGGCCAGGGGCCAGGTGTCCATCAGAAAGCCAGGGTTCACACCGGTGGATAACAGCGTCACCCCATTCTTCTTGGCGATCTTGTCCAACTCAGTGGCCAACTCGGGTTGCTTCCTGGAGGGAAACGCCAGCTCCTCCGTCGTAGAGATTACGTTTACGGCATAACCCAAGATCTTGGTCAGCTCTGGATAGACGGTGCTCAGCGAGGAGCCGGTCTGGTGAAACGCCACGTCGGCTCTCGCTCCAGCAAGGACCGCCTCCGCCTCATCGGAAACGAGAATGCCGAGCTCTTTCTCGATCCCCAGGAGCTGACCGAAATCACGGCCCACCTTGTTCTTGTCAATATCCACGGCCCCGACAAGCTCAATATCAGGCCGTTGCAAAGCCAGCTTCGCCACGGCGCAGCCAACAGGGCCGCATCCGAACTGGACCGCACGGATCTTCCTGGTCACTGGGAGTCCCTCCTTTCACCCTCGGCTATGCCGCCTTCGCCATCCCCTCTTCCACCAGGCCGTCCAGGGCGGCGCCAAAGGCGTCCACTGTCTCATCAATGTCCTGTTCCGAATGCACGGCCGACACCCAGCCAATGGTCCCTCTCAGCAGGTTTATGCCATTCAGGAGCAGGTGCCTGTCCAGCGCCAGAATGCGCTCGAGCGGCATCCGCTTGGCGGCATCGAGACAGATCTGTCGATCGCACTTTTGGCATGGGCCAACATACAGGTGGATAGCAGACGAGGTGTTGTACGCGCACGCCTCGATGCCCCGCTTCTCGATCTGACGGTTCAGTCCGGCAACCAACCGCTTGGCCATGGCCTCGGCCGTCTTCTGAGGTTCCCCTGTGGCCGCGATCCTGAGGGTGGTAATGCCGGCCACGGCACACAGGGGGTTTGCATTCCAGGTGCCGGGATGGACAACATGCCGGTAGCGGTTCCATTCCGGGTCCCCGGCTCGAATCTGGAGCAGGTCCATGACCTCGGCCCGGCCGCATACCGCGGCGCCGGGCAGGCCGCCGCTGACCATCTTGCCCAGACTGCTCAGATCCGGGGTGAGGCCGACCAATGCCTGGCAGCCGCCAGGGGACCAGCGAAAGCCGGTGATGACCTCATCAATAACCAACAGGCTTCCGTACTCCCGGGTCAGCCGCCGGGCGGCATGCCACAGGTCAGGTGGCATGCCAATCTCGCCACAGTGGGCTCCGCCGCCTTCAAGAAAGACGGCCGCGATGTCTTCCCCGGCCAGGGCCTTCTCCAAGGCCGCCGCATCGTTGCACGGAATCACCACGGTTCCCCCTGACACTGTGTCATCCGCGATCGGGGGAAGGTGGCCGGCTATTGGCTTGTCGTAGGGCGGGAAGACGCCCACCTGAAGATGGTCGCACCAGCCGAAGAAGTGCTCCGCGAATTTGAGGATCTTGGATCGCCCGGTAAAGGCTCGGGCCAACTGGGCGATGAGCATGTTGGCCTCTGTCCCCGTCATCACAAACTCGACCTTCTGCGCGGCCGGGATGAGCCGGGTGATCATTTCGGCCCACTCCAAGGCCAGTTCGCATTCCGTGCCGTAGTGCGTCCCCTTGGCGACCTGCCCGGAGACCGCCTCCACCAGGGACGGATGGGCGTGGCCTAATAAGAGCGAGCCGTGGCCCATCGTGTAGTCGATGTACTCGTTCCCGTCCACATCCCACTTCCGCGACCCCTGGCAGTGCGAGGTGAAAATAGGAAAGGGCTCACAGGAGCGCGCGTCGTGCTGGATGCCGCGGCTGACCATGCGGAACCGCTCCCATAGCTCCTTGGACTTTGGGTGTCGTTCGAAGAATCGCTCGATGCTGCGCATTGTAGCCCCCACGAAGCTCCTGGCTTCTCCGCTCGTCATCTGTTGATCGGACGTTACCGGATCCCCATGATCAAACGGGGCAGGAACAATGGCAGATCCGGCCAATACGTCGTCACGATCACGACGGGCAGGCTGCCAAAGATCATGAAGATCAGCGCCGGTCCCACGTACTGATCGAAGCTACACTTGGCCATTCGTCCACCCAGGTAGAGAATGGGAGCACAAGGCGGAGTCACATTCCCCAAGCCGAGGTTGGTGCCCATGATGGCGGCGAAGTGGTAGGGACTGACCCCGATATGCTTGATGAGCGGGAGCAAGAGGGGTGCCGCCAGCAGGGTGCCGCTGAAATCGTCCATCAGCATCCCGATGATGATCAGAAACACATTGATCATGGCGAGGATCACGTACTTGTTTTCCGAGATTCCCGTCATCAGGGTAATCAGGTGCTGCGGGACATTCTCCATGGTGTAGATGCGGCTCAACATCATCACAAAGAAGAGCATGAGGATGATGACGCCGGTGGTAGTGGCGGTGGTAAACAGCGTGCGCCCCAGCTCCCTGAAGTTCAGGGTCCGGTAGATGAGAAAGCCCACGAGTACCGTGTAGAGGGTTGCCAGCGTGGCAGACTCCGTGGGGGTAGTGAAGCCGCCGTAGATGCCCCCGAGGATGATGAGAGCACCCACCAGGGCCAGGATCCCCCGCACGGTGGCACTGCCAACCTCCTTCGCCTGCCGCCAGAGACTCACCTTGGGATGAACCTTTATGGTGGGTATTCTGCGGCACATCAACCAGTTGAGGAAGATGTAGATGATGACCAGAACGATGCCGGGCCCAATCGTGGACAGGAAGCACGCCGCCACCGACAGGCG
>Ga0326597_10006714_pt1 | contig 15720 bp, 15 predicted proteins | sample RVTome_12_FD_203789 | JGI IMG/M metagenome (GOLD analysis project Ga0326597, IMG submission 203789) | Soil microbial communities from uranium-contaminated site in the Upper Colorado River Basin, Wyoming, United States - RVT100D185 | ecosystem: Environmental > Terrestrial > Soil > Contaminated >...
GCAACAAACTGAAGCGGAAAGAAAGCTTTGGTCTAAGTTGCGGTCGCGGCAACTTCATGGTGCGAAGTTTCGTCGTCAGCATCCTATTGGCCCTTACGTGGTTGATTTCTTCTGTCTAGAGCAGCGTCTTATCATTGAGCTTGATGGTGGGCAACATGCTGAGCAAGCTTTGTTGGATGGAGTTAGAACGCGGTATCTTGAGCAACAAGGGTTTAGGTTACTGAGGTTCTGGAACAGTGAGGTTTTCTCAAACCTTGACGGGGTCTTACAGCAGATTAGCCAAGCCTTAGAGATATCCCCTCACCCTGGCCCTCTCCCCGAGGGAGAGGGAAACTGTGATAGGTCTTGCAAAGAGATCATATGACTACCCAGGACTACGCGCACATCGGCAAGCACCGGCCCAAGGTGGACGGCCTGAACAAGGCGCTGGGTTTGACCCAGTACACCGACGACCTCCACCTGCCGCGCATGGCCTTTGGAAAACTGCTGCGCTCCACGTGCGCGCACGCCCGCATCAAATCCGTTGACGTCAGTCAGGCCGAAAAACTCCCCGGCGTGTACGCGGTGATCACCGGCGGGTGCATGCCCATCAAGTTCGGCATCATGCCCACCAGCCAGGACGAACACGCCCTTGCCGTCGAGAAGGTGCGCTACGTGGGCGATCCCATCGCAGCGGTCGCAGCGATGGATGAGGAAACCGCCGAGGCCGCCTGCCGGCTGATCAAGGTGGAGTACGAGCCCTTGAAGCCGGTGTTCTCGATCGAGGATGCCCTGGCCACCTCGAAGGACGACGCCAACCGCATCCACGAGGACTTCGGCGCAGGGGGCAACATCCACAAGATCGTGGCCCTTGAATTTGGCGACGTGGACGATGCCTTTGCCAAAGCGGACCTCGTGGATGAGGGCGTCTACTTCTACGAGGGAAACACGCACCTGCCGATGGAGCAGCACGCGGCCATCGCGCACTACGACGGGGAGGGCAAGCTCACCTTGTGGTCGGCCACGCAGACGCCGCACTATGTCCACCGCGCGCTCATCAGGGTGCTGGAGATGCCGGCGCACAAGATCCGCGTGATCGCCCCGCCCACCGGCGGCGGCTTCGGCGGGAAAGACGATCCCTTCTCGCACGAGATCGCGGCCTGCAAGCTGTCCATGCTCATCGGAAGGCCGGTCAAGTTCACCTTCACCCGCGAAGAGGTTTTCTACGCGCACCGCGGCAGGCATCCCGTGCTGATGTGGTGCAAGACCGGCTGGAAGAAGGACGGCACGCTCACCGGCATGCACTTCAAGTGCTTCCTCGACGGCGGCGCGCACGGTAGCTACGGCCCGGCGAGCACGTACTACACCGGCGCGCTGCAGACGGTCACCTGCAAGGTTCCGGCGTACAAGTTCGAAGGGGTGAGGGTTTTCACCAACAAGCCCCCCTGCGGGCCCAAGCGCGGTCACGGCACGCCGCAGCCGCGCTTTGCGCTGGAAATCGTCTTCGACAAAGTGGCCGAAAAGCTGGGCATGGACCCGGTAAAGCTGCGCATGAAGAACATGATCGAGCCGCACTCGCTGACCGTGAACTGGCTGCAAGTGACCACGTGCGGTTTGAAGGAGTGTTTGGAGGAAGTTGTGAAGGCCTCCAGCTACGGAAAGAAACATGGAAAACTCCCTCACGGCAATGGCATCGGCATCGCGGTGGGCTCGTACATCTGCGGCGCCGGCATGCCCATCTACTGGAACGACTTGCCTCACTCCGAGGTGCAGATCAAGGTGGACCGCATGGGCACGGTGACGGCGTACTCCGGCTCGATCGACATCGGCCAGGGATCGAATACGGTGCTGGCCACGATCGTGGCCGAAGTGCTTGGCTTGAACCCCGATGACATTCAGCTCGTCACCGCGGACACGGACCTGACGCCCATCGACCTGGGCAGCTACTCCAGCCGCGTGACCATGATGATGGGCAACGCGGCCAAGCAGGCGGCCGAGCGCATGCGGGACATGATCCTGACGGCGGTGGCGCAGCACGTGGCCGTTCCCTCTGAGCGTTTGTCGCTGAGGGGGGGGCGCGTCGTGGATGCGAAGAACCCTAAAACCTCTATGAATTTCCGCGAAGCGGTCGAGGTGGCCGAAGGCCTCCACGGCCCGTTGACGTCGGTGGGCAGCTACCGACCTCCGCGCAAGCAGGGAAATTACAAGGGCTCCGGCGTAGGGCCGTCGCCGGCGTACAGCTACTCGGCCTGCGTGGCCGAGGTGGACGTGGACCCTGAAACCGGCGACATCAAGGTGGAGAAGATCTGGCTTGCGCACGACATCGGCGAAAGCATCAACGAAACGCTCGTGATCGGGCAAGTGGAGGGCGGTGTGTACATGGGGCTTGGCGAGGCGCTGATGGAAGAATATCCCTTCCGCACCAAGCTGGGCACACACAAGATCCCTTCGATGTTGGATTACAAATCCCCTACGACCAAGGACATGCCGCCGGTGGAGACGATTCTGATCAAAGATCCGGAGTCGCGCGGGCCGTTCGGGGCCAAGGAAGCGGGCCAAGGTCCGCTGTTGCCCGTCATGCCGGCGATCGCCAATGCGGTGTATGATGCCGTCGGCGTGCGGATTGATGAACTGCCCATCACTGCCGAGAAGGTTCTAGCGGCGCTGGAGCAAAAGGCCAAGGGCGGTAAGGGCCGCGTGGGTCCTGCTGGCATTCCTGACATCGAGTTTCCTCCGCCGGTGCAGGTGGAGCCGCCCGACGAGTGGAAGGGCAAACTGACGGGGGTTTGATGGAGCGTATGTGCCTCAGAAAATCTGACTTTGGGTTGTCATTCCCGCGAAAGCGGGAATCCAGATTTGGCAAAACATCTTCTGGATTCCGGCTCGCGCTTCGCTTGACCGGAATGACACCCCTAATGAAAGTGTGACATGATGAAAAAGGCATTTTTGCTAGTTGCAGTGCTTGTTGCTTTGCTAGGATCTTCAGCATTTAAGAATTCGCTGTTGCCAGCAACTACTGACGCGACTATTCAATGGTATGGTGCAAAGCTAAAAGACGTCCGTGATGGTGACACAATTGAAGTTGAGTTTGATGACAGCGCGGGATTTGTACATGCCATTCGACTAGTGGGGATTGATACACCCGATAGTAGTGATCCTTGCTTGAAAAACCTTGATGATGAAGCAACAAGAAAACTCGAGGTACTAAAGGAAGAGTCTTTACTAATAGGGCTTGGATCGACTAATAGCACATTCGTTCCCTATTCCACTGATAGCTTCAGCCGGCTTTTAGGCTTGGTTCAGACACCAGAAAGCGAGATGCCCATTCAGGTTAGGTTAGTTCAAGAGGGCTTAGCTCGGCTTGATGTTCGCCAGAATCAGAATAACTTTGAAATATCTAGCGATCCAGATAAGTTTGCGTCTTCCAGACCATTTGAAGAATACTTTCAGCAGATCATCGAAGCTCAACTTCAAGCTGCTCAAAATAGGGAAGGTTGGTGGAGTGAATACTGTGATTCATTCGGCGAGGCCGACTTAGTAATAGCAGCCATAGACTTTTGGAATGAGCCACAAGTTGTTTATCTATTGAATAGGGGAAGTAGTTCTTTCGCCAAGCTCAATCAACTGGAGTTGGTAGACAAGCATGGAAACCTATTGAGCTTGAAGACTTGCTCTGGCAATCCTGGTGCATTAGAAACTCGTCAAGTCTTAGAAATCCAGACTTTTAACCATCTTGATGAAAGCTACGATCCTGGAACAAACTGTGTTTTTGATGGGAAAAAGATCGTCTGGCATGTAAAGCCAATACAAGTGGCAGGTAAAGATGTAGCTCTCTGGAATAAGAGCAGCGAGGAGTTCGCGTGTTTAGCGCTGGAGGGATTCTTTCGTGCTTGCTCAGAAATACTGAATGTTGCATCCGAAGGATTATACTATCTCTATAAGTACCCTGCTATGGAAGAAGAATAGTTGTAGGGCTGGCTGTGCCAGCCAATTCGTCAGCTGGCCGGCACAGCCGGCCCTACGAGCATAGACATGTTCATTGATCTCTGCGGTGATGCACTAGAATGAAACCATGATGCCCTTTCCGATGAGTGAGTGGTGGTTCTGGATTTTTGTGGCGATTCCCCTGGCCGGCATTGGGCTGGGAGCGATCGCCATGATCGGCGAAACCGTGGTCAAACTGAAGCAGCTCAAACTCGGCGACCCGGATGAGTTAAAACACCTGCGCAAAGAAGTCCAGGCGCTCAGAGAAGAAGTCCTGCAAGGCCAAAAGACGCAGAAAGTGCTCGCCCTGCAAAAGCAACTGTCCGATGTCGAGCTGAAAACCATCGAGCAGCAGACATTGCCCGAGGGCATCGCCGTGTTCCTGTTCACCGACATCGAAGGCTTCACCCGCCTGATTGACGAGCAAGGCGATCAGGTGGCCTTTCACCTGCTGCAACAGCATAATCGCGTGCTGCGCGCGGCGGTGAAAGCCCACGACGGCATCGAGATCAAGCAACTCGGCGACGGCTTCATGTTCTGCTTCTCCAGCGCCAAGAAAGCGCTGCTGTGCGCCGCGCAGGTTCAAACTAGACTGAAGGCCGCGGGCGAGGACGCGGGCGTGCCCATAAGCGTGCGCATGGGCGCGCACGCCGGGGAGCCCATTCAGAGCGAGCGCGACTTCATCGGCCAGACCGTGAACCTGACCGAACGCATCATGGGCCAGGCCAACGGCGGGCAGATCTTCGTCTCCGAGGTGGTTCGTAACCTGGCCGGCCCGTTGAAGGGGTTTCAGTACGTGGCCCAGGGGCGCCGGCGCTTGGAGGGCTTCAGCGAGGCGCAGATGCTCTATGAGTTCCAGCCCATCGAAGCGCTTGCCTCTCCGCTGGATTCGGCGGTGGATCAACAATTGGATACGCTTGAGAAGAAACTGAAAGGGAGGAAGTTTACTGAAGGACCCTGATCAGGGTTTTATCAGATACACTTGTGGTTGCATCATGAAGCTCACGATTCTCGGTACCGGATCGCCGTTGCCCGTTCCAGGGCGCGTGCAAACGGGGTGTTTGCTGGAGAAGGACAACCGCCTGCTGCTGGTGGACTGCGGCAGCGGTGTGTACGACCAGCTTAAAAGGCTCCAGGTGGATTGGAAGCGTCTGGACACTTTTTTGCTCACCCACCACCATTTGGATCACTTGAGCGATTTGCTCACGATCGTCACGGCGCGCTTCCTGCTGGGGTATCCCAAGGCCACCGTGTACGGGCCAAGCGGCACAAAGGGGCTGATTGAAAGTTTGCTGGACCTGTTCCCCTACGTGCGCAACTTCGCCGACGTGCAGGCGCACGATCTACAGGTCCATGAAGACGTGACGATTGCAGGCTTTCAGATCACGAGCATGGCGATGCGCCACTTCAACGTCACCACCCTCTCGTACAAGTTCGACGGCATCCTGGTCATCTGCGGCGACAGCGACCCGCTGCCCGAGCTCAAGGCCTTTGCGCAGGGGTGCAAGCTGCTCATCCACGAGTGCTCTTACACCGACAAACAGGCGGGCAACGGCCACGCCCACCCGACCGGTCTGGGAGAGGTGCTTGCCGGCGCCAAGCTGGACGAGCTGTGGCTGACGCACTTCTACCCGGAGGCGTCGCAGCCTCAACAGGAGGATGCGATCATCCAAGCGGTGCAGCGGTATTTCAAAGGCAAGGTGAGGCTGGCCCAGGATATGATGGAGATTCGGCTATAACGGGATGGTATTGTCTCAACGGAAGTGCGTTGTTATAGTAGCGCAAGCACCGCCAGGGAAGGAGCCCAGCGCATGACTCAGTCAGAAACGACCAAGCTGTTGAAGCAATCCCTGCTGTTCTCCGAGTTCTCCCAGCAGGAGATCCTGTCCATGACCAAGACCGCCAAGATGCGCGATTACGCGGCAGGCAGCACGATCGTCAAGGAAGGCGACATCGGCGGGGTGGGGTTTTACCTGATCCTCGACGGCCAGGTGGAGATCCGCCGCAAGGCCAAGGTCATCGCCACGATGAAGCAGGGCGAGTTCTTTGGCGAGATGGCACTGCTGATGGAGAAGGACACGCCGCGCTCGGCGGACGTGGTGGCGGTTGCGAACACCCGTTGCATGGTGCTCACGCGCTGGGACTTGCGCAGCCTCATTTCCACGCACCCCGACATCGCGGTCAAGGTGATGTCGGCCCTGGCCCAACGCTTGAGCCAAACCCACAAAGCGCTGACCGAGTAGGTGGTCGGCAGGGCGGGCACGTTGCGCTCGCCTTGAAAGCCAAACCTTGCAATTCTAAACTTCATTTGGAAATTCAACGCCCACGCCGCGCGCGTGGGCTTTGAGGTTTTGATGCGAACAGGAGATATCCCATGAGCGTGCATGAACAGCTGTCGGCAGAGCAGGTCGTGGCCAGATTCCGGGAGATGGGCTTGATGGGCGCAGGGGGAGCGGGCTTTCCCACCTATTTCAAGTACAACACCAAGACCCGCACCCTGATCGTCAACTGCGAGGAGGGCGAGCCCGGCTACGAGGCGGACAAGGTACTGTTGCTCGAGCACACGGATGCCTTTGTCAAGATCTTCGCCTTTTTGAAGGAAACCTTCGGCTTCGAGGAGATCATCATCGGCGCCAAGGAGAAGGACAAAGCCAAGCTCGATCCGCTGGCGGCCCAGTACGGTTTTCAGGTCCGCTACACCCCCAGCATCTACGGCATGGGCGAGGAGCGCTGGCTGACCAAGTCCGTGACCGGGGTGGAGATCCCGGCCGGCAAATACCCTCCGCAGTTCGGCTTCACCGTCAACAACGTCGAGACGCTCTACAACATGTACCGCGCGGTCTTCGAAAACGCCCCGGTGGTGGACAAGTACCTCAACGTCTACGGCGAGGTGGCCAGACAGACGGTCTTCCGCGTGCCGGTGGGCACGTATGCAGTGGATTTGCTGGGCTTCACCGGCATTGACACCGCGCGCTCGCACCAGCTGACCGTGATCGACGGCGGTCCCATGATGGGCGACCTCATCTGTGGCAGCGCCAAGCGCATCACCGATGACGGGGTCAAGACCACCGAGCGCAAGCTCGTCGAGGCCGCGGTCACCAAGAAGACGAACGGGTATCTGGTGGTGGACGGCGCGCTGTACAGCGCGGACCAAGCGGCCTTCAAGCAGCTCAAGGGCCAGAAAGCGCCTGGCTGGGACGACACCCTGCCCGTGATCATGCAGAAGATGGGCCTGGAGCGTTATCTGGGCTGGAGCCCCGCCGTGAAGGACTTGGTCGTGCTGCAGGAGGAGATCAAGCGCGTGCGCATCGCCATGAAGCAAGGGCCAGGCGCGCCGAGCGTGCCCACGGTCAAGGTCGGGGACAAGGTCAAGCGCGGTGCGGTGGTCGCTCGGCCGGTGAGCGAGGACGTCAAGGACTTCAAGGCCCTGAGCGTGTACCACCACGCCGGCATCGACGGGGTGGTGACGGAAGTGGCCGACACCCGCGTCTGCATCCAGCGACCATGAGCCAGCCGACGCGTCGCAGGGGGCTGACCTATGGGCAGGTGATGCTCATCATGCTGGCCCTGATCTTGCTGCTGGTGGGCTTGGCGTACTGGCGCCAATCTAGCTTGGGGCCGGCGCCCGGCTTCGACGACGTGCCTTTCAGCCTCATGCAAAATGCCATCTACGACCAGACCCAAGCCGATTCGGTCACACTGGCCCAGCAGAAGGCCGTGACCCCCAAATCGCAGGGCAGCCTGATCTTCGTGAAAACGAACGCCGGCAACTACGCCAAGCTCTCGGCAGAGTTCAATTTCTGCTTGATCGATCCCCAAAACATCAAGTTCTGGATTCATCAAGGCGCGCTGTACTCGCCCGAAGGGGAACCGATCCGACGCCTGGACAATTTCTGCGTGGACCTGACCGATCGCTTCGACCTGGACACCGGGCTTGCCGAGAGCCAGGGCGCACGGGAGGGGTCGGCGGACCTCTATTTCGAAAATCGCGGCCCCGCCCTGCAAGTGGCTTACGTCTTGAGTGGAGCCGGGCTGGCCTTGCCCAGCGTCGGCCAGCTGCGCCCTTAAGCGCGCCATGCGCGAGGGCAAGCCCAGCTCCACCGCGATCCTGATCGCAAACACCATCGCTTTTCTCTCCTTCGACCCCCAGTTGGGGCAGCTCATGCCGCCGGGCATGGCCGAGATGAACGGCTACTTCATCGAGCGCACGCGCACCGTGCACTGGCTTGGCGGGGTGGTGGATCGGCGCTGGTTCCGCGCCTTGATCTTTGCCGTCGAGCGCCTTCACGTGCCCGGCTTGATGCTCCATGCGCTGCTGCGCAAGCTCTATCTGGAAGCGTTGACTCGCCAATGCCTGCAACAAGGAATGCGGCAGGTGGTGGTGCTGGGGGCGGGGTTTGACACGTTGGCGCTGCGATTGCACCGGGATTTTCGGCACGTTGCCTTCATCGAGGTGGACCATCCGCAGACCCAGCACGTCAAGCGCCAGAGCCTGGCAATACGCGGACTGCCCCATGCAAACCTGCAACTGCTCCCCGTCGACTTCGTCCGCCAAACGCTGGCGCAGTCGCTGCTGGCCTGTCCGCTGTACGATGCCGGGCAGGATGCGCTGTTCATCGCCGAGGGCGTGCTGATGTACCTGGAGCCCGGCGACATCGACGGGTTGTTTGCCTTCGTGCGCGCGCACAGCGGGCGCGGGAGCAAGTTCGCTTTCACCTTCATGAGCCGCTGGGGCAAGCGCATCGGTTTCGCCAAGGGCAGCCCCCTGGCGGACTTCTGGCTGCGCACGCGGGGCGAGCCCTTGCGCTGGGGAACGAACCCCGAGGAGCTGCCGGCGTTTCTGGCCAAGCGGGGGTTTGAGTTGCAGGAGCTGGCCGGGCCGCAGACCTTTCGGCAACTCTATTTGGAGCCCTGCGGGCTATCTCATGCTCCGCTGGCGCACGGCGAATACGTGTGCCTGGCGCAGCGGCGCTAAAACGTCACAGATCGAGGCAAAGCGTCTCGGGAAGCGGTTGCGTAATCAAGCGGCGGACGGCGTCCACGTCGGCCTGAATTTGAGTCTTAAGTTCTGCCGCTGAGGCAAACGCCTGATCGTCGCGGACCTTGGCGGTGAGCTGCACGCACAACGTTCTTCCATACAGAGAAGGAACATCCTCGCCCAACAGATGCACCTCGACCGACTTGGCCCGCCCGCTGAAGGTGGGCTTGGTGCCGACGTACACCGCGGCCGGATACGCCCGCTGCTTCAAGCAGGCCACCGCCGCGAAAATGCCCTGTTCGGGGCTGATAAAATCATCGGAGCATTCCAGGTTTGCAGTGGGGTACCCCAGCTTCTGCCCCCGGCCTTCCCCCTGAATCACCTGACCGCACAGCAAGGGGAAATAGCCCAGCAACTGCGCTGCATCGCCAATGCGGCCTTCGCGGATCGCGCGGCGCACGCGCGTGCTGCTGACGGCCTGCCCGTCGATCTGGACCGGCTCCACCTCGTCCACGAAAAACCCGTGGCGTTGTCCCAGGGACCTGAGCAACCCCACGTCGCCGGCGCGGTCCTTGCCGAAGCCGTAATCTGTGCCCACCACCAGCCCTTTGGCGTGGAGCTTGGCGCACAGCACGGTGTGAACGAAGTCCTGCGGCTGCATGGAGGCCAGCTGCGGGAACTCGGCGCAGACGGCGCATGCGCCGAACCGCTCGATCTTGCGGTACTTAATCTCGGGCGGCAGCAGCAGCGGCTTGGGCTGGCCCAGGTAGTTTGCCGGCGGGCGCGAGAAGACGAAGGCAAGGCTGATCGCTTGATGAGCAAGGGCGTGGGCTGCGGCTCGGCCGAGCAACGCTTGGTGGCCCAGGTGCACGCCGTCGAAGGTGCCCAGCGCCACTACGCTAGGGCCCTTGGCCTGATATGCTTCCCACGACACCGGCACGCGGCCCTCCTCAAGCGCTCACGTGCTGGCGCGCGTAGGCGAGCACGTCCTTGGTGACGCTCTCCAGCGAGCCTTCCACCAGACAACCTGCGGCCTTGCTGTGGCCGCCGCCGCCGAAGTGCTGGGCGATGTGGTTCACCGTGTGCGCTCCCTTGGCGCGCAGGCTCACCTTCACCTTGGTCGGCTCGATCTCCTTGAACAACAGGGCGATCTGTACGCCCTCCACCGCGCGCAACTGGGTGACGATGCCGTCGGTGTCGTAATATTTCAGGTCAAACCGCTGCAGCTGCTCGTGGGGGATGGCGCACCAAATCAAGCCCTCTTGGCACTTCGCTGCGGCGAGCGCGTGGGCGAGCAGCTGAAACTCGCTCCAGCTTTGGAACTCGAAAATATTCTCGGCGATCGCGTGCGGCGAGATTCCGGCGGCCACCCACTGGGCCGCAGTGACCAGCACGTGCGCGTTCACGTTGGCGTTGCGAAAGCCGTTGGTGTCGGCAAGCAGGCCGGCGTACAGGCAGGTGGCGATGTCGCGGTCCAGCGGGATCTGCAGGGCCTTCAGCAGGTCGGCCACGACCATGGTGGCCGAGGCTTGGTCGCTGATGTGGTGCAGATTCCCAAAGCGCGGGTTGTCGCAGTGATGGTCGATGTTGATGAGGAAGCGGCCCTTGAAGCGATCGTACAGCTCCGGTCCCACGCGCTTGGACGTGGCGCAGTCCACCAAAATGACCTGTTCGTAGGTGTCGTCGTTCAATTGCTTCGCCGACAGGATGGCCTTGGCGCCGGGCAGGAACTCCAGGTTGCGCGGCACCGGATCGCGCATCACGATCTGGCTGCGTTTGGCCAGGCGCTCCAGCGCCAGTTGCACCGCCAGCGCGCTGCCCACGGCGTCCCCCTCGGGGCTGATGTGCGTGCTGATGACAAAACGGTCGTGGCCTTGAATGAACGAAGCGATGGGATCCAAAGAAATTCCTCTTTTCTAGCCTCAAGCGCAGGATAGAACTTGCGCCTGAGGCAGGGTCGCCTGTCCAGGGTTTGGACACGGGACCCGCGGCATCTTCAGGGGAGTGTAACCTCCTGAATGAGGATTCGCCACCGGCCCTGGCGATCAGAGCTGTAGGCAAGCCGCTTGCCGTCGGGCGCCCAGGTGGCGAAGTCGTCCTGGTAGGAATCCTGGCTGATGATCTGATCGTTCTGGCCGTTGAGATCCACCAGGTGGATGTCGCTGCTGCCGCGCCAGGCGGTGGTGTAGGCGATCCACTGTCCGTCCGGGGACCAGGCGGGCTTGGGCTCGAGGTCCAGATCCGTCAGGAGGGCGATCTCTTCCCCGCTTTGCGGGGTGAGCACGTAGATGCCCCACTGGCCCGCGCGCAGGGACCCGAAGGCGATGCCGCTTGCGGACCAGGCGGGATGCGCCTCGCGCTGCGGCGTCTGGGTGAGGCGCTCCAGCGCGCCGCTTTGCACGTCGAAGGCGTACAGATCGGGTTGACCGTCCTGCCAGGATTCGAAAGCCACGCGCGTGCCATCCGGGGACCAGGTGGGGTACCAGTCGATGACGGTGTTGTCGGTGAGCCGACGCAGCTCCAGGCCGTTGGCCTTCATCAAGTAGATCTCAAAGTTCCCGTCGCGCGAGGAGTAAAAAGCCAGGTGCCGGCCGTCCGGGGACCAGCTGGGCGCCAGATCGCTTGCGCTGTTGTCGGTCAGGCTCTCCACCTTGCCGCTTGCGAAGTTGAGCAGGTAGATGTCGCTGTCGCCGTCGCGGTCGGATTCAAAGGCGATGTCGTCGCTGATCGGAGACCAGACCGGAGCCATGTCCCCGCGCGGCGCTTGCGCTGCAAGCGGGGCGGCCAGCGCGGCCAGCGCGCCGGCGATCAAGAGGCCGCCTCTGGCCCATGTAAAATGCAATTTGCCCATATCCTCTCACCTCGTGGAAAATTGTAGCACGGAATGCAAAGCGGATGCAATGGCATTTGTCCCTTTTAGAGTCTGTCTTAGAGTCCGTCTTCAAAAGGGACACCATCCAACTGCAAGGGGGATCCATGCTTTATAGCAATCTCCCTCTCCCGTTGGGAGAGGGTTGGGGTGAGGGTTGATCGGTGGTGCTGACTTTCCCCTCATCCCTAGCAGCCTCCGGCTGCCCTTCTCCCAGCAGGGGAGAAGGGGGAGCAGATGAGTTTGTCCCCCACTTTGAAGACGGACTCTTAGAGGAGGGAGATAGAGAATGACGGCCACAACCTACGTGCAGGGCGCTGAGCGAATGGTAACGGCCGCCCGCCTGACTCCAGACGGCCTGTACGTGCATTTCGCCGATGAGAGAGAGGGCGTGGTCCCCTTCTCCGATCTTAAGCTCCCCAGTGAGCCTGGCCGCGTAGCGCTTCCCCGGCCTTATGTTATCGAAATTCACTTGATCGATGGGCGTGTGGAAGAGGTACCGTGGGACTTTGCCCGTCACTATGCGGATCAGAACTATCGGGCACGGTCGGAGGAAGCCGCAGAGCGCGGACAACGCCTCTTCGGTGAGCGATTGAAAGGCCTCCGTTCAGAAAAGGGACTGACTCAGGAAGCACTCTCCGAGAGGGCCGGGATCAACCGGGTGACCCTCGCCCGCATCGAAGGCGGCGAGCAACTCCCTCGGTATCAGACCATCGTTGCCCTAGCCAATGCCCTCGAAGTCCCCATTGGACGCCTGCTTGTGGGAGGCTTGCCTTGACAAAGACCTGTTCCGGCTGATTCGCCTGGAGGATGACTTCGGCGCCAGCCTGAGCACCAGCCAGGCTGGCACTTCGGTCAGTGGCAACCCTGGTTGAGATACCCTTCCTCCTCGAGGTACAGCATAATGGTGTTGGCAGCTTCATCGGCGCCAATGGGGCATATTGCTCACTGGTGGTAAGCGTCGAGAAACGCATCTCTAGAAATTCCAGCTTGCATGAGTGCAGCAAGCAACGTGCTGCTCTTGTAGCATCGATGGTTTGGGATCGTCATCGGGGTTGTAGATCTATCTGCATTCAGGCGCTTTAAGGCAATGTGCTCTGCTTCCTTAACGAGTTTGAACCCCAACACTTGAAGCGCTTTGAGGACTTTTCTTTTGGGAGCATCTCGAGGAAATTTAGGCATTGAATGCGACTTCGGCTTCTTCGATGTGGATGTCGTTTGGGTCCACCATGCCTGCCAGCACTTCGTCTCCAAAGGTGTCGATATGAAATGTGATCGCGGACCTTACGTTTTCCAACGCTTCTTCAAAAGTATCCCCGTCGCCGATAACAACGCCCTTTAGCCCAAGTGGGTAGGCAAGGTAGCCATCCTCGCATTTTTGGACCACGATTTTGAACCTTCTGCTCATTGGCCCTCCTGCGTCATGGCACGGGTATCATTTCCCACTGTGCCAACGCACAATGATTATACCAGATCTCTATTTCAGATACCCCTCGCCCCTCAAATAACGCAACATCGCATTGGCCCCCTCGTCCGCCGTGATCTGGGTCGTGTCGATCGTCACCTCCGGCTCCTCAGGCGTTTCGTAAGGATCGTCAATGCCGGTGAACTCCTTGATCAGCCCGGCCCTAGCCTTGGCGTACAGCCCTTTTCGATCCCGCTGCTCGCACACCTCCAACGGCGTGGACACGTGCACCTCAATGAAACCTCCGTACTGACCGATCATCTCCCTCACTTCGCGTCGGGTGGCCTTGTAGGGCGCAATCGGCGCACAAATGGCAATCCCCCGGTTTTTCGTGATCTCGCTGGCGACAAACCCAATGCGCTTGACGTTGAGATCGCGGTGCTCCCTGGAAAACCCAAGCTCGCTGGACAGGTGCTTGCGCACGATGTCCCCATCCAACAACGTCACCGGCCTAGCGCCAATCTCCATCAGCTTAGCCATCAGCACGTTGGCGATGGTGGACTTCCCGGCTCCGGACAGCCCTGTGAAGAACACCGTAAACCCTTGTTTTGCCCGTGGCGGGTAGGATTGCCTGAGCTCAGCGATGACCTCCGGGTAGGAAAACCACCCAGGGACCTCTAATCCCTCACCTAGTCGGCGACGAAGCTCCGTCCCAGAAAGAGAGAGCACCTTGGCCTTAGCCGGCACCTGAGAGGCCGGCAGGTATTGATCCAGGTCTTGCACGTAAACCATCTCCTCAAAGGGGACGATGGAGATGCTCAGCTCTGCTTCGTGCGCTTTGGCTAGCTCCTGCGCCTCATAGGGCTTGTAAAATGGCTTGCCTTTGCTATCAACGCCGGGGCCGGCGTGATCGCGCCCGATGATGAAGTGGGTGCAGCCATAGTTCTTGCGGATGATGGCGTGCCACAGGGCCTCCCGTGGTCCTGCCATGCGCATGGCTAGCGGCAGGAGGCTGAGCATTGTGGTTTGCTGGGGATAGTATTTGAGCACCGCCTGATAGCACCTCACACGGGCAAAGTAGTCCACGTCCCCTGGTTTGGTGCGCCCTACTACAGGGTGGAGCAACAGATTGGCGCCGGTTTCGGCAGCCGCTCGTTTGGTCAGCTCCACATGGGCGCGGTGCATGGGGTTTCGCGTTTGGAAGGCCACTACCTTGTTCCAACCAAATGAGGCGAAGATTCGGCGCAATTCCTCAGGAGTGTGGCGCAACTGTGGATAGGTATGATGCGGTGCTAGCTCTATTCCTTCCAGTTTTCCTCCGAGGTAAATGGGGTTGGTTTGGTGTAACAATTGGAACACGCCCGGATGAGCTTCATCCGTTGTTCCGAACACGTGTTGAGCTTCGCCCCGACGGTCTGGCTCCCAGAGGTCCTCAATAGTAAGTACAGCTAAAGGCATACCCTCAGGATGACGCAAGGTTATTCGGTCGCCTTTGGAAAGACGCTGAACAAATGCCTGAGCAACGTCCAGCGTGATGGGGATGGGCCACAAGGTACCGTTGTTGAGGCGCATGTCCTTACGTACCGAGTTGTAATCCCCTTGTGTCAAATAACCAGTGAGGGGAGAAAATGCGCCGTTCAGGAGCAACTCCAAATCCCACAGTTGGCGGTGGGTAAGATCCCAGGAGGTAAGTTTTGTTGATTCCTTCTTGAGGCTTTCCGCTGCCTTTTGAGGTTGATATAGACTTTGTGAGCGATCATGATGAGGGGTGATAAGCCGCATGTCGTCCTTTCTGGCTTTGTTAGTTGGAGTTGAGGCTGAATTTTTGAATTCGGTTGTTCAGGGTATCTGCAACGTAAAGCTGCCCATTTGAACCAATTGCAATCCCTCTAGGCTGATTGAATGCCCCTGCTCCATCTCCCTGGCTTCCCCAACCGAACTGAAAAACACCTAAGATAAATACTTGGACGCGGTGGTTGAAGGTATCAGCGACGAAAACATTGCCGATGGCATCTACAGCAATAGCATCTGGGTTCAACAAAAACCCGTCCTGCCTGCCGCGCTTGCCAATGTTATAAAGCCAGTTTCCGCTAGAATCGAACACCTGAATACGGCCTGCTTGGCGATCAGCCACATAAAGATTGCCTGTTGCATCAACCGCAAGCTGGCGTGGGCCATCGGGCGCGAATTGCCCGTTTTCAGCGTTAGCAGTCAAGGATTCGACCCCGGCCTTGCATTGGCTGGTTCCGGTCAGGGGCGTTTCGCGACATATTACAAATCTATCCTCCCCTTGAATGACACCCCAGCCCCACATCCGTTCGAAGTTACCGTCTGGATCGAATTTCTGAATGCGATGATTGTTGGCATCTGCCACGTAGATGTTGCCGGCGCCATCTACAGCAACTCCCATTGGCCTATTGAACTCCGCAGCCTGGCTCCCTTTTGCGCCGAATTGCAGCAGGAAATTGCCGTTTCCATCGAACTTCTGGATGCGGTTGTTGCCGT
>Ga0326597_10006715_pt1 | contig 15719 bp, 16 predicted proteins | sample RVTome_12_FD_203789 | JGI IMG/M metagenome (GOLD analysis project Ga0326597, IMG submission 203789) | Soil microbial communities from uranium-contaminated site in the Upper Colorado River Basin, Wyoming, United States - RVT100D185 | ecosystem: Environmental > Terrestrial > Soil > Contaminated >...
AGTCCACGATAAGAAGGCCGATGCCGCGTTCGCGCTTCAACCTACGCGCCACCGCGCGCATCGCGAGGATGTTATTGCCCGGCTTATCGTCAATAAAAATAGGGGCCTTCGAGAGCGATTCGAGGGCGTCGCGGATACGGTGGAAGTCGTCCTCGTCTTTGACCTGTCCAGTCCGCAGTTTCCACGAATTGACGAACGATTCTGCCGCAAGCATGCGGTCGATAAGCTGCTCAGAACTCATCTCGAGCGAGAAGATACCCACCGGGACGTTGTGGCGCACGGCGGCGTTTCTGGCAATGTCGAGCGCGAGCGAGGTTTTACCTATTGAAGGGCGCGCGGCGATGATGACGAGGTCGGAAGGGTGGAAACCCGAGAGCAAGTCGTCGAGGGCGGGGAAACCCGACGGCACGCCGCGAATACCACTTTCCCGCTTCGACAAGGCCTCGATGCGGTCCCAGGCCTCGTGGATCTTGTCGCCGATGGCAGTGAATTTATGCGCGGCAGAAGCATCGCCGATGGCGTAAATAGCCTTCTCTGCCTCGTCGAGCACCTCCATCGTCTCACGAGCGTCGTCGTAGGCGGTCTCAGTAATCGAGTAGGCGGCGTCGATAAGCGAGCGCATTAGAGATTTGCGAGAGACAAGCTCGGCATAGTGAGAGAAGTTGCCGGGTGTGGGTGCGGAGCCAGCGAGTTCAGCCAGGTAGCTTCGCCCGCCACCGCGCTCAAGGATTCCCTGATCCTGCATTTTCTGCGAGAGCGTAAGGAGGTCGATAGGCTCGCCGCGCTCGACGAGCTCTTTCATCGCGCCGAAGATAAGCCGATGCTTCTCCGCATAAAAAGATTCGGGCCGGATGAGGTCGAGAATATCGTGGACGGCGTCGGGCTTCAGGAGAAGGGCGCCAAGGAGAGCACGCTCTGATTCAAGAGACTGGGGTGGAACCCTATCGGCGGTAGCCATGACTCCGATTGTATCAAAGAGTCGTCCGAGTCAACACTGGTCCTTCAGGCCGGTCATCCACATGATATCCACTCCGCTCGATCTCGACGCGCAGACGGTCTGCCTCTCCGTAGTCCTTCTCGGCGCGCGCCGCTTCGCGGCGCGCCAAAAGGTCCTGGATTTCTCCGGGCATCTCTGTTGTGTAGAGCGGTTCGATCGTCGGCGGATTACTCAAAGAGAGTCCGAGATGCGCGTCGGCGTCCTCGATAAGGCCCCACCTCTCTTCCGGCGCATACTCTTCGCTACGCAAGGCGTCCCAGAGTATGCCGAGCGCCTGAGGGGTGGCGAGATCGTCGCGCATCGCGATAAGGAAGCGGTCGCGCACCTCGCTCGACTTCTTTCGGCGCTTTGACTCCGCGGCGATTTCACCGGTGAGTCTCCACAACCGCTCAAGCGCACTCGCCGAACCGGCAAGCGCGCCCCACGAGAAGGAGAGGGGAGAGCGATAGTGCGCCTGCAGGTAGAAGTAGCGCAGGGCAAGCGGATGGAATCCCTTCGCGACAATATCGCTCAAGTAAATGTCGTTCTTGAGCGACTTGGAGATCTTCTGGCCTTCAACAGTCAAGAAGGCATTGTGGAGCCAGTAGCGCACGAAGGGACGCCCGCTCGCGGCCTCTGATTGCGCAATCTCGTTGTTGTGATGGGTTGCGATGTGGTCTTCACCGCCGGTATGGATATCGAGCTCCTGACCGAGAAGGGCCCGGCTCATCGCCGAGCATTCGATATGCCAGCCCGGGTTGCCGTGTCCCCACGGGCTATTCCACTGCTGGAGGTCGCCTGGCTTGGCGGTCCTCCAGAGCCAGAAGTCAGCGGGGTGGCGTTTCTCCGGATCAGCTTCGACCCGCGCGCCCGAGAGCTGAGCCGCGACGTTAATATTCCCCAGTTTGCCGTAGGTGGGGAAACGGGAGGTGTCGAAGGCGAGGCCGTTAGTGATGCGATAGGCGAACCCTTTTTCCTCAAGGGTCTTGGCGAGCGCGATCTGCTCTTTGATGTAGTCGGTAGCGCGCGGGAACTGGATATCCTTCGTATCAATGTTGAGGTCGGCGAGGTCTTCGATAAATTCCTTGCTATACTTATCCGCGATCTCCTCAGGCGACTTTTTCTCGCGGCGGGCGCCCACCTGCATCCTGTCCTCGCCTTCATCCCCATCGCCCACGAGATGGCCGACGTCGGTGATGTTAATCACTCGGCGCACCCGGTAGCCGGCGCCAGAGAGCGCCCGCGCAAGCGTGTCTGAGAAAACATACGCCCGAAGATTCCCGATGTGCGCCTTGCCATAGACGGTAGGGCCGCAGCTGTAGAGGAGGGCGACGCTCGGCTTCTGCGAGATAAATAGCTCTTTAGTGCCCGAGAGAGTGTTGGTGAGGAATATTTGTGGCGGTCGCCGGACGTTCCCGCCACGCTTTTTAAATATGTTAGCGAGCCACCCCATGCGCTAGGAGATCCATCGCTTCCTCGAAACGTAGAAGGTGAGCACGGCGGCGACGAAGAACATAATGCCAAGGATTATCCAAAAGCCGTTCGGGTCGTCTACGAACGGCATACTCTTTATCTTCATGGCGAAGATCTTGGCGATAAGAGCGAGCGGCAGGAAAACGAAACTCACTACCGTGAGGATCTTAATGATCTCATTCTGCTTCGCGTTGAGAAGCGCATTGTTGGTCTCGCGCATCTCGGTGGCCACTGCACGCTGCGTCTTCACGAGGCGTTCGGTCAGCGTCCGCTCGGCGAGTGCGCGCTGCATGTGGGCGGAGAAGGCGTGGCCGAAGAAGGCGTTCTCCGAAAGAGCGGCGAGGAAACGTCTCAGGGGCTCCTCCTGGTTGGCGAGCGCCGCCTCGACATGGAGGAACTCGCGACTAATGTTGGAGATCGCTCGCACCGCTTCCTTCTCGCGCCCGTCGAACATCTGTTTTTCGACGCGCCCGAGATTCTCCGCGACATGGTTGGCATGATCACGCGTCGAGGTATAGAGATGAGCGAAGAGTGTCTCAAGCAAGGCGTCGGTCGTGATACGCGCCTTGCCCTCGACAAGCACTTGCGCTTCAAGCAGCTTCTTTAGATGGTGGAGCGGTGCGATTATTTCGTAGCGAACGGTGACAATGAACTTTTTTCCCACTACAAAGTCGATCTCCTGACTTTTCGTCTCGCCATCTTCTCCTCCGTGAGTGGGGAAGTGAAGAACGAGGAGAAGCATGTCGCCGGCACCCGCCATAGTCGGGATAGGCGTAGGCGAGAGGAGTTCACGCTCGATACGTTCGTTGATCGAGAATTCCCGCGCGATCTCGCGGATCTCGTTCTCATCGGGCTGTTCAATGTCGATCCACACGCCGTCCACGTATTCGTGTCGGAATATCATGACTCTAGAATACCACGTTGTGGTACACTACTCCGACATGGATGTGAAAGAGGCATATCGTCGAGGAAGTAGCGTGGCTCGACGCGGTATTGTTGTCGCGCTTATTGCCGCAGTCTCCTTCGGCGCGGGTATCGCGGTAAGCAGCACGAATTCTACCGCCGCGGTCATCGCCAAAATTCCGCTTATCGGAGACGGACTCGACGCGACCCCGAACCCCAGTGCCGATTTCACCGACTTTTGGAAGGCGTGGAACACGCTTGAGGCGAAATACGTAAGTACGCACGCCTCGTCGACCTTGCCGACTATCGAAGAGCGCATTTTTGGCGCCATACAGGGCCTCGCCGCCTCCTACGGCGATCCGTATACCGTTTATTTCCCGCCAGAGGAGGCGAAGCAGTTTGAGGAAAGTATCTCCGGGAGCTTCGGCGGTGTCGGGATGGAGATTGACGTGAAGAACGGCATCTTAACCGTTATCGCGCCTCTTAAGGGCACGCCGGCGGAGACGGCGGGTATCAAAGCGGGCGATCAGATTATTTCGATAAACACAGAGACGACCGAGGGCATCTCGGTTGAAAAAGCGGTAAGTAAGATTCGCGGCCCGGTTGGCACCACGGTCGAACTCACGCTTCTCAGAGAAGGCACGATCGTCGACGTCAAAGTTATCCGACAGAAAATAGAGGTGCCTGAGACCGACGATAGTCTCGATGAGAATAGCAACACATATCGCATTGAGCTTTATGAATTCAGCGCAACATCGGTAAGCCAGTTTAACCAGGCGTTCGCGCGCTTTAAGGCGTCGCGCTCAAAGATGCTTATTCTCGACCTGCGCGGCAATCCGGGCGGCTATCTAAACGCCGCTGTCGATATCGCAAGTCACTTTTTGCCCAAGGGTGCGCCGATTGTTACTGAAGACTTTGCCGGCAAAGAAGAAAATAACGTGCACCAAAGCCGCGGTTACAACGATCTGCCACGAGGAGCTACGGTCGTAGCCCTTATTGACGGCGGCTCCGCCTCTGCTTCAGAGATTGTGGCGGGAGCGCTCCAGGACCACGATGTCGCAACGGTCATCGGCACCAAGTCATTTGGCAAGGGGTCGGTACAGACCCTGCTCGATCTTGGTCAAGGTTCCTTGAAGGTCACGGTGGCACGCTGGATAACACCGGACGGCCACTTTATCATGGACAACGGCATCACCCCCGATATCGTGGTCCCCTATACGCCCGAAGACGCAGCCGCCAAAAAAGACCCCCAACTGGAGCGCGCGATAAAATTTTTGACGACAGGGAAGTGATAGGGTAAGGTACGGGAATTATGAAGGTCATACTGTTGAAGGATGTGAAGGGGGTAGGGCGCGCGCACGAGGCCGTGGAGGCCAAGGACGGCCACGCCCTCAATTATCTTATTCCGCAGAAATTTGCGGTGGCAGCTACTCCTACGGCGCTCAAAGAAGCGGAATCCCGCCGAGCGCAGACCGTTGCTCGCCGCGAGCTTGACGTGAAGCTATTGGAGCAGAATATAGCGGCCCTCGCCGAGGCGCGCATCGTGGTGAAGGCGAAGGCAAACGAAAAGGGCCACCTGTATGATGCGGTAGGAGAGAGGGAAATAAGCGTCGCCGCAAAGGAGCAGGCGCGTATCGACCTGCCCGAGGATGCTATCAAGCTTGAAAAGCCCTTTAAGGAGCTCGGCACCTTCGACATCCCGATTGCCGCCGGAGGGACCTTCGGCAAATTCTCTCTTACTATAGAAGCGGAGGAGTAATCGTTTTAAACAACGTCCGCGACTTTCTTTTTCATTATGTGCCCGGTGAAGCTTACCTTGCGGCGGGTGCGATAGGCGACTTTACCCTCTGCGAGTGCAAAAAGTGTGTGGTCCGAACCGACGCCGACATTTGTGCCCGCTTCGATCTTGGTGCCTCTCTGGCGGACGATGACCATTCCCGGGCGGGCGGCCTCGCCGTGCGCAAGCTTCACGCCGAGGTACTTCGGGTTAGAGTCGGTGAGATTTTTTGCTGAGCCGCCAGCTTTTGTTGATGCCATAAAAACAGGTTATAGCTTATAGTTTGTAACATGAGTATAGCAGAAGTCCGTGATAAATGCAAAAGTTTGCTTTTTCAACCCCACACGACTAAAAGAGGGTGCTACAATGAGAGAGATTATGAATGACGATCTTTCGAGAGATCCAGTCACTGGCAGCGCTCCCGAACGGCTTGCAAGTGTTGTGCATGAGGGGTTTCGCACCATGCCGGTCGACCGGCCGCCCCTTGTCTGCAAACCGAGAAAGATAGAATCCTGGAGGATCTTTAAGATATTGTCGGAGTTCATCGAAGGGTTCGACGTTATCCGACGCTATGGTCTTGCGGCCACCTTCTTCGGCAGCGCACGTGCCACGCTCGGCAACGAGATGTACGAACATGCCGAAGAGCTTGCCGCCCGCCTCTCGAAGAAAGGTTTCGCCGTTATCACAGGCGGCTCGTCCGGCATCATGCAGGCGGCAAATAAAGGCGCGTACGAGACGGGCGGCATCTCTGTCGGGCTTAATATTAACTTACCGGACGCACAGATCTACAATCCCTACTTGACCGAACACTTCGGCTTCGACCACTTCTTCGTGCGCAAGGTGATGCTCACGTATGCTTCTGAGGTGTACGTGTATTTCCCGGGCGGCTTCGGCACGCTCGATGAATTCTTCGAGATCGTGACTCTCGTGCAGACCAAGAAGATCCGTAAGGTGCCCATCATCCTCTTCGATAAGGAATATTGGCGGCCACTTCTCACCTTCATCGAGAAAAAGCTCTATGAGGAGCATGCGGCGATCGACAGGGGCGATATGGAGCTATACACTCTTGTTGATACGGTCGATGAGGCGTATGACTACATCGTGGCGAACGTCTCTTGCTAATTTTGCACAGGTTAGAAGGGAAGTGGTACTAAATGATGCTATCCTAGCGTTATGAAAGGATTCAAATTCAGTAGCAGAAAGCTCCAGCTCTATGCATTTTGGACCGGCTTTTTAAGTACGCTCATCAGCCTGTCCCACGTTATTATCATCGCGCTCAAGAAGTAGGCCCCTCATAGAGGGGAGCGGAATAGCTATACGTCGCACAATATATCTTTTGCGACCTGGCACTCTAGGGCCTTATGTTTTGTATATATTCTATAAACCAACTCCAGAGTTGTGAGAGCAAGTGGAGAAGGTAGGCGAAGTTGGCTTGGCCTGCAGGAGAGTTAACGATCGCTTCAAGCGAAATGCCGAAGAAGGAGAGTCCGAGAATAAAGATAAAGAACCAGAGAAGGGCGTTCCACATGTCCCCCAGTATAACCCTTCTTCTTCATATTCTTCATCCCAAGGTCGAAAATCTCGGCTGGCCAAGACACATGTATAAAAACACCACACTCCCCTACTTTTGCAACTCTTACAGATACGAGAGCGGGTTGAGGTATGCGCCGGGGGTCGCGATGGGCACGGCCGCGTTCTTACAGGCCCCCGTCGCCCCCTTGAAGGCGCCAAAGGTCAAGATCTTCGTACCTTCGGTGGCGTAGACGCCGAAGTGGAGGTGGGGGCCAGTCGCGTAGCCGGTCATGCCCGAGAGCCCTATCACCTGCCCTGCCGAGACCTTCTGACCCTTCGCTACATCGATTGTGGAGAGGTGCGCGTAGAGCGTGGAGAGTCCGTTGTAGTGCTCTATCATCACCCACTTGCCAAACGAGTAACACCCTCGGTACAGGTCGGTATTACCGGTTCCGGAAACGACACCAGAGAGTGCCGCGATAAGCGGTGTGCCGATCGGCGCCCCGAAGTCAATCGCATTGTGCCCTTTATTGTTATAGATTTGCGGGTTCGCGGTCGCGAAGGGCGTGTTACCGAAATACTGCGTGATACAAAACAGGTTTCCAAATACGCTCCGGCGATCCTTGCAGGCAAGCATGAATGAGCGTGAGAACGGCCACGAGAGCACCCCTGACCCCACCTTAGGCAGAAGGCCCGGATGCACGATGAGATCAAGCTGGTTACCAAGATCAGCGAGCTCTTGCTCAAGGACTCGTTCTGCCGCCTGCTTTTGTACAATCAGCTTTTGGTAACTCGACTCCTGGTTTTTCGTATCCGCCAAGAGTTTTTGCTGTGCGGCCTTGTTGGCGTCGACAGAGCGTTTCTGGAGCGACAGTTCGTTCTGAAGCTTCACGAGATCATTCTTTGCCGCTGTTACGTCGTCACGGTCACTGGCAAGCTCGGTCCGTATCGCCCGCAGCTCTGTAATGTCGTCTCCGAGAGCTCGATTGAGCTGTACTGCCCTGTCGGCCGCCTGCCACGCCGTACTTAAAGAATCGGCAGAAATAAGTTGCACAAATAAATTCTTTTCTTCTCCTTGTGCCATCTCCCGAAGCGCCTTCCCTATCGCTGCTTGGTCGGCGGCGATCGTTTCCTCTTTGTCACCGATAGAAAGTGTCAGTTCCTTGATTTTGAGATTTGCCGATGCGATCTTGTTTTGCGTCGCCTGTATTTGTGTCGCGAGCTGTTTTTGCGTTATGGAGAGCGTGTTGATGGCAGACTGCAGCGTGTTCTTTTGCACGCCAAGTGTATCGAGTTGTTTCTGAAACGCTTTTATTTCCGCCTGGAGAGACTCGAGCTGCGTATTGTTCGCATCGATCTGCGCTTGGATCTCTGATGCGGACTGCGCATATACCGCGTGCGGCATACCCACAAGAGCCACAGCGCACAAGGCAAAAAGCAACAACCCGAAACGCATCATTATCCTTCAAGTATAGCAATAGCTTTTCGTATGCGCGACGCGGCCTCTTGCGGTCCGATAATAGAAATGATGGTGAAGGGGTCGGGAGAACGCTCTGCTCCGGACAGCGCGTAGCGCAGGGGCCAGAGAACAGCTCCCCGACCCCCCTTCCCTCGCGCCTCCTCGGCGTCGGCAAGATGCATAAGGGTATCCTTGACCGCTTCGGCCAAAACCCCTTCAGGGAGGCCGCTTATGGCCTCCAGGAGGCCTTTTAGGCCGGAAAGAGCTATACCGGGCCGCTCCGGTAGCTCTTTAGCCAAGAGGACTTCCCTGCTTGGTTGTGGCGAGTTAAATAAGAAATTGAGTTCACTGTCAAGTATCTTCTGCGCCTCTGCAAACGTCCGCGCGCGCTCCTTAAGCAGGGAGACAATACGGCGAAGCTTGTCAGGATCTGGCGCAGTGAGATTGCCCTGGGCGATGAATTCGTCGTCGGCAAGCTTGCGCATCCAGTGCTGGTTTACCGAGAGGAGTTTCGTCTCGTCAAAGACCGCGCCTCCCTTCTGTACGCGCGAAAGGTCGAAGAGATCGACAAGTTCATCAAGTGCATAGAACTCGCGTTCTCCCCCGGGATTCCAACCCAGAAGTGCAAGATAATTGATAAGGGCTTCAGGAAGTACGCCTTGTTCGCGGTAATACTTGACCGCGCTTTCGTGCTTGCGTTTCGACATCTTGCTTCTGTCCGGCATGAGGATAAGCGGGATGTGCGCATACGCGGGAGTGGAAAACCCAAGTGCACGCTGCAGAAGAATGTGCCGCGGCGTGTTTGAAATGTGGTCATCCCCTCGAATAATGTGAGTGACGCCCTCATCTGCATCGTCGACCACGACTGCGAGATGGTACAGCGGGTCGTCTATCGCGCGGGCGATGACGAAGTCGCCGAGTTCGGTCGTATCGAAACTGATTTCACCGCGAATAAGGTCTGCAAACGTTACTTTTTCGCCAGCATTCCGCAAACGTACAACCCGCACCGTTTTCGACGGATCGTCTTTCGCCGGCTCCTCGCTCTCGTACGCAAGGTCTTTCTCTATAAGCGTACGCAGACATTCGGTATGCCGGGCTCTGTGATCGGACTGGCGGAACCGGCGATCAGCATTAAGGCCGAGCCAAACGAGCTCTTCGATGATATCGGCTTCGAACTCTGGCTTATTGCGAGCGATATCGGTGTCCTCGATGCGCAAAATAAATTCCCCACCCGCTTTGCGCGCAAAAAGGTAGCTGTAAAGCGCGGTTCGCGCAAGGCCGAAGTGGAGATAGCCCGTGGGGCTCGGGGCGATGCGGGTGACGACCGTGCTCATATCTTGGACTCGTGGGTAAGTGCGACGGCGAGGAGCTCTCTCGCGAGGATCTTTGCAGCGTCCGGGTCAGAGAACCCTTCTGCTCCTGTAACCATGCGCGCGACGGTTTTCGGGTCAGTGACAATGCGTCTGACCTCCGAAGCGAGAAGGTGTGGGGAGAGGTTTTCTTCTTCGATTACCACGGCGGCCCCCGTCTGCGCATACGCGTACGCGTTGGTACGCTGGTCGTGGCTTATCGATTCGGGAATGGGGATGAGGATAGCCGGCTTTTTCCATAGTCCGATCTCGGCGATGGTGCCTGCGCCCGCGCGCGCAACCACGATGTTGGCGGCGCCGGCAGCTCTCTGGAGCGACGTGGTATCCAGATAATTCAAAGGATGGGAGCGGTCGGCGTGAGGATTTTTCGCAAGCACCACGTTCCCGATCGCCTGAACGTCTTTGAAATTCGCCTGTCCGGTCTGGTGAATGACGTTCGCGAAGGATACGAGGTCCGGCAGAGCCGAGAGAACAACCTCATTTATTTTCACGGAGCCCTGAGATCCGCCCAAGATAAGGACCGTTGGTATGGCCGGCGCGAGCCCCAGATATTGGCGTGCGCCCTCGCTCTCGGTACGCATCAGAGCTTTCCTGATAGGAATGCCGGTGCGAGCAATAAACTTGCGGGCGCGCACGGGGAAATACTGCGCCGCACTGTCGAAGGAGATCGCCACACGCGTTGCCCACCTTGAGGCAAGAAGATTGGCGCGGCCGGGTTTCGCGTCAGACTCGTGGATGATCACGGGGATACCGAGGATACGCGCAGCGACGGTTACCGGCACGCTGCCGTACCCGCCCTTGCTCATCACAATATCCGGGTAGAGGCGGAAGAGCGCGAAGAGGGCGGCGATGGTGCCGACGAGCGTGATGAATATGTCGGTGAAATTCCTAATCGAGAGGTAGCGGCGCATTTTCCCCGCCGGGATCTTTACGTAGGTAATGCGGTTCTCAAAGAGAGCCTGCTGGTCAAAGGGCGTCTGGGCAAGGTAATAGAGCCGCGGATCAAGAAGATGCTTCTCTTGCACAAGGTCGTGGATCGCCTCGGCAATCGCAATAATCGGATAGAAGTGTCCTCCTGTCCCCCCTCCCGTAAACACGATGGTCATAATGCCTCAACTATAACAGCTTTCACTGCCGCCGGTGGGCGGCGACGTTTAAAATAAGCCCGCACATGATAAGGGTCGCGACGAGTGCGGTGCCTCCGTGTGAAATGAACGGGAGCGGCAGTCCGGTAAGCGGAATCATACCGAGCATGGCGCCAATATTAATGAATGCCTGCACGATAATGAGAAATGAAAAGCCGAACGCAAGGAGTGCGCCGAAGAGGTCCTGCGAGTGCCCCGCGATCACGATGCCGCGGGCGGCAAACCCTAAAAAGAGCCCGACGAGGAGCAGAGCCCCGACAAACCCCGCTTCTTCGGCGAACACGGCGAAGACCGAGTCGCCGTTCGGTTCCGGCAAGTAGTTAAATTTTTCCACACCCTGACCGAATCCGCGGCCAAAGAGTCCCCCGCTCCCAATAGCAAGGAGCGACTGCTGGATCTGATAGCCGCTCGTAAGCGCATTCGCCGACGGGTCAAGGTACGTTTTCACTCGGTCAAGCACATAGGGCCGGACGGCAACAATGGCCCCAAACGCGAGCATGCCGCACACAAGCAGTATTCCGAAGTTGCGCCACGGCGCTCCGGCGGCGAAGTACATCGCCGCCGCGGTGATGATAAGGAGGAGTGTCGTCGAGGTATTCGGCTGGACGATAAGAAGCGCACTCGGGAGAGCGAGAATGCCGATGAGAGGAATTAGCCCTTTCTTCGGGTCAGCGAGGTGGCGCGCCCGTGGCGCGAGCCACCACGCGACCATAATCACCAGACCTATTTTTAAAAATTCAGCCGGTTGGAGCGTCGTGAAGCCAAGGTCGATCCAGCGGGTCGCGCCGCCGGCGCTAAATCCTATTCCGGGAATAAACACAAGCGAGGTCAAAGCGAGGGTCGCGCCGTAGAGATAGGGCGCTGCCCTCTTAAGAAATGAGAACGGCAGCGCGCGGGCGGCGATAAGCGCCACGAACCCGAACCCGAGCCCGAGTCCGCCCTGCAGCAGTATGTCCTTTGACACCGAGCTTGACTCGCGCGCCAAGAGACCAAGCGCGGCAGAAGAAAATATCGCGAGTCCGGCGAAGGCCAGACAGAGCAAGAGTGTTATGAAAATCTTATCGCCGGAGATGAATCGCATGGCTACTTGATAAGTGCGATCGTCATACCTAAGACGGCGCACACGACCGAGATAACCCAGTAGCGCATCGTTACCTTGTAGGAAGGCCAACCGATGGCCTCGAAGTGGTGGTGGAGAGGAGCGATGCGGAAGATCTTCTTCCCGCGAAGATTTTTTGACGCTACTTGTATAACGTTTGAGAGAACCGTCGCCACAAGCGGGAGGGCAATAATCGGGAGGGCGGCGATACCGTAGCCCTCTCCGGGCGTATCGGTCATGAAGGCGATAACGGCAAGCGTGAGGGTAAGCCCCATTGTCCCTGTTTCAGTCATCCAGAAGCGCGCCGGCGGAATATTAAACCAGAGAAATGCCAGGAGCGCGCCGGTGAGTGTCGCCGAGAACGCCGCGAGATCAATTTGATCTTGGAAGTACGCGATACCGGCGTAGGCCATGAAGGCGGCGCTGAAGACGCCCCCGGCAAGTCCGTCGATGCCGTCGATGACGCCGCCGGCATAGAGGGCGAGCGACACGAGCATAAATAAGGGGATGATGAATGCACCCACGTACAAGGTGCCGTCAGCGGGGATGCCGATCGTTGACATGTCGAGCTTAGCGTAAAACCACCAGCCGATAAATGCCGAGATAAGAAGGACGAGAAGCAGGCGAATGCGCAGATGTATGCCGCGTTCGCCGGAAGGATGGAGGTCGAGAATATCGCTTATGAGTCCGACTATGGCGCCGAAAAGAAGCGTGAATAAGGGAATCCACGTCTGGCTCCGACTGAAGAAGTCAAGCCGCTCGAAGAAGGGTGTCGGCGCGACGATCGCTATAAGCCAAGTGACGAAGGTGACGAAGAGAACCGTCGCCCAAATAAGAATACCCCCCATCCGCGGCGTCTGGGTCTCGGTGCCCGTATGCACCGTCGTACGCAATCGCTCGAACTCCACTGCGGGCGTACCGTCAAGCGCCGTCTTCCCTTCCACCTTCTTCCACACTTTATATTTAAAAAGATAGTGAGTAAGGATCGGGGCGAAAAGTATGCCGAAGGCGAAGGCCGCCGTGGCGGGTATAAATACTTTTATAATGCTCGCAGTAATCATAACGGAGCGACTCCGGCGAAGTGGGAGAACGTCGCGGTCACGAGAGCGGAGATGTCAGAAAACCTGGCTTCCTCTGAAGAACCGAGCACAACGATCGCGACAGGATGTCCGAGCCCGACGTCGAGCACTAACGCGAGGTTCCCGCCCGCAAGCCGGGTAGATCCTGTTTTAGAAAAAAGAAGATGGGGAATAGTGGTAACGACAGGGTTCGTATTTTTCACCACATAGGCCGTACCGTCCTGCGCGGTCGCCTGCGCACGGTCTCGGGTTGTTGCAAGCGCAACGTCTGGAGCGTACGAGACGAGTGCGCCCGAAAGACGCGCGACGTCGAATGCGGAACCGTATCCTCCTGCGATAACGGCAGACGCGTCGAGCCCGCTCCCGTTTACGGCATACGTCTGGTCAAGCGTGAGGGCGGCCGCCGCCCCCGCAAGCATCTCGATCGGCAGACGGTGCGTTACTTCCGCCGCTACCTCCGCAATAGCCACCGCGCCTTCGTTAAGCGAAGCGGTAAGCGTGAGCCGAGAGAGGTCGGTAAGGGAGAAGGTCTCTCCGTGTGCAAGACCGCCCAGTGAGCCGACTCCTGCCGCGGCGGCAGATATTGTTACCGGAGTTTCGGGCGGGAGTTCGGCGAGCGCAGCATACACGGTGAGAATTTTTGTGAGTGAGGCAAGCGGGAGAGGTGTATAGGCATTTTTCCCGTACAATATTTCGCCCGTCGACAGATCATAGACAATAGCCGCCGCCGCTTGTATGTGTATGCCGGCAAAAGCATCCGGAGCGGACGAAGTCGCGACGGAAACTGGGGCGGGAGACGATTCCCTGGCAGCGCCGGGGATAAAGAGGAATACGGCAAGAAGCAGCGAAGCGATAAGGAGCGTGATACCGGCTTCGCGCATCGAGCGGGCATGCGAGGCAATTTTCCGGAGTTCTGAAATTTCAAGGATGCTCATACGACTTCTTCAGTAGCCTCCCGCTCTTCTTCTCGTACCGCTTCCGCACCTGCCCGGAGTTCTGTATAACGCGGGAGCAGATTGGCGCCCGTAACACCAAGATGTGCGAGCGCCTCGGTCGTCACGCGATAGCGGATACGGCGTCGATCCCGCTCGTCTTCCCTGCCCTCGATGAGGCCGCGCATAAGGAGCGTTCGGATGGACGCGGAAGAATTAACGCCTCGCACCCAATCGATCTCGCCGCGTGTCACACCATCCTCCTGGTACGCCACAACGGCGAGCGTTTCCATGCTCGCGCGACCAAGGTCCCGAGAGAGCTCGCTTTCTTGCAATTTCATAACAAGCGAGGCGGCCTCTGGAGAGGTCCGAAGCTCGACTTCCCGCTCGGTTTCGATAAGGGTTGTCCCACTGTTTTTGAGTGATTCGCCAAGAGCTCTGAGCACGACCGCCAGTTCCGGCGAAGTAATGCCAAGAAGCTCCCGTAGACGCTTTTTTTCAAGCGGTTCGCCGGAGACAAAGAGGAGTGCGTGAAGGGCGGCAGGCGGCGTAAGCATTCCTCCATCATAACGCGCCTGCCCTTTCACGAGCAACGGCTCTTTCCGTGCAACTAGCCGTAGCGGGGAACGGTGACGGAGGCGGTGTGATGGATGCGAATATCGCCGTGCGTCTCATACTGCTCGGCGGCCACCGCCCCTTGCTTCACGAGCTCGAGCAAGGCGAGGAAGGAGACGATGACCTCAATCTTTCCTGCCCCGAGCTCCGTCGAGGGGTCTTTCGTGTCCCTTGAGAATTCGTTGAAAGTGAGCGTCATCGCGGTCTGCACCCGCTTCGCCAGACGGTCCATCATCTCTTCGATGGTGAGGAGCGGCTTCACGCGTGTCACGGGCAGTTCTTCAATTGTCTCGCGCGCGGAGAGAAGGCGCGCGAGTGTCTCGGCGAGCGCCTCCTTCGTGAGGTCGCGTGATGGGGCGAAGGTGACCTCCCACGAACGCTCGCCGACCGGCACCATGACCGCCCTGCCGTAGATGCGTGCGAGTTCGCGTGAGGCTTCGCGCACCTTCTCGTATGCTTCGAGTCGGCGCTTCAGGTCCTCAACATCTGTGTTCTCTTCGTCGGTGAGCTCAAGGTCAGGGATAAGCGATTTTGATTTGATAAGGAGCAGGGTCGCCGCTATCTGAATGAACGTAGCCGTTTCGTCGACCGGGAACGCCTCTTGCGCGCGCACGTGCGCGATGAATTCTTCGGTGATATCGGCAAGCGCGAGATCGTTCACCAGGAGCTTGCGCTCTTCGATAAGATCGAGGAGGACTTCGAACGGTCCCTCATACGCGTCTGTCTTGATCGAAAAAGGCATAGTTAGGCGCCTCGCCACGTTTCGATGAAGCGGATAAGAAGCCGTACCGGAGCGCCCGCCGCTCCCTTCGCGAGTTCGTCGCCCTCTTCGGCCGTCATGCGCGGCGCGATATCAAGATGGGCCCACGCGCAGTCGAGCTCCTTTGCGAATTGCCAGAGAAACATCCCGCCGTCGATCGCGCCTCCGTAGCGACTTCCCGCGCCTCCAGGCACGTTTTTGAGATCGGCGAACTCGCCTTTCACACGGTACTCATATTCGTCCCACAGCGGCAGGCGCCACACATAATCGCCCGAGACCTCGCCGTCCGCCTCGAGCTGCTTCGCGAGCGCGTCGTCTCGGGTGAGGAGCGCGCTCGCGTAGAAGCCGAGCGCAGCGACCGCAGCGCCGGTCAAGGTCGCTATGTCGATCACCACCGACGGCCTGAGACGCTTCGCATAGGTGAGCGCATCGGCGAGGATGATGCGTCCTTCGGCGTCGGTGTCGAGCACCTCGATCGTTTTTCCGGATAGCGATCTCAACACATCGCCCGGGCGATATGCGCCGCTGTGCGGCATATTCTCTACCGAGGGCAAAAGCGCGATAACATGCTTCCTGAGCTTTAGGCGCGCAGCACCAACCACCGCATAGAGCGCCGCCG
>Ga0326597_10006716_pt1 | contig 15714 bp, 11 predicted proteins | sample RVTome_12_FD_203789 | JGI IMG/M metagenome (GOLD analysis project Ga0326597, IMG submission 203789) | Soil microbial communities from uranium-contaminated site in the Upper Colorado River Basin, Wyoming, United States - RVT100D185 | ecosystem: Environmental > Terrestrial > Soil > Contaminated >...
CACGCCATTCATTAGCGGCAAAGACAGCTTGAACAACGAGTTCAGCTACGAAGGCGAAAACGGCAAGCAGACGATCTCGATTCCGCCGTCGCTGTTGATCAGCGCCATGGGGCAAGTCGAAGACGTCCGCAAGTGCGTGACGATGGATTTGAAACGGGCGGGGAACACACTTTATATCGTTGGGCTGACGAGCAACGAACTCGGTGGATCGCACTTTGCACTCGTTGAGCAACTCGCAGGGGGCGACGTGCCGAAGGTCAACACGGACGTGGCAAAGCAAACTTTCGCTGCCATCCACCAAGCGATCCAGTCTGGCTGTCTCCGAGCGTGCCACGATCTTAGTGAAGGCGGACTCGCGGTGGCAATCGCCGAGATGGCGTTTGCCGGTGGCTTCGGCGCCAGTGTGTCGCTGGCCGACATACCGAACAACATCGACGGCGAGAACGATGCCACGATCCTGTTCTCCGAATCCAACTCGCGTTTCATCTGCGAAGTGCCGGACGACAAGAGAGCCGAGTTTGAACGGCTCGTAAGCAAGCTTCCATACGCTCGGATCGGCGAAGTCACCGACACGGGTCGCGTCGTGATTGCCAACGGCGATGGTGAGTCGTTAATCGATGGCGGCATTGCGGACTTAAAAGAATCTTGGCAATCGCCGCTTCGTTGGTAACGCCAATCGCCAATCATAAATCATAAATCATAAATCACAAATCGAAACTCCCTATTCCCATGCCCACTCCTCGCGTCCTTGTCCTCCGAGCACCTGGCACCAATTGCGATCTCGAATCGGCACATGCCTTCGAGTTGGCCGGCGGCAAGGCGGAATTGGTCCACATCAATCAGCTGCTCGAGAATCCGTCATTGTCGAGTCAATACCAGATCCTTTGCCTCCCCGGTGGCTTCAGCTATGGCGACGATATTTCGGCGGGGCGAATCCTGGGCAATCAGATTCGCCATCACCTGCAGGAAGCTTTGGTCGAATTCAAGTCGGCGGGCAAATTGATCCTCGGCATCTGCAACGGTTTTCAAGTTTTAATCCGCTCCGGCATCTTGCTGTCCGACGACGACCAAGGCGAATCGGCGACATTGACTTGGAATGCGTCTGGCAAGTTCGAAGATCGCTGGGTCAAGCTGGGTGTCGACGGCCACAAAAGCGTCTTCTTGAACGGTATCGAATCCATGTACTTGCCGGTGGCGCACGCCGAGGGTAAGTTCGTCACTCGTTCGGCCGCACGGCTCGATCGCTTGAAAGGCGAAGGCCAACTCTCGCTACGTTACAAATCACTTCACGAATCAAACGGACACGTGCCGTATCCTGATAACCCCAATGGTTCGCAAGCGGACGTCGCCGGAGTGTGTGACGAGACGGGTCGCGTCTTCGGATTGATGCCGCACCCCGAACGATTTGTCGACCCAACGCAACACCCGCGTTGGACACGCGAAGGTTTGCAGGAACACGGCGACGGGCTGTTGTTGTTTCAAAATGCCGTGCATTATTTTGGCGGTTGATTCAACTCCACTCACACGGCATATTGTTTCACGATTTCTTCGTTCACGTCGATTCCCAGACCCGGCTTTGTCGGCACGGTGATGAAGCCATCTCGCAATTCGAATCGCTCGGTCGCCAAACCATCCCGCCACGGGTTCTCCGATTGATCCAGTTCGAGCTGCGGCGTATCGGTCGGCAAACCCCAGTGCGGCTCGTGCAACAACGAGAGCAGATGAATCGTGGCCGCGATCAGGATGTCACCGCCCCAACAATGCGGAATGCAGCGGATGCTGGAAAGCTTCGACATCTCGGAGATGAACAGCACTTCACCAAGCCCACCGCACAGGCCGATATCCGGCTGAATGATGTCGATGGCGCGGCGATCGATCAGTTGTTTGGCGGCAGCCCGCGAGTCGATCGCTTCGCCGCCCGCCAACGGCAGCGGCATCTTGCGACGCAGTTCGTCATAACCGGCGTACTTGGGGGACTGCGGCAATGGTTCCTCAAAGAATTCGTAGCTCAGCTCGTTCAACGCGTGTCCCATTCGGATTGCGCTGCCCATCGTATAGCCGCCGTTTCCGTCAACCATCAATTGAACGTCCGCGCCAACGGCGTCGCGGACCGCGGCCGCCACTTTGGCCTCGCGCGCGACCGAGTAGCGTCCGAAACGCATCTTGATCGCCTGGTGGCCGCGCTGCACCATCTTGACCGCGGTCGCTGGATAATGCTCCTCGATCTCCAGCCCCTCGACGTACTCCAGCGCCGATACATAAACGGGCACCCCCGCGCGCATCCGTCCGCCGAAGAGTTCTGCGACGGGAAGATTCAACGCCTTGCCGCGCAGATCGTTGAGCGCCGTCTCCACACCGCCAACGGCCAAGCCATTGCCAAAAATCTTGAGCTTCGGTTGGCCGGCCAGATCTTCCGCGTCGAAGGCGTCAGCAAGGGAGAACGGGCCAACCAACCCGCCGGCAAGAACTCCCGCTCCGATTCGCAACAAGTCGCGACGGCTGTTTTGAACCGGCAACGCTGGGCTGTAGTTCTGCTTCATGGTAAGCTCCTCCCTATCACGGCGGTCGTTCGTCTATCTGCGGCAACAGAGCCGTTATAAACTACCGGAAAGCCCGAGTACATCATTCAGTGAGTGACATCGCATTATGAAACCACTTCTGACGCTGCTTGTTTGCGGATCCGCGTCCGCTCTGCTGTTCGCGTCGGAACCGATTGATATCGGTTCCCGGCGTGAACTGTTCGTGGATGATTTTCTGATCGACAATTTGTCGGGAGGCGCGGAACTAAGGCTGCATCACCCGACACCGCGCGAAGTCGCGATCGTTCATGATGCTCCGTGGGAAGGGAGCGGCTCGGGATATCACACCGTTTTCAAGGACGGCGATCTGTATCGGCTGTATCATCGAGGGTCGCATCTTGAAGTCACTCCGGGCAAGCTCGGCAGCGGGGACCATCCCCCTTTCTATTGCTATGCGGAAAGTAGGGACGGGATTCAATGGACGAAGCCAGAGCTGGGCATCATCGAGTTTCGCGGCTCGAAAGAGAACAACATCATTCTCGAAGGGCTCGGGACGCACAACTTTGCACCCTTCAAAGACACCAACCCGAACTGTTCTCCCGAAGCCCGCTACAAGGCACTCGGCGGGATCATGAGTGAGGGTGGATTGTTTGCGTTCCAGTCGGCGGATGCAATTCGCTGGTCGTTGATGCGTGACAAGCCTGTCATCACCGAGGGCGCTTTCGATTCGCAAAACGTCGCTTTCTGGGACGCCACCATCGGGAAATATCGCTGCTATTTCCGCATCTTCTCGGCCGGAGTCACCACGCAAGCCGAGTGGAAACCTGCTGGTGTTCGAGCTATCCGCACAGGCACTTCCAGCGACTTTCTCAACTGGGGAGACGAAGCGGATCTGACCTACGTCGATTCTCCCGACGAAGAACTCTACACGAATCAGATCGCCCCCTACTATCGAGCGCCTCACCTATTGATCGGCATGCCCACGCGGTACATCGAGCGCGGCTGGTCCGAATCGATGCGTGCCCTGCCAGATCGCGAGAAGCGTGAGCTGCGGGCGACCGCCCATGAACGGTACGGTACGGCACTGACCGAAGGGCTGTTGATGGCGAGTCGCGACGGCGTCGAGTTCAAGCGGTGGAACGAGGCGTTCCTGCGCCCCGGTATCGGGCGTCCCGGCTCGTGGCAATACGGGCACCAATACATCGCCTGGAATGTTGTCGAGACCGCATCTTCGTTGCCCGGCGCTCCCAGCGAACTCTCTCTGTACGCGACCGAGGACTATTGGCACGGAAAAGGTGGCACGCTGCGCAGATACTCGTTGCGAATGGATGGATTCGTGTCGATCAATGCGCCAATGAAAGGGGGCGAGTTTTTGTCTCGGCCATTGAAGTTCACCGGATCGAAACTCGCCTTGAATTTCGCGACGTCCGCAGCCGGAAGCGTGCGCGTCGAAATTCAAGATGCGAGTGGCGAACCGATCGAAGGCTATCTACTTGCCGACTGCCCCGATCAATTCGGCGACTCGCTGGATCACGTCGTGTCTTGGAAGAACGAATCGGGCGTGAGTTCGCTGTCCGGCAAATCTGTTCGGCTTCGCTTCGTCCTGAAAGACGCGGATTTGTACTCCTTGCAGTTTATTGCTCGGCATCGGTTTTATAACCGGTAGCCTCAACGAACTGGAGGAACTGCTCGTTGGAAACGGCACACACGTCGATCGCGAACGGCTTCACCATCACTCACCCAAATGCAAACGGGCCAGGAATCTCCTTCGCCGAAGAGACGCCTGACCCGAAGTGCAAAAGATTGAATCGAGGATTTCAGCTCGCGGCTTACTGTGAGCATGCCGCTCGCGGCACTAGTCCCACCACCATTGCCCCGGCTTGAGATGGTCGAGCGTGATCTCGCCCCGCTGCTTTTTGACGGCACCTTGTTCATCTGGAAGCAAACTGGACGAGGCCAGGGCGAGACGCGGTTGAATGTTGACGCCGCCACCGATGGGTGTCATCAGGCGATTACCTCGCCAGACCGCGGAAACAGCCGTCTCGACTTGCTGAGGAGCATTACCCGTTTGAACGGAAAACGCCTCTTCGTTGCCGAACAACTCCATCGACCAACCGACCTGACCGTAGAAGTCTTGGCGTTGGATGTACGCCGCGGCGACAGACATATCGATCAAGTTGCGAAGTTGTGCGTAAACCGGAACTGCCTTGGCGATTTCCGGATACTTTTCCGTGAAGCCGTCAACGAAACGCTTGCTCGCCATATTAACGAGGCCGGCGTTCGCTCGTGTGCCGTCCGCCGCAACCATTTCGTCGGCACCGATCAGCTTGACCGCGTTGCCAACCAGTTCCATCGCGAGTTTGTCTTCGCTGACCCGCACGCACTCGTAGTCGGGCACGAAGAACCACCGTTGCATGGCGTTGCGGGCCACCGAAGTTGGGTCGGCATGATCGACGTAACTCTTCATCTTCACGCTCGTGCGTTCCAGGCCGATCCCGATCAGCTTCATGCGGTAGTCTGCTTCGACGAGAACTTTCGCAAAGTGCGTGTCTGAAGGAACACCGCCGATGGTGACGTTCTGAAGACCTAGGCTCTTTCGCAAGCCGTCCACGATAAACTTGGTTTGGTTGGGAGTGGCTCCGCGACCTATGCGCTTGAGGAACTCCTGCAAGTTTGCCAGACCTTCCTTCGTAGGATCGATTGAACAACGAATGACTGGCGTTTCGCTGCCGCTTGGTGGAAACGCACGTAAGGCGACGATCAGATCTTGCAACTCGATCACCGGCGCGCCGCTTGTGATGCCGCGAACGCGACCCGACAGGTCCGACGCCCAACCCTCGGCTGGTCCCGCCACGACGATGTCACCGGTTTCTGGATAGACGAAGACGTATTGAATGCGTAGCAATCCGGCGAGGTACTGCATCGCTTCGGTGGGAGTATCCCCAGCAGCCATGCGTTTGGCAACAGCTTCTTCGAGTCGGTTCAACGAAACCTTCCGCAGACGACTCGTCGACACAATTTCCGGGTCGAGTGAGCGCTTCGCTTCGGCAATGCGGTGGCGAGTTAACTCGCCACTTCGATCCGCGAACATGTGCATCCGAAGCACACCCTCCGCGTCGAAATCCACGCCCGCCACGTTGCTTGTCGTCACTGTCGTTGTCGTATTCCCGCCCTGGCCCTGAGCGTGAACGGATGTAACCATCAACCCGACAACCAAGAACGACAACCCACAGACGCTGATTCGTCGCAGACTCATCAGGAACTTCTCCTCTTGCGGTGACCGATACGCTCCCAACCCCAGAAGCCTGGAATCCTCTGGGGCGGGAACGCTTGATTTGTTGAATTGACCCGGAACTGGTCGCAATTCTGCACCGCATCGATATGATTCGGCACAGTTTCTGTTCGCGATGGACACTAACTGATCTTAATTAGGCAACCTAGGAAACGCAAGTAAAACTAACGCCACGGCTCCGTAATTGCGCAGCGGGAGTGACGGTGGTTGGACAATGCGACAGCGGGAGGTTGGAACAGGGGTAGGCCGGAACAAGCCTCGCAGTTCCGGCATCCGATCGAAATCTGCCGGAACTGCGCAGCTTGTCCCGTCCTACTCGAATTGTCCCGTCCTACTCCAAATCTTTACCTCAATAAAGTGTTCGGCTGATCATCGGTCAACGTACGTTTGTGCAAGCAGTGACAGGAGTTACGTCCTTCCAGGAGAGAAATTACAGAACATTTACAAAACCGAAACGGCCCCAAAACGGAGGTGTCGCCGATATCGACTACAATTCCAAGCCGGTGGAGATGACTGCATTGAATCAACAGCGCGACTTGGCGTCGCCGTAGCTAAGACTGAGGAGCCAAATTATGGCAATTGCACCTGAAGAACGAGAACTCCTGGAACTGGAAGCAACTTCAGCGACAGCGTTGTTGGATTACGACGATACCGAGGCGGCCGACGAATCGCTGTGGCAACAAGATAACGCGGCACCAATGTCGGACGAGAAGCAGTCGTTGGAGCACCAGAAGCTACTCGCCACTGGCCCGAACCTCCCGGTCATTGGTTGGCTTGTGTTGTTGCATGGCGGCGCGTTGGCAGCGCCGTTTTTCTTCAGCTGGGAGGCCTTTGCCGTCTGTCTCGGCTTGTACTGGTTTGCGGGTTCGATCGGAGTTTGCATGGGCTACCATCGGCTGCTGACTCACGGTTCGTTCAAAGTCCACAAGCCAACACGTTGGCTGATCGCGTTCATTGGTGGGCTGTCGGGCGAGGGATGTGCTCTCGACTGGGTTGCCAATCACCGCAAGCATCACGCTCACAGCGATCACGAAGGCGACCCACACTCGCCCCGCGACGGCGGCCTGTGGGCCCACATGTGGTGGCTGGGATGGAGCGCTCGTGGCAAGGCATACGAGGCCCACGTCAACCGTTGGGCTCCGGATTTGGCGAAAGATCGAGTGATGCGTTGGGTCGGCTACATGTTCCTGCCGTCACATATCATCAGTGGTCTCGTGTTGTTGGCCGTTGGCCAATGGATGGGTGGTCCTTCCATGGCGGTATCGATGTTGGTATGGGGCTTGTTCGTTCGCTTGATCATCGTGTTGCATGTCACTTGGTTTGTTAACTCCTGGTCTCACATGTGGGGCTATCGCACCTACGAGACAACCGACGACAGCCGCAACAACTGGCTGGTCGCGCTGCTGGCCTTTGGCGAAGGCTGGCACAATAACCATCACGCCTACCCGCGCATGGCCGCTCAAGGCCACAAGTGGTGGGAGATCGACATGACCTACTGGGTCATTCGCATGATGAAGTGGACGGGCTTGGCCTGGGACGTGGTGGACTACAAAAAGATCAGCGATCGGAACCGCTAAGAGCTAGCGGTCCACCGAAATCGCTTCGGCGTAGTCGAGTTCGCCGGTGCGACCGTCGTAGTATTGGAAGATGACTTGCGGATGTGGGTAGGCGACCCAGCGTTTGTCGCCAAGTTTCTTGGGCATGTTGAAGACGTTGTTGACTTGCACGACGCAGAAATGTGGGTACAGTCGCTCCGAGTACCGATCACGCACGCCTCCGGCTTGCGGTTAAACGAAGCAGTCCAACTAAGGAACCGTCGTCGCTTCGAGCCACGCTTGATAGGCGACGCACATGCGTGGAACGGCAGCTGGCGATTGTTGCAACAGGGCGGCCGCAGCGTCGATGGTCCGCTTCGCTCGCTCTAAATGCTCCGGCCTGTCAAGTGCTTTCCCAAGATAGACGAGATTGCAGGCCGACACCGAGTTGCCCGATGGCTCGACGCCGTCGATCGGGTCGCGTCCACGAGCAAGCAGCGTTTCGTGGTCGCCCGAGGTAAAGTAAAAACCGCCGTTCTTCTCGTCCCAGAACAATTCCATTTGCTTGGCGGTGAGGTCATCTGCCCCCTTCAGCCACTTCTCGTCGCCGGTGGCTCGATGCAGCGCGATCAGCCCGTCCGCGAGAAAGGCGTAGTCGTCGAGATACGCATTTAACGCGGATTTGCCTTGCCCGTACGTGCGCTGCAACCGCCCGTCTTCGGTTCTCAACTCGTCGAGAACAAAGTCGGCGGCTCGCGATGCAGACTTAATGTAGGCGTCGTTTCTAAAGATTCGTCCCGCATCCGCAAGGCCTCGAATCATCAGCCCGTTCCAGCTGGTGAGGATCTTGGTATCGGTCAGCGGACGCTGTCGCTCGCCGCGCGCGGCGAGCAGCTTCGCGCGAATCGGTGCCAACATTTGTTCAAGCTCTGCCGCCGAAAGACCAGTCTGTTCGGCGAGCTCCGCGGGGGTCTTTGAGAGTTGCGGGACATAGTAATGTTCTTCGAAGTTCGGCTCGGCATCCAAGCCATAGACCTGCGCGAACAACTTGAATTCCTCGGGTGAGAGTAGCTTCTCGACCTCGGACTTATCCCAACGGTAGAACTTGCCTTCTTCATCTTCCGATTCGGCATCGAGGGCCGAAACAAACGCACCACGCTCGTCCGTCATCTCGCGCGACACGAATGCCAGCAGCTCGTCCACGAGGCGTTTGAAATCCTCGCGACCGGTCAACGCGTACGCCTCGGCATAAACCGACGCCAGCTGGCCGTTGTCGTAGAGCATTTTCTCGAAGTGCGGAATCCGCCAGAATCGATCGACGCTGTAGCGGTGAAAGCCGCCCCCCAAGTGATCGCGAATCCCACCCATCGCCATCCGTTGGAGCGTCCCCGCCAGCAGCTTCGTGGCGGTCTCTGTCTCCGCTTCACTCAGCTTACCACTCTGGAGACGGTGAATGAGAAAGTCGAGATTGGGTGGCTCGGGGAACTTCGGGCGATTCGGATTGGTGGGGGCGTAACCGAATCCGCCGTACTCCGGGTCGTACTGATCGGCCAGCGACTCAAGGGTTTGATCCAAGATCGTTGGTTCGACGGTCGAATCGGCGCTGGTTCGCGGGCTGTCCAGTTCTCGTTTGACCGCTTGTGTGATCGCTTCCGCCTGTTGTTGGACAGCTTCGCGCTGCGTGGTCCAAAGCTCCTGGACGCGCTTCAATACGGTGAAAAAACCAGTCGCCGTGCCGCGATCACCGTCGCGGGCGGGAAAATATGTCGCACCAATAAACGGCTTGGCGTCCGGAGTCATAAAGACCGACATCGGCCAGCCGCCACTTTGGTTATAGATCTGGACCGCCGTCATGTAGATCGAGTCAACATCGGGGCGTTCTTCGCGATCAACCTTGATGCACACGAAGTGTTCGTTCATGTACGCGGCGATTTCCTCATCGACGAACGACTCGCGTTCCATGACGTGACACCAATGGCAACTGGTGTAGCCGACCGACAGAAACACGACCTTCCCCTCGGCCTTGGCTTTGGCAAACGCCTCTTCTCCCCAGGGATACCAATCGACTGGGTTGTGGGCGTGCAGCAGCAGGTACGGGCTCGTTTCGCGTGCCAAGCGATTCGTAGGTTTCTCCTCGCTCGGTGCTTCTGTCTCGCTCGGTGCTTGTGGCCTGGCCGGTGCTGGTGCTTCCGCCGACTCAACAGCCGGTTCGCGAGCGCATCCGAATGTTTGAGCGAGCAGGATCCAAGTGAGCGCGCGAAGAAAGCGCGAAGGCATGGTGAACGGCATGAGTTGTTCCGTTAGTCCGAGTTTTTGGCGGCCGATTCTAGCGACGATACATCCGCACGATCCGACATCGCCTCAGTCGCGGCATCATCCGATGCTGCGCCGGTATCCGGCAGCCCAGGCGGAGGAAGGGCTTTACTAAACGATCCTGCGCGGACGGGAACCGTTTCGAAGTCTGCCATCTGTTTAAGGTCGGTCCCGGTCGAATCGTCTGCCTCGGATCTCGGTTCGTCGCCGAGACAAGTGTCGTCCGAGCTTTCGCTCTGCGAGTCGTCTTCGCAACCGACCTCGTACATGGCCCGAAACGTGACAGTCCCTACGGTCAATAACGCCCCAGGCTCCAAAACTGCCTCGGTAATTCTCTCGTCACCGACATAAGTGCCGTTCAGCGAATCCAAATCTCGCACCACCAGCCGTCCGTGGGCCTCCGAGATCTCGCAGTGCTGGCGGCTAACCAAGGAATGAGGAATCGTGACCTGAACACTCCGACCACGACCGATGATGGTCGGCAACCGAAGATTCACCTCGGCTGTACCGGTGGTGCCTCCAACCACAATCAGTTTCGCGTTCATGATTCGATTTCCCTATCTACTGCCGTGAAGGTTCAGAACCGTATATGCAACTCTCGTCGAAACAGTCTATCGCTCTCGCCAGAGTGACGCAAATCGACGTCACTCGTGTGGATGGTTATTAAGATCGAGCCCACTCGCTTCGCATTTGCCGCATATCGCCTATTTTACATCATAAAGTTCCCCTACAGTACAGTCAATCGTTGAAACTCTTTGCGATTTCATCTGGTCTAGTTCGATGAATACAGGGATCGACGCCTAGATTGGTTCGTCGTCGGCGAGTTCGGACAAGGCGACGGCACGCGTTAACTCGACCAGATTGTCAACTCGCATTTTTCCGAGAATGTTGTTGCGGTGAAAGTCCACCGTCGTCAGGCTGATGTTCAGTTGTGCCGAGATGCGTTTGGTCGTCTTACCGCTCGCCAGCAGCTTGAGAACTTCGGATTCACGCAGTGAGAGACTCGCCAGCCGCGTACGAATCTCGCGCACCTGCTGTCGCTGTTTCCGGTGCTTTGCGTCCGCCTCGATCGCACGTTGGATCACTTCAACCAACGCTAGAGGCCGAAATGGTTTCTGGATGAAGTCGAACGCTCCGGCCTTCAGCGCCTGAACCGCCATCGGCACTTCGGCATAGCCGGTGACCACAACAACGGGAAGACAAAAGCCCGACTCCGCCAGCCGCCTCTGCAGGTCGAGGCCGTTCATTCCCGGCATCCGGACGTCCGTCACAAGACATCCCGCCACATCGTCGGAAACGCTCTTCAAGAACTCGTCTGCCGACGCAAACGCCGCGACGTTCAAGCCGACAGATCGCCCGAGTTGTTCGATCGAACGCCGCACTTGCTCGTCGTCGTCCACAACGAACACTGTTCCAGCGGGCTTGGCATCCGCCCGGCCTTCCGTTTCGTGAGATTGCGTGTTCATTCGGGCGATTCTTTCGTTTTCCCTTCATCCAACGGATTCGTCATGTTCGTCACCGGAAAACGCACGGTCACCTTCGTCCCGCCGCCTTCTTCGCTCGTCAACTCGATCGCGCCGCCGTGGCCTTCCATGATGCCGTGGGCGATGCTCAAGCCTAACCCCGTTCCACGCTCCTTGCGGCTCGTAAAGAAGGGGTCAAAAGCTCGCTGTTGCTCCGTTGCCGTCATTCCGTGACCATAATCCGTCACGGTGATCTGAACCAACTCCTCTTGCAAAATCGCAGCCAACTCGACACGGTCACCGGCGCGTCCGGCCTCGATCGCGTTACGCATGAGCGTCACCAAGACCTGTTGCATTTGAGCCTCATTGCCGTAGATCCGTGGGAGTTCGACAACGTTGTTCCAGGTGAGTGTTTGGCCGTGAGCTTCGGCATAGTGCTCCAGTTCATTGATCGCCTGTCGGATCACGCGGGCGAGATCGCAGTAGCGTAGATCGACTTCGCCGTGGCGGGCGAAACGCAAGACTCCTTCAACCGTATCGCGACATCGTAAGACGGATTGAATCACGTTCTGAAGACACTCCGACAGCATCTCACGTGCCTCGGGTTGATCGAGTACATTCAATGCGGCTTCCGCGGAAGTCCAAGCGGCAACGATCGGGTTATTGATCTCATGAGCGATGCCGGCCGCCAGAGTGCCCAGCGACGCCAAACGCTCGGCGCGCCGCAGCGCTTCCTCAGCCTGTTTGGCGTCTTCGACATCGGTCAGTGTCCCGACCCACTCACTCACTTCGACACCGTCCGCGATGAGGGGGACAACGCGTGCAATGCATCGCCGGTGCCGCTGCGAGCTGGCGTGCCAAACCCGCAAATCCCAAAACGATTCGACGCTTGGCCGGTCCTCGGCGTGGAGCGCGTCGAGCCAGCCTCGCCGATGGTACTGCCGCGACGTTTGTCCGGTATACTCGGCCCAGGCTGGCTGCTCGTCTTGAATCGCTCCGTCCGCATCGGTCGACCAGACGATCGAGGTCATCGCGGCAACGAGCGCTCGATACCGCTGTTCGCTGCGCCGAAGGTCAACCGCGTTTCGCTTTCGCTCGATGGCGTATTGAAGCGCGCGAATCAAAAGATTACGGTCCAGCCAATCCTTCGACAGATAATCTTGCGCGCCTTGTTTCAAGGCCACCAGCGCCGTCTGTTTGTCCTCCAAGCCTGTCAGGACGACGACCGCCAGGTCGGGCCACGTTCGTGTCAATTCCAGCACGGCGTCAAGCCCCCGGGCGTCGGGCAGGCTCAGGTCCAGCAACACGACGTCGAATGGCTGCGACATCAGCTGCTCCAACCCTGCCTGTAGCGACTCCGCAACCGTCAAGTCGAACGACGAGTATTCATCCATCCGAAGCTCGTACGCGATTTTTGCCCGATCGGCGGGGTTGTCTTCGATGAGTAGGGCAGATGCGGTTGTCATAACGCGAATACAAGTGCTCCAATGGACTTATCGTATCGGGAACCAGACGAGTTGGTTTTGCCAACAACACGCGTTATAAACGGCAGGCAACCGGGGGTCGACGGTCTTTGCCGACCATCTCTTGCCGGAAGTGGCTGGGGCCGTATACTTTACGCTTCGGATTCGTCCGAAAGTGACCAGACGGTGTCCTTTGTATCGCCGCCGCCGCTTGAAATCTCACCGAGGCCTCTCAGCACGCATGATACAGGTACGCTTACCCGACGGATCCGAAAAACAGTTTGAATCTCCAGTAACTCCTCGCGACGTGGCCGCTGAGATCGGCCCCGGGCTGGCGAAAGCGGCTCTTGCAGCGACTGTCGACGACAAAGTCGTGGGGCTCGACTTTGTACTGCCGTCGGACAGTACGGTTCAGTTGAGCCTGCTCACGAAAAAAGATCCCGCGGCATTGGCCGTCATGCGGCACTCGTGCGCCCACATTATGGCGCGCGCTGTGATGCGGTTGTACGAGGGTGTCCGATTGGCCTTCGGTCCCACGATCGAAGGTGGGTTCTATTACGACTTCGATCTCGATCACGCATTGTCCGAAGACGACTTTCCGGCGATCGAAGCCGAGATGGCAAAGATCGTCAAACTGGATGAGGCCTTCGAGCGAATCGAGGAGCCGCGTGACAAGGCGCTGCAAATCTGTCGCGATCTCGAACAGAGCTTCAAAGTCGAGCACATCGAAGGGGGCCTCGACGAACATGAGCAGCTCTCGTTCTATCGACAGGGCGAATTCATCGACCTGTGCCGCGGGCCGCATGTGCCCAGCGCCGGAGCGATCGGCGCGTTCAAACTGCTGTCGGTGGCCGGCGCTTATTGGAAAGGCGATCAGTCGCGCAAGCAACTCCAGCGGCTCTACGCGACTGCCTTCTTTGCAAAGCAAGATCTCGACGAGCATCTCCAGCGAATCGAAGAAGCAAAGCGACGCGATCACCGTGTTCTGGGTAAGCAACTCGATCTATTTACGATCAGTCCGCTCGTCGGGGCGGGACTGATTCTCTGGCAGCCCAAGGGAGCGACCATTCGCGGCGTCCTGGAGAGCTTTGTCAAAGACGAGTTGCGCGAGCGGGGATACCAACCGGTTTACACGCCGCACATCGGTCGTATCGAGCTGTACGAGATCTCCGGCCACTATCCGTACTACGCGGACAGCCAATTCGCTCCGATTCAGATGGAGCAAGACGAGCAGTATCTGCTCAAGCCGATGAACTGTCCGCATCACATCATGATCTACAAGGCGAAACCACGCAGCTATCGCGAGTTGCCGTTGCGGCTCGCTGAGTTTGGCATGGTGTATCGGTATGAGAAGTCCGGAGAATTGTCGGGCATGACGCGCGTGCGTGGCTTCTGTCAGGACGACGCCCACATTTTTTGCACCGACGAACAGGTCGCCGACGAGTTTAAAGGCTGTATCGAGATGACTCGGTTCGTTCTCGACTGCCTGGGGCTTGATAACTATCGAGTGCGACTTGGGTTCCGCGATTCGACAAGTGACAAGTACGTCGGCGATGCAGCCAACTGGGAACGAGCGCAAAAAGCCTTGGTCGAAGTCTGCCAGAGCCTGGGCATCGAGTTCACCGAAGAGCCGGGTGAAGCCGCATTCTACGGCCCGAAGGCGGACTTTGTTGTCAGCGACTGCATTGGGCGCGAGTGGCAACTCGGCACCGTCCAACTCGACTATAACTTACCGAGCGCCGAGCGTTTCGGGCTCGAGTACGTCGGTGCCGACAACACGCCGCATCGTCCGGTCATGATCCATCGCGCTCCGCTGGGTTCGATGGAGCGGTTTATGGGCGTATTGATCGAGCATTTTGCCGGAGCGTTCCCGCTTTGGCTGGCACCCGAGCAGGTGCGTATCGTCACGGTCAGCGAGAAGTCCGAAGAATACGGGCGATCCGTCGAGAAGCAACTCGTGGCGACCGGCATGCGAGTCAGTGGCGACTATCGGGCTGAGAAGCTGGGAGCCAAGATCCGCGATGCTCAGCTCGAGTTGATTCCGTACATGCTGATCGTCGGACCGCGCGACGCGGAAAACGGAACCGTCAGCGTCCGCGACCGAATCGACGGCGACTTGGGAGCCCTGACGGTGGCCCAGGCGATCGAGAAACTTCAGGGCGAAATCGCCGCGAAAACGGTCCGCAAGACGTACGGTACTAATGCTGGACTGGGCGAGCGGGGAGCCGGGAATGAATACTAGGTGAGGCGGGATTGCGACGGTTTGCTGCAAAAACAGCTACCCAACCGTTGACGGCGACCGGCTTCGTGATTGATATTCAGAGATCAAATTGTAAGCTTATTGGCGTGTGTCAGAGTTTCGTACCGTGCGGAACTCATCCACGTTCTGTCACTAACTGGAAAGGGTGTTAAAGATCGACCGCGTAAAAACGAGGATCAACGACCACATCAAAATCTCTCCCGTGCGAGTCATTGCCGAAGATGGGACGCAGCTGGGGATTATTCCGACAACCGACGCGCTCGCCAAAGCTCGCGAGGCAGGACTCGACTTGGTCGAGGTGGCTCCAGAAGCAACGCCGCCCGTCTGCAAGATCATGGACTATGGGAAGTACAAGTACGACAAAAAAAAGAAGACTCACCAGCACAGCCATGCGACGAAGACCAAAGAGATTCGGCTGCGTCCGAAGACTGGCGAACACGACATTGACTTTAAGGTTAAGCAAGCCATCACCTTCCTGAAGCACAAAGACAAGGTTCAGGTCTCGGTGTTGTTTCGCGGTCGCGAGATGGCGCACATCGAAGAAGGTCAAAAGGTCATGGAAGGCGTGATCCTGAAGCTTGCCGAATTTGGCAAGGTCGAATCCTCTCCGACGCGGACCGGCCGGCGCATGATGTGTACGATTGCACCGAGGTAGTCCACGGCAGGCCGGAATCAGCTTCGCGAATCCGGCGGCTATTGCGCGGACGCCGGAACTGCGAAGCTTGTTCCGGCCTACTAATGCCATTCCGAGCGAGTTGCGGGGACGGAAGCGTTGTTTGTCGAAACGCACTCGCTGACGAAACGTTATCGCCGCTTTACCGCGCTCGATGCTTGCTCGCTCAACGTCGAAGCGGGGGAAGTATTTGGTT
>Ga0326597_10006717_pt1 | contig 15712 bp, 16 predicted proteins | sample RVTome_12_FD_203789 | JGI IMG/M metagenome (GOLD analysis project Ga0326597, IMG submission 203789) | Soil microbial communities from uranium-contaminated site in the Upper Colorado River Basin, Wyoming, United States - RVT100D185 | ecosystem: Environmental > Terrestrial > Soil > Contaminated >...
GCGCTGAAGCACTTCCAGCCGGACGAGGCCTATTTCTGGGCGACGCATCAGGGAGCCGAGCTCGATCTGCTGCTGTTCAAGGACGGGCGACGCCTGGGAGTGGAGATCAAACGCATGGACGCGCCGATGCTGACACCCTCGATGCGCATCGCGCTCGAAAACCTGCGGCTCGACCGATTGGTGATCCTGTATCCGGGCAGCACCCGCTATGCGCTTGCCAAACGAGTCGAGGTGTTGCCGCTCGCCACGCTCACAAAGTAGAAGCTCTTACCGGCCCACGCCGCCGACCTCGCCAAGGGCCACCCCGGCGCGCAGTTGCGCGACAACGCGTTAAGCAAGGCGTGCTTCGAATTCCGCTGGGCCGATCAGTTCAACCTCGGACTCGACCCCGAGAAGGCACAGGAATTCCACGACGAAACGCTGCCACAGGAAGGCGCCAAACTCGCGCACTTTTGCAGTATGTGTGGCCCCCACTTCTGCTCGATGAAAATAACTCAGGAGGTCAGGGAATATGCGGCGCAGAAAGGGATTGGTGACGTAACCGTTGCGGTAGAAGTGGGGCTCAAAGACAAAGCGAGCGAGTTCAAGAAACAGGGTGCCGAAGTCTACAAAAAGATGTAACGCGCACTTCTGTGCTGTACAGGGATGTACCAATGTCGCGAGAGGGCAGGGCGAGACGGAACAGATCAAGGTCCAGTGGACCTTGATCCCGGCGAGCGGGCACGCCACGGATGGCGTGCCCCGGACTTTCGAGCGAAGCGGGACCGCGTAGCGATGAAAGCCGTAGCAACCTCCATGTGCGGACCCCACTTCTGCTCGATGGAGATTACGCAAGAAGACCGTGACTACGCCGCGAGCCAAAAGCTTTCAGAAACGGAAGCGCTGCAGCAAGGCATGGAAGCCAAGGCGGTAGAGTTTGTGAAGCAGGGGGCGGAGATTTATAAGAAGGCCTGAATATTCATAATGAGAGTTCAGGTTTGCATCAACAATGGCCAGGGCCCTGCAGAGAACGACCTTTGGCCATTTTTATTCTTGGCTCGAAAAGTGGATCAGCGGAATGTGTGATCACGCTCAGCTAGAGCGCGATTTTCAAGGACAATTCAGCGTCGTCACGCACGATGGCTTGGTAATCGTATTTTTTCTGCGCCTCCTTGGTTAACCAGGGCTTGGTGTACCTGCTGCGATAGTTGAAGTACAGCCGCTCCGGTTTGCCGTCTTTCAGGATTCTGGCGATGCACTCCCTGTCGGGATGTTTGAATTGATCGCCGTTGGTGCTGATGAGATAGGCGGGGCTGCGCAGCAGCTTCAGCAAGGTCGTATTGGTATTGCTTTTGCTGCCGTGGTGCGAAATCTTTACCGCGTCAACACTCAATCGCTTTAGGCCACGCTCCGCGCAGAGACGTTTTATCGAAGCACATACTACGTCGGTGTGCGCATCGGCAAGGAACAGTGCGCTCTTGTTGCCGTACTCGGCCAGAAACGCGATGCTACTGCCATTTGGTGCCGCCTGATCTTTCAAGAATTGTTTCTTGAGCAGCGCGTTGAGATTTGGGGCAGCGCCGAGCAAGCCCTTCTTCGGGAGGAATTGTTTCTTTCCGGCGAGCGCGTCCCAGGCGGCATCGAGGTCCCCCGGCGTGAAACCTTCCTTTTGCACCGCTGATTCCCATTTCTTCGCCATTTTCGTCAATTTCGCCGGGCTCGGCGAGAGCAGGGTAATGACCATGCCGTCAGACAGGTCGTAGCGTGGAAGCATGCCTTCCTTCAGCACCACCCACGGCGGCGCGCTCGCGTTCCACGCCCGCGTCGCGCGACGCGCCAGCAGGGCGCTCAAAAACTCGCCTTGGACCGCGCCCAGGAGGCCGTGCGATTTTTTGATCTGCCGCCAGCCGTTGAACCAGACTTGGTCGACGGAAAACGGCAACGGCTTCTCGGCGAACAGCCGGACCAAGCCCTCAACGTGATCCGCATCCACATGCGTGAGCACAATCAACTCGAGCGCCTTGTCCCCGGACGGCATCTGATTGATGCGCTGATCAATGAAGGGATAGGTGCTGACGGGCCCGCCGTCGATCAGCAGGCGGTACACGTCGTCGCCTTTGCCGTACTCGATCCACAGGCAATCGCCGTGCCGCGCCGGCAGCATCTCAATGTTGAAGAACGGGGACGGCATCGTGACCTCCTCAGTTTAGTTTCCAGTCCGCGTCGCCGAAGGCAACCAAGCACAATGCCATCATAAGACTCTCCGCCACAGCCTCGCGCTTCACCTGACGTAGCACCTCGCCGATGCGATTAGGCGAATTCTTCGCTGTGGCCGCAAGCCGGTCGACGAGTTTCTCCGCCACCGTCGCCGCGTCTTTCGCCAGCACCGTGGCCACAGTCGCGAGCACTATCGCTGCTTCTGCCTGACGGAATACCTGGACCTGGCTGAGGTAAGCGTTGACCGTGGCCACATTCGCGGTATCGCAGCCGAGCAACAACACCAGCGGCGGCGGGCTCGCCGGATCGAGGCGCACATAATGCTCGTCGATGTCGAGGCTTCGAATGATATCGCCGCCAATCTCCAGGCTGAGAGCAGTACCCTCACCGTCGGCGTGTGGCAGAGCGACCAACAGCACGGGTTTCTTGGTTTTCACCGTATTTTTCCATTCAGACCATTTTCCTACCGCCGCGACGTCGCCGTTCCACGCCGTTTGTACGCTCTTGCAAAGCTGCTTGGCGCTGGCACCAGGAAGTTGTTGGCTGGTCGCGAGCAGGCTCGGTCCCTTCAGCATCAGGGTGTTGCGGCCGGGAAGTGGATCGTGGTGTTCGTACCTGACGATCCCCGCGTGCACCAAGGAGGGATCGTGCGCGTGGCGCTCGATCACTTTGCGCAATCCCCAGAAGCCGAGCGGACAAACATGCTCCGCCGGGCTGTCGGTGGGTACACAGTTCGCGGGGCAGTGCCCGTCGAGCAGCGCCTGCTTGGCATTTTTGCAGACCTTTGCTCCCTGCTTCGGCGGCTTATACTCGTACACGAATTCGAGCGGGACTACGGCATCGTGCCGGGCGCTCACGATCTGTAAATACTCGGATTTGAGCAGGTCGTCCGCGGCCGAGGAACGCGCAATGTTGTCGGCAACCAGATTACGATAGAGCACGTGGCCCTCCAGCGCCAAGTCGCATAACAGCTTTGAGTTCTCCGCGCTCTCAATTCCCTTCGCGTACCGTTTAGAGTTGTACGCCACTTCGGTGAGCAACTGGTTGATCGTCGCGAGCTGAGGCTTGACGACGTCCAATGACGCAATGAAGGCGCTCTCTGTGCCGGCGGCCGTCATCGCGTGCCGGCCGGCGGACGTATCGTTCAAGATCATGCAGGCGTCGAATCGGCGTCGCTCGTCGAGAGAACCGAGACTGTTGTAAATACGCGTTTCTATTTCGAATCGCAGTGGTTCGCGCTGGCCGAGCGCGTCCAATTCCCGTTCCGATTTCACGACTGTCGTGTTGAGCAGCGCGGTCTGCAACACCCGGCCGCGGTAATACAGCGTCACGCGCCCACTGAAGGCGCCCGCCCGCGTTGGGCTGAAAACAAACTCACAAGAGGAACTCCGGCCCTGCCGCGGCAATACCAGCGTGCCGCGCAGCGGCTCGTCCCATTGCTCCGGCTCGGCAAACAAGACCTGCAGGCGGTAAGTGTCCTGTTTGTCCCAGTCCAGTTCCGCGTCGGGGAACGCGGCATCCGCCGCAATCGTGCCTTCGCCCGCCGGCCCGATGAAGACATCGAAGCGGTAGCGATCGCCCGCGACCAGACCTCGTGTTTCCACAATGGCCTCGTCTTTGTGAAAGCGGAACAGGTCGGCCTGCAAGATACGTTCGGTCTCACTCGCCGCCGCCTCGCGGCGCGCCGCGCGTTCGGCCACGGCGACCTTGCTGAGACCAGTGGCGCCTTCGGACTCGCCGCCAAATGGGATGGCGTCCGCGTGGCTCTCGAGATCGGCACCGAGTTCCGGCGGGGAGGCCGCGGCGGCGGTTTTCATGCTCATGCGCGGGAGCGCGTCGTCGGGCAAGGCAAGCGCCGCGGTCGGGGCCATGCGCTTCAACCGCCGGCCGATGCGGCGCGCGACGTTGGTCAGTGCCGCCTGATCCAACAGGCGCCGGTCCATGACGTGCAGCGAAACGTCCGGCGGAAACGCCCGGGCCAGCGCGAAGTCATACGGCACGTTGTGCGATATCTCGTTGATCCAATGATTGATGCGATCCGCCACTTCGCCCGTCGCCGGCACCGAAACCAGCGACAGCGCGGCCGCCTGGGTTTCGGCCAGCAAGGCGTCGATATGGCCGCGCAGCTTGTGCCACGCCACGTCGATCGGTCCGAAGAGCAGAATATGGCCGGTGCGGATCCGGTGCGGGAGCGCAAGAACACGTCGAAGGCCGTCACGCACGCTCGCCGGCATCACCAGTATCTCGCACCGTGCGTGCTCGCGCGTCAGTGGCTGCATCTCGACCAGCGCGCTCGACGGCCACGAGTCTGCCAGCCGCCACATTTCGAGTTGCCCGAGATCGTCGGCGAACGCGCCCAGGCGTAGCGGCCATTCCCAGCGAATGTCCGCCTGTTCGGCGCGCTTGTCGGCGATGAGCGATTCGATGCCGAGCGCCGGATGGCTCAGGATACGGGCAATCGAAGTAAGATCGGGATCGTCCGGACGGAAGGCGCGAGCGTCGATCAGGACGCGCTTTTCCGCCAGCTCGCTCCAGCGTTTTTGCCACCGGTTGATTTCCTCCAGCAGAAAACCGTGCGGTGGCGAGGGGCCGTATTTCTCCCGCGCGATGCGGAAATTATGCGGCGTCCAGCCCAACGCGTGCTGTGGGCCGCGCGCGCTCGAGGTCCAATACACTTCGGTGAGGCCGATACCCGCGACTGCCAGCACGTAGTCTTTATCGTCGAGCGTTGCTCCGTTGTCTCCTAGCAACTGGCGATCGATCACATGGGTCGTTGTCACGAGTCGATTCCTCCTTGCATCTTCAAAGGCACGTACGGTACGCGCGATAATCAGCGCGCCTGCATCAACTCGGGCGCATAGGTATCGATACGGTGTTGCAACAGAGCCTGGGCGTGGCGTCCGAGGACGGTGAGCTCTTCGTCAGTAAGCTTCTTGAGATTCGTGTCGATTTTCGATGCCGTTTGCGCGTCGCCGTCCCGACTTTGGCCCAAGTGGCTGTCAATGGAAAACCATAACGGCTTGGGCCCCTCGCCGGCCTTGGCGCTCAGCTCGAGGCGCTTGAATTGCAAGCCGCGCACCTGCTCCATCAGGATATCGATGGATTGAAAGACCACGCGGGTGCCCAGTCGCGTCGGTCGCTCGCTCAGCTCGAAGGGCTTGCCGGCATCGCTCACGATGACGTAGTCGAGCGAATTGCGCGCCCGAAACACCGGATTGACCCCGAGATTGTCGTACACGCCGCCATCGGTGAGCGTGACATAGTCCACGCCGGCGGCATTGTAGATCGACTTGTCGAGTTTCAACGGCGGGAATACCGGCGGAAACGCGGACGAGGCCGCGACTGCCTTGCACAAGGGGAAGTCACCCGCCGGCACGACCCCGGTCTCGTGCTCGCCCATTTCCGCTGGCTTGCCGCCGCCGGTGACGAAGAAAAACATGTTGCCGGTGGAAAGATTGGTGGCGTTCAGATAGAGACGTGGACCGCTCCCGAGGCCGTTCAGCGTCAGCCCAGCATACAGATGCTCGTCGTAGCCGTCGGCTAATTTCTCCAGGCGCGAGCTGAACGGATTGACGAGGCCCTTCAAGAACGACGACACCGCGAGCGAGCGCGTGCGCAGGAACTGCTCGAGGCGGTCGAGCGCGTCGGTTTTGTTCCAGTTGGCTGCCAGAAAACCGCCGGCGATACTGCCACCGCTCACGCAGCTCAACAGATCCACCTTCCACAGGATGCCCATGGAGGCGAGCTTGCGGAACACGGCGAGGTGGAAGGCCGCGGCCCGAAATCCTCCACCGGACAGGGCCAAGCCTATGCGCTTCGTTTGACCGTCGATGGTAACGGACATGTTATTCTTGTCTCCGATTCCATTCGCGCCAGCGTTTCGTGGCAGGATCGAATTTCCGAGAATCGCCGCCAGCCTATCCTGCTTCCCTGGCTGCATAGATTACGCCTATAAATTTTATCTAGGAAGTCCGCAATTACACCGCCAGCCAGAAGCTTTCGGAAGAGGAGGCGCTTCAGAAAGGCATGGAAGCCAAGGCGGTGGAGTTTGTGAAGCAGGGGGCGGAGATATATAAGAAAGCCTGATGAATATCAGCTTTAGCTGATAAAAGCCCGAGCATGAATGTGATCGGGCTTTTTTGTTTTGGTGGGGGTAATATTCACTTCAAAGAACAACTCTATATTACTACTCAGTAGAGATTTCTACATTATTTATATTTTGATATGGCAGAAAATCCAGCAAAAATTTCTGAAGCAGTAACACCTGCAAAAACGAAGGGAACCTTAGATCTTTTTAGAACTACTCCGGTCGAGGTGCAATCTACACATACAGCAGAGCTTGTTATTGCTTTGTGTGGACCGATTGGAAGTCCAGTGCATACTGTTTCAAATCTACTTAAAAGACTAATTGAAGGAGAGTATGCATATGAATGTGAAATTATTCGCTTAAGTAAAATAATTGAAGAGTTTAAGGGTACGGCACCTACCGCTTCTCGTTTCGAGAAAGTTAACTACTTAATTGAGAAAGGTAACGATCTTAGGAAAGAGTTCGGTTCTAGTGTTCTTGCTGACATAGCAATATCAAAGATTGCAGCCGAGCGTGAGAAACATAAAAAAGCATCTGGTTCAGCAAAATATCAGTCAAGAAGAATTTGCCATATTATTGATTCAATAAAAAACCAGGAAGAATTAGAAGCCCTTCAACTTGTCTATCGGGGTATGCTGTTTTTTATTGGTGTATTTTCTCCAATGCCTCTCCGAGAAAAGTGTTTAGTAAGGGATGGTATGAGCCTTGCCCAAGTCTACGAATTAATTGACAGAGATTCAGGCGAGGAAATAGAACATGGGCAGACAGTTCGGGATACATTTCCACATGCAGATTTTTTTCTACGAATCGAATCAGATTCAGAAAAGCTTATTGAACCCAGATTAAAGAGATTCCTAGAAATTATTTTTGAGTCAGAGATAGTAACTCCTTCGGCAGCTGAAACTGCTATGTATGTTGCCGCTTCTGCTGCCGGCAATTCCGCGTGTCTTTCTCGACAGGTTGGCGCATCTCTTACTGACATAAAAGGTGAGATAATTGCTGTGGGATGGAATGACGTCCCGAAAGCAGGCGGTGGTCTTTATCAATTCGATCCGAATGGTGATCCAAAAAATGACCATCGCTGTATCAACAGGGGCGGAGGGATATGCTCCTAATGATACAGAGAAAGATTCAATGGCTACCGATATTGCTAATATATTGGTTAAATCCGAACTTCTAAAAAAGGAGGATGGTGCTAAAGCTAGTAACATTATCCGAAATTCGAAGGTTAAAAGTTTGCTTGAGTTTTCAAGATCTGTACATGCTGAAATGCACGCTATTATTATTGGCAGTCAGCTTGCAGGTGAGCGCGTGATAGGAGGTAAGCTTTATTGCACTACATATCCGTGCCATTCCTGCGCAAGACATATAATTTTAGCGGGTATTAAAGAAGTTTATTATATTGAGCCTTACAGGAAGAGTTTAGCAACTAAATTACATGATGATTCGATCACAGAAATTGAAAGTGAAACAAACAAAGTAAGAATATTACCTTTCGACGGTGTTGCGCCTGAGCGCTATCTAGAGCTCTTTAGAATGAGGCCTGATTCTCGCAAAGAGGGCACAACAGGTAAAAAGCGAAGAAGTGATAAAAAGTCGGCAACACCAAAAACTGAAGTTAGTTTAGAATCATTGCCAGCATTAGAAGGCCTCGTTGTTCAGCGTCTAATAAGTAAGCAAGTGATAGATATGAGAAGCGTTGAACCAAGCAACAATGGCAAGGAGAAGTAAAATGGCCAAGATAACTAAGACTGGTGACAAGCAGTTTTCATTGGACCTAAGGATTACGGATTCTAAGAAATACAGATATCAGTTTTCGATTTCAAATACACCTCTAAAAACAGATCAAAAAAGTATAGAGAAAAATTCCAGAAAGGAGCGAGTTGTAATTGAAACTGATGTATTTGAAAAAAAGAAAAGAAACGAATTAGCTAGCATATATTCTTCTGTAGTTAACCGAGCCAAACATCTATTCGAGGAATAGTGTAAATGCGTCGTGCCACCTCTGGCACAACTATTAACTCCGCGTGTTAACCAGCATACAAAGAAAGAAAACAGCAAACACAGCAGTAACTGCTAACAGCCACGCTACTGCGAGGTGTAGATCGCTTCCTCCCTTTTGTTCACTCTGCGCAGCGATACCGTCGTTCAATCTTGGCCTGGTCACCAGTGCCCGTGTATTCGCACGCTGGACAACCTGACTTCTGCGACACCCGAACAGGTGTCAGCCACTGACCTTTGATCGACCGTCCTACCCCTAGAAGATCCAGCTCCGAAAGCGGCTGAATCGGTCGTACACCAGAGACGTAGATTGCGAATTCACTGGCCGCTGAGGCAGCGAGTCCAGCATTCAACGCGACAACAGATGGTGCCTTTATGTCCATCCCCGTGACATATCCCCGGTGCCGCATAAATTCGCGTTGCTCGTTGTTCGCGAGCCAGTAACGTGCCTCTTCGCTGTCGATCTGATTCATGCAATACAGGCAGGGCCCACCCGGCAGGACAATGGCAAGGCGGCCACCAGCGCCTTCCACGTTTCCGTCTTTTGCATCAATACCGACAGCAAGGTCGAAGTATGGAATATGGTATGCAAGCGCAATCTCATTCAACACCATTCGTGCGCCGTCGTTGTCCACACATCCGAAGATCAAGTCCACACCCTTAAGCACTTCCAAAGCCTGCGTAGACTGAAGCTGCGTTTGAATGACTTCCACATTTGCCTCGGGGGCAATGGAATTAATCAGTCGTCTCGCAAGGATTACTTTCGGGATTTCAATATCAGCAGCAGTAGCGGTCACTAGCCGATTCATACTGGATTCATCACTGTCATCGTGATCAATGAGAATGAAGTTGCGGATGCCGAGATACACCAAATTCTGCAGCAATGGGCTTCCGGTGCCACCGAGGCCGACTAGTGCAAGTTTGAGCCGACCTAGCTTGCGCTGTCCGATCGTGGTGAACCAAGGGGTCTGCCGATTGAATCGGGGCATTGGTTCCGCGAGATCATCATCGCGAGAAACCCATTGGTCTAATCTATCCCCGTAGATAACAACACTTTCGACTATTCCAGGGTCGCCATCAGGCATGAAGTATTCAGCGTAAATGCTCGAATTTCCCCACACAGTTGCACCATAAGGACGACCACGAAGAGAATCGAGTACATATGGCACAAACTCACGGAGTCCGATCTTATCTGTCCCCGAAAACCTTGGCAGAATGCCCCCGTGATTGTGGATCTCAATGAGGGCACAGTTGGACTTTACGGCAGTATTGATTACCCGCGTGATTTCATTAATTGATAGCGACCAGCCTGTTCGGGAAATATCTACTTCGTCGTCATTAATAAGAACAACGTCTTTCACGAGAAAGATGGGTCGTCCTTTAGATATTGTCCATGCCGCGAGAAAGAACGCGAAGTGCTCCCCCGGCATCGTATACAAATGCGCGTAGGTTTTACTCCATACATCACTCGGAATGCGAATTACCGCCATTAGTTCACCTCCTTCAAACGATTAAGGACACCGCAGAGAAAAGTAAGCAGATTGTGTCCGTTCTCGGGCTGCCAGTCGGAAGCCTCAATGTGATATGAAAATTGGAGCCACTGCTGCCCATTGATCGGTTGAGCAGCCGAGGTGCTTCCAGGCTGAGCGCCACCCTTTACGGCTAGATCCGGGTCCGTATAGAAGTTGTCGGGCGGAGTGACGGCGTAACCCGGTGGAATCAGGATTAGCACTCGCGCGCGATCCTTGTTCCAACCGGGGACAAGAGGCCACTCCTTGATGATGAACCATTGACCGTCAAGCGAAACTTCAAGTTCGCCGTAAGCGGCCGCGACGAGCGCGAGCTCGCGCTTGATCCGCTCGGTCATGATCTAACCCCGCTTGAAACGTGGCGCCTTTTTGAACCGGCGCCCTGGCTTTAACTCGATTACCTCCTCGGGCATTATCGGGCGTTGAGTGCCGTCTTCCTCGATAAGCTGAAGACCAACCTCCACAGGAATACCAGCGAGCTCCATGATCTGTGCGCCCGTTATGGTTGACTGCTCAATGTGGAATTCACGGTCATCCACGAATAACGTATAAAATTTTCCGTGTACAGCCGGCAGTTCCGTTGCTTGCTCGCTTTTCATCGCATGCCTCTCTAGTGCTAATAAGTTAATGTGTCAGTTGTTAGCCAATATGTCGCATAATTCACTTTCATGTTGACTCATTAAGGAATACGTTGAAGCGTGACAGTAGGGTGTAATTAGGTATGTCACGCTTCAACGTATATAAAAGCTGGGGGAGGATCGTCAAAAGGAGGCAGCCACGCGGTGTCAGTCGAAAATGAAGCTGAGGGGCTGTCTCAACTACTCCAAGAGACGGACGAAATGCTGTTCTTGCATTTGGCTTGCCGGTCTATCGACCCGGGCATGGCGGATCACGCCCTTCGAATACTCTGGGGTCGCCATAAGACCTATATAAGAAAGAGTTGCCAACGGCTTTGTTGGCAGTTCAAGGTGGAGATTGCGAGGGCTGATGATCTTGCGTCGGTTACGTGGATGAAAGTCAATGATCGAGCGGACCAGTATGATGCTAGCGATGACCCGTCATTTAACGCTCATGTAAATCGCACGCGTGCCTGGATGAACAAGATTGCGGAACACCAGCTTATCGACTGGCTGCGTAACCCTAATCTAGCCAATCGCGCCTATGGAAAAGAGCTTGATCGTGGAGTTGAAGATTACAGCAGCGATGAGTTCGCTAAGCTATGTGCGAAAGAATTCCAAGCAGAGAATAGTTCATATCGCCTTTCCCTCGTTGCCCAAGCTTTCGACGAAGAGCTGAGCGAAAAGGAGCAGCTAGTCCTCATGGCGACCGTAGTGCATCGGAATTACTCTCCGGCTGGCACATACATGGAAAGAGGCAGTGCGACTTCTTTGGCAAACAGACTGAATACTACAACTGCAGCACTACGCCAATGTCGGCTACGTGCGTGGAAAAAAATTGCGGTGTTTGTGAACGATCGAGATCGTGCTTAGTTAGGTTGTTATGAAAAAAATACAAACCGATAGAGCTCATGTTGACCTAGGCGAACGCCTGCTGATAATCCTTGAGGAAGCCCTTCGACGGAGCGGCAGGTTGTTGCCAGTCACTGCTAGACAAGTCAGTTCCGAACAATCGAAAAAGTCACAACTTGACGCTAATACTGATGATCAACCAGATTGGTATGATGATCCCTTTGCTGTAATTGAACGAGGTCGTCATCTCTTTGGCCACCCGCCAGTGCTTGTACCATACGCCACTGCCTCATCTACAGCTAAGAATGCTTTAGCGCTCGCAGCAAGGAACGGGAAACCGATCAGCCAAGAAATTCGCAGGATTATGGATGTGGATAGACGAAAGAGCGAAAACGCATGAATCAAGAACGATCAGAAGAAATCTCTGGTTTAGCGGAAGCAGTCGCAGATATGTTCTGTTGGGAGACGGCAATTGCTCCTAACGATATCGCGCAAGCCTTAGGCATTACGTTTAGTATCGGCCGATACGGAGACTGCTTCGACGCCCTTTTGGAGTGGAAGGATTCTCGATTTCATATCTATTTGAACAAAGATATCGGTAATGAAATCGAAACTCCCCGAGGACGATTCTCCTTTTGTCACGAGCTAGGGCACTTCTGTATAGATGAGCATCGATGGGCATTGATGCATGGCGTGAATTCACATGGCTCTGTAACTGACTTCCGCTCGGATAATGATGCAGAACGCGAAGCTGACACGTTTGCCTCTAACCTCTTATTGCCTGGAGAACGGATTCGGAAAAAAATAGGCAATCGCAAAATAAACGCGGACCTGATTGTGCAAACTGCGAAGCACTTTGGAGCATCTCTATCTGCGACCGCAATCCGCTGCGCTAAACTCGGGATCTCGCCATTGATAGTTATGGCATGGGAAGGAAACGACCGCCGATGGTGTTGGTCTTCACAAAATTTTGAAACTATTACCCGCAATCAAAGTCACCGATCCTTAGATCGCATTCCGCGTGACTCACTGACGCGTGTAGTTTCCGAGAGAGCAGCTCTCCAAGAAGGGAACGTAGAATCAAAGGGCACAACTCTTAGCACATGGTTTCCACGTATTCATCCCAAGAGCCCAGAAAATCTCGTCATGGTGGAAGAAGTAATCGGAATTGGGCGCTTTGGAGTTATAACTGTTCTGCGCCCTGACTAAGGAATTTCCGCTAATACATCTGATCAGCCTTCACTTCACTACAATCACGGCCCCCGTTTCCGGATAAGCAACCCGGTCGTCGAGACCCGCACTTCATATTGCGCTGGACCGTCGGCGACGAAGCTTGTCTAGCCGTATTCGGCATCGAGCAGCGGGCTCAGAGGGGTTGTTGAAAAGACGGACGTGTGAGTAAATGCCCGCGGTAGTTCTGAAGCGGAAGGTTTCTGACCTCTCGAGCGCAGGGCTCGATCATGCGCATCAAAGTACATATTGTTCCCTACCCGTGCCGGTAGCCTTCTGGATGCTGCGCATGGTAATTCTCCTGCTTGGCCTGGTCTCGCCAGCCTTGGCCGGGCGCTGGGTGTATCGCCTGTGGTTTCAACCGCTGCGTTTTCCTGAGCCGCCGCAGGAGAGGGAATGGCGCCGCACGGCCCAGCCGCTGGCCGTGGCCCATCGCGGCCAGCGGCTCGCGGTCGATTCGAGCGAGGAGTGCTCCTATTCTTTTTCTCCCGGTGGCCGATACGTGATCGACGAGGCCTTTTTCATGGCGGCGAGCGTCTCCTCAACGGTCAGCAAGACAGTCGTCTGGAGGGAGCTCAACGCTCCGCCAGCGCTGATCGCGATTGCCGTGGCCGCCATCGAGACGTTATCCGGAGCCTCCCACAAGTTGTATCCGTCGTGTTCGCCGAAGGCATACCAGAAACCGTGCAACTTTCCGCCGACCGATTCGATGTACTGTTTGGCTGCCGCTCGGCGGTCCTCGGGGTTCTTGATGAGCTTCGCCCAGGCGGCGGGCGTGTAACTGAACTTGGTCAGGTATAACGGCATTGGTTCTTCCTCCTTTGTTTTCATCCCGCCGGCGGTCGAAGTGTGGCGGATCAGTTGTCCCTTAGCATGCCCTTCGCGCGTCGGCACTGCAAGACAGCGCAATCAAAGCCCCCGTCTTCGTTACGGCTAATCAAACCTGACCGGGCAATGCCCCGTGATGTCCAACGCGCGTTTCGTAATCCCTGTGCGCCGCGGGTCGGTGTCCATGTATAAAATCCCCTGCTTGTGCGCAGCGGACCGGCGACGATCTCGCCGCCACATTTGCAGTCGCCGGGATTTTGGCTGACACTTTGCGGGGCGTCCGCGAAGACGGACAACACAAACCATAACGGAGGAGAAAATGAATCATGTAGAAGCGAAGCAGAGCCAGCACAAGAGCTGGACCATGGTCGCCCCGGGTTGGGGCAAGTACGATCCGCTGATGCGCACCTGGGCGGCGCCGGTGACCGAGCGCATGATCGCGCTAGCGGCCATTCGCGAAGGATCGCGCGTGCTCGACATCGCTTGCGGCGCGGGCGAACCGGCGCTGACCATCGCCGAGCGGGTCGGGCCCGGGGGCGCGGTGCTCGCCACCGACTTCGTCGAGGAGATGATCGGCTACGCGCGCTCTAAAGCACAGGCGCGTTCTCTCTCAAACATCGAGTTCCGTTGTGTCGACGGCGAAGTCATCGACGAGATGAAAGGCTCGTTCGACGCCGTGACTATGCGCTGGGGCCTCATGTTCATGCCCGATCCGGCCAAGTGCATGCATTGCGCCAACTCCGCGCTCAAGCCGGGCGGAAAAGCGGTGATCAGCGTCTGGACCGAGGCGGCAAATAACCCCTTCGTCACGGTGCCGCTCGGCGTGCTCAAGCGGCATATGGATATTCCGGCTCCGCCCCTGGGCGCGCCCGGCATCTTCGCGCTCGCCGACCCCGACCGGCTGCGCGCCATCTTTGCCGAAGCGGGTTTCAGCGACGTGACGATTGAACAGGTATCGCTCCCGATGGCCGATTTTTCGACCGGCGCCGAGTATGACGTGTTCATTCGCGAGCTCGCGGGACCCGTGGCGAGTCTGTTCGCCCAGTTGCCGGCGGATACGCAGACGATCGTGAAGCAAGAGATTGCGCGCGAGGCCGAGGCCCGCAGCTCAAAGCCCGGGCGCGTTTATCTCAACGGCATTACCCACGTCGTCGTCGGCACCAAACCACGTAACCAGGCATAAAAAGGGACGGGTGGATTAATTATTTGGCAATCTTTATAACTCAGTCAGGCCACAGTTCCCGCTGACACCTGTTTAGCTTTCACTTCAATCACGGCCCCCGTTTCCGGATCAGTCACCCGGTCGTCGAGACGCGCACTTCATATTGCGCGGGACCGTCGGCTGCGGCGAAGGTCGGCCGCTCCGCTAATGAAGTTGGAATTTATTGTCTGATTGCTTACTTGCCGTCCCATCGCCCCTTAGTCTGCTCACCGTCATCTTCCACATTGTCCTCTTCGTCTTCCCAGGAGTATTTCTTTTCCGGCGGGGCGGGGTCGTAGTTTTTGAATAGGATTGCCAAGACGACACCGATAGCCGCGCCAAATAAATGCGATTCATAGGAAATTTGAGGGTTGCCAGGAAAGATTCCCCAGATCGTGCCGCCATAAAGGAAAGACACGATGAGCGCGAGCGCGATGGCGCGTTTATCCCAACGCAGTACACCGATAGTGAATACAAAGAGCATCATGCCCAGGGTCAGGCCACTGGCTCCGATATGATAGGAACTGCGCGCGAATAGCCAGACGCCAACGCCCGAACCTATATAGATGACGGGGATGACGATTTTTGCCGATCGCGGATAACCGTACAGCAACGCCGTGCCAAGAATGATAATCGGCGCGGTGTTGGCAAACACGTGGGACAGCGAACCGTGAATCAGCGGCGCCCAAAGAATGCCCCAAAGCCCGCTGGCCCTCAGCGGATAGACACCGTACGGAGTGAGATTTAGATCAAATGTGATTTCGACGAGCTTGATCAGCCACAGGACTGTCGCAAAGGACGCCGCGATGAAAAAGGATCTGCGAAACCGCCGCGCGTCATTCTCTGAAGTTGTCCCGGAATCCGTCATGTGAACTGTTGTCTGCCTGTCCATTGCCGCTGTGGGGTAACAGAATACGTGTCGCCTGTGACAAAATGAAATGGACAGGATTAACGCCGCAAACCGGGGTTAGATCACCGTTTCTACTAATACACCTGTTCAGTTTTCACTTCAGTTCAATCACGGCCCCCGTTTCCGGATAAGCAACCCGGTCGTCGAGACGCGCACTTCATATAGCGCTGGAATGTCGGTGGCGGCAAAGGTTGCCGACCCATAGTCGGCCTTGAGCAGTGGAAGAAAAACCGGTGTCAGAGCACTGTTTTCACTAAAATA
>Ga0326597_10006718_pt1 | contig 15710 bp, 12 predicted proteins | sample RVTome_12_FD_203789 | JGI IMG/M metagenome (GOLD analysis project Ga0326597, IMG submission 203789) | Soil microbial communities from uranium-contaminated site in the Upper Colorado River Basin, Wyoming, United States - RVT100D185 | ecosystem: Environmental > Terrestrial > Soil > Contaminated >...
ATGGCGGCAATTGCAGCGCATTTCCGTGTGCACTACACCACGGTGAGCCGGTTGGTGAAGGCATATGAGGCCGCACGCAGACGCGAAATGTGATAATGAAAGACCTGACCCTGGACGCCAGGACCTGACCCTGGACGCCAGGACCAGATCGCCGGCGTTGCCCGTCACGCGATTCCCGTCACCGGTCATGTTGCGGACCGATGCCGGGCACGATCAGCCTGCACATCGAGCGCCGGGTATTGTGAAACACGGCGCGCATCTTTTCGGTCCACGGCGTCTTGCGTGCCTGGAGACCTTCGGGACTTTCGAACGCGTTCCGGTCCTCGAGTTCGTACGCGGTCAGGTAACGGGGGTTTGCGGCGGGTGCCGCGTAGCGCCGCGCGCGCACGACACCCGGCACCGTGACGAGGCGCGGCAGATGCTCGCGGTCGTACCAGTTGTTGTACTCGGCAACGATCTCGTCGGGGATGTCCGTGTGCACGATGTAGAGCCACGGAGTGTCTATACCGGGAACGCGGCCGACGTCGCACATGAGGCGCAGGTTGAAGCGCTCGCGCTTCTCCCCGTAGAACCGGCGCATGCGCCTCGACCATGGAGTCGGCTCGGCGACGAGGCGCTGAAAGTCCGGGCCGGACTCGACAGTCTCGTCGACCGTATCGTACCAGGCGAGGTACTTGAGCGGCCCTTCGCCGCAGTAGTAGCGACGGGCGCTCACGAACCCCGGCAGGCGGGCCACCTGCGGAAGGTGCTCGAGGTTGTACCAGTCGTTGAATTCCTCCTCGCGCTCGGGCGGCACGTCGAGCCAGACCGTGATGAGTCCGTTGGCTATCGGATTACTACCGGTGGATTCTGTCATCATGTATCTGTTGGAGCCATCGTGCCGCGACCGCGGCGGTGGGACCGCGGCACTCCGTTTTGCTCCCGGCCGCGCACGGCGCGCGCAGACCGGGGTTATACGATAGCGGGACCACGTACCGTCGTTCGGTGCATCAGCCGCCGCAGCGGCAGGTCGTAGTCGAACGTCGCCTTGTGCTGCACCGCGGCGTTGTCCCACATCAGCAGGTCGCCGGCCTGCCAGCGATGCACATACTGAAATTCGGGTTGCACGATATGCGCGCAAAGTTCGGCCAGCAGCGCCTCGGCTTCCTCCCTGGGCAGAGCGGCAATGTGCGACGTGTGGGCTTCGTTGATGAACAATCCCTTGCGGCCCGTCACCAGATGCGTGCGCACGCACGGGGCCTCGACGTCGGGCACGGTCTTCAGCTGTTCCTCGGTCAGTACGTGTTCCTGCACTGCCCTTCCGCCGCGCGCCTGTTCCGCTTTCTGCGCTTCGATGTTCTTTGCGCGGTAATAGCGGTAGCTGTGGACATTGGTCAGTGCGTCGATGCGCTGTTTCATGTCTGCGGGCAGCGCATCGTAAGCGGCGGTCGTGCTGGCAAACGCGGTATCGCCGAGCGCCACGCCGTCCCGGTGCGGCACCTCCAGGGCGTAGAGAGCGGACATCAGGCTGGGTTCCCGTTTGTAGGACAGATCGCTGTGCCAGAAACGTCCGGCGTCCTGGGCGCCAATAGCCTTGCCTTGATCGTTGAGCACATTGGAGACGATCAGAATCTCCGGATGGCCCTCCAGGCGGTGTTCTTTGCGCACGTGCTGCTCCAGCACACCGAAGCGGCGCGTGAACTCCACCTGCTGTCCGGGATTGAGCCGCTGGTTGCGGAAAAACACCACCTCGTTGTCGAAGAAAGCCTGAGCGAGCCGCGCAAAGGTGTCGTCGTCGAGCGGCCGTGCGAGGTCCAGGCCGCGAATCTCCGCTCCCAGGTGGCGGCCTAGTCTTGCAACGGTAAAATTCCGATTGTCTGAAGAATATCTGACGGCAGTGACGTTGGTCATAGTGATTTCCCGGCGAATTGGGGTAGGCGCAATTTGCATTGCCGCAGTCATGCCCCGGAAGAATCATTGTAAGTAATCTCCGGTTACTCGTACATGATAATCCCCATTCCGCGACAGCCATTGGGCACGCTGCGCAAGGGAGCACACCGGCGCGCGTGTCGATCGCGGGTCGATGCGAATGACCGGTCACGACGACATCGAATCCGGCTGCCGCGGGGCCGATGTCGATTGCCGAGCGATCGTGCCGCAGGTAGAGCGGACCGTGCCAAACGCGACGACCTTGAAGACGGGACCCGAGGCGCTCCAGGATCCGCGGTCGTTGTTGCCGCGTACCGCGGTAACCGGTGCGATGCGTCCCAGTTGCCCCAGAACCACTGGCTCGAAGATGTCCGCTGATGTGAACTTGCTGCCAGGCTCAGTGCATGCCCCATACGTTCCAGGTCGAGCCCCATCGCCTTGCTGACCGCAAGCGACACCGGGATTACGCCGAAGGTGGCCTGGTCCCAGGTCGGTGCGTCGCGCATCGCCCCCGAATCGGTGATGCCGCAGAAAACTTCATAGGCCAGCGCAATCGAGAAGCTTAGCGCGCTCCGGGTCGTGCCTTTCGGAATATCCATGCGCACCAGGTAGCGCTTGAGAAAATAGCACGCGACGAAAGATGCGATTGTTGATTAGGCAATGCTCAACATTCATGTTATCTCGTCATCCCGGTCGTTGATCACGGCATCTTCGATGCCGGTGCTACACGCGCGCCGCGCAAGAGATCGATGAGATCCACGGGGGCGGCCGGCTCCGCAACGCCACGCCACGCGACATGCTGGTCCGGGCGCACGAGAACGAACGTGTGCCGGTAAAGCTCCCGTGCTTCCGGCGCCTTTACATCCAAAACCGTGAGCGGAACTTTGCGCTTGGCTGCCGCGTCGACTATGCCAGCGACGCTGGCCGTGGGATCGAAGCGAAGGAGCGTGTAGGCCGGGCCCATTTCATCGTACAGCGAACGACCTCCCCCCAGCCACAAGTGCGGCGCGCGGCACCCGGGTACAGTGGATGACTCAAACGTGCCCATCGTATACGCGGGATGCTGCTCATCATCGTACGCAATGATCGGTGAGTCATCGTAGTAGTAGCCGAAATTGAGTCCGCCGCAGCATTGCTGCTCGACGTCGATTGCGTACGCTTCCTGCCCGATTCGCTCTCGCGTCGTCGCGCCGACGCAGTCCTGGCGTTCGATGTCGTCAGGGACTTCGCGCCTCTGCGTTATTATTCTCTGGGCAATCCCGGTAATGATGCGTGACACCTGATCCGTAATCGGCTGGCGTTCGGCGTGGTAGGCATCGAGTATGCCCAGCGAGCCCCAGCCTTTCAGCATGGCGGCCAGCTTCCAGGCCAGGTTGGCGGCATCGGCGATGCCGGCATTCATTCCGTAGCCGCCGTGCGGAATCCAGACGTGCGCCGCGTCACCGCAGATGAAGACGCGGCGATCGCGTAATTTGTCGGCGACGAGACGGCGGCTCACCCAGTCCTCTTTCGAGATCACGTCATACTGAAAATCGGGCCCGACGCCGAGGATCTCCCGCAGCGCCCAATCGCGGTCCACGCAATCGACGTCCGTTTCCCCGCGATAAAGAAAATTGTGCGTGATCCATGTCTCCCGGCCGTCGACGGCCATTGTGGAACCGCAGCGGCGCGGGTTGAGCGAGAGATAGTTCCAGGCCCGTTTGCCCGGCAGCATGCTCACCAGCGCGGGCGCGCGATAATAGGTCGACTGGACGCGCTGAAGCGCCGGATTGCCGACGAACTCGGCGCCTATCGCCTTGCGCACCCCTGAACTCGCGCCATCGCAACCGACGAGATACTGCGATTCAATTGCAATCCGCTGGCCGCTGTCGAGATCGCGGGCCGATGCGCTGACGCCCTGCTCGCATTGGGCAGATGCCTCGACCTCGGTACGATTGAGGATGCGAATGCGCGGCTGCGCTCTCGCGTGAGCAAGCATCACCGGGTCGAAAAACGTCTGGTTGACCCGGTGGGTGTGTTCCGGCGTTGGCCACGACGTGTCCGGCCCCTTGGCGCCGGGGCCGCGCTCGCCGCGCGCCGGAATCGGCACGCGCGAAAGCTCGATTCCCGTCACGCTGGTGGCCGAGACGATGTCGTTCGGGTAATCGGCCGGAAGGCCGACCTCGCGCAGCTTTTGCGCGAGCCCCAGGCGGCGGAACACTTCCATCGAGCGGGCCGAGATCTGGCCGCACTTGGCGCTCGACGGTGCATCGGCCGGTCGCCTTTCGGCGACGATCACGTCGATGCCGCGCCAGGCCAGATCCATGGCGAGTGTCAGTCCGACCGGCCCCCCGCCCACGATCAGCACGCTGGTCTCAACTGCAGAAGGGCTTGCATTCATTCGGTGCGCCTCGTCGTCGATCATTCGTTATCGATGCAGCCACACCGAATGCCCGGAACCGCCCGTTCGATTACTTCTTCGCCCCATGGAAGCGCACGCGATGACTGAAGAGAACGGCGGCAGAATATCTGATTAAATAACCCTGTAATTTGAATGACCGCTTACAGCCCTTGGCCCGATCCGATCGGACACTGTCCGACAGGTCAGGTTCCGACTTATACGCATGATTGCAATTACGCCTCAACGACGCGCTTGCAGGATCGCCAGCGTACGCGCCATTTCGTTGGTCTGGATCATCAACGCTTCGTCCGCGCCCAAGCCGGGTTTAGAGAGCATGAAATCAGGCTGACAGGCAAGACCGATGTGCGTCGAGATCCGCGTTGAGTGGTCCGTCTCGTTGGCCGTTCCGCCGAGGCACGCACCCATCGCGTGCGATTTGCAGTAGAGCACGGCTTCGATCGTGTTGTGAATGCTACCTAGATCAGGAGTCTTGATCTGCACGAAATCCGCGGCGCCTGCCGCAGCAAAGAGCTTGATATCGGCAAGCGTGTTACACCACTCGTCGGCGATCAGGCCCACGTCGATTCCTTTGTTGCGCAGGAGCTGGCGCAGAGCGCTGAATTTGTCGATCTGCTCTTGTTGCGTCTGGGCAATCATGGGCGATTCGACCAGCAGCTTGTACTTACCCGACTCCTGGCGCAGCTTGCCGAGATACTCGGCGAGCGGCTCGATATTCATCGAGAACAGTTCCCCGAGCGTGCCGTACAGATCGACATGGATGCGCGGGTTGTAATCAGGAGCGCCGATTTCCTTGCAGCGCGCGGCGACGCGGCGCACAAAGGCCGCGAGCTTTTCGCCCTGCGTTCCGACGTGCTCCGACACGATCTGAAAGGTCGCGTGCGGCAATAGCTCAACGCCCTTGAGGATTACGCGATCGAGCTGGCCGAGATCGTCTTTGTGACACGACGCGAGGATCGGAATCGGCGCCGTGGAGATGCTGCTCCCGTACTCCTGCGCAATGACTTCGGCCATCGTGAGCTTGCGGCTCAGCGCGCTCGCATGCAGCAGCGCCTGACTCACGCCATAACGAATCGCTGTATGCAGTCTTGCGCCCTTGTGCCTGAAGTCATCCATCGCGACTGCGTTCGGCCCGAACTTCGACACGTCGCGCCCACGCAGTGCATCCGCGACCTCGGAGCGCACGTAATCGATATGACCCTCTGCGTTAAAGGCGGGGTCACGACCCGCAACGCCCGCGAGTATGACATCAGCACAATCGCCGAACGCAATCTGCTCGTCCTCGAGTACGAGCATCACCGAGATGATCGTTGCCGGCTCGATAATGTGCGTAAAGCCCGGCGACATCGGCTCGCCGTCGTACAGGCTGCCATTCGGCTTGGCTTTGCCCGCTTTGATCGCCAACAAGTCCCGGTGCATATAGCCCGACCGGCCCGCGGCGCAAATGACGTCTTTAACCTTCATGCGTTACGCCCTTAAGTGCACTCGGATGAAAGCAAACGTCAGCTGGGGATCCCCATCTCCTTGCTCTTTTCCGCGCGCCAATCCGCGAATGGACGGGTCGACGGATCGTTGGCGATGTTTTCGTAGGTCTGTGCCTCGATCTCCTTGTCGGAGAGTGAGAAGTCGAGCGGCTGGCGCCGAGGCTGCTTGACGTACCAGGGCGTGTCGCAAAACACTTCGAGCCGATTGCCCTCGGGATCCATGAAGTAGACCGACCACGCATTGCCGTGGCCCATGGGATTGAGTCCGTCGACCTTGTTGGCCACCAGCAGTTCGTGCATCGCACGAACCTCCTTGAGCGATGCGACCCGGAACGTGATTTGGTTGATCGTCGATGGTGTTCCCGGCGCGCGCCCGGAGACCAGGACGATCTGATGGTGGTCTTTTGGATTTTTGCTCATGAAGGTCAGAAAAACCCCGGGGGCGACTTCGCCGGCATCCACCACAGTGAACCCGAGCAAACCGGTGTAGAAGTCGCGCATCTTGTCCATGTCGGTCACGTAGAGGCCGATGTGGCTCATTTCCATTTTCGGTAGTTCAGGCATGGCGTCCTCCAGCTCTACAGGGTTGGTGATTGCATGATCCGCCTCATGATACCAGCGCAGACAAAAGCCAGATGAGGTCAGAGGAAATACATCCCCCCGTTCATGAGGTAACACTGGCCAGTGATGAAACCCGCGTTCTCGCTGGCGAGATAGAGCATGAGCGAAGCGCACTCTTCGGGCTTACCGGGACGGCGGATCGGCTGCGTCGGAGGTAACGGCTTATCCCGCTGGAAAGCGTCACGCTCGACATCGAAAATACCCGGGCCGATGCAATTGGCGGTGATGTTGTGTACCGCGAATTCGCGCGCGAGGCCGCGCGTCAGGCCTACGATCCCGATCTTCACCATCGCCTTCGCCGCCCCTGTGCCGAGAAACGGTGCGATGCCGGAAAAGTTGATGATGCGCCCCCATTTCCGCTCGATCATTCCCGGCAGCACGGCGCGGCAGATATTGCGTGGCCCCGTGAGATTGACCTCGATGTTGCGCTGCCATACTTCATCGCTCTCGGTGAGAAATTCGCCCTCGGCGCGATGCACCGCGTTGTTGATCGCGACATCGATCGAACCGAGCTCGCCACGCGCCTTCGCCACGAAGCGCGTGACCGCATGCGCATCCGCGACATCGCACTGCTCGGCAAGGACTTTGGCGCCTAAGCTGCGCAGTTCTTCGGCGACCGCATGCAGTTCCTTCATCTTGGCGCTAGTGCATATCGCCAGGTTTGCACCTTCGCGCGCAAAGTCCAGTGCAGCAAGCCGCCCCATGTTGCGACTCGCGCCGGTGATCAAAACGTTCTTGCCTTTGAGGCCGGTATCCATCATGCTCCTCCGTAAACTTCTGCGTTTTCGACCATTAGGCTGAATCGCATTACTGGCTTCAAGCCGGGTGCGCGGACTCGGCGGGTAATTCCGCGAGCTCGATCAGGCAGCCCTCGGTCCCTGCCGGGTCGAGGTAAGCGATGCGGCAGCCGGCGTGCCCGTAGCGCGGCACCTGGTCGATCAGCGGTATGCCTTTCGCCTTGAGCTCTGCGAGCGCTTCGTCGATATTTTCAACCTCGAAGCAGATGTGATTGATTCCGCCCTTGCCTTCGTCGCACATGCGCGCGAACTTGCTGTCCGGCTCTATCCCCGCGAGCAGCTCGATCATCGATTCGCCGATCGGATAAAGCGCCAGTCGATGCGGCCGGCCCGGGGTGTGCTCGACACTACCGAGCGGAATGCCCAGACAGTCCTCCCACAGTTTCTTGCTGGCCTCCAAGTTCCGCACCACGACGCCGACATGTTCGATACGTTTGATCTTCATCGCTGTCCTCCGTAACGGTCTTCCAGTATAGGGGTATTTAGCTTCCCAACCCGACCATCGACTTCAGCAGATCGAGATTCGCAACACCCATCTCGAGCTCGCCCGCATTGATCCGCCGGTCGATCTCCACTACCGCATCGTTGAATGGCGTCGGCACGCCGAGTCGCTTGCCCTCGCGAGAAACGACTCCAGGGATGTACTCCATCTCGCTCTTGCGGCCCTTGAGATGATCGTGGATGGGCGCAGTACGGGCGCGGCCGCCGACCTTTTCCATCAGGGATTTCATGATCGTCACTTCGACCTCCTGCTGCGGATCCCAAAACTCGTCCGCGCGCAACCCGAAGACTGGTTCGATCTGATAGCCGATCGCGGCCCCCACCAGGCGCGATTCCTTGCCGAGCTGCACCGAGATCTCCTGCATCCCGGGCAACGGCATGGCGTCGAAGTTCTTAACGCCCAGCAGCCCGAACGGCCCCATGGTCATGGTATTCCCGATCAGCTTCGACCATTTGGCGCCATAGATATTGGCGGTCACATCACAGCGCCCTACGTGCCCCAGGATCGCCGCGATCTCACGCACACGCGGGGTGATTTCACCATCGAGCGCCCCGACGCCGAACCAAGTGCCGTTGCGGGAAGTGTTGCGCTGGACCAGTCCGGGCGTGAATATCTCGCCGGAGAGCTCCATTGAGCAGCCGATGGTGCGCTTACGCCCGACGATCGAGGCAATCGAATCGTCATTCATGCCGTTTTGCGTGTTGACCAGAACGCCATCGTCCTTCAGATATGGCTTGATGAATTCCGCCAGCCAGCGATGATCGATGCCTTTGACCGCCAGAAAGACGATGTCGAACATCAGATGGGATGACGCCATTTCGCACAGATGCAGCGCGCGCAGCGAAACCTGCAGCACCTCATCCGGCAGATCGATTCGCAGCCCGCGCGCCTTGATGGCTTCGACTTGCGCGGGCCATTGGTCGATGACCGTGATATCGAAACCGGCCTTGGTCAGATCGGCGCTGATCATGCTGCCGATGGCGCCCGCTCCGAGGACGGCGACCTTGTTGCTCATGGTGCATTCCTTTCAGATCATAGACAGATCCCGTCCGGGCTAACTGCGTGGCTTGACCCAGGTTTCCGACCAGGCCAGGCACGCGCTCGTGGACTGGCGATCGCCGCGCATCTCCAGCCACGGCGTACCCGGCGCGAACCGGCCGCTCATTTCGATTTGCGCCGCCTTGGCTGGAAAGAAGGTGCTGAATACGCCGATCGGCCGATCGCCCATGCCCGGCGCCATCGTCAGCACGAACGGCTCGATGCAGTCGTACCACGTGAGCACGACCCGCTCGGTATCGGAGGTAACCGTTTCCACGGCGCTCGAGCGCGAATCGCCGCGACGCTCGAACTCCGCGTCGAACACCGGCAACGAGACGTCCGCGAAGGCCGGGTAGAGCAGCTTTTCGATCGTACGTTGCAGCCAGCGCGCCACAGCCATGTTGTCACTGAAGATCTGCACGCTGTTGTCGATCAGCGGCGATTGCACGAACATCGCGTGGCCCGCACCCGCCGGGCACCAAAGCACCCGCCAGTGGCTGACGCGCGACGACATGGCCTTACCGCCGTCGAGACTGAGCCGGATGAAGGAGTTCTCGCCGGTCATTAGGACTTCGTTCGGATCGATGGGCTGGGCCATGTTCTCTCCTGGTGGCTGGATTACAAGAACGCGCCGCCGGCGTTTGCGCGGGCGCGGAAGAAGAATGCGCGCTAGGTGACGAAAAATGTCGTGTAGTGCGCGTAGATCTTATCCGGCATTTCCTCCTGCATGTAGTGGCCGCAGGGCAGCGGCTCCCATGCAACGATGTTGGCAGCGTATTGATTCCAGATATCGAGGAACTCGCGCGCCCGCTCGGGTGGGTGGCCGCGCGCGCCCCAGAGCAGCAACAACGGCATGGCGAGTTTGCGATCCTTGTCGGCCGTATCCATCGTGAAGTCGCAGGTCGCAGTCGCACGGTAATCCCGGCACGAGCCTGTGATCGTCTTCAATGTATAACAGCGCACATACTCGGCCAAGGCCGCATCGGTCAAGAAGCCAAGCCCGGTTCCGCCCCGAATGACCATGCGGCTCTTGAGGAAGTACTCGGCCGGCACCGCGCTGATCAAGCGCTCCGGAAACGGCTCCGGCTGCGCCATGAACGCCCAGTGCCAGGTACCGATCACCCAGTTCTTGTTGGTATGCGTCCAGACATAATGATTCGGCACGATATCCATCAGGCACACCTTGAGTACGCGTTCGGGATGATCCAGGCACAGCCTGAAGGTGGTGCGCGCGCCGCGATCGTGGCCGGCGACGAAGAACTTGCGGTACCCGAGCTGCTCCATCACCTCGACCAAGTCCTGCGCCATCGAGCGGAAGCTGAAATTGCTGTTGTCCGGACCGGCCTCGGGCAGCGAACTATCGCCATAGCCGCGCAGATCCGGGAGGATGACGTGGTAATGCTCAGCAAGCCTGGCTGCGACCTTGTACCAGCAGACGTGATTCTCCGGATTGCCGTGCACCAGCAGCAGCGGCGGTCCCGAGCCTCCGTGGCGCAAACGGATGGCGGCACCGCTGGTGCGCACATCGAGATGCTGAAAGTCGGGAAACCAGGCGGCCACTTCGGCGCTGCCCCAACGCGTCGGATCGCGAACGTAATCCGCTGCCGACGCGCTCGCCATGATCGCTAGACCCGGCTGCGTCGGTGATGCTCCGTTCCGCGTTCGATTTTCCGTCGCCATCGCCTCTCCGGATGGACACGTTTCGTTCAGCACAAGCGTGCAGATAGCTAGCAGTGTACCGCGAGTTAAGCTTCCTTCCCGCGCCGCGCGCATGGGAGCGCACGGTGCTCACCTCTCAAAGTTGTGCAAAGCGGGTCATTGACCATCGGTGCCACTAGCTCTGGCGACTTAGCCCCGTGGCCCATCGCGGCACCCCGAAAACGCACTCGGGCGCATCTTCCGATGCGCCCGAGTGCGCGTGACGATCACGCAGCCGGAAGGTCAGGGAATTCGCCGAAGCTGTCCGCGAATCTCGCCGCCTGGAGAATCATTGGTGTGGACGTTGACGTAGGTCACGCCGGCACGGATCGCGGCAATCAGCTCATCCAGCTCTCCCGCGGCAAGCTGCTGGGCGGGCATCGAGGCCGCGAGAACGCTTACCGCGTCGATTACGCCGGTGAAAGAGCCATTGCCTAAGGTGCAGGTGGGCGTTCCGTCCGGCCCTGGAAAATCTGGTGTTCCGCACAGCCACACGACGATGGAACCGTTCACGCCGGGCTGGGCGAAGTGAATGTGTGCCTGCCGCACGGCGCCCTGCAGCCCTTCGTAGCTGAACCGGTAGTCGATCACGCCCGCGCGCCGGTCGATCTTGCCCTTAAACTCCCCGCGTGCGGCAGTGGATACGGAAGGCACTTCCTGATACCCAGTTAGGCGAGCGTGGATGGTGCGGCTGTCGCCGTTATCTGCGATCGCTACTCCGGCGCAAAGCGCCAGGGCCACCGCCGATACGCCGGGGAGAACGCGTTTAACGAGTGTCGAATTCATGTCTACCTCCAAGTGTTCTTGCGATGAACTAGGGGTACAGGGCGAAAAATGGAAATACTCTTCCGCCGTTGGAGGTAAACACCCTGAGTACCACAAATATTCCCGCCATCCCGGAAATTTCCTCGGCAAAGCGTCCGCCGAGTGGCTAGTCAGGCGACATACGAGCGTACCGCGACCGGCTCGCGCACACCGGTCATCTGCCGCTCCACCAAGTGTGCATAGAATCCGCGCTGCGCAAGCAGCGCGGCGTGCGTGCCGCTTTCGATCACGCGGCCGTGATCGAGCACCAGGATCCGATCAGCCGCGCGTATGGTCGATAGCCGATGCGCGATCACGATCGTCGTTCGATCGACCATCAACGAAGCAAGGGCGGCGCGGACTTGTTCCTCGCTGATCGAATCAAGATGCGACGTGGCTTCATCCAGCACCAGGATAGGCGCGTCCTTGAGAAACGCGCGTGCGATCGCGATACGCTGGCGCTGACCGCCGGAAAGCTGTACGCCGCGCTCACCGACACGCGTATGTAAGCCTGCGGGCAGGCTCGCCACGAACTCCGATAACGCGGCACGCTCGATCGCAAGCGATAGGGCCGCAGAGGTTGCCTCGGGGTGCGCCATGCGGATGTTCGCTTCCAACGTATCGTTGAACAGATACGTATCCTGCGCCACCAACGCGATCCGCTGGCGCAATCCATCCAGCTGGAACTCCTTGAGATCGACGCCCGCAAACCGAATCACGCCATTGTCTGGATCCCAAAACCGCAACAGCAGGTTTGCGATCGTGGTCTTGCCCGCGCCTGAGGGTCCGACCAGGGCCACGGTCGAGCCTGCCGCGACCTCGAAGCTGACGTCCGACAATGCCGCATGGGCCCTCCCCGGGTAGGAAAAACTCACGTGTTCGAACGCCACTGCAATGCCGTTGCGTGGCGCAGGAGTCTCGCGCGCTCCGTCACCGATCGTCACGGGTTGCGCTTCCACAACGTGTAAGCGTCGCGTCGAAGCGATCGTGTCCGCGAGCTGACGGCTCACTTGCGCGATCTCCGACACGGGCAAGAACGCGGCCACGGTAATCAGGACCAGCAAAGGCAACACGGTCGGAGCCAATGCGCCCGTCGCCACGAGATGCGCACCGAGCGTAGCGACGACCAGCCCGCCGAACCCCGTTGCAAGCTCCAGACGTTCTGCTTGACCCGTGAGATCCCGCAGCAGCGCCAGTCGCTGCTCCTGGTATTGTCTTACCAGCCGCAAGAACTCCTCGCGCCGGCGCGTCGTCGCGCGAAACGCCTGTAATTCCGGAAGTCCCTGTATCGTTTCGGTGACATGAGCGCCGAGCTGTCCGAGCGCGGTGCGCGCCGCCGATGCCATCTGATCCACGTGGGTGCGCTTGCGAACGGGCGCTAGAGCCGCATACGCGAGGAACGGTGTGAGCGCAATGGCAAGCGGCCATGCCGAAACGCCCAGCCAGACGAGCACAACCAGGGGGACGAGAACGGCGACGAACGCCGGCGCGACGGTGTGCGCAAAGAAGAACTCGACCGTTTCGATGTCCTGCGTCGCGAGCGCGACCAGATCTCCCGAGCGGCGCTCGAGCAGGTACGCCGGCGCCAGGGCCTCGAGTTTCGTAAACAGATTGATACGCATCTCGGCGAGCAGCCGGTATGCCATATCGTGTGCGAGCCAGGATTCGGAAAAATGCAACACCCCCACCAATGGTGCGACGACCAGCAGGACCACGATTGTCGGACCCGGCGAGGCGCCGGTCTTGACTGCGGCAATGGCGAGTGCACCGAACACGCCGACCGCGATGAACGCCGCAACGCGACCGACTCCACATAGCGTGGTCAACGCAAGCTGCCGCCGCCACGGACGAATGAAGCGCATGAGTGTGACGAGCGTGTCCTTCCATCCGAGGGCCACAGCGTCGGCGTCGAGGTCGCGAATTCTCGGGCGCGAGTCGTCGGATTGCTCAGGCCCGGCTCGACTCGCGGGTTCACTTGCGCCTTCCCCAGAAAGTGCGTCGAGCGGTTCCGCGCTATCGGTCACGCCGTCTTGCGCCCCGCTCGCCTGTGCGCCCATCAGCCGTCGATAAGGACCGTCGCGCGCAATGAGCTCGTCATGACGCCCGCTATCTGCCACGCGCCCGTTCTCCAGCACGAGAATGCGGTCCGCGCCGATCACGCTGGACAATCGATGTGCCAGAATCAGCGTGGTTCGACCATGCATCAGTCGATCCAGCGCTTGCTGAATCACGGCCTCGTTCTCGGCATCGACGGAAGAAAGAGCTTCGTCGAGGATCAGGATGGGCGCATCGAGCAATAACGCGCGTGCGATTGCCAGTCGCTGGCGTTGACCGCCCGAGAGCCGAGTACCACGCTCACCGATCAGCGTCCGATAGCCATCGGGTAGTGCCTGAATAAACTCGTGTGCGTTCGCTGCCCGCGCGGCCGCCTCGATCTGTTCCTCACTCGCCTCGGGGCGCCCCAAAAGTATGTTGTCCTGGATCGTGCCGTGGAACAGATAGGTGTCTTGCGCAACAACCGCGATTTGCCGGCGTACATATTCGGGGTCGAGTTCACGCAAATCGCGACCGCCCATGCGTACCGTGCCAACCTGCGGGTCGTAGAGTCGCAACAACAGCCGTACGATGGAAGATTTGCCCGCCCCGCTCGGTCCAACCACGCCCACGCGCTCCCCCGGCAGCACGGAGAAACTCAATTCCTTGAGCGCGGCCTTGCGCACACCGGAGTAAGCGAAGCCTACCTGCTCGAACGCGATGCTCGACTGCGCGATAGCCGGTGTGGAGCCCCCTCTGGGCGCGCTCTGCGTGGCGTTCAGCAAGCCGAGGACACCCTCGGCAGCGGACTGCCCGATCATGCCTTGATGCAGCACCGTGCGTAGATCGCGCAGCGGACGGAAAATCTCCGTGCCCGCCATCAGGACGATCAACAGCGCTTCCAGACTCATCACGCCGCTGGTCACGCGATAGACGCCTAGCGCCAGAGCCGCGGCCGCACCAACGGCGATGCCGATATCGGTAATGCCGCGCGCCATGACACTTGCCGCCAGCACCCACATCGTCTCCTTGGAAAGTGCGCGCGCCTTCCCGGCGAGCATGCGTCCATAGGCTCTGCTCTGTCCAAATGCCTTCAGCGTCGGCAGTCCTTGCATCGCATCGAGGAACTCCGCGCCGAATTCCTTGAATGCTCGCTGACGTGCGACCGCGGCCTCCTGGTTCTGGCGGTGAACAAGCGCCGGCAGCGTCAGCCCGAACAGCGCGGCAGCGAGCATGACGCCCGCGACGGGCAGATCCCACCACGCCATGAACGCGAAGATCGCCAGGGGCGCACATGCCGAGACGAACAGCTGCGGCAGGTACTGTCCGAAAAAGCTCTGTAACTGCTCGACGCCGTCGACCATGCTCAGCATCACGCCGCCGGTGCGCTCGCCAGAGAACCAGCCGGGTCCAAGGGCGACGATCTTGTCGTACAAGCCCGCGCGCAACGCTTCCTGAACCTTCGCCGCGGTGCGGTGTGCCAGCATGATGCGCGTTTGCTCCAGCAAGGCGCGCAGCACGATCGCCAGCGCGGTGTAAATCGCCGGCGCCACGATCTGACTGATGGGCGCGCCTTCGAATACCCGCGCCAGCAAGCTACCGAGGAAAACGAAACGCGCGATCCCGACAAACAACGCGAGCAACCCGAGCGCGACACCGCACGCGATCCGCCAGCGCAAACCTGCGGTCATACGCCAAAGCTGCCAATTGAAATACATGGATATGAGGGTGTCGGATTGGAATCGTGCGCTGGAGCGCACCTCCGGTTATTCTAGACGCAAAGGCCCACCGACACACGGGGCGTGACATGACACCAGCTCGAAACCGAAAACGGCATGCATGCGGCAGAATCAGGCTTTGCACGCCCGGTGCAGAAGTTCGAAACGCGGGCATCCGATGAGCAACGAGTCGACTTTCGCCAGCGCGACCCACGAAGTTGGCGATGCGTTTGAGGCCAATGAACTGTTCCAGCGCAATGGCTGGACGGACGGGCTGCCGATCGTGCCGCCGACCGAACAAGGGGTCGCGCGATTTCTTGAAGCAGCCAAGCTCAGCACTGCCGATGTCGTCGGCATCGAGCCGGTGCGCCGCAGGCGGATCACGGCAGAAAAGGTTGCGATCGCGGCGCTAATGGCCGGTTGCCTGCCGGATTACATGCCGGTCGTAGTGGCGATCGTCAAGGCGATGTGCGTCCCCGAATTCGGCCTGCACGGGTGCACCGCGAGCACGGGCGGAAGTGCTCCGTTCATCGTCGTCAACGGTCCGGTCCGACAGGCTCTGGCGATGAACTCGACACACAATGCCTTCGCCAATGCTGCGCGCTCGAATGCAACCATAGGCCGCAGCATTCGCCTGCTGATTCTGAACGTGCTCGGCGGCATCCCGGGACAGCTTGACCGCTCGACACTCGGTCATCCCGGCAAGTT
>Ga0326597_10006719_pt1 | contig 15709 bp, 12 predicted proteins | sample RVTome_12_FD_203789 | JGI IMG/M metagenome (GOLD analysis project Ga0326597, IMG submission 203789) | Soil microbial communities from uranium-contaminated site in the Upper Colorado River Basin, Wyoming, United States - RVT100D185 | ecosystem: Environmental > Terrestrial > Soil > Contaminated >...
TGTCGAAGGAAGAGGGAGGGCGGCACACGCCGTTTTTCAACGGGTACCGCCCGCAGTTCTACTTCCGAACGACGGACGTGACGGGCTCTGCGAATCTGCCGGAGGGAGTGGAGATGGTGATGCCGGGAGACAACACCAACCTGACGATCACCCTCATCACGCCGATCGCGATGGAGAAGGGTCTGCGCTTCGCCATCCGCGAGGGCGGCCGCACCGTCGGCGCCGGCACCATCAGCGAAGTTCTGGAATAGCCATTCATTATTAATATTAATAGCGAGACGGGAACAAAGGCATGCGCGACATCATTTCGCTGGCCTGTTCGGAGTGCAAGAGGCGGAACTACTCCACCACCAGGAACAAGAAGAAGACTCCGGATCGGCTCGAGCTCAAGAAGTACTGCCGGTTCTGCAGGAAGCACCTGCTTCACAAGGAATCCAAGTAAAGCTCAGTCGTGCCCCGACGTAGAGGAGTCGATGACGGTGAGGCCGAGCGCGAGTCGCAAGGCGATTGGAGGCCAGTAGCTCAACTGGCAGAGCACCGGTCTCCAAAACCGGGGGTTGGGGGTTCGAGTCCCTCCTGGCCTGCCAAACGCGCCGCGGTCGGTTTCTTATGGTGAACGAGTGAAGATTTTCAACTATTTCAAACGGCTGAAGACCTTCCTGGTCGAGGTCCGGGGGGAGTTCAAGAAAGTCACGTGGCCTCCGCGCCGCGAGGTCTACGGCACGACCATCGTCGTCATCATCACCGTGTTCTTTTTCGGATTTTATCTCTACGGGCTGGACGTGGCGATGTCCTATCTCGCCGCGGCGTTGACCCGTCTGGTGGGAGCCTGAGGCGGCCGGATTAGCCGGATTAGCCGGATTAGAACGATGAGTCCAACGGGCCCAATGGGATCGTCAATGGAAAAGCAGTGGTACATCGTCCACACCTACTCGGGCTTCGAGAAGAAGGTGGCGGAGAGCTTGAAGCAGCGGGTCCAGGCGTTCGGGCTCCAGAATCAGATCGGCGACGTCCTCATCCCGACGGAAGACGTGGTCGAGATGAAGGGCGGAAAGAAGGTCGTGAGCCCCAAACGCTTCTTCCCCGGCTACGTGCTGGTGCAGATGGAGATGAACGACGAGACCTGGCACGTGGTGAAGAACACCCCCAAGGTCACGGGATTCGTCGGCGCCGGGCAGAAACCCGCGCCTCTGACCCATGAAGAAGTGGAGCAGGTGATTCACCAGGTGACGGTGGCGGCGACGGAGAAGCCAAAGCCGAAGTACACGTTCGAAGCGGGCGAGACCGTCCGCATCATCGACGGTCCGTTCAGCAATTTCTCGGGAGTCGTGGACGAGGTGAACACCGACCGAAACACGTTGAAGGTGATGGTGACTATTTTCGGACGGGCGACGCCGGTGGAGCTGGATTTCCTTCAAGTCGAGAAAACCTGAGGATTCCGACAAGTCATGGCCAAGAAAGTCGTAGCTCAGATCAAGCTTCAAATCCCGGCCGCCAAGGCGACTCCGGCTCCCCCGGTGGGACCGGCGCTCGGGCAGCATCAAGTCAACATCATGGACTTCTGCAAGAACTTCAACGCGCGGACGGCGAAGCAGGAGGGACTCATCATCCCGGTGGTGATCACCGTGTATCAGGACAAGTCCTACACCTTCATCACCAAGACGCCGCCGGCGGCGATCCTGTTGAAGCGCGCCGCGGGGATCGCCAAGGGGTCAGGCGAGCCCAACCGCAACAAGGTGGGGAAGGTGACCGAGAAGCAGGTGGAGGAGATCGCGAAGAGCAAGATGACCGATCTCAACGCCGCCAGCCTCGAAGCGGCGAAGCGAATCATCAAGGGCACCGCGAGGAGCATGGGCCTGGAGATCGAAGGGTAGCGCGATGGCAGGGAAGAAGTACACGAAGGCGAAGGAAGTCACGGGAACGGAGCCCTCGCAGAGTCTCGAGGACGCCGTGTCGCGGGTGAAGAAAGCGGCCTACGCCAAGTTCGACGAGACCGTAGAGTTGGCCATGCGTCTCGGGGTCAACCCCAAGCACGCGGACCAGATGGTGCGGGGAACGGTGGTTCTGCCGCATGGGCTCGGCGTGTCGCGGAAGGTTCTGGTCATCGCCAGCGGTGAGAAGCTGAAGGAGGCCCAGGACGCCGGCGCCGACCTCGTGGGCGGCGAGGACATGGTCGACCAAATCCAGAAGGGCTTCATGGATTTCGACGCGGTAGTCGCGACTCCAGACATGATGCGGAGCGTGGGAAAGCTCGGCAAGATCCTCGGTCCGCGAGGGCTCATGCCCAACCCCAAGACCGGCACGGTGACGTTCGAGATCGCGCGAGCGGTCAAGGAGATCAAGGCGGGCAAGGTCGAGTTCCGGGTCGACAAGACCGCGATCGTTCACGCGCCCGTGGGAAAGGTGTCGTTCTCCGAGGAGCGGCTCCTCGAGAACCTTCGCACTCTCGTAGATACCATCCTGAAAGCCAAGCCTGCTTCGGCGAAGGGAAAGTACGTCAAAAGCTTCGCGATTTCGTCCACCATGGGCCCGGGGGTGCGCATCGACCCTGCGATATTGAGCACCAAATAAGCACTCGCAAGCTCGGTAAAGAAAGTAGGTCAGCCGTGGATCGCGCAGAAAGGCAAGCAACCGTAGAACGGCTCAGCTCGGATTTTTCGTCCGTAGCCGCCGCGTTCGCCATCGACTATCGAGGTCTGAAGGTGGGTGAGGCAACGGAGCTGCGGAGGAAGATCCGTGAGATGGGGGCGCAGTACCAGGTCATCAAGAACACCCTCGCGAAGCGGGCGCTCGCGGGGACGTCTCTCGCCCCGCTCGAGCCGCATTTGAAGGGGATGATCGGGCTCGCTTTCACCGCGAACGATCCCGTGGCGCTCGCGAAGACCCTCAACGATTTCGCCAAGGACGTTCCCGCCGTGGTCTTCAAGGCGGGGGTCCTCGCCGACAAAACTCTCGACGAGAAGCAGTTCAAGGCGCTGGCGACGCTTCCCTCGAAGGAGGCGTTGCTCTCGCAGCTTCTCTCGGTTCTCCAGGCGCCGATCCAGCAGCTCTTGGGCGTGCTCCAGGCGCCGGCGAGAGACCTGGTCATGGTGCTGAAAGCGTACGAAACCAAGCAATCAGGAGGCGGCTAAGAACACACATCGGTCAAGCGATCGAGCGGGGCCCGGAGGGCCCCATCCTCCCCGAGCGAGAATTAAGAGAAGGAGCAATCAATGGCAGTATCGCAGCAGGAAGTCATCGATTACATCAAGAAAATGTCGGTCCTGGAAGTGTCGGAGATGGTCAAGAAGCTCGAGGATGAGCTCGGAGTGAAGGCCGCCGCCGCCGTTCCCATGGGTGTCATGGGCGTTGCCGGCGCCGGCGCTTCCGCCGCCGCTCCCGCCGAGGAGAAGACCGAGTTCGACGTGGTCCTCACCAACGCCGGTGAGAAGAAGATCAACGTCATCAAGGTCGTCCGCGAGGTCACCAGCCTCGGCCTGAAGGAGGCGAAGGACTTGGTGGAGGGCGCTCCCAAGACGGTGAAAGAAGGCATACCCAAGGACGAGGCCGCCGAGATCAAAAAGAAGTTCGAGGCGGTGGGAGCCCAGGTGGAGCTGAAATAACAGTTGTCGACAGTCCGTGGCACGTTGCGGTCGGGCTCGCTAGAGCCCGTGCCGAAGTGTGTCTGCACACCATTGTTTCGTTAGGAGTCTGGAAGCGAAGATGCAGAAACTCGCCATAAATCCCTATCGTGATCGCGTTGATTTCTCGAGAATCCGGGCGATGATTCCGATCCCCAACCTCATCGAGATCCAGCGGAAGTCGTACGAGCGGTTCCTTCAGATGAACCTGCTCTCGGCGGAACGGGAAGACATGGGCCTTCAAGCGGTCTTCAAGTCGATCTTCCCCATCACCGACTTCCGCGAGAACTGCGAGCTCCAGTTCGTGGAGTACGCGATCGGGGTCTGGGAGTGCAAGTGCGGAAAGCTCGAGGGTCTGCAGCACCTGCGGCGGAAGTGCACCGGCTGCGGCGCCACCATTCGCACCAATCCCATGGGCGATCGCGAGATCCCCTGCCCCTCCTGCGGCAAGGCGAACGAGAACCGGGGCACGGTATGCGACACCTGTGGCGACTCCGTCGGCTTGAAGCTCAAGTACGACGTCGAGGAGTGTCAGGAGCGGGGCATGACGTACTCCGTTCCGCTGAAGGTCACCATCCGTCTCACGGTCTACGACAAGGACCCCGAGTCGGGGGTGAGGTCGATCCGGGACATCAAGGAGCAGGAAGTCTACTTCGGGGACATCCCGCTCATGACCGATAACGGCACCTTCATCATCAACGGCACCGAGCGGGTCATCGTCTCCCAGCTTCACCGCTCGCCGGGAGTGTTCTTCCACGAGGTGGACAAGGGGTCGTATCTCGCCCAGATCATTCCCTACCGCGGGAGCTGGGTGGAGTTCGAGTTCGACCAGAAGCACCTCCTCTATGTGAGGATAGACCGGAAGCGGAAGTTTCTGGCGACGGTCTTCCTTCGAGCGCTCGGTCTGCGCACCGACGAGGACATTCTCCGGAATTTCTTCAACGTCGATAGCGTGCACATCCGGGATGGGAGGCTCCTCATTCCGGTCACCAAGTCCCTCCTCGGACGGCGCATCAACCAGGACATCGCGTCCGACGGGGGCACAGAGCCCCTGGTGGCCGCGGGAAAGCGCATCACCCGGCTCGCGCTCGAGAAGATCGAGAAGGCGGGGATCACCGAGGTGGAGCTCTCCCCCGCCGACCTCGAGGGAGCCTTCGCCATCGCTGACGTCGTGAACTCCGCGACCGGTGAAGTGCTAGTCGACTGCAACGAGCCCCTGCCGCCCGACATCGTCCCCACGCTCATCGAGAACGGAGTGTCCTCGATCGAGGTGTTCCATCCCGAGCTCGACGAGATCGGGCCGATCATGTCGCAAACGGCGAAGAAGGACTCCATCCGAAGCTCCGAAGAAGCGCTCATCGAGATCTATCGGCGGCTCAGGCCCGGGGATCCACCGACTCTCGAGAGCTCTCGGTCCCTTTTCCACGGGATGTTCTTCAACCCCCAGAAGTACGACTTCTCCCGGGTGGGACGCCTCAAGCTCAACACCAAGCTCAACCTCGGCGCCGGCCTGGACGAGCGCCTTCTGGAGGGGCGCGATTTCTTCGAAGTGATCCGGTACCTGCTCAAGCTCCCGAAGAACGTCGGGAGCGTCGACGACATCGACCACCTGGGAAACCGCCGCGTGCGCTCGGTGGGAGAGCTCCTGGAGAACCAGTTCCGCATCGGCCTGGTGCGGATGGAGAGGGCGATCAAGGAGAAGATGAGCGTCTACCAGGAGATGGCGACCGCTATGCCTCACGACCTCATCAACGCCAAGCCGGTGATGGCCGCGGTGCGGGAGTTCTTCGGCTCCTCGCAGCTCTCCCAGTTCATGGACCAGACCAACCCGCTCTCCGAGGTTACCCACAAGCGGAGGCTCTCGGCCCTAGGGCCGGGCGGTCTCTCCCGCGAGCGGGCGGGGTTCGAAGTCCGGGACGTACATCCCACGCACTACGGGCGCATTTGTCCCATCGAGACTCCTGAGGGACCGAACATCGGTCTCATCAGCTCGCTTTCGTGCTATGCCCGCATCAACGAGTACGGCTTCATCGAGAGCCCCTACAAGAAAGTCGAGGGTGGCCGGGTGATCGATCACATGCAAGTGACCGCCACCGGCGACGCGTCTTTCACCGTGAGCCAGATCGTCGAGCGCCGCGCGTTCGAAAAGGAACGCAACAAGGTCGAGCGAGATGGAGGAAAGCTACCCGAGGCCGAGCCCCACGCCTTCTACCTCTCGGCGTGGGAAGAGGACCAGCACATCATCGCGCAGGCGAACGCCAAGATCGACGAGGACGGAAACCTCGTCGCCGACCGCACGAACTGCCGCCAGGCGGGGAACTTCGTCCTCGTTCCCAGGGAGCAGGTGGACTATATCGACGTGTCGCCCAAGCAGCTGGTCTCGGTCGCGGCATCGCTCATCCCGTTCCTCGAGAACGACGACGCCAACCGGGCTCTCATGGGCTCGAACATGCAGCGCCAGGCAGTGCCTCTGCTCCGCGCCGAAGCGCCCATCGTGGGCACGGGAATGGAGTACGCGACCGCGCGCGACTCCGGGGCGGTAGTGGTCTGCCGCCGGGGCGGGATGGTGGATTCGGTCGACTCCCGCCGCATCATCGTGCGAATCGAGGAGAGCAGCGGAAAGCGGGCGAAGGAAATCGGGGCCGACATCTACAACCTCACGAAGTTCAAGCGCTCGAACCAGAACACCTGCATGAACCAGAAACCCATCGTGCGAGTGGGCGATCGGATCGAGAAAGGGCAGATCATCGGCGACGGGCCCTGCACCGAGAGGGGCGAGCTCGCTCTCGGCCGCAACGTGCTGGTGGCGTTCATGCCTTGGCGTGGCTACAACTTCGAAGACGCGATCTTGGTGTCGGAGAAGCTGGTCAAGGAGGACGCCTACACCTCGATCCACATCGAGGAGTTCGACACCGAGTCCCGCGACACCAAGCTCGGTCCCGAGGAGATCACCCGCGATATCCCGAACGTCTCCGAGGGCTTCCTCGCGAACCTCGACGAGTCGGGGATCATCCGCATCGGCGCCTACGTGAAGCCGGGCGACATTCTCGTGGGGAAGGTCACGCCCAAGGGCGAGACCCAGCTCACCCCCGAGGAGAAGCTCCTCCGGGCGATCTTCGGCGAGAAGGCGGGCGACGTCCGCGACGCCTCCCTCACTTGCCCCCCGGGCATCGAGGGCATCGTGGTCGACGTCAAGATCTTCTCCCGCAAGGGGGTGGAGAAGGACGAGCGGGCCAAGGCCATCGAGTCCGAAGAGCTCGGGATGCTCGAGAAGAACCTCAACGACGAGATCCGCATTCTCAAGGAAGAGCGCAACAAGCGGGTCATCGAGCGGCTCTCGGGCGCGACGCTGGAAGAGGATCTCGTCAACCCCAGGACGGGCGAGAAGATCCTCAAGAAGAAGACCAAGCTCACCAAGGAGATCCTGCGCGAGCTGCGGGCGGCCTACCTCGGACTCCTCGAGACCGACGTTCCCGCGGAGGTGCTCGACGAGATCCAGGAGATCGAAGACAAGACCGAGCGGCAGATCGAGGTCTTGAAAGCACTCTTCGAAGAGCGGATGAACCGGCTCCAGAAGGGAGACGAGCTCCCGCCGGGCGTCATCAAGATGGTGAAGGTGTACGTCGCCATGAAGCGCAAGCTCTCGGTCGGCGACAAGATGGCCGGACGCCACGGGAACAAGGGCGTCATCGCCAAGGTCGTGCCCGAGGAGGACATGCCCTACCTTCCCGACGGCACGCCCGTCGAGGTCATCCTCAATCCCCTGGGTGTGCCCTCGCGCATGAACGTGGGACAGATCCTCGAGACTCATCTGGGCTGGGCGGGGAAGGTGCTGGGAATGCACTTCGCGACTCCGGTTTTCGACGGGGCCTCCGAGGCTCAGATCAAGGAGCTCCTCCAGAAGTCCAACCAGAAAGCGAGCGAAGCGGGAGCTCTGAGGCCGAACGCGCTCGAGGGGGGGAAGACCTTCCTCTGCGACGGAATGACCGGCGAGACCTTCGAGCAGCCGGTCACCGTCGGCTACATCTACATGCTGAAGCTCTCGCATCTGGTCGACGACAAGATGCACGCCCGCAGCATCGGACCCTACAGCCTCATCACCCAGCAGCCGCTCGGTGGAAAGGCGCAGTTCGGAGGCCAGCGGTTCGGAGAGATGGAGGTCTGGGCGCTCGAAGCCTACGGCGCCGCCCACACCCTCCAGGAGCTCCTCACCGCGAAGTCCGACGACGTCTACGGCCGCGCCAAGATCTACGAGGCCATCGTCAAGGGCGATACCTCGTTCGCACCCGGGCTGCCGGAGTCGTTCAACGTGCTCATCCGGGAGCTCCAGAGCCTGTGCCTCGACGTCGAGCTGCTCAAGACCAAAGACTGATGAATAGAAGAAGAACGCAAAGGCGCCAAGAACGCCGGGGCGCAAAGAAGAATCAAATTAGGGAGGCAACAAATTGAAAGCCTTCGCAACGCTTCGTGACAAAGGCAACCTGGTAGTCGATTTCGACGCGATCAAGATCAGCCTGGCGTCGCCCGAGAAGATCCGCGCCTGGTCGCACGGCGAGGTGACGAAGCCCGAGACCATCAACTACCGGACTTTCAAGCCGGAGCGGGATGGTCTGTTCTGCGCCAAGATCTTCGGGCCGGTCACCGACTGGGAGTGCCTCTGCGGGAAGTACAAACGCATGAAGCACCGGGGTGTCATCTGCGACAAGTGCGGTGTGGAAGTCACCCAGTCGAAAGTGAGACGGGAGCGGCTCGCGCACATCGAGCTCGCCTGCCCCGTGTCCCACGTGTGGTTCTTCAAAGGGCTCCCGAGTCGCATCGGTCATCTCCTCGACATGTCGCTCCGCGACCTCGAGCGGGTGCTGTACTTCGAGTCCTACGTGGTCATCGACCCGGGCGACACTCCGCTCAAGGAGAAGGAGCTCTTGAACGAGGAGCGTTATCGCGAGCTCCGCCAGGAGTTCAAGGGCAAGTTCCACGCCGACATGGGCGCGGAGGCGATCAAAGACCTTCTCCGCCGCATCGAGATCGAGGAGCTCTCGGAGCGGCTCCGCGACGAGATGAAGACCGAGACTTCTCTCCAGAAGAAGCTCAAGTACGCCAAGCGGCTCAAGGTGGTCGAGGCCTTCCGGAAGTCCAACAACCGCCCGGAGTGGATGATCCTGGACGTCATTCCGGTGATTCCGCCGGAGCTCCGGCCGCTGGTTCCCCTCGACGGCGGCCGCTTCGCCACGAGCGATCTCAACGACCTCTATCGACGGGTCATCAACCGGAACAACCGACTCAAGAAGCTCATGGAGCTGAAAGCGCCCGACGTCATCGTGAGGAACGAGAAGCGCATGCTCCAAGAAGCGGTGGACGCGCTCTTCGACAACGGCCGGAGAGGCCGGGTTCTCCGGGGCGCGAACAACCGCCCGCTTAAGTCTCTCTCCGACACCCTCAAGGGAAAGCAGGGACGGTTCCGCCAGAACCTCCTCGGCAAGCGCGTCGACTACTCCGGCCGCTCGGTCATCGTGGTCGGCCCCGAGCTCAAGCTCCACCAGTGCGGGCTTCCCAAGAAGATGGCGCTCGAGCTCTTCAAGCCCTTCATCTATAACAAGCTCGAGCAGGTCGGGCTCGCCACCACCATCAAGGCGGCGAAGGAAATGGTGGAGCAGCAGCGGCCCGAAGTCTGGGACTTCCTCGAAGAAGTGATCCGACAGCACCCGGTGCTCCTGAACCGCGCGCCCACGCTCCACCGGCTCGGCATCCAAGCGTTCGAGCCGACGCTGGTCGAGGGGAAGGCAATCCGGATCCACCCCCTGGTCTGCACCGCGTTCAACGCGGATTTCGACGGCGATCAGATGGCGGTCCACATTCCGCTATCGCCGGAATCCCAAATCGAGGCTTCGCTTCTCATGCTCTCGTCCAAGAACATCCTGTCTCCGGCCAACGGGCAGCCCCTCGCCATTCCCACCCAGGACATGGTGCTCGGCTGCTACTACATGACCAAGGAGAAGAAGGGCGCGAAGGGCGAGGGCAAGGCGTTCGCTTCGATGGAAGACGTGATGCTCGCCCTCGAGGCGGGCGAGGTGGAGACGCTCTCTCCCATCCGCCTCCTTTACAGCGGTCCGTTCATCGATCTCACCACCGCGTTCAACGACCAGGATCTGGTCCATGCCGAGATCCTCGAGCTTTCGAACGAGGTGGTCGAGACCACCGTCGGCCGGGTTCTGTTCAACGATCAGCTCCCGCCGGAGATCCCGTACATCAACGGGCTTCTCAAGAAGAAGGGCCTCGGAAGTCTGGTCAACTTCTGCTACCTCCGCCACGGCATCGAGAAGACGGTGGAGATGCTCGATCAGCTGAAGGAGCTCGGCTTCCTCTACGCCACCAAGAGCGGTGTTTCGATCGGAATCGAGGATCTGGTCATCCCCAGCGAAAAGAACCAGCTGGTGGATCGGGCCCTCTCCGAGGTCAAGGAAGTCGACGACCAGTACCGTGAAGGCGCCATCACCAAAGGCGAGCGCTACAACAAGGTCATCGCGATCTGGTCGAACGTGACCGACAAGGTGGCCCAGGAGATGTTCGAGGAGATGGAACGCCAGGAGCGGGAGAACGCCCTCTTCAACCCGGTCTACATGATGGCGGACTCTGGGGCGCGCGGGAGCAAACAGCAGATCCGGCAGCTCGCGGGAATGCGCGGTCTGATGGCCAAGCCCTCGGGCGAGATCATCGAGACCCCGATTACCAGCAACTTCCGCGAAGGACTCACCGTGCTGCAGTACTTCATCTCGACCCACGGCGCCCGGAAGGGTCTGGCGGATACCGCGCTCAAGACCGCGGACTCGGGCTACCTCACTCGGAGGCTGGTGGACGTCGCCCAGGACGTGATCATCTCCGAGGACGACTGCGGAACCGTCTCCGGGATCTACGTCGGCGCCATCGTGGAAGCGGGCGAGGTCATCGAGGCCCTCCGCGACCGCATCGTCGGCCGGGTGACTCTCGAGACCATCAAGGACAGCTTCACCGGGGAGACCATCGTTTCTCCCAGCCAGGAGATCACCGAGGACATCGCGAACGCCATCCAGAACACCGGTGTGGACCACGTCAAGATTCGCTCGGTTCTCACCTGCGAGTCGCGCCGCGGAGTCTGCGCCATGTGCTACGGGCGCAACCTTGCGAGCGGACGGCTGGTGGACCTCGGCGAAGCGGTGGGGGTCATCGCGGCGCAGTCGATCGGCGAGCCCGGAACCCAGCTCACCATGCGCACCTTCCACATCGGAGGCACGGCGAGCCGGGTGGCGGAGCAGTCGACCCTCGAGGCGAAGAACAAGGGCACGGTGAAGTTCATCAACATCTCGACCGTCAAGGACAAAGAGGGAGACCTGGTGGTGATGAACCGCGCGGGTCAGATCCTCATCCTCGACGAGAAGGGCCGGGAGCGCGAGCGCTACCCCGTGGTCTACGGCGCCAAGCTGAAGGTCAAGGACGGGCAGGGTATCGAGTCCGGCTCCACCTTCGTCGAGTGGGATCCCTACACCTTCTCCATCCTGACGGAAGAGGGCGGAACCGCTCACTTCAAGGACGTGGTGCAGGGAGTCACGGTGCACGAGGAAGTGGACGAGGTGACGGGTCTCTCGATGCCGGTCATCGTGGAGTCGCCCGACGAGAAGCGCCAGCCGGCGATCGTCATCAAGGACGCCAAGAAGAAGGAGGTCAAGAGCTACCTCCTCCCCTCGGGCGCCCACTTGATGGTGGGCGACGGGGACGAGGTGCGGCCCGGAGCGGTTCTCGCCAAGATCCCGCGGGAGACCACCAAGACCAAGGACATCACCGGAGGTCTTCCTCGAGTCGTCGAGCTCTTCGAGGCGAGAAAGCCGAAGGACCCCGCGGTCATCACTGAGATCGACGGCATCATCCAGTACGGCGGTATCGCCAAGGGGATGCGGAAGATTTCGGTCGTCTCCGACACCGGCGAGGTGCGCGATTACGCTCTGCCCCGCGGGGTCCACATCAACGTTCAGGAGGATGAGCGGGTCAAGGCGGGCGAACCCTTGATGGACGGGCCCATCAACCCGCACGACATCCTGAATGTGCTGGGTGAGAACGCGCTCCAGGAGTACCTGGTCAACGAGATCCAGGAGGTCTATCGACTCCAGGGCGTGCTCATCAACGACAAGCACATCGAGGTCATCGTGCGCCAGATGATGCGCTGGGTGAAGGTCGAAGAGGTCGGCGACACCGAGCTTCTGATCGACGAGACCATCGATCGGTTCAAGTTCACCGAGTCCAACGAGAAGATCCTCGCCGCCGGGGGCCGACAAGCGACGGGAAGGCCGATGCTCCTCGGAATCACCAAAGCGTCGCTCTCGACGGACAGCTTCATCTCCGCCGCTTCGTTCCAGGAGACGACGCGGGTTCTGACGGAAGCTTCCATCAGCGGGCGGGTAGACTACCTCCGCGGTCTCAAGGAGAACGTGATCATGGGTCGGCTCATCCCCGCCGGGACCGGACTCGAGATTCACCGGGCGGTCGGGATTCCCGAGGCCCAGCCCCTCGAGCGGCGGCCGGAGCTTCCCGGAGAGGACCTCGAGCGGGAGATGCAGTTCCTGGTCGAGGGGGGTCCGTCGCCGGAGGAGGAGTCTTTGTAAAACAGTTCTCAGTTCTCAGTTCACGGTTCCTCAGCGCGCTGGCGCTGATACCGCCGATGGCCCACAACTGAGAACTGAGAACCGAGAACTGAGAACTCTTGACAACTGGCATCCAGATTGCTAGACTCGGCAGGTTGTCCTGAAGCCCGATCGGCTTAGGGATTTCCTGTTGGATCAAAAGCACTTAGGTGGATTTGACTCGTTTTGAGCTAGAAAGAGCGGTTTCGATTTGCCGACGTTCAGCCAGTTGGTTCGAAAAGGTCGCGAGAGGACCGGGTCCAAGACCGACAGCCCGGCCCTCCAGGGCTGTCCCCAGAGGCGGGGAGTCTGCATCCGGGTCTTCATCTCGACTCCGAAGAAGCCGAATTCCGCTCTCCGGAAGGTAGCCCGGGTCCGGCTCACCAACGGAATCGAGGTCACGACCTATATCCCCGGAGTGGGACACAACCTCCAGGAGCACTCGATCGTGCTAATCCGGGGTGGCCGGGTAAAGGATCTGCCCGGGGTGCGTTATCACGTGGTTCGCGGCTCGCTCGACGCCGTCGGCGTCGACGGCCGCAAGAACGGGCGTTCGAAGTACGGGACGAAGAGGCCCAAGGCCTAGCCGTCAAACCAGGGCCCAATAGGCCAAGTAGGCCAAGTCGGGAAGACACCAGAAATGCCCAGACGACGAGAGGTCCCGCAGCGCGCGCCGCAGCCGGACCCCCTCTACAACAGCAACCTGGTGTCGAGCTTCGTCAACGTGGTGATGAAGCGCGGAAAGAAATCGACGGCGGAAGGCGTCGTCTACCGCGCCTTCGACAAGATTCGAGAGCGCGCGCAGGAAGATCCGCTGAAGGTGTTCAAGAAGGCGATCGACAACATCAAGCCCACGCTCGAGGTGAAGAGCCGGCGCGTGGGTGGAAGCAACTACCAGGTTCCCGTCGAGGTTCGTCCCGAGCGGCGGACGTCGCTTTCGCTTCGGTGGCTGGTCACCTACGCCCGAGAGCGCCCGGAGAAGACGATGGTGGAGAAGCTCGCGAGCGAGATTCTCGACGCCTCGCAGAACCGGGGCGGCGCGGTGAAGAAACGGGAGGATACGCACCGCATGGCGGAGGCGAACAAGGCGTTCGCCCACTACCGCTGGTAAGGAGAAATACCTCTTCGAGCGCTCCGACGCCCGCTCCCCCGGGAGCGTGGATCGAGCAGCTCCTCGTATCGGGAACGCTAGTTCCCGGCTAAGGAACGAAAGTTCCGTAGAGTTTTTGGGAAAGGTTTGTCTTAGAGTCCAAGACCATGGCCCGCAAAGTACCGCTAGAGAGGACGCGCAACATCGGCATCATGGCGCACATCGATGCCGGTAAGACCACGACCACTGAGCGCATTCTTTACTACACCGGCATCACCTACAAGATTGGTGAGGTACACGAGGGTACCGCGACCATGGACTGGATGCAGCAGGAGCAGGAGCGCGGCATCACCATTACCTCCGCCGCCACCACCACGTTCTGGAAGGACTTTCGAATCAACATTATCGACACCCCGGGCCACGTGGACTTCACCGCGGAGGTGGAGCGTTCGCTTCGGGTCCTCGACGGCGCCGTCGCCGTCTTTTGCGCCGTGGGCGGAGTCGAGCCCCAGTCCGAGACCGTGTGGCGGCAGGCGGACAAATATCGAGTCCCCCGGATCGCCTTCGTGAACAAAATGGATCGCGTGGGCGCGGATCTGGCGCGGGCAGTCTCGATGATGAAGGACCGGCTCGGGGCCAACCCGGTGCTCATCCAGCTTCCGGTGGGCGCGGAGGACGCGTTCATCGGCGTCGTCGATCTGATTCGAGAGAAAGCCATCGTTTACAAGCACGAGACCCTGGGCGCCGAGTTCTCCGTCGAAGAGGTGCCGAAGGAGATGCGCGACGAGGTGAAGGCGACCCGGGAGAGGGTCATCGAGGCCGCCTGCGAGGCCGATGACCGGCTCATGGAGAAGTACCTCAACGGCGTCACTCCGACCGAGGAGGAGATCGTCGCCGGTCTTCGAAAGGGAACCATCGCCCTCAGGATCGTGCCGGTGCTCTGCGGCACCGCGTTCAAGAACAAGGGCGTGCAGCCGCTCCTCGACGCCGTCGTCGACTTCCTCCCCGCGCCCACCGACATTCCTCCGATCGTGGGCACGACCCTCGACGGGTCGACGACGGTGGAGCGCCCGGCGAGCGACGACGCGCCGTTCGCGGCGCTGATCTTCAAGATCATGACCGACTCGTACGTGGGCCAGCTCGCGTTCTTCCGCGTGTACTCCGGATATCTGGAGTCGGGATCGAGCGTCCTCAACTCCGGTCGCGACCGCAGCTATCGCATCGGCAGGCTCTTGAAGATGCACGCCAACAAGCGCGAGGACATCAAGGCAGTCTACGCCGGCGACATCGCCGCCGCGGTGGGGCTGAAGCACGTACAGACCGGGGACACCATCTGCGACGAGGACCACCCGGTGATCCTGGAGTCGATGGACTTTCCCGATCCGGTGATCTCAGTGGTCATCGAGCCCAAGACCAAGGGCGATCAGGAAAAGCTCGGCGTCGCCCTGGGAAAGCTCACCCAGGAAGACCCGACGTTCAAGGTCTTCACCGATCCCGACACCGGGCAGACGATCATCAGCGGGATGGGCGAGTTGCACCTGGAGATCGTCGTCGATCGCTTGCTGCGCGAGTTCAACGTGGCGGCGGGCGTGGGCAAGCCCCAGGTCGCCTACCGCGAGACGATTCGCAGAAACGCGGAGGCCGAAGGCCGCTACATTCGGCAGACCGGCGGGCGAGGCCAGTACGGGCACGTCTGGCTCGAGGTCTCGCCGAAGCCGGGTGCGAAATTCGAGTTCGTCAACGACATCGTGGGGGGCACCATCCCCAGGGACTACATTCCCGCGGTGGAGAAGGGGGTAGAGGAGGCGATGGAGCAGGGCCCCCTCGCCAGCTACCCCATGGTCGACGTCAGCGTTCGCCTCTTCGACGGCTCGTACCACAACGTGGACAGCTCCGAGATGGCCTTCAAGATCGCGGGATCGATGGCCTTCAAGGAAGCGGTGCGAAACGCGGACCCCGTGCTCCTCGAGCCGATCATGCAGGTCGAGGCGGTGGTCCCCGAGGACTACACCGGCGAAGTGATCGCGGACCTGAACTCGAGGCGCGGGCGCATCCAGGGAATGATGGCCCGAGGAAACGCCCAGGTGATTACCGCCCTCGTGCCTCTCGCGGAGATGTTCGGTTACGCGACCGACCTCCGCTCGGCGACGCAGGGCCGCGCGACCTACACCATGCACTTTCATCAGTATGAAGAGGCACCAAAGAGCGTCGGCGAGGAAGTCGTGGCGAAGGTGACCGGGAGATGAGGAGCCGAGCGGGAGCCCTCAGCCCGAGCGCAGGGCGAGCGAAGCGAGTCCCGGAGCGAGAAGCGCCGGGGGTGGTGCCCCGGCGCACTGAGGGGGACGCACGAG
>Ga0326597_10006720_pt1 | contig 15707 bp, 15 predicted proteins | sample RVTome_12_FD_203789 | JGI IMG/M metagenome (GOLD analysis project Ga0326597, IMG submission 203789) | Soil microbial communities from uranium-contaminated site in the Upper Colorado River Basin, Wyoming, United States - RVT100D185 | ecosystem: Environmental > Terrestrial > Soil > Contaminated >...
GTTTGTTTTGGCCGCATAATCTTATCGATCCTCGCTTCGCTCCGGTCGGATTATGCTCTAGCTCGCCTCGCGGCGGCGGCGTTCGCGCCGTCCCGAGCGCGCGCCATGGTCGTCGCCGCCCTCGTCGTCGGGCTCGCCTTCCTGGCGCGGGATCTCCTGTCCCGTTTCCTGGTCCACCACCTTCATCGACAGGCGCACCTTGCCGCGGTCGTCGACGCCGATCAGCTTGACATAGACCTCGTCGCCTTCCTTCACCACTTCGCCAACGGTCTTTGGACGACCACTGTTGAGCTGGGAGATGTGGACGAGGCCGTCGCGCGCGCCGAAGAAGTTCACGAACGCGCCGAAGTCCACGATCTTGACCACCTTGCCCTTGTAGATGGTGCCCACCTCGGGCTCGGCGACGATGGTGTGGATCCAGTTGCGGGCGGCTTCGATCGAGTTGGCGTCGGCCGAAGCGATCTTGATGGTGCCGTCGTCCTGAATATCGATCTTGGCGCCGGTCGTCTCGACAATCTCGCGGATCACCTTGCCGCCCGAGCCGATCACCTCGCGGATCTTGTCGACCGGAATGTGCATCATCTCGATACGCGGCGCATATTCGCCGAGTTCGCCGCGCGCCTCCTTCAGGGCCTTGGCCATCTCACCCAGAATGTGCATGCGCCCGCGCTGTGCCTGGTCGAGCGCCTGGCGCATGATCTCCTCGGTGATGCCGGCGATCTTGATGTCCATCTGAAGCGAGGTGACACCCTGATCGGTACCGGCGACCTTGAAGTCCATATCGCCCAGATGGTCCTCGTCGCCCAGGATGTCGGAGAGGACGGCGAAGCCGCTCTCCTCGAGGATCAGGCCCATGGCGATGCCGGCGACCGGCCGCTTCACCGGGACGCCGGCGTCCATCAGTGCGAGGGAGGCGCCGCATACCGTGGCCATCGAGGATGAACCGTTCGATTCGGTGATCTCGGAGACAACGCGCAGCGTGTAGGGAAACTCCTCGGGTTTCGGCAGCATCGGGTGGATGGCACGCCAGGCGAGCTTGCCGTGGCCGATCTCGCGGCGGCTGGTGAAGCCGGAGCGGCCGGTTTCGCCGACGGAAAATGGCGGAAAATTGTAGTGCAGGAGGAAGGACTCCTTGTAGGTGCCTTCCAGCGCGTCCACGAACTGCTCATCCTCGCCGGTGCCGAGAGTGGCGATCACGAGGGCCTGGGTTTCGCCGCGCGTGAACAGCGCCGAGCCGTGGGTGCGGGGGAGCACGCCGACCTCCACGGAGATCGGCCGCACGTCTTCCAGACCGCGTCCGTCGATACGGCGCGATGTCTCCAGGATCGAGCCGCGAACGATCGACTTCTCGAGGTCCTTGAAGGACGCCCCAACCAGGCTCGCGTCTTCACCATCGGAGTCGTCGGGCGGACAGAGCCCGGCGATCACCTTGTCCCTGGTGGCGGCGACTTCGGCGACGCGCGTCTGCTTGTCGGCGACCGTATAGGCCGCGCGCAGGTCGCTCTCGGCGATCGCACGCACCTTGCCGTCGACCGACGCGGTGTCCTTCGTCTCGACGTCGCGCGGGTCGCGCGCCGCCTTCTCCGCCAGGCGGATGATCGCCTCGATGACCGGCTGAAAACCGCGGTGGCCGAACATTACCGCGCCCAGCATGTCGGCCTCCGAAAGCTCGCGCGCTTCGGACTCGACCATCAGAACCGCATCCTCGGTGCCGGCCACGACCAGGTCGAGGGTCGATTCCGGCATCTCGTCTATCTGCGGGTTGAGCACGAATTCGCCTGCGATGCGGCCGACTCGCGCGGCGCCGATCGGGCCGAGGAACGGAATGCCCGAGATGGTGAGCGCCGCCGAGCTGGCGATCAGCGCGACGATGTCGGGATCGCTCTCGAGATCGTGGCTCAGCACCGTGGCGATGACCTGTGTCTCGTTGCGGAAGCCTTTTGCGAAAAGGGGACGGATCGGCCGGTCGATCAGGCGCGAGACCAGCGTCTCCTTCTCTGAGGGACGCCCTTCACGCTTGAAGTAGCCGCCTGGAATCTTGCCCGCGGCGTAGGTCTTTTCCTGGTAATTGACGGTCAGCGGAAAGAAGTCGATGCCGGGCCTGGGATGACGATCGGCGACGGCGGTGGCGAGGACCGTGGTCTTGCCGTAGGTGACCAGAACCGCTCCATCGGCCTGGCGCGCGATGCGGCCGGTCTCGATGACGAGCGGGCGTCCGGCCCAGGTTATTTCTTCCTTGTGAATGGTGAACATTGTCGAATCTGTTACGCGGCGCGGCCAGTGGTAACCAGCCGCTCGCGCCCTTGTGCTGTGACGTGCATGAGCCCGCCTAGCGGCGAATGCCGAGGCGGGCGATGAGTGTGCGATAGCGCTCCTCGTTGCGTGACTTCACGTAGTCGAGGAGGCGGCGCCGCTGGCTCACCATCTTGAGCAGGCCGCGGCGCGAGTGGTTGTCCTTCTTGTGCGACTTGAAGTGCTCGGTCAGATTGGCGATGCGCTCGGTGAGGATCGCGACCTGGACCTCGGGCGAACCCGTATCGTCGCCCTTCAAACCATATTCCTTGATGAGCGACTGCTTGCGCTCGGTGGTAATCGACATCTACTAGCTCCCGAATTCGGCGACCGCCCCTCAAAGCGGCAAGTTAAACACGCGTGTCGGGTGCAGCTCGCCGCGTACGACTTCGCCCAATGCGACCAATGAGCCCTGGCATACCGCGTAAGCGGCGCCACAATTCACAGGCGCATCCCGACCCCGAAGGATGATGGGCTGACCAGATCTCAACCGTGCCGCGTCTCCTGCCCCAACGGCCAGTGCCGGGATGTCGTCCAGCACGGTCTCGACGGGGTGCAGTTGCGCGGCCAAGGCTTCGCAGCCGCCGGCACTATGTCCGATTTCCTCGAGTCTCGCCAGAGAAATCATGTCGCCCTCGGCGAAGCGGCCGACCCGGGTACGCCTGAGCCGTACGACGTGGCCGAAGGTGCCGAGCGCGCGGCCGAGATCGCGCGCAATGGCGCGCACATAGGTGCCTTTGCCGCAGACCGCCTCGAAGGTGGTGCGGTCGGGAGAGGCAGTGTCGACGATGGAGAGCGAGTGGACTGTCACCTCGCGCGGCTCAAGGTCCGGCTCGATGCCCTCGCGGGCGAGATCATAGGCGCGCTGCCCCTTGAGCTTCTTGGCCGAGTAGCGCGGCGGAGTCTGCTCGATGGTGCCGGTGAAGCGGTCGAGCGCCGCAGCGATCGCGGTGGAGGAGGGGCGCACATCGCTGGTGTCGGTCACCTCGCCGTCGCTGTCGTCGGTATCGGTCTCGGCTCCCCAGGCGACGGCGAAGCGGTAGGTCTTCGGCGAGTCGACGAGGAAGGCGACGGTCTTGGTGGCCTCGCCGAAGGCAATCGGGAGGAGGCCCGATGCCAGGGGATCGAGCGTTCCGCCGTGGCCTGCCTTGGCCGCATCGAACAGCCGCTTGACGCGGTTGAGTGAAGCCGTCGAGGTCATGCCCTCGGGCTTGTCGAGCGCGAGCCAGCCGTTGACCGACCTACCGCGTTGGCGCCGCGCCATGTCAGTCGCTTTCGCCCGGATCGAGGTCGCGGCGAACCTCGTCTGATGCGAGCAGCCTGGTCACCCGGGAATAATTGTCGAACGAGCTGTCGAGCTCGAACCGGATGTCGGGAACGCTCCTGAGCTCGACCATGCGGGCGATGCGGCCGCGGATAAAGCGCCGGCTGCGCTCAAGCCCGGCCAGCACGTCGGCGGCATTGGCGCCGGCCAGCGGCATGACATAGGCGCGTGCGTGCGCGAGGTCGCGCGTTACCGTCACCTCGGTCACGGTCAGCGTCACCCCGGCGAGCTCGGGCTGGCGGATGTCGCCGCGGGAAAACAGTTCGGCCAGCGCGTGTCGGATGAGTTCACCGACCCTGAGCTGGCGCTGCGAGGGCCCGGAGGCTCGAGTGGATCTGCGACTGCGCGGCATTTTCTGCCCCGTTCCGCCGGGCGGCGGAGTGGACGCTCAAAGGGCGCGCTCGATTCTCTCGACCGAGTAGCATTCGATCATGTCGCCCTCTCTCAGGTCCTGGTAATTCTCGAACGACATGCCGCATTCCTGCCCGGTCTGAACCTCGCGCACCTCGTCCTGGAAGCGCTTGAGCGTCGACAACGTTCCCTCGTGGATGACGACATTGTCGCGAATGAGGCGAACTTTCTCGCCCCGCCGCACCACACCTTCGGTGACACGGCAGCCGGCGACCTTCCCGACCTTGGAGATGTGGAACACCTCGAGCACCTCGGCAGTGCCGAGGGTGGTCTCGCGCAGCGTCGGGTCGAGCAGGCCGGACATGGCCGCCTTGATGTCGTCGACGAGGTGGTAGATCACCGAATAGGTGCGGATCTCGGTGCCGCTGCGGGCAGACGCCTCGCGTGCCTGAACATTCGGCCTGACATTGAACGCCAGGATGACGGCGCCCGAGGCGTCTGCCAGCGTGACGTCGGACTCGGTGATCGCCCCGACACCACTGTGCACGACGCGCGCAATCACTTCCTCGGTGCCGAGCTTCTCCAGTGCGCTGGTGATCGCTTCGGCCGAGCCCTGCACATCGGCCTTGACCACGATCGGGAACTCCTTGCGACCCTCCTCCTTGAGCTGGGTCATCATCTGCTCGAGGCTGGCGCGCTCGCCGGCACCGGCAAAAACCATGTCGCGTCGCTTGCGCTGGCGGTAGTCGGTGATTTCGCGCGCCCGCGCCTCGCTCTCCACCGCGGCAAAGCGGTCGCCCGCCTCGGGCGTGCCGCTGAGGCCCAGAACCTCGACCGGCACCGAGGGGCCGGCTTCCTCGACATTCTCGCCGCGATCGTTGATCAGCGCCCGCACGCGGCCCCATTCCGAGCCAAGCACGATGACGTCGCCCACCTTGAGCGTGCCGCGCTGGACCAGCACGCTGGCTACCGGGCCGCGGCCACGGTCGAGCTTGGCCTCGATCACGACGCCTTCGCAGGCGCGGTTGGGATTGGCCTTGAGCTCGGCGATCTCAGCCTGCAGCAGCACGGCCTCGATCAACTTGTCGAGATTGGTGCGCTTCAGCGCGGAGACCTCTACGTCAAGGGTCTCGCCGCTCATCGATTCGACGACCACCTCGTGCTGCAACAGCTCGGTGCGCACGCGGTTGGGGTCGGCGCCGGGGACGTCGATCTTGTTGATCGCGACGATCATCGGCACGCCTGCCTCCCGGGCGTGCGAGATCGCCTCGACGGTTTGCGGCATGACGCCGTCGTCGGCTGCAACTACGAGGATGACGATGTCGGTGACCCTGGCGCCGCGGGCGCGCATGGCGGTGAAGGCGGCATGGCCGGGCGTATCGATGAAGGTGACCTTCTCGCCGCTTCCGACGGTCACCTGATAGGCGCCGATGTGCTGGGTAATGCCGCCGGCCTCGCCGGACACAACGTCGGTCTCGCGGAGGGCGTCGAGCAGGGAGGTCTTGCCGTGATCGACATGGCCCATCACGGTGACAACCGGGGCGCGCGGCAGGAGATCTGCGGGGTCATCGGCCTCGCCGTGCAGACCCTCCTCAACGTCCGCTTCCGAAACGCGCTTCACCGAATGACCGAGCTCCTCGGCGATAAGCTGGGCTGTGTCCGCGTCGATGACGTCGGTGATCTTCAGCATCTGGCCCTGCTTCATCAGGAGCTTGATGACATCGACGGCGCGCTCGGCCATGCGGTTCGCGAGTTCCTGAATGGTAATCGCTTCGGGCAGGATCACCTCGCGGCTAATCTTGGCCTGCGGCTCGAGCTCGCCCAGCGCCTGGCGGCGTTCGCGCTCACGGCGCCGGCGCATGGAGGCCAGGGAGCGTTCGCGCGGCGAGTCGTCGAGCGCCCGCGTCACGGTGAGCTTGGTGCGGCGGCGCTCGGGCGTGGTGCGGGTGCGCGCCGGGCGCGGTGCTGCCGCCTTGCGGCGGCCGAGCTCGCCGGCCTCGGTCTCGGCGCTCGCAGCGGCCAGTTCTTCCTCGCGCCGGCGGGCTTCCTCTTCGGCGCGCTTGCGGCTCTCCTCTTCGCGGCGGCGGCGCTGATCTTCCTCGGCCTGGCGGGCCTCGGCCTCGGCATGCTCGCGCGCCAGCCGCTCCTCATCGAGCTCGCGGTTGCGCGCCTGCGCGACCGCCTGGCGGCGCTCCTCGGCCTCGCGCACGCGCGCTTCGGCGAGAGCGTGGGCGCGGGCGTCCTTTTCCTCTTCGGTCAGTGTGCGCAACACAACGCCGGCGCGGCGCTCCTGGCGCTCGGCGGGTTCGACGGCTTCGCTGGCTGCCGGCTCGGTCGGCGCGGCCGTCTTCGGCGCGATCGGCGGCGCAGGCGGCTGAACCGCCGCTTCGCCGCGTTCGGCTGCCGGACGCACCGAACGGGTGCGCTTCTTCTCGACCACCACCGTCTTCGAGCGGCCTTGCGAAAAGCTCTGTTTGACGCGCCCGGTCTCGCCAACCGAGCGGCGCAGGCTCAGCGTCTTGCCGCCGCCGGAGAGGCGCAGCTTGTTGTCGCTTGTGTCCTTGGTTTCGCTCATCTCACTCCATACCGCCGCCGTATCAAATCCCGTCACGCGGCGCGAATGTCCGCGGCCCCGTCCTCGACATAGATTTCATACCGCGCGAGCGCGGCTTCCAGGGATGCCGCGGCCCGCCCGGCAGCGACGCCTGCATGTACCACATTTGAACGACCCAATGCCAAACTCAATTGCTCGCCGGTAAAGATGGCGTCCCGGTGCGCCGGCGCGGCGGGAGCCGCGGCGATGGCACGGGCGATCTTGCTCCTGCTGTCGGCGGCCGCGTCAAGGGCGGTAAACACGAGCGCGAGCCTGCCGCGCCGCGCCGCGGGCTCGACCTTCGCAAAACCGGTCACCACCTCTCCCGCGCGCGCGGCCAGGCCGAGGGCCGACAGGGCGCGGGAGAGGAGCAAGCGCCGGACCTCGTCTGCCAGATCCTCGTCGGCGACCACGGCGACCTTCAGGGCGCGCGAAAACGCCCGCTGACGCACCGCGCGCTCGACCAGAGCGCGCCGTCCGGTGACCCAGGCGCCACGACCGGGCAGCCGGCCGCGCAGATCGGCAACGACGCGGCCGTCGGGGGCCGCGACGAAACGAATGAGCTCGCCGGCCGGGCGGCTCTCACGGGTGACGATGCAGCGCCGGTCGTTCATCGCATGTCCAGCTTCCGCGTCATTGGCCACCATCGGATCCCTCACGGCGCAGTCAGGATCCGTGCGTTGGCGAGCGAGCGCTCGGTCTCGCCGGCCGCGGCGTCGTCGGCCTCGCCGTCCTGCGCGGCTTCGGCCGCCTCGGTAGCGAGGTCCTCGGGCGTGACCCAGCCGACCGCAAGCCGGGCGGCCATGATCATCGCTTCCGCTTCCTCGCGCGTGACGCCGAAGCCCGTGAGGATGCCTTCGAAGCGCTGCACCTCGTTCTCATGGCGCTCGCTCCAGCCAAGAAGGTCGTCGGGAACGCAACCGGCGAGATCCTCGGTGGTCTTCATGCCGTTCTCGCCGAACGCGACCAGCATCGCCGTGGTGACCCCCTCGATCGCCTTGAGATCGTCGGCGACGCCAAGCTCGCGCCGCCGCGCGTCGAGCTCGGCGTCGCGTGCTGCGAGGTAGTCGTTGGCGCGCTGCTGGATTTCGGCGGCCGTGCCGTCGTCGAAGCCATCGATCTCAGCGATCTCGCCGACCGGCACATAGGCAAGCTCCTCAACGGAAGCGAAGCCTTCGGAGGCCAGCAGCTGGGCGATCATCTCGTCGACGTCGAGCGCCTCGATGAACATGGCGCTGCGCTCGGCGAACTCGCTCTGGCGGCGCTCGGACTCTTCAGCCTCGGTGAGTATGTCGATGTCCCAGCCGGTCAGCTGGGAAGCGAGGCGGACATTCTGACCGCGCCGGCCGATGGCCAGCGACAGCTGGTCGTCCGGCACCACGACCTCGATCCGCGAGGCGTCCTCGTCAAGCACCACCTTGGCGACCTCGGCGGGCGCCAGGGCATTGACGATGAAGGTCGCCGCGTCGTTGTTCCATTGAATGATGTCGATCTTCTCGCCCTGCAGCTCATTAACCACCGCCTGAACCCGGCTGCCGCGCATGCCGACGCAGGCGCCAACCGGATCGATCGAGGAATCTCGCGAGATCACGGCGATCTTGGCGCGGCTGCCGGGATCGCGCGCCACGGACATGATCTCGATGATGCCGTCATAGATCTCCGGCACCTCCTGCATGAACAGCTTGGACATGAATTGCGGATGCGTGCGCGAAAGGAAAATCTGCGGCCCGCGCTGTTCGCGGCGCACATCGTAGATATAGGCGCGTACGCGGTCGCCGTTGTGGAATGTCTCGCGCGGCAGCAGCTCGTCGCGGCGAACGATTGCCTCGGCCCGGCCGAGATCGACCACGACATTGCCGTACTCGACGCGCTTGACCATGCCGGAAACAATGTCGCCAATGCGGTCCTTGAATTCCTCGTAATGGCGCTCGCGCTCGGCGTCGCGGACCTTCTGGACGATGACCTGCTTGGCATTCTGGGCGGCGATGCGCCCAAAGTCGAACGGCGGCAGAGGCTCGGCGATGAAATCTCCGATCTGGGCGGCGGGATTGCGCGCACGCGCCGCCTCGAGGCTGATCTCGGTGGCGTCGGACGTCGCCTCATCGACCACTTCCAGCAGCCGCGACAGCTTCATCTCGCCGGTTTTGGGATCGATCTCGGCGCGGATCTCGTTCTCCGCGCCATAGCGCGATTTGGCCGCCTTCTGGATCGCGTCCTCCATCGCGGCGATCACGATCGACTTGTCGATCGACTTGTCGCGCGCCACCGCATCGGCGATCTGCAGGAGCTCGAGCCGATTTGCGCTCACGCCCAGTTGTGCCATGTCCCGCTCTCCGTTTGTTACTGCGCGACGTCGGCGGGGGAGCGCCTGACGGACGCCGCGCGCTTCAGAAGTTGCTCGTTCATGACGAGCTTCGCCGCATGAATGAATTCGAACGGAAGGCCGACCACCTGCGGCGCGTCGTGGCCCTCTATCTCCATTTCGAGGCGAACCTCACCATCGGCGAAGCCTTCGATCCGTCCCCGGAAGCGCTTGCGTCCGGCAAGCATTTCCGACAGTTCGACTTTTGCCTCATAGCCGGCCCAGCGCTCGAAGTCGCCAGGTCTGACCAGCGGGCGATCAATGCCGGGCGAGGACACTTCCAGGTTGTAGCCGCCGGCAATCGGGTCCTCGACATCCAGCAGGGGCGACAGCACCCGGGTCACGGTCACGCAGTCGTCGATCTCGAGCGTGCCGTCGGGCCTCTCGATCATGAGCTGCACCGTGGTGCCGTGCTGGCCGGAAAGGCGAACGCGCACCAGACGGTAGCCCAGGTCCTCGATCACCGGCTCGACGATATCGGCGACGCGGCGGGCAATGCCGGTCTCCGACTTCAATCGCGTCTCGCCGCCGGCGGGCTCACCCAACGATCCGGCTCCCATGCTGTCCAACGACTGTCTAGCGCGAAAGGAGCGGGCCCCGGGAGCCCACTCGCAACGAGACCGTCGTTGGGAGGAAATCTGCCGTCCATATAGGCCGGCCGGGGCCGGAATGCAAGCCGAACCGGCCCGGCTCAGAGGCGGCGGAAGGTCAGATAGGCGGGCCGCCGGCCGGCCGCCAGCGCTTTCTCCTCGTAGCGCGTCGGCGGCCAGTCGGGCGGGCGCTGGCGCCAGTCGAGCGCGCGACACGCCAGCCATTCGAAGGCATCGCAGCGCAGGAAATGTTCGAGAATCCAGCGCTGGTAGTCGGCGATGTCGCTTGCCACGCGCACGATGCCGCCCGGAATGACGGTGCGGGCGAGCGCGGCCAGCATCTCATCATTGACGACGCGGCGCTTATGGTGGCGCGACTTGGGCCAGGGGTCCGGGAACAGAATGAATGCCCGTGCGATACTGGCCGGCGCGAGCCAGTCGAGCAGGTCGCGGGCGTCGCCGTCATGGATGCGGATATTGCCGGGGTCCAGATCGGCGATGGCGGCAACCAGCTTGGCGACACCGTTGACATAAGGCTCGGCGCCGAGAAAGCCGATGTCGGGATGGCGGGTCGCCTGCCACAGCAGATGCTCTGCGGACCCGAAGCCGATTTCCAGCCAAACGGCGCGCGGCGCAAATGCGAACAAGGCCGCAGGCTCGCAGCTTCCCGGCGCAGCCTCCGGTACGCGCATGTCCGGCAGCAGCTCACCGAGGAGGCGCGCCTGGCGCTCTCTCAGACGATGGCCACGCCGGCGCCCGTAGAAAGCGCGCGCACCACGCCGCCCCGCGGTGTGGTCGATCTGTCGCACTGTTCCGCGCCTTGGTCCGCTGTGGCGCCCGGTGCGTAGATAGGCTAGGCAAAGCCGCATGTCGATTGGGGCGCAGCCATGCTCACGCAAAAATCCCGTTACGGCCTGCGCGCGCTCATCTACCTGGCCCGTGAGGGCAGGTCGCGCTCGGTGGCAACGATCGCGGCCGATGAGGGAATCTCGGCGAAGTTCCTGGAAGCGATTCTGGTCGAGCTCAAGCGGCACGGGCTGGTGGCGAGCCGGCGCGGCAAGGCTGGCGGCTACAGGCTCGGCCGAGCGGCCGGGGCGATCTCTTTTGCCGAGGTGATCCGCGCCCTCGACGGCCCGCTGGCGCTTGCGCCCTGCGCCAGCCGCACCGCGCCCGGCAAGTGCCGCGGGTGCAAGGACCCCGAGCTCTGCGAGATTCGCCCGGTGCTTGTTGCAGCCCGTGACGCGACGGCCCGGATACTTGAACAGCGCAGCCTTGCGGAGGCATGCGGCCAGCGCTAATCTCCTATAAGATTCATATGAATTAAATACTACAAGCCCGGTCGGTCGGGCAGCGGGCCACGGCGCCTATGGACACTGATTTCCTGGTGTTTCTAACCGTCGGATTTTTCGCGCAGATCGTCGACGGCGCCCTCGGCATGGCCTATGGCGTCATCTCCACCTCAGTGCTGCTCGCGTTCGGAGTTCCGCCGGCCATCGCCTCGGCGACGATCCACGCCGCCGAAATCGTCACCACGGCGATATCCGGCGCGTCGCATCTTGCGTTCCGCAACGTCGACCGACGATTGCTCTATCGTCTGGTCCCGGCGGGCATGCTGGGCGGCGCTCTGGGAGCCTACGTGCTGACCAGCGTGCCGGGTGACACCATGAGGGGTGTCGTCACGGTTTATCTGGGGATTATGGGTATTGTGATCATGTCGCGCGTGTTCCGGTTCCCAAGGCCGCGCGAACTCGGGCCGGGCGCGCTGGTGCCGATCGGACTCGTCGGCGGCTTCATGGACGCGGCCGGCGGCGGCGGCTGGGGGCCGACGGTGTCGAGCGGCCTGATCGGCGCCGGCGAGGAGCCGCGCTACGTGGTCGGCAGCGTCAACCTCGCCGAGTTCTTCGTGACCGTCACCATTTCCGCCACCTTCCTGATTGCGGTTGTGACCGGACACTGGACAAACGCGGGGGCAATCGTCGATTTTGGCTGGGCCATCGCCGGCCTCGTTGTCGGCGGTGCCTGCGCCGCGCCCCTTGCCGGCTGGGCGGTGAAGAGCGCGCCACCGCGGGTGCTGGGAGGGGCGGTCGGCATGCTGATCGTCGGGCTCGCCCTCTACCAGGTTCTGTCGCCGGGCGAGTGAGACGGGCGCCGGCTCAGCTCAGCGCTGCCCTGATGTCCTCGGCGAGGTCGACCCGCTCCCAGGAGAAGCCGCCGTCAGCTTCCGGAGGGCGGCCGAAATGGCCGTAGGCCGAGGTGCGCTCGAAAATCGGCCGGTTGAGGCCGAGATGCTCGCGGATGCCGCGCGGGCTCAGGTCCATGACCTCACCGAGCGCGCCGGCAAGCCTCGCGCGCGGCGTCGTCGATTTTTCGTCGAGGTGGACATAGACCGACAGCGGCTTGGAAACGCCGATCGCGTAGGCGATCTGGATGATGCACTTATCGGCCAGTCCGGCGGCGACCACGTTCTTGGCGAGATAGCGCGCGGCGTAGGCGGCTGAGCGGTCGACCTTGGTCGGGTCCTTGCCGGAAAAAGCGCCGCCGCCGTGCGGTGCCGCGCCGCCATAGGTATCGACGATGATCTTGCGTCCGGTCAGTCCGCAGTCGCCATGCGGCCCGCCGATCACGAACTTGCCGGTCGGATTGACGTAGAACTCATCCTCGTCGCACATCCAGCCGGAGGGCAGCACCTGCTCGACTACCGGACGCACGATCTCGCGCACTTCGCGCTGGCTGACATTCTCGCGGTGCTGGGTCGAGACCACCACGGATGTCGCCCGCACCGGCTGGCCATCCTTGTAGAGCAGGGTTACCTGGCTCTTGGCGTCGGGACCCAGCCGCTCCTCCGCGCCGGAGTGGCGCAGCCGGGCGAGCTCGTTCAGGATGCGATGCGAGAAATGGATCGGCGCCGGCATCAGCTGGTCGGTCTCGCGGCAGGCAAAGCCGAACATCAGCCCCTGGTCGCCCGCGCCCTCGTCCTTGTTGCCGGAGGCGTCGACACCCTGGGCGATGTCGGGCGACTGCTGGTGTACGCGGCAGCACACCTTGAGCGTATTCCAGTGGAATTCGTCCTGCTCGTAGCCGATCTCGCGCACGCAGCGCCGGACGATGGCCTCCATGGTATCGGCATTTATCGACTCTGGGCCGCGCACTTCGCCGGCGAGTACGACGAGATTGCTCGTTGCCAGCGTTTCAACGGCAACGCGCGCCTGGCTTTCGGCGGCGAGGAAGGCATCGACAACGGCGTCGGAAATGCGGTCGCACACCTTGTCGGGATGGCCTTCCGCGACGGATTCGCTGGTGAACAGATAAGAGTCGGTCGACACCGGTACCCCCGGGATGAATGTGTTGCCGCGCTGTCGCGAGGCGGCGAGTTCTCGCAGGAGCAGGTCACGAGGTCAAGAATCAGGGTCGGACTCCTGCGCCGCCGCCGATGTCGTGGCCGATGCCAGCGAGCGCGCGAGGTCGACGACGGCGCGGCGGAGACCCGGTTCGGCGATCTGGGTGAAATGTCGCAGCAGGGCCAGGCTTTCCGTGCTCTGCGTCATATCCTGGATCTGGGATTGCTCGGCGTCGGCGAACCCCTCGCCCTGTGCCGCGAGGGCAACCTGCTCGAAGAAGAAGGAAACCGGCACGCCCAGAGTCCGTGCGATCTGCCAGAGCCGGCTGGCGCTGACGCGGTTGGAGCCCTTCTCGTATTTCTGCACCTGCTGGAAGGTCACGCCGAGCTTGTGGCCGAGCTGCTCCTGACTCATCCCGATCACGGTCCGGCGCAGGCGCACACGGCTCCCGACGTGCCGGTCGATGGGATGCGGGTCTTTCTGCATCGTCGTGTTTGGCCTTTGTTCTGTGTTGAGTAACACAACCGGACCATCGCCTGCCACCGCGGAGTGGAGGCTCGGAACCGGCCGGACAGGCATTGCCGGCGGCAATCCTAGCGGCCACTTATGCCGTCGCGTCCGAGCGCCTTGAAAATGCAGGCGCCCGCGAGGACGATGACAAGGAACAGCAACACCGGAAGCCGTCCCAGGCCGGCGTAGACGGTCGGCTCAAGGGGTGCGGGAAGGGATGCGTCGAGAACGCCGCGACGCCCGTAGGGCAGTAGCGCGGTGACGCGGCCGTACGGGTCGATCACCGCCGAGATGCCGCTGTTCGCGGCGCGCACCACCGGCAGGCCCTGTTCGACGGCGCGCAGGCGTGCCTGTACCAGGTGCTGCCAGGGGCCGGAGGTGTCGCCGAACCAGGCATCATTGGTCACATTGACGAGCCAGCCAGGGCGCGCATCGTGCGCGAACAGGTCGGCAAACACGATCTCATAGCAGATCAGCGGTGCGAACCGCGGCACCGCACCGGCACGCATCGGCTCGCGCGGGCCGGCGCCGGCGGTAAATCCGCCGACCACGCCGGTGAGCTGAAGGATGCCGAGCGCTTCCAGCCGGTCCTGGAACGGCAGGAATTCGCCGAACGGTACGAGGCGGCGCTTGTCGTAGACCGAGGAGATCGAGCCTGCGTCATCGATCACCATGACGGAGTTGAAAAAGCGAGCGCCCGCCCCGCCTCCGGCGGGCTCCGCACGCAGCGCGCCGGTGATCAGGTGGCTGCGTTCGGGAAGCAGCGCAGCGATCTGGGCTATGACCCGAGGCTCGTTGGCGAGCAGCACCGGCAGCGCCGTCTCGGGCCACACAAGGTGGGTCACGTGCCCCATTCCCATGGATTGTGGGGAGGTGGCGCTGTCCGACATCTCCAGATAAAGCGCCACAGTCTGGGAGCGGCTCTTCGGGTCCCATTTCGCCGCCTGGTCGACGTTGGCCTGAACGATGCGCAGCGACACGCCGGGCACCACGCCCGGGGGGACGGCGGCAATGCGCTGGCCGCCGGCGAACCAGATGGCGGCGAGCGCGACGACCGAGACCAGCGTGGGCAGCCAGCGTCGGAGGACGCTGTCGCGCCGGGCGGGATCGGCGAGTGTCGCCGGCGCGCCGGCGATCAGGAACACGATAACGCTGAGCCCGAGATCGCCGGTATAGGCGGCCGGCTGGATCAATGGGTCGGAGACGGCGAGCGACTGGCCGATCAGATTCCAGGGAAATCCGGTCAGCACAACGCTGCGCAGCCACTCCGCCGCGGTCCAGGCGGCGGCGAGCACGATCACCCGGCGATAGCCACCCGACCACAATAGCCGCGCCACGGCGGCAGCCAGGGCGGGAAATAGCGCCAACCCCGCCGGCAACGCGAAAAGCGCCAGCGGCATCGCCCAGGCATAGCGCTCCGCGTCGACGAGAAGGGCGAAGCCGACCCAGTAAAGCCCCGCCAGGAAATAGCCGAAGCCGAACCACCAGCCGATGGCGAAAGCAGTGCGCGCGATGGCGAGGCGGGCCCCACTCCCGGCGGTCAGGCGAACCGCTGCACCGTCGAGCAGCCAGACCAGAACCGGCAGGGTCACGAACAGGAGCGGCAGGATGAAAAACGGTGCCAGGGCGAGGGCGCTCAGCGCGCCGGCGACGAACGCGACGGCAAGCCTGCGCCAGCCCCAAAGCACGATGATCCCGGCAATGGCGCGGTCGAGCGCCGCCCGCCTCGTGCGCGGCACGCTCAACGCGTTGCACCCCTTCCCGGGACGCCGCGTCCGGCCGCCGCGGTCCGCGGACGACAGCGATGGCCGGCGAACGCCATCACGGAACGGTCGGTGCGACAGCAGGATCGCCACGCGCAATATAGGGGTCGGCGATGTCGAGGCCGGCAAGGATCGCGACCTCGCGCGCTTCCATGCGCGCTGCGTCCTCGGCGTCTTGATGATCGTGTCCCAGAAGGTGCAGCACGGCATGAACCAGCAGGTGGCTGGTGTGGTCGAGAAATGCCTTGGACTGGCCTTCGGACTCGCGGGTCACCGTTTCCAGCGCCAGCACGACATCGCCGATGAGTGGCGGCTGGCAGGGAAAGGCAAGCACATTGGTCGGCGCGTCGACGCCGCGATAGGCGCGATTGAGATTTCGCATGCGAGCGTCGTCGCAGAACAGCACGCTCACCTCGCCATCTACGGGCGAGTCCAGCGCGCTCCATGCCGCGCGGACAGCCTGGCCGGCGACTTGCTGCAGCTGCTCCGACGGCGGCCAGCCGGTGCACTCCACCGAGATCTCGACCGAGAGCCGCGGCCGGCCGGCCGGCTCAGCCATCGCCGTCCTGGTCGCGGGCACGGTC
>Ga0326597_10006721_pt1 | contig 15707 bp, 9 predicted proteins | sample RVTome_12_FD_203789 | JGI IMG/M metagenome (GOLD analysis project Ga0326597, IMG submission 203789) | Soil microbial communities from uranium-contaminated site in the Upper Colorado River Basin, Wyoming, United States - RVT100D185 | ecosystem: Environmental > Terrestrial > Soil > Contaminated >...
CGTCGTCTCGGCCGGCTGCGGCACGACCACCTGTGCCCGCTGGATGTCGCCGACCCGGACGGCGTCGAATGCGACCTCACGGCCGTCGACCGTCGCCGATAGCACGCGCGCATCGAGGGGCACGGAGGGCGCGATGACCAGCCGCGCGGGGCCCGCGGCGCGGCGGACCGCCGTCACCTTCAACTGTCCGCCGGCGCGCTCGAGGCCGAGGTCGTAGCGCGCCTCGCCCGCGGGGACGTTGGTGGCGGACACGTGGTCCCAGTCCGCGGGGAGCTGCGGCGCGAACGTGAGCGTCCGACCGCCCTCCGTGGCCTCGATGCCCAGCAGCCCGCGCACCAGCGGCGCCACCACCATCGCCTCCGACCAGACCTGGTGGTGCGACGAGCGGCCGAACGGCGCGTTGAAATCGCCGGACAGCAGCTCGGTCACGTACCCGAGCGCGCCTTGCCAGGTGAGGAGGACGTTGGCCATGACCGCCTGGTACCCGGCGTGGGGACGGCCGTGGCGATACGCGCCCATCGACGCCCAGCCGGTGAACAGGCCCCACACCGAGCCGTAGTGATACGAGAGCGGGTCGTACAGCTCGCTGCGATCGGAGAGGAGCCGGTGGCCCCAGTCGGTGGCCATGGCCGCGCTCGCGAGATGGTCGACCTGGGACTGCGCGCGCTCCGCATCCAGCGTCCGCCACCACAGCGGCACCGCCGGCAGCACCGTGTCCTCGTCGACCAGCAGCTTGCCGCGCAACGCATCGAGGCGCGCCTGGCGGGCGGCGCGCCGCGGCCCCGGCTCCGCGTTGTACTCCTTCTCCGGCTTCGCCAGCGCGGTGGCGAACGCGTAATGGGCGGCGTCCTTCAGCCAGTAGGTCTTCTCCACCGCCTGCCGGCACTTCTCTCCCGCCGCGCGGGCGGCGGCGGCAAGTGCGACGTCGCCTTTCGCCTCCGCGAGCTCGGCCATGGCCCGCGAGGCCTCGATCCAGACCCCCTGCAGGTAGATCTCCTCGTGCGGCGGATAAGGCGGGCTGCCTTCCGTCCATCCGTGGCCCACCTTGGTGTTCTCGATGAGGCCGTTGCCGTCGCGGTCCGTCTCCGACGAGAACCGCCACGCCTTCACGATCGACTCCCAGGACGCGTCGAGGAACGCGCGGTCTCCGGTCGCGCTCCAAAAATCGCCGTGCGCGATCACGTACAGCGGGGTCGCGTCGGCGGACGCCCACGGGAACTCGTAGTCGTCCCACCAGCGGACGAGGGAGGCGCTCTGGGAGATCTCGTGGGGGATCTTGCCGTCGGCGCGCTGGAACCGCCGCAGGAAGTCGAGGGCCATGCGGGTGGCGGCGAAGTCCCCGGAGGAGGTGATGGCGAGCGCCGTCCACAACCCGTCGCGGCCGAACAGCCACGCGAACCCGGGCCGCTCACTTTCACCGGAGGTCCGGAAGCCGGCCAGCAGCCCCGTGCCGAGCATCGGGTTGGTGGCCATTCCCTTGTCGATGCCCACCTTCGCCCAGGCGAAGGCGGTGTCCACTCGCGAATCGGGGGTGGAGATCCCGAGCGTGCGCTCCTGCAGGGCGCGATAGTGGGCGACGTTTTTCTGGTAGAGCTGCGGGGCGGATGCGAGGAGCCTCTCGTACGTCGCCATCGCGGCCGCCTTTCCGTCCACGCTGCCCGCGAGGACGATCGGGACCAGGTGCGAGCGCATCCGGTCCGGCGCGACCTCGACCATGAACCGGAGCGGGACGTCGCGCGGCTCCTCCTGGTACGGCATCACGGAAACGTCGCGGGCGCCGGGGCAGCCGATCACCGCCGCGAAGCGCTTGGTTTCCTCGGTGATGCTGTACGCCTGCACCTTCTCGTCCCAGCCCACGTCGCCGGTCATCAGCCCGGCGGGCCACATCAGCTTCAGGCGCGGGCGGAAGGAGCCGACCACGGTCAGCGGCAGGACGCTCTGCACGTCGAGCAGCATGACGATCCCCGGCTCGTCCACGGGGGCGAAGATCACCTGGCGGACGGTGAACCCGGCGTGCGAATAGGTGAAGGTCGTGGCCTCGGGGCGCACGTCGATCCACCGCGCGACCTGCGGGCCTTCGATCTCGAGCGGGTATCCCTCGAGGAGGAAGCCCAGCTTGAAGTCGTCGACGAGCTTGAGCGGATAAGCCCACGCTTCCATCGCGCGGTTCTCGTAGCCGAAGGCCGCGGACCGCCGCCCGAGCACGTCGAAGAACGCCCCGCTCTGGGTGTGCCGCTCGAGCCGCAGGCCGCTCGCCGGAAGCGGGAAGCGCGGGACCCACGGACGGGGCGGCGGCGGTGCCTGGGGAGCGGCCGGGACGGCGGGGGCCACCGCGAGCAGGGCGATCAGGGCGATGGCCGACGGCCGGGATATCCTCACCGCACCTCCAGATCAAGGTTCGTACGGCTTGACGACCGCGCCGGCATAGGCATTATCCGCGAGCCGTGGACCAACGAGCCCGCTAGTTCGCTTTCCGCAGCCGGTCCCGCGTCTCCCGGAGGCTCTTCAAAGAGAGAGCGTCACCGGGGTCGATGCGGACCGCCTGTTCGAAATGCGCGGCTGCCCCTGCCAGGTCGCCCCGCAGGGCCAGAGCCCGTCCCAGGTTGTAATGGGCGTTCAGGGAGCCGGGGTCGGCGGCCAGCACGCGGCGCAGGTGGGGGATGGCTTCCTCGCTGCGGCCTGCGGCCACCAGCGCTGCGCCCAGGTTGTTGCGGGCCATGAGGTCGTCCGCCCGCAACCGCACCACCTCGCGGAAATGCGGGACCGCCTCCCCGAATGCGCCCTTCGCGGCGAGCGCGTTGCCCAGGTTGTAGCGCGCGCTCACGTGGTCCGGCTCCGCGCGGACCGCCGCACGGTAGATCTCGAGGGCTTCGTCGAGCTGGTCCGCCGACTGCAAGACCGCGCCGAGGTTGTTGAGCACGGCCGCGCTCTGCGGTCTCCGGCGCAGGGCCTCCCGATAGTGTCCGACGGCCTCCTGGGGCCGGCCGCGTGCTTCGAGGGCCGCGCCGAGGTTGGCGTGGGCGACGAAGTCGCCGGGAGACTTCTCCAGGCGCCTGCGCATGGCGGCCTCCTGAAGCAACCAGCGGTCGCCGGCCTCCCGCGGCAGCACCTGGATCCAGAGATGTCCCATCTCGTCCGAGGACCGGTTGCCCGCGCGCACCCGCCGCGGCGGCTGGCTCGGGTTGCGCACGTTGTCGGCGGAGTTGTCGTAGGTGATGCGCATCTGGATGGTGGTCCCCTTCGGCAGGGGGACCGGCCGCAGGCAGCGGTACACGGCCTGCCAGTTGAAGTCCCAGTCGTTGATGCGGATGAGCCCTTTCCTGGTGCCGTCGGGAAGGGTGGCGAACGCCTCCACCTGCTTGCCCAGATAGTGAGCGTGGGGGTAGACGCCGAGCACCTCCACGTCCACGGGCAGCTCGTAGTGGTCGGTGACCACGAAGTCCTTCTGTCCGGGCGCAATGTCGATCGCTTCGTCGTGTTCGAGCTGCACCAGCATCGGATGCCGAGTGGGGGGGGTATCGGTGAAATAGAGTCCGACCGTGGGCTGGATCATCTCCGCCTTGCCGGAAGGCTGCAGGTGCATGTTCAAGACGACGTCGGTGCCGCCGTCGAGACGCCAGGCCATGCCCTCCGGCTCCGTGACCGCCGCCGTGCCGGGCTTCCAGAAAAGGAAGTGGCTGTCCGGCTCGAAGCTCTCGGATTCCAGCTCGACGTCCATGCCGCCGAAACCCGGCTCGGGATCACGCGCGTCGAGCCGCCGCGCGGACGCGGTACGGTCGAGGAGGACGTTCGCATGATGGACGACCTTCTTGTCACCCGGGCGCAGCTCCATCGCCCTGACGTACCGTGCCCCCGAGACAGGGACGGAGAGCACGAAGTTGCGGAAGACGTCCGTGCCTTCAGCCGGAACCGTGAACGGCTGCGGCATCGTGAGCACGAGGTCCGGCGGACCGAGCTGCCAGCCCTCGCCGAACTGCGGTCGAGGGGGCAGCATCGCCCCGCCGCCTTCCACAGCCCCCTCGCTCACCCAGCGCTGGATGAGGGCGACCTGCTCGTCCGTCAGCCGGCGCTGGCCCGCGAACTCGCCGTAGCCTGGCTCCGGAGGCCACGGAGGCATGTACCGTGCGGCGGTGACTCGGGCCACCTCCTCGGCGCGCTGTCGGACGTCGGCGTAGCTCAGGAGGCTGAAGGGTCCGGCTTCTCCCGGGCGATGGCAGGGGGCACAGTCGTGAAAGACGATGGGGGCGATGTGCCTGTTGAAGGTCACCGGCTCCGGCGCCGGTCCGCGCGCGGGGTCGAGGGAGCGCGCCCGGTCGCATCCCCAGCCCGCGCCCACCATCACGGCCAGGGCGAGGCTCCTCGCGGACCAGCCCGCCGCCCTCACTGCAAGGGCGGGATGAAGCAGCCGATGGCAGGCGTGGTCCGGGGCGCGACGGCCCCCCCGGCCAGGAGCGCTTCCAGCACCCGCTCGAGGTCATGGGTCGTGGGCGCGGCCCGCGTCCGTCCGAAAGACACGTACCGGTCGTCGATGCGGCCCGTGTACACCAGCCGCGGGCCGGCCCCGCGATCGCGCTGCGAGCGCGAACGAAGAGGAACGCCCGGATTCACTTCGGGCGTTCCGGAAGGCCCGGCCACGAACACGGCCGCCTCCGGCGTGACTCTCGCCTGCGTCATCCGGACCAGGTTGTGTTGCGGATCCCGGAGGGCGCCGAAAGGATAACCGTACTCCTCGAGATGCCGCCGGATCGCTTCCACCGGCTCCGCGGGATCGGCGTAGACGAGCCAGAACGCCACGCCCGCCCGGGCGAAGCGTTCGTGGAGCCGACTCAGCTCGGGCGCGTAGCGGTTCGAGATCGGACAGTCGGTGCGCGTGAACACGAAGACCGTGAACGGGACGCCCGGGGTTTCGAGGGGGTTGGCGCGCCGGCCGTCCAGGTCGATCAAGGCCAGGCGCACGGGCGTCGCGCGGCCTGGAGGCCCCGCGGCGGCGACCGCCACGAGCAACCCTGACAGCGCCCACCTCATCCACGCACCAGCGTCGGATTATAGACGGACACTTGACGAGCGGCGGCCGGCCTGGCTAGCATGCAAGAGCCTTGCGTGCTCGAGGCCCGGCAAGCCCCTGCCCCTGATCCTTTCGCTCGTCGCGCTGGGCATCGCCGCCCTTGGCCCTGGCGTGGGATCAGGCGACGCTGGAACCCGCCGTTCGCGCATCGCCGATCGCATCCGCGGGCAGGACATCGCCGCCGCCCATCCGCCCATGGAGTCCCCCACCATCCGGCCCGCCGCGAGCGCCGTCCACATGCGCGAGGAGGACGTCGTCCTCGGCGTCGTGGTGGCGGGCGAGGCACGGGCCTACCCCTGGTGGATCGCGAAGAACTTCCACGTGGTCAACGACAGCATGGCCGGCGTCCCCATCGCCATCGCGTTCTGCGAACAGTGCACCGGGGCGGCCGCGTTCCGCCGCGAGCTCGACGGCCGGGTCCTCTCCATGGAGGTGCCGGGCGTCTACAACGGGACCATCCTCCTGAAGGATCGCGAGACCGGCACGTTGTGGGCGCCGTTCAGCGGCAAGGCCCTGGAGGGCCCGCTGGCCGCGAAGCGGCTCACGCGCATTCCCGCCGCGCTGACGCGCTGGAGCGAGTGGAAGGCGCGCCATCCGGAGACCGGCGTGGTGTGGGGCCCCGCCCAGGCCCGCGGAGGCCATGGCTCCTGGTACGAGCCCGGGAAGTGGGGAATCGTCGCGGAGATGGGCGCGACCATCCAGGATTGGGACTCCCGGCTTCCCGAGAACACGCTGGTGTACGGCCTGGAGGCGCGGGACGCAGGCCGAGCGTACACGCTCGAGCTCCTGAAGGAGCGCGGCCTCGTCAACGACACCGTGAAGGACGTGCCGGTGGTGGTGTTGGCGCGCGGGGAATTCGAAGCCGCGGGCTACGACCGCCGGCTGCGTGATCGCCTGCTCGACTTCCAGCTCTCGCCGGGCGGCCCGGGCGCGTTCGTCGACGAGCAGACGCAGAGCACGTGGTCCGCGGAGGGCCTGGCCGTGAGCGGGCCGCTGCACGGCGAGCGGCTGAGCCGGCTCGAGGGCCAGGTGGTCGAGTGGCACGTATGGGCCGCCTACAACCCGGGGACCGACATCTTCGCCCCCTCTGGTCCCGTAGACACCGACGTGGCGGGGGCGCCGCTCCTCCCGGCCCTCGTCCTTCAGCCCGTCGCCTCGAACCGGCCTGAAGAGCTTCGCGGGACCGGCGAGGTCACCCTGATCGCGCTGTGGTCCACGTGGTGCGCGCCCTGCCGGGCCGAGATGCCTCGGCTCGAGTCCCTGTACAAGGCGCACGCGGCGCAGGGCCTGTCCGTCCTCGGCATCGCCGTCCACATGCCCGACGACGACGTCGAGCGGCGGGACGTGCAGGCGTTCCTGTCGGGGGCGAAGATCAGCTTTCCGAACCACCTCATGGACGACCGGGCCTACGGCCAGCTCGAATCTCTGCTCCGCCGGGCCGGCCGGCCCGGGCTGGTGGTGCCGACCATTCTGCTCGTCGACAAGGAACGCCGGGTGCGCGCCGTGTTCGCCGGGAAGCAGGTGGACGGCCTGCCCGCCACGCTGGCCAGGTTCCTCCCGCCGCGCTGGCGGCGGAATTCCCCCACCGCACCTCCAAGAAATATGGGCCGACGCGTAAGAAATAAGGGCGACCCGTTGACGACCGCTCGGCCGGAGGCATAGTATCCGGACACAAGTGTTACCTCCTACCCCCCGGATTGCCGCCCCAAGACCGAAGGTCCACCCGTCCCATCGTCGAAAAGAGGGTCAAATGAGCTTCAGCCGCTTCGCCGCCGCTTCCGCGGCCGTCATCCTCCTCGCCGTCGTCCCGGTGAGAACCGCACTCGCGCAGGCCGTGTACGGAAGCATCGCCGGCTCCGTCACGGACACCACGGGCGCGGCGATGCCCGGGGTTACCGTGACCGTGACCAGCGTGGAGCGGAAGACGAGCGACACCACGATCAGCAACGAATCCGGCTTCTATGTGCGCGACCGGCTCCTGCCCGGCGTTTACGAGGTGAAGGGGGAGCTGAGCGGGTTCAAGTCCGCCGTGGTCTCTGCCGCCCGCGTGAGCGTGGATAGCCAGACCAAGGTCGACTTCCGCCTGGAGGTGGGCCAGCTCACGGAAGCCGTGACCGTGACCGCGGCCCAGGGCCAGCTTCTCAAGACGGACCGGGCGGACGTCGCCACCATCTTCGAGGCCAAGCAGATCACCGACCTGCCCCTGCTGGACCGCAACTTCACGAAGCTGATCCTGCTCACCCCGGGGACCCAGCGCCAGAACTGGAGCCACGCGGCCAGCGAGAACCCGCAGGCTTCCAGCCAGACCCAGGTCAACGGGCAGACCTTCGCCGGGACGGGGTACCAGCTCGACGGCACCGACAATCGGGACCCCATCCTGGGCATCATCGTGATCAACCCGAACCTGGAAGCGATCGGCGAGACCAAGATCACCTCCCAGAACTACGATGCCGAGTTCGGCCAGGCCATCGCGGGTGTCGTTTCGGTGCAGACGAAGTCGGGCACCAACGAGATCCACGGCAGCCTCTTCGAGTTCCTGCAGCGGGACCGGTTCCAGGCCCGGAACCCGTTCACGCAGCCGGACCAGGTGAACCCGATCACGGGCCGGGTGCTGCCCGAGAACAAGCGGGACCAGTTCGGCGGCTCGATCGGCGGGCCCATCGTCAAGAACAAGTTCTTCTTCTTCGCCGATTACCAGGGCACACGCTCCAAGGTCGGCGGCTCGCGGCTCCTGACGGTACCCACGGCGGCGGCCCGCGCCGGCGACCTGAGCGCGTATGGCGTGAACATCTTCGACCCCCGGGCCGGGGCCCCGGGGGCGAGGCCGCAGTTCGGGGGCAACATCATCCCCACCAACCGGCTGTCGCCGGAAGCGCTCCGCATCCTCCAGCTCATTCCCCTGCCCAACGCCCCTGGGCGAGACAACGGCACCCGCGACAACTTCAACGCCCAGGGGACTGAGCTGTCCAACAACGACAGCGCCGACGTGCGGCTCGATGGGCGGCTGAGCGACAGGCTGAACACCTTCGCCCGCTACAGCTACGCGCGATACGACATCGATGGTCCTACCGCCTTTGGCCCGGGCGGGGGAGCGGAGTTGGGGGGCCTGGGCGGAGTATCGAAGGTCCGGAACCACAGCGTCGCCCTGGGCGCGGACTACACCATCAACGCCTCGACCGTGCTGGACTTCCGCCTCGGGTTCTTCAAGTACGGCGTGGACGTCCTGCCCTTCGACTTCGGGACGAGCCCGGCCAGGGATGCCGGCATTCCGGGACTGAACCTGGACGACTTCTCCTCGGGCCTTCCCGCGATCTTCCTCAGAGGGGGGACGGCAGACATGAACTTCGGCTCCGGGCTCGGGGTCAACCGCTGCAACTGCCCGCTGGCCGAACACGAAAAGCAGGCCCAGGTCGTAGCCAACCTGACGAAGCTGCTCGGCAACCACACCGTCAAGTTCGGGGTGGACGTGCGACGCGCGTACAACCTCCGGGTGCCGAGCGACGCCCACCGTTCGGGCGAGCTGACCTTCAACGAGCAGGGCACCGCTGGGCCGACCGGCGGCGGCCTGGGCCTGGCCACCTTCCTCCTCGGCAACACTTCCAACCTCCGCCGCTACGTGAGCCCCAGTACGGACGCCAGGGAGCGGCAGTGGCGCCACTTCTACTACGTTCAGGACACCTGGCGGGCCACGTCCAAGCTGACCCTCAACTATGGCTTGCGGGCGGACCTCCTGAACCCGCAGACGGTGAACGAGGCGGGCAACGGCGGCTGGCTGGACATCAACACCGGCGAGATCCGGGTGGGCGGGGTGGGCGACATCGACCTGGCCGGGAACGTCAAGAACAAGATCAACTGGGCCCCGCGGCTGGGCGCGACCTACCAGATCAACCCCAAGACCGTGATCCGCGCCGGCTACGGCCGCAGTTATGACATCGGCGTGTTCGGGTCCACCTTCGGCCACTCCGTGACCCAGAACCTTCCGGTCCTGGCGGTGCAGGAGCTGAACCCGCCCAACAACTTCGACAGCGTGTTCAACCTGGCGCAAGGGCCTTCGGCGCCCGTCTTCCCGACGGTGCCGAGCAACGGACGCTTCCCGCTGCCCAACGGCATCTTCGCCCGCCTGCTGCCCGACGAGCAGAACCTGTCCCACGTGGATGCCTACAACTTCACGGTGCAGCGGGAGCTGTCGGGAACCGTCTCCGTCGAGGCGGCCTACGTGGGCAACACGGGCCGGGGCTTCATCGGCGACGGCCCCGCCGCCAACTTCAACCAGCCGGTCATCGAGGGCTTTGGGACGCTCTCCCAGGACCAGCGGAAGCCCTTCTTCAGCCGCTACGGCTGGACGCAGGGCATCGACTTTTTCAGCAACACCGGAAAGAGCCAGTACCACGCGCTGCAGGCGAAGCTCACCAAGCGCTTCAGCGGCGGCTATTCGCTGCTCACCCACTACACGCTGCAGAGTCACAAGAACAACGACGGAAGCTACTTCTTCTTCGATCCCGACCAGAACTACGGGCCCGCCAACTTCATCCGCACCCACGTCTACGTCCTGGCCGGGACGGCCGAGCTGCCCTTCGGAAAGGGCAAGCGGTTCGGCTCCGACGCGTCGGGGGCCGCGGACGTCATCCTGGGCGGGTGGCAGCTCAACGCCAACGTCAGCATCATGAGCGGCCTCCCGTTCAATGTGAGCTACCGCGACTCGGGCCAGGACCGGGACACGGGCTCCGGCCGGCCCAACCTGATCGGCGACGCGACGCCCGGCAGCGGGGATGGCCTCACCACCCCCTTCTTCAACGTGACTCCGATCGGCTCGCAGGGGAGCGCCTTCGGCCGGCCGGCCAGGGGGACCTTCGGTGACATGGAACGGAACGCGCTGCGGGGACCGGGCTTCTGGAACGTGGACGCCTCGCTGTTCAAGCGGTTCCGCCTGGGCGGCGAAAGGAACCTCGAGTTCCGCGTGGAGGCCCAGAACGTCTTCAACCACGTGAACCTCGGCAACCCCAACTCGGAAATAGGTGTGCCAGGGAACAACAATGCCAGCGCGGGCTTCATCACCGGCACGGCGCCCAACCACGTCCAGCGAAATCTCCAGTTCGCGCTGAGGTTCGGATTCTGATGGCCTAGGTACCCTTCGAACCGACCACGCCGAGGAGGGGCGCCGTTCCGGCCCCTCCTCTTCGTTTGTCCCGCTACACTGGAAAGGTGGCCAACTCCCCCGACTTCCCGTGGTGGATGAACACGCTGGCCGGCATCGGCGGCGTCGCGGTGGTCGGCATCATCGTCACGCTGTTCTTCAGCTTCGGCCGCCGCCCCAGCGACATCGCCATCCCGTACAACCCACCGGTGGAGTCCCCCGACTTTCTCATCGGCATGGCGGGAGTGGCCGGGAGCCAGTGGCGCGCCGGCGGCACCGCCCGCCTGCTCGACAACGGCGACGCCTTCTTCCCCGCCCTGCATGCGGCGCTCGCCGCGGCGAAGCAGAGCATCAACTTCGCGGTCTACATCTGGGAGGACGGCAAGGCCAGTGACGACGTGCTCGCGGTCCTCATCGAGCGGGCGAAGGCCGGGGTGCAGGTGCGCGTGCTGCTCGACGCCATGGGGTCCACCAGCTCCCCGGAAGACGGCTTCGAGCGGCTGAAGGCCGCGGGCGGCAAGGTAGAGGTCTTCCGCCAGGCACGCTTAGGCAAGCTCACCCGCTTCCACAAGCGAAACCATCGCCGCGCGATCGTGGTCGACGGTGCAGTGGCCTTCACCGGCGGGATGGCCGTCGGCGACAAGTGGCTGGGGAACGCCGAGAGCGAACAGCAGTGGCGGGACAGCATGGTGCGGGTAACGGGGCCGCTCGCCGCCACCGTCCAGTCCGCCTTTGCCGACAACTGGGCGCACGTCGGGGGCGAGATCCTGGTGGGGCCGGCCTTCTTCCCCGAGTTCCCCGCGCCCGTGGCACCGCCCGGCGAAAGCATCGCCCTCCACACCGGGCTGGCCAGCTCGCCCTCCAGCGAGAACCACCCGATGCGGCTGATTTTTCTGCAGTCGTTCTCCGCCGCGCGCCAGAAGCTCTACATCAGCAACTCGTATTTCGTGCCCGACGCGACGATCCGCAAGGCGGTCATCGAGCGCGCGAAGCAGGGGGTGGACGTGCGGATCCTGCTCCCCAACGAGAAGACGGATGCCAAGCCGATCCGGCATGCCGGCCACAAGTACTTCGAGCAGCTCCTGGAGGCGGGGGTGAAGATCTACGAGTACCAGCCCACGATGATGCACTCCAAGACGGTCGTGGTGGACGGAAGATTCTCCGTCGTCGGATCGAGCAACATGGACGTGCGCTCCAAGGAGCTGAACCAGGAGAACGTGCTGGGCATCCTCGACGCGGGGTTCGCCCGGCAGATCGAGGAGAGCTTCCTCAAGGACCTGAAGAGCGCCCGGGAGATCGAGCTCGAGGAGTGGCGCAAGCGCGGGCCGGTGAAGAAGCTCACCGAGAACGTGTGCTCCCTGTTCGCCGAGCAGTACTGACCGGCTCCAGGTCGGCCCACACCGGACGGTGGTCGCTGCTGCCCCGCGGGTCGGCGACGCCGCGGCGGCCGAGGACGGCCAGCCGGAGCCCGCGGGCGAAGATGTGGTCCCACGCGAACCACGAGACCGTCGCCGGGAGGTCCCGGCTGGCCCATTCGTAGCCGGCCGACTCGAACGCGTAGCCCACCGCGCCGCGGTCGTTGAAGTCGCCCGCCACCACCACGGGACCCTGGTGTTTTCGGGCGTGGGCGATGAGCGCCCTCACCTGGTCGAGCCGCTTCCTCCGGGACATCTCCGCGTCGGCGGACAGGTGCAGGCTGTACACGCGGAACCGGAGGCCATCGACGTCCACCTCGGCCCAGACCGCGATGCGCTGCATCCCCCGTCCCCGGCTCAGGTGCGGCAGGAAGACCTTTCCGTCGGCCAGGATGCGCCCGCGCACCAGCACCGCGTTGCCGAAGTCCTTCCCGCCCCCCGGGTGCACGGCCGCCGGGTAGTAGACGTAGCTCAGGCCGAGGGCGCGGGCGATGGAATCGACGCCCGGCGCATCCATCTCCTGGAGCGCGATCACGTCGGCGCCGCGCAGGTGCTCGTCCGCGCGGATCACGGCCAGCGCACCGTCGATGTCCGCGGCATAGCGGATGTTGAAGGTGGCGACGCGCAGGCCGGGGACGGGATCGGCGGCGGGCGGTGCGGTCCAGGCGTAGCGCGGCTTCGACGCGCCCTCGTAGTTGGTGGCCGGAGCGCAGGCGGCGAGGACGAGGATGGCGGCCGTGGCGCCCAGGGTCCTCGCCATGCCTCCAATGGTGCCACGCCGCGTTCAGCGGGCGAGCAGGACGCCGTCCGGGAACTGCACCAGCACGTCGCCACCGGAGGTGCGATGGGGCGCCCCGAGGGACGCCGCTTCGTCCATCGCCACCACATCGCGGACGGCGATACGCCCCTCGCCGGTCTCTATCTCGAACGGCCCCCACGCCTGGGCGCCGCGAATGAAGTTGAACGCGCGGTGCACGGGCCACGTGTTGGGGATGAGGCGAGCGGCGGGGTCGGGCATGGGTTGGCGGGACGCGCCCTCGGAGGGCTGCGGCGGCCCCACGGTTTTTCCCCCGGCCAGCCATTCGGCCAGCAGGCGCGCGCCGGCGCGGGCGGTCAGGGTCTCCGCGGCGATGGTGTCGATGCCGTCCGGGAACGGCACCGCCTGCTGGGCGATCAGGCTGCCGGTGTCGGCTCCGCCATCCACGGCGTGCAGGCTGACCCCGGTGCGGGTCTCGCCGGCGCGGAACTGCCAGAACAGAGGCGCCGGCCCGCGGTAGGCCGGCAGCAGCGAAGGATGGAGGTTGACGCAGCCCCGCGGCGGACGGTCGCGCCACGGCCGCGGAAGCAGCCACGGGAAGCAGGCGATGGCGGCGACGTCCGGCTCCAGCGCGTCCAGCGCGCGCAGGCCGGCGGCGTCCACCCACCCGACTTCCAGCACGGGCACGCCCGCCTCCCAGGCCAGCTCGACCGCGCTGGGGGCGTCCGCGGACAGGACGCGGAGGGGGTGCAGCCGCCGCCAGGTCGACCCCCGCGGGCCGGCCACGATCAGGCCGCTCACCCCGCAGCCGCTCGCCACCAGGGCGCGGAACGCCTCGGCGGTGAAGGTCCCGCGCATCCCCAGCACGATCGTCCTCAGCACGGGCATCGTCGGCCTTATACTGCCAGTACATGGCACAGCGGACGGTCCTGTGCGCGAAGCTCGGGCAGGAGCTGCCCGGGCTGGAGGCCCCGCCGTTCCCGGGGCCGCTCGGCCAGCGCATCTTCGAGAGCGTCTCGAAGCGCGCCTTCGACCTCTGGCAGGAGGAGTCGGCGAAGCTGATGCGCGAGCGGGGCTGGAACATGGGCCAGCCCGATCACCGCAAGCAGCTCCTCGCCGAGATGGAGAAGTTCCTGTTCACGGCGGTGCCCGCGGCCAGCGCGTCGCGCCCGGCGGGCACGGTGTTCTGCCTCAAGACCGGCCGCGACCTGCCGGCGATGGCGAAGCCGCCCTTCCCCGGCGCACTCGGCGACCGCATCTTCAGGAACATCTCCGAGCAGGGATGGGACCTCTGGGAGAAGCAGGCCACGATCCTGATGAACCACCACGGCCTGAGCATGGCCGATCCCGAGCACCGGCACTTCCTCATGGAGCAGATGGAGGAGTTCTTCTTCGGCGAGGGCGCGCAGCTCCCCGCCGACTGGGTGCCGCCGGGCCAGGGCGGCAAGGGCGGCGGGGGCGGCGGCAAGGGAGCGCCCGCGGCACAGAAGAAGTGAGCCCTCCCGCGCGACCGCGGGTGCTCCTCGTCGCGTGTTACGAGCTCGGGCACGCGCCGCTCGGGATCGCATGGCCCCTCGCGTTCCTGCGCCGGGCCGGGCTCGATGCCGAGACCCTGGACCTCGCCGTCGAGCCCTTCTCGTCCGAGCGCGCGGCGGCGGCCGACATCGTCGTCCTCTCGGTGCCGATGCACACCGCGCTCCGCCTCGGCGTCCGGGCCGCGCAGCGCGTCCGCGCCGCCAATCCCCGCGTCCACGTCTGCTTCCACGGCCTGTACGCGTGGCTGAACGCCGACGAGCTGCTGGAGGGAACGGCGGATTCGATCGTCGCCGGCGAATGCGAGGACGCGCTGGTCGATCTCGTGCGCGCGCTCGGCGCGGGCCGCGATGCGGCCGGCGTGCCCGGCGTCACGACCCGGACTTCCCGGGCGGCTCCGGTGCGGGCGCGGCTTGCGTTCCCGGTCCCCGACCGCACGCCGCTGCCGCCGCCGGCCCGATACGCGGGATACCACCACGACGGCGATACCGATGCCGCCGCGTACGTCGAAGCGAGCCGGGGATGCCTCCACATGTGCCGGCACTGCCCGGTCGTGCCCGTCTACGGCGGGCGGTTCTTCGTGGTGCCGCCGGAGACCGTGCTCGCCGACATCCGCGCCCAGGTCGCGACGGGCGCGCGTCACGTCACCTTCGGCGACCACGACTTCCTGAACGGGCCGGGCCACGCCCTGGACGTGGCCCACCGGCTGCACGCGGAGTGGCCTTCGCTGACTTTCGATTTCACGGCCAAGGTCGAGCATTTATTGAAGCACCGCCGCCTCCTCCCGGAGCTCGCGCAGCTCGGCTGCTCGTTCGTGGTGTCCGCGGTCGAGTCGCTCTCCGACGAGGTGCTGCGGCGGCTGGACAAGGGGCACACCGCGGCCGACGTCGAGGAGGTGCTGGCGGTGATGGACGCGGCCGGGATCGTGCTGCACCCGACGCTGGTCGCGTTCACCCCGTGGACGACCCTCGATGACTACGTCGCCACCGTCGAGCTCTTCCGCGCCCATGGCCTGGTCGCCTACGTCCCGCCGGTGCAGCTGGCGATCCGCCTGCTGGTGCCCCCGCACTCCGCGCTGCTGGACGACCCCGATGCCGCGTCGTGGGTCGGCCCCCTCGATCGGGCCGCCTTCACGCATCGCTGGACGCATCCTGACCCGCGGATGGACGCGCTGTTCGAGCGGGTCGCTTCTCGGGTGGAGGCCGCGGAGGACGCGGGCGAAGATCCGCGACAGACATGGGGCGGCGTGCGCGCGCTGGCCTACGAGGCGGCCGGCCGCCCGGTGCCCGACGAGGCCATGCCCCCGGCCTTCCGCCCCGACCCGCCGCGGCTCACCGAGCACTGGTTCTGTTGAGCGGAGCCCAGGCGAGGTCAGGTTGACCTCGTGAAGATGTGACCGGCTCCGCTCCGCTTAGTCTTAGTGCTGGAGGCGCGCGCCGACGGCACCCCGACGCGCTCTGCCCCAGCAATGAGATCAGGCTCTCTCCCGGTAGACGAACGCGCGCCCTTTCGTCCAGTCGATCGCGAAAAAGACAGACCCGGTCTTGTAAATCTCGAAGCCCAACCGGGCGATTACATTCGGGTCTCGTACTGATCGCTCAGCCGTTCTGAAGGACGATACAAAGGAAGCTGGTGCCCCACAAGACGCACCACCCCCTTGAGGGCACGTCCTTCCACCTATCTGGACGCGTCGAGAAAGGAGTCATCATTGCCGAGGAAGGCTAGGCTTAGTGCCCGGGTCCGGGAACACGGTGTCGCACCGAGAGCGCCGAGGCGCCCGGATCGCGAGGCGCGACGACCGCC
>Ga0326597_10006722_pt1 | contig 15706 bp, 12 predicted proteins | sample RVTome_12_FD_203789 | JGI IMG/M metagenome (GOLD analysis project Ga0326597, IMG submission 203789) | Soil microbial communities from uranium-contaminated site in the Upper Colorado River Basin, Wyoming, United States - RVT100D185 | ecosystem: Environmental > Terrestrial > Soil > Contaminated >...
CTGAGCAGCTGGGACTGGCCCGCCCGACCGATACAACCCAAGAGGGTGTCCGACATGGTCGGCAAAGCTGAAGATGCATGCGTGCCCATGTCGCCGCCTGGCGCAAAGGAACGGCTGCGCCTGGTCCTCATCGAGGACGTTCAGGATGATGCGGATCTCCTGCTGCACGAGCTGCGCAGGGGGGGGTTCGATGTGACCGCCAAGCGCGTTGACAATCGGGAGGCGCTGGAGAGTGTGCTTGCCGAGGGCGAGTGGGACCTGGTCGTCTCGGATCATGGTCTTCCGCAATTCAGCGCCCCGGAGGCGCTGCGCCTCGTTCGGGCACGCGCCCCCGATCTCCCGTTCATCATCGTCTCTGGCAGCATCGGCGAGGAGCTCGCTGTTGCCTCGCTGAAAGCGGGGGCCAGCGATTATCTCGTCAAAGGGCAGTTGGCCCGCCTCGCACCCGCCGTGCGGCGGGAACTGGCCGACGCCGAGCAACGCCGCCAACGGGCGCAGACCGAAGAAACGCTGCGGCAGACGGAGCAGCAGCTGCGTCAGGCACAAAAAATGGAAGCCGTCGGACGGCTGGCTGGAGGGATCGCCCACGATTTCAACAATCTCCTGACGGCGATCCTGGGATACAGCGAGTTGGTGCTCCAGCAGATGCCGAGCGATGCGGCAGGCCGCGCCGACATCGACGAGATCAAGAAAGCGGGGGATCGAGCCGCCGCGCTGACGCGACAACTCCTCGCGTTCAGCCGCCAGCAGGTCCTCGAACCGCGTGTCGCGGATTTCAACGAGATCGTGACCAATGTCGAGAAGCTGCTGCGCCGCATGATTGGCGCGGATGTCGAGCTCGTGACTGAGTTGGATCCGGCGATCGGCCACGTGAGGATTGACCCAGGCCAAATGGAGCAGATGCTCATGAATCTCGTGGTGAATGCCCGCGACGCGATGCCGGACGGCGGGCGCCTCGGTATTCGGACGAGCGAACGGGTGTTCACGCAACCCCATCGGGGTGACGGCGCCACGATGGACCCTGGCCGGTACCTCCTCGTAACCGTCAGCGACACCGGAACGGGCATGACGCCCGACATCGTGAAGCAGATTTTCGATCCCTTCTTCACCACGAAGGGCGTGGGAGAAGGGACAGGCCTGGGGCTGTCAACGGTCTACGGCATCGTCAAGCAGAGCAGTGGCTACATTTTCGTTGACAGTGGACCCGGCCGAGGCACCGTGTTCGAGATCTATCTGCCTTGCGTCGACGAGCCTGTCGATGCTCTGAAGCCGGGCACCAGTGCACTCCAGAGCGTAGCGGGGTCCGAAACCATCCTCCTCGTCGACGATGACGCGGGCATTCGAGACCTTGTCCGAAGAGCCTTGACGAAGGGCGGGTACCACGTGTTGACGGCGCCAGACGGCATCGAAGCGCTGGCCGCCGCCAAGGCGCACGCCGGTTCCATCCACCTTCTGATCACCGATCTGGTCATGCCTCGGATGGGAGGGCCCGAACTGGTCGCGCAACTGTCCGCCGCGCGCCCGGAGTTGGCGGTGCTGTACATCTCGGGCTACACGGACCGGCGCCAATGGCGGCTGGAGGCGCCACAGGTCGGCCGAGCCTACCTCCAAAAGCCGTTCACGCCAAGTGTGATGCTGCGCAGGGTGCGCGACGTGCTGGACGCCATCGTCGGTGCGCGCGTGAAGCATTGATCGATCAGCCGGACGTGAACCTGCTCTGCCGCGTGGGCACGCGCTACTGCGCTCTGCCATTAGCGTGCGTGCTGGAGATGATGCGCCCCCTTCCGGTGGAGCCATTGGCGGGCATGCCCTCTTTTGTCCGGGGGGTCTCGGTGATTCGAGGAGCGCTCGTTCCCGTTGTTGATGCGAGTGCGCTCCTGGGTTCAGCGGACGGCGCGCTGCGTGGACGCTTCGTCACGATTCGCAGCGGTGCTCGCCGGGTGGCGCTGGCAGTGGACGAGGTCCTCGGCGTTCATGAGTTTCCACGGGCGGCGTTGCAGGAATTGCCCCCGCTGGTGCGTGAGGCCAGTGCGGAGGTTGTCTCGGCGCTCGGCACACTCGATAGAGAGCTGCTGCTCGTCTTGCACGCGGCCCACCTTGTGCCGGAGGACGTCTGGCAGGTACTCAACGGGGGCAAGTCGACGCCATGACGGGGGCACTGGCGTCGGATCTGACACGGTTCCGCGACCTGATGACCCGGCGGCTCGGGCTGCAGCTCGACGACGGCAAATCGGCCTTCCTGGCGGAGGTGCTGGACCGGCGTGTCAAGGCGGCCCGATCGAGCGTCGAAGATTACCTCTGCTTTCTGGAGTCGAGCGGTGGCGCTCGCGAAGAGCTCCGACTACTGGCCGGAGAGCTGACCGTAGCGGAAACGTACTTCTTTCGGCACGCCCCGCAGATGGAGGCGTTTGCCGAGGTCGCGCTTCCCGACCGGGTGCAGGTCCAGAGCCACTGCCGACGCCTGCGCATCCTGTCGGCGGGATGCGCGTCCGGGGAAGAAGCCTATTCGCTCGCGATGCTGGTGCGGGAACATCTGCCGGATGCAGAGACGTGGGAGGTGTCGATCCGCGGATTCGATGTCAACCCGGCCGTCCTCGAGAAGGCCGTGCGGGCTCAGTATTCGGCGTGGTCGCTGCGAGAGACCACCGAGGCCCTCAGCAGGCGCTGGTTTCGGGCCGAGGGGCGCCACTTCGCGGTCGACGACTCGATCCGCACGATGGTGACCTTCGAAGAGAGCAACCTGACGGAGGACGACCCGATGCTCTGGCGCCCCGGGGCGTTCGACGTGGTGTTCTGCCGGAACGTGATCATGTATTTCACGCCGGAAGTCGCGCAGGCCGTGGTCGGTCGTATCGCCCGGTCGCTCGCGCCAGGCGGCTACCTGTTTCTCGGTCACGCCGAAACGCTGCGCGGGCTCTCGACCGACTTCCACCTGCGGCATACGCACGAGACGTTCTACTACCAGCGAGGCGAGGCCTCCGAGCAGATGGGCGCCGTGGCGAGACCCGCGACCGGTCGCACCGCCCTTTCGCCGGCCGCGCCGCTCGCCGCCGCGGTTGAGACGGCCGACTCCTGGGTGGAGGCCATTCGCGGCGCCTCCGATCGGGTACAGGCCCTGACGGCGACCTCCTCTGCCGGAGCGGTCCGGCCCCCGGATTCACGCCTGCCGGCCACCGGGGCACGCGGCCGCCCCGCCGAACCCGGCTGGGACCTTGGCGTCGCCATGGGGTTGTTGCGCCAGGAGCGCTTTGCAGAAGCGGAAGCGGTCATTCGCGGCCTGCCCTCGGAGGCGGCGCGCAACCCGGACGTCCTGCTGCTGCGCGCGGTCCTGCTGGCTCACGCCGGGCGTTCGATGGAGGCGGAGCGCGTCTGCACGAACCTGCTGGCGCTCGACGAGTTGAGCGCGGGCGCCCATTACGTGACCGCGCTCTGCCGCGAGCACGCCGGGGACCACGCGGGGGCGATCGACTGCGATCAGGTGGCGATCTACCTCGACCCGGGTTTTGCGATGCCGCACCTGCACTGGGGGTTGCAGGCGCGACGCGCCGGGGACCGCCAGACCGCCCGCGCGAAGCTGCGAGAGGCCCTCCTGCTGCTGGAGCGCGAAGACGCCTCGCGGGTGCTGCTCTTTGGCGGTGGATTCAGCCGTGAGGCGCTCGTCGGATTGTGCCGGGCGGAGCTGGCCGCCTGTGGAGGGGACCGGTGACGGGCAAGCGGACGGGCTTTGCGGATCAGGCGGTCGAGCTCGGTCGCGCGTTCGATCGGACGTTCGCGCAGGCGCCGACCCTCGACGCGGGCGCCTCGACCGGCTTTCTCCGTGTGCGCGTGGGCGGCGACGCGTACGCGTTCGCCCTCGACGCGATCGTCGGCCTGTTCGTGGACAAGGCCGTGGTCCCGTTGCCGCGTGCCGGGCCACAGATGCTTGGCATTGCGGGCATTCGCGGCGCCATCGTGCCGGTGTACAGCCTTCGCGGCCTGCTGGGCTACGAGGTCGAGCGCGAGTGTCCGCGCTGGCTCGTCCTCGCGCGGTCGCCTGCGCCGGTGGGCCTGGCGTTCGAGCAGTTCGGCGGGTACCTGGAGGCGCGGCCGTCGGATCTTGCGCCGGCGCCTCGAACGGATTCACACATCCTCGGCACGCTGCGGTCCGAGTCTGGCCCCTGCGCGATTCTCGGCATTCCCTCGATTCTGGAGGCCCTTGACGACGGTAGGCGTCACGCGGGTGACGCGTTGAAGGAGCGGTGATCGACATGGCTCGTCACTGGACATTTGGACAGAAGGTCGCCGCCGGCTTCGCCGCATCGGTCGTCCTGACCGTGGTGGTCGGCCTGGTCAGCATCTACGCGTTGCGAAGCGTCGTCGCCGGCAAGGACCGCGTGATCGTGGTCGACGCGCAGCTCCTGATCGACGCGGAAAAGCTGCGCGTCCTGGCGGAACAGGAGTCGAGCCTCCTCCGCGCGTTCCTGCTGATGCGCGACCCGCGCTTGCTCCAGGAGCTGGAGGCTGCTCGCACCGCGTTTGACGCGGAACTGGCCGGCCTGCAGCGCCGCGCTTACACGGACGAAGGCCAGCGGATCCTCGAGCAGATTGTCTCAGGGGAGGTCGATCTCCGCCGCGCGGCCGACCAGGTGGTGTCGCTGCGCCAGAAGGACGGCGCTCCGGATGCGGCCATCCGCGCCTTTGAAGAACTGGCGTTACCCAGGCGGCAGGCGGTGAATCAACAGATCGACGCCTTCGTGTCGCGCGAGCAGACGCTTCTGACGACGGCACAACAAGCGTCGACCGATGAGGCGTTCGCGGCAACCGCCTGGTTGGCGTCGATCGTCGTCCTGGCCGCGCTCTTTGCTGCCGTGGTCGCGGTCCTGCTCACGCGAACGCTCGGGCGGCAGATCGGCACAGCCGTGCATCACGTCCAGAGCTCCTCGGCCGAGCTGCAGTCCGCCGCTACGCAGCAGGCGACCGGAACCAAGGAGCAGGCGACGGCGGTGAGCGAGGTGACGATGACGATCAACGAGCTGCTGGCGACGTCTCGCCAGATCGCCGAGAGCGCTCAGAATGTCGCGCGCATCGCGGCCGAGACCGCCGCGACCGCGCGCGCTGGAACCGGCACCGTCGAAGGAACGCAGGAGTCGATGGCGGCCATCCGGCGGCAGGTGGACGTCGTGGTCGGTCAGATCCTCGATCTGGGGAAGAAGTCCCAGGAGATCGGCGGCGTGCTCGACATCGTGTCGGAACTGGCCGAGCAGACCAATATCCTGGCCATCAACGCGAGCATCGAGGCCGTCGGCGCCGGTGAGGCCGGCAAGCGCTTTGCGATCGTCGCCGACGAGATCCGCAAGCTGGCCGATCGCGTCGCGGGCTCGGCCAAGGATATTCGCACGCTGATCGAGGATGTCCGCGGGGCCGTCGGCAGGGCCGTGATGGCCACCGAGAGCAGCTCCAAGGCCGTCGACAGCGGGTCGCGGCAGTTCGAGGAGGTCAACGCGTCCTTCCGGCAAATTGCCGGCCTCGTCACGACCACCACCGAGGCGGCGCGGGAGATCGAGCTGTCCACGAAACAGCAGGCGACGGCGGTGGAACAGATCAATCTCGCCATCACGAACGTCGCGCAGGCATCCCGCGAGAGCGAGGCGAGCAGCGGACAGACGCTCCAGACGGCCTCTCAGCTGGCGACCCTGTCGCGGGATCTCATGCGGCTCGTCCAGTCGCAAGGGAGCGCAGCCGCGTAGGACGATGGCGAAGGATCCCTACAAGTACTTCCGCGTCGAGGCGCAGGAGCTCCTCGAGGGGCTGGGGCAGGGTGCGCTCGCGCTCGAGCAGGGCGCCCCGCCCGATCTGGTCACCCGGTTGCTCCGCGTTGCCCACACCTTGAAAGGTGCCGCGCGTGCCGTGAGGCGCGGGGACATCGCGACGCTGGCCCACGCGACCGAGGATGCGCTGGCGCCGCTGCGCGACGGGACCACCGCTGTCTCGCGCGAGCGGATTGACGCGCTTCTGAAACTCGTCGACAGCATGAAGGGGCATGTCGCGTCACTCGACGCCCCAGCGTCGAAAGACGGGGGCGGCATGGAGGAGAGCGCCGCGCGGCCCGCGGCGTTCGACGAGTCGCTGCACACCGTGCGCGCCGATCGGGCGGAAATGGATGCGCTGCTCGAAGGGGTGGCCGAAACGTCGGTGCAGTTGGAGTCGATGCGCCCGCTGGCCGGCGTCGTCGATCGGGCTCGACGGCTTGCCGACCTGCTCGCCGCGATTCTGGCGTCGGCGCCCAACGGAACCGGGCGCGGCGGGCTGACGATTCTCCGCAAGGCGCAGTCGCTGAGCGAAGAGCTGCGCGGCGTCGCGGCCGAGCTCCAGCAGAACTACTCGACCGGCATGAATCGCGTCGAGCGTGAGATCCGGCAAGTGCACGAGATGGCCGAGCGGCTCTGGCTCCTGCCGGCCAGCGTGATCTTCGGGGCGCTCGAGCGGACCGTGCGGGACGTCTCCCACGCGCAAGGCACGCGCGTGACCTTTGACGGCCGGGGCGGGGACATCCGTCTCGACGCGCACGTGCTGGGCGTCGTACAGGGCGCACTGCTCCAGGCAGTCCGCAACGCCGTGGCGCATGGCATCGAACCGGAGGCCGAGCGTCTCGCCGCCGGCAAGCCGTCCGGCGGCTGCGTGGACATCGCCGTCATTCGGCGCGGGAACCGCGTGGCCTTTGTGTGCCACGACGACGGGCGCGGCATCGATCTGGAGGCCGTCCGGCGAATCGCCGAGCGGAAGGGGCTCCTCTCGGACCCGACCAAGCGCCTCGGCTCGTCAGACCTGCTGCAGCTGCTGCTGAAGGGAGGAGTCACCACTGCCGGATCCGTCACCGAAGTCTCAGGGCGTGGGATCGGGCTCGACGTCGTGCGTGAGGCGGCGGCTCGGCTCGGCGGACAGGTACTCGCCGCGACCGACGCGGGCCGGGGTACCACGCTGGAGCTCGTCGTGCCCGTCTCGCTTTCCTCGGTCGATGTGCTGCTCCTGCAGGCGGGCACCGTCACGGCCGCCCTGCCGCTCGACGGCGTGCGGGAGTCGGTCAGGATTGCTCCGCGCGACGTCGTCCGTACCCCCGAGGGTCTCACGATTCTCCATGAGGGCGAGACCATTCCCTTCGTGCGGCTGGCGTCCTGCCTGGACCGCCACGCCCCGGCGGCATCGGAGGCTCGAGCGTGGTCTGCCGTGGTGGTCCAAGCACGGTCGATGCGCGCTGCGCTGGGCGTCGACCGGTTGCTCGGCACGGCCAACGTCGTTGTCCGACCGCTCCCAGCCGGGGTGCCCGACGCCGAGATGATCGCCGGCGCGTCGTTCGACGCCGAAGGCAGACCGCGGCTCGTGCTCGATCCCGCAGGGCTGCTGGCCGCGCTTGCGACGTACCCGCCGCCGCCCGTTGCCGAGGCTCGTCGTCCAGAGCCGGTGCTGGTCATCGACGATTCGCTCACGACGCGGATGCTCGAGCGGAGCGTCCTCGAATCGGCGGGGTATGAGGTCGATCTCGCGGCGTCGGCCCTCGAAGGGCTGGCGATGGCCCGCAAGCGGCGCTACGGGCTGTTCCTGCTCGACATCGAGATGCCCGACGTGGACGGCTTTGGGTTCATGGAGCGGACACGTGCCGATCCCAATCTTCGTGACGTTCCGACCATTCTGGTCACCTCGCTCGACGGTGAAGAGCCTCGACGGCGGGGTGAGGAGCTCGGCGCGCGTGGGTACATGGTGAAAGGCGAATTCGATCAGAGCAAGTGGCTCGATCTGGTTGGCGGGTTCCTGAGGTAGATGATGGCGAAGGTCCGGGTCCTGGTCGTCGAAGACTCGATCACGGTCCGGAAGCACCTGGTCGAGGTGCTCGGGGAAGATCCGGGGATCGATGTCATAGGCGAGGCCGAGAACGGCATGCGCGGCATCATGCTGTGCCAGACGTTGAGGCCCGACGTCGTGACGGTGGACATGATGATGCCGCTCATGAGCGGTCTCGCGGCCACCGAATACATCATGGCGCACTGTGCGACGCCGATCCTCATCGTGTCGGCGTCGACCAATCGCGGCGAGATCTTCAAGACATTCGAGGCGCTGGCGGCGGGCGCCGTCGACGTCATCGAGAAACCGACAGGCGATGGCTTTGACGACGGGTGGCGGCGGCACTTCGTGTCGACCGTGAAACTCGTGTCGCGCATCAAAGTGATCACCCATCTCAACGGGCGGCTGGCTGCGCAATTGAGAGTCCAGACTCCCTCGCCGGTGCTGCCCGTCGCGACGCGGAATGGCTGTCAGGTCGTGGCGATAGGGGCGTCGACGGGCGGTCCGGCAGCCATCCTCGACATCCTCCGGAGATTGCCTCCGCAGTATCCGATTCCGATTCTGCTCGTCGTGCACATCGGGGAACCATTTGGCGCGGCCTTCGCCGAATGGCTCGATGGACAAGCGCCGCTTCGCGTGGCGTACGCGCGCGAGGGCGAACCGGTCGGTTCCGCGCACGGCCAGGTGATCATGGCGCCGCCCGATCGCCACTTGCTGGTCCGCGACGGGCGCCTTCGCCTCACGTCCGACCCGGAGCGCCACTCGTGCCGGCCCTCGGTGGATGTGCTGTTCGAGTCGGTCGCCCGCGAGTTCGGTGCGCAAAGCGCGGCGTGTCTCCTGACGGGCATGGGCCGCGATGGAGCGGCCGGACTCCTGGCGATCCGGCACGCCGGAGGTTTCACCATGGCGCAGGACGAGGCCACGTCGGTGGTGTACGGGATGCCCCGCGAGGCCGTGTTGCTCAACGCCGCGGAGCGAGTGTTGCCGTTGGACGAGATTGGTCCGGCGCTGGCGCGGCTGGTGCAGCGTCCACGCGTGGGGGCGAACGGCTGATGAACGACCGCATCCTCGTCGTCGACGACAGCCTGACCGTCCGGATGGATCTGGTCGAGGCCTTTGACGCCGCCGGCGTGCGCACGGTGCCGTGCGCGACGCTCGGCGAGGCGCGGGAGGCGCTCGCGCGGGAGCCGTTCGCCGGCGTGATTCTCGACGTCCTGCTGCCGGACGGCGACGGCGTCGAGTTCCTCGCCGAGATCCGCGGCATCCCCGCCACCTCGAACATTCCGGTCATGCTCCTGTCGACGGAGGCCGAAGTCGGCGACCGCATCCGGGGCCTGCGAACCGGCGCCGACGAGTACATCGGCAAGCCGTACGACGCCAGCCATGTGGTGGCGCGGGCACGAGAACTGGCACGGCGCGCCCAACCTGCCATGGACGCCGAGGAGGCGCCCATCCTGGTCATCGACGACAGCGCCAGCTTCCGCCATGCGCTGCAGGAGGCCCTCGAGGCGGCGTCGTATCGAGTCGTCACCGCCGCGACCGGCGAGGACGGGTTGCAGGCGGCCGCGCGCGTGCGGCCCGCCGCGGTGGTGGTCGATGGTCAGTTGCCGGGCATCGACGGCGCGACCGTGGTCCGTCGCATCCGGCTCGACGCAGCGCTGCGACGGACGCCGTGCCTGCTGCTCACCGCATCCGAGGACCACGACGCGGAGGTCCTCGCGCTCGACGCCGGCGCCGACGGCTTCGTGCGGAAGGAAGAGGACTTTTCGGTCATCCTCGCGCGCCTCGGCGCGCTGCTCCGCAGCGCGCCGTCGGCAACCGCGGATGAAGGCACCCGGAGCCTGCTCTCGCCGAAGAAGATCCTGGCCGTCGACGACAGCCCGACCTATCTCAACGAGGTGGCTGACGCCCTGCGCGCGCAAGGATACGAAGTGGTGCTCGCCCGGTCCGGCGAAGAAGCGCTCACGCTGCTGGACTTCCAAGCTGTCGATTGCATCCTGCTGGATCTGCTCATGCCGGGACTGGGCGGACACGAGACGTGCCGCCGGATCAAGACGACGCCGGGGCTCCGCGAGACGCCGCTCATCATGCTCACGTCGCTCGACGATCGGCACGCCATGATCGAGGGCCTCAGCGTGGGCGCCGACGATTACATCGCCAAAACCGGCGACTTCGAAGTGCTCCGGGCGCGGCTCCAGGCCCAACTCCGGCGGAAGCAGGCGGAGATCGAAAGCCGGAGCATCCAGGAGCGGCTGTTGCGCAAGGAGATCGAGGCGTCCGAAGAGCGGTCCGCCCGTATCGTGGCGGAGACGCGGGCGGCACTCCTCGGGGACCTCAAACGTAAGAACGAGGAGCTCGAGGCGTTCAGCTATTCCGTGTCCCATGATTTGCGCGCGCCGCTGCGGAGCATCGACGGCTTCAGCCAGGCGCTGCTCGAGGACTACGCGGACAGCCTGGACAGCAAGGGGCAGGACTACCTCCAGCGCGTGCGTGCGGCGGCGAACCGGATGGGCCATCTCATCGATGACCTGCTCGACTTGTCCCGCATTGGACGCGCGGAGATGAATCGTCTGCCCGTCGACCTGTCAGAGCTGGCTCGTTCCGTTGGGGCGCGGCTGCAGGAAGCGAACCCGTCGCGCCAGGTCACGTTCGTCGTCCAGCCGGGCGTCGTCGTTGAGGGAGACACGAAGCTGCTGCGCATCGTGCTCGAGAACCTGTTGAACAATGCCGTGAAGTTTACGGGGAGAGTCGCAGCGCCCACCGTCGAGTTCGGCCGCGCCGAGGAAGACCGCGAGACGGTCTACTTCGTGAAAGACAACGGCGCCGGTTTCGACATGGCGTACGCCGACAAGCTGTTTGCGCCGTTCCAGCGACTGCATCTGGCGACCGATTTCCCCGGCACCGGCATCGGCCTCGCGACGGTGCGGCGCGTGATCGACCGCCACGGCGGCCGGGTCTGGGTGCAGGGGGCTGTCGGGGAGGGGGCGACGGTCTATTGGACGTTGCCGTCCAGCACGTCATGAGGAGGTGATCGTGAAGACGCCGATCAGTGTGCTCATCGTCGAGGATTCAGCCGCCGCCGCCGCCATGCTTGTCCTTGAGCTGAGGCGCGGACACTTTGAGGTGACTTCCGCGCGCGTGGACACGGCCGCCGCGATGAAGGCCGCGTTGGAGCAGCAAACCTGGGACCTCATCGTGTGCGACTACACGGTGCCGAACTTCGGCGCCATGGAGGCGCTGTCCGTCCTTCGAGAAACGGGATTGGATCTGCCCCTCATCGTCATCTCGGGCACCGTGTCCGAGGAGAAGGCGTTCGACGCGATGACGGCGGGCGCCCGAGACTTCCTGCTGAAGGGCCAGCTGGCTCGGTTCCTGCCAGCGGTCGATCGCGAGGTGCGCGAGGCGGCGTCGCGGCGGAAGATGCGAATGGTCGAGCACGAGCGCCAGGCCACGCTGGAAAGGTACCGGAACCTGGTTGAAGGCACGCCGGACGGCATCTGGCTGGTCGACGGCCACCTTCGGACGTTGCACATGAACGGGCGCATGGCCGAGCTGCTGGCGGTGCAGCCGTCGCCGGACGTGTCAATCGCCGAGTTCATCAGCGACGGCGACGAAAGCGGCCACGGGCACGACCTTCGGGCACGACTTGAAGACGGGCCGCAGCCGAGTCACTTCAACGTTCGACGCCGGGACGGGTCCACCCTCTGGGCATCGGTGACGGTCTCCAGAACGACGTCCGAATCGGGCGATGACACCGGCCTGATGTTGATGGTCCGCGATATTACCGACTTCAAGCACATGCGAGAGCCGCTTCGGCAGGCGCAGAAAATGGGGGCCGTCGGTCAACTGGCAGGCGGCGTGGCGCACGACTTCAACAACCAGCTGACGGTGATTCTCGGCAACGCGGAAATCGTGGGTGGGGAACTTGGCGGAGACCATGCGTTGCGGCAGGAGATGCTCGAGATCCAGACGGCGGGCCAGCAGGCAGCCGATCTGACGCGACAACTCCTGTCCTTCAGCCGCAAGCAGATCCTGCAGCCTGTGATACTCGACGTCAATGCCGTCGTCGCCAGGACGCTCCAGTTGATCCGCCGCGTGATCGGCGAGCGCATCGAGTGTGTGACGGCGCTGGGTGACGATCTGGGATTGGTCGAGGCCGACACCGCACAGATGGAGCAGGTCCTGATGAACCTGGCCGTGAATGCCCGTGACGCGATGCCCGACGGCGGACGATTGACCGTCACGACGGCGAACGTCGAGCTGGACGAGCCCTTTGTGCGAGCGCACCTCGGCGCTCGGCTGGGACCGCACGTCATGGTGGAGGTTCGCGATACCGGCACCGGCATGGACGAGGAGACCCTGCGACACATCTTCGAGCCGTTCTTCACGACGATGGAGGCCGGCAAGGGTACGGGCCTCGGATTGGCCACGGTGTACGGGGTGGTCAAGCAGAGTGATGGATACGTTGCGGTAGCAAGCACGCCGGGCGCGGGAACCGCCTTCCAGGTATACCTGCCGCGTACGACCCGTGACATCGCCGTGAACAAGCCCGCGGCTACGGCGCCGGGCTCGGCTCGCGAGACCGGAACCCTCCTGGTGGTGGATGACGATGCGCGCATTCGCGGCATGTTGGAAAAGGCTCTGACACGAAGCGGCTACACGGAGATCGTCGACTCGGATGAAAAGGATGCCCTCGCGCGCTTCCAGCGCTACGCCGGCCCGGTGGATCTTCTGGTCACGGATGTCGTGATGCCAGGGGCGAGCGGGGTCGAGCTGTACCGCTCACTGGCGCTCACCCGGCCGGACCTGCGAGTTCTGTACGTATCCGGATATGCGAGGGACGGCGTCGAGCGTCACGGGATCATCGAGCCAGGAGCGGCGTTTCTCCAGAAGCCGTTTACGGCGGCCGCCTTGGTCGGCAAGGTGCGCGAGGCGTTGAACGCGCGGCGCGGAGCCATCGAGCCTGTTCGCGCATAGAGCACTGCACAAGGAGCCTGCATGGAGCTGAAATCGATCCTGCTCATTGAGGACAATGCTGACGACGAAGCGCTGGCCCTGCGTGCGCTGGACAAGAACTCGATCCGGAACCCCGTCGTCGTCGCGCGGGACGGACAGGAAGCGCTGGACTACCTGTTCGCCACCGGTGCCTATGCCGGGCGGGAGCGGGCGGCGCTGGCCGTCGTGCTGCTGGATCTCAAGCTGCCGAAGGTGGACGGCCTCGAGGTGCTTCAGCGGCTGCGCGCCGACCCGCGGACCAAGCTGCTGCCCGTGGTGATTCTGACGTCGTCCAAAGAGGACCGGGACGTGGTCAAAGGCTACAGCCTCGGCGCGAACTCGTACGTGCGCAAGCCGATCGATTTCTCGCAATTCTCCGAGGCGGTCCGGCAGCTGGGCCTGTACTGGCTGCTCCTCAACGAACGGCCGCCCATCCAACTCTGATGGCGACGCCTCTGCGATTGCTGATCGTCGAAGATTCCTCGGACGATGTGAAGCTGCTCGTCCGTGAGCTGCAGCGGGGCGGTTATCAGCCTGTGTACGAACAGGTGGAGAGTGCGCCAGCCATGCAGGCGGCGCTCGAACGACAAACGTGGGATGCCGTGGTGTCGGACCATTCTGCGCCGCAGTTCAATTCGTTCGCCGTCCTGGAGCTGCTGAAGGCCTCCCGGCTGGATATGCCGTTCATTATCGTGTCCGGCACGATCGGTGAAGAGCGGGCGGTGCAGGCGATGAAGGCCGGGGCCCACGACTACGTGCTCAAGGGCAACTTGAAGCGCCTGGTGCCGGCCCTCACACGTGCACTGGCCGACGCCGAGGAACGCCGGGCGCGGCGCGCAGCCGAACGGGCCCTGCGCGAGGGCCAGCAGCAGACCGTCTTGGAACTGGCAACCGCGTACGAGGCGACCCTTGAGGGCTGGGCGCGCGCGCTCGATCTACGCGACCGGGAAACCGAAGGCCACAGCCGGCGAGTCGCCGACCTGACCTTGCGTCTGGCGCGCAGACTGGGTGTGAGCGAGGCAGAGCACGTGCACCTCCGGCGGGGTGCCCTGCTCCACGACATTGGCAAAGTGGGGGTCCCTGACGCCGTGCTGCTCAAGGCGTCGGCGCTGACTCCCGAGGAATGGGAGATCATGCGCCGCCATCCCGCGTACGCGCTGGAGCTGTTGGCCCCCATCGCCTACCTGAGCCCCGCCCTCGACATCCCGCATTGCCATCACGAGAAGTGGGACGGCACTGGCTACCCTCGTGGGCTGAAAGGCGAGGAGATTCCGCTCGCGGCGCGGATATTTGCGGCCGCAGACATCTGGGATGCCGTGCGGTCGGACCGGCCATACCGTTCCGCATGGTCGGCCGAGCGGGCTCGTGCGCATATTGCCTCGTTGGCTGGCACGCATTTGGACCCCACAATCACACAGACGTTTCTCGACATGGTGGCTTCCTTTGACAGGGCGAGCGGCGTCGGCGAGGGCAACGCGGACATCGAAGTCGGCCATATGAGCGGCACGATTCTTGTCGTCGATGATGATGACGCAACTCGGTCATTGCTGCAGCGCTGGCTGGCTGGCGACGGGTATGTTGTGGTCATGGCGGATTCCGGCGAGTCTGCCCTCGCCGCCGTGGCGCGGCATCATCCAAATCTGGTGCTCCTCGACATCGTCATGCCCCAACCAGACGGACTCGTCGTCTGCCGGCAGCTCAAGGATGATCCGGCGACTCGGCAGATCCCGATCATCTTCATGACCGGCCGCCAGGATCTCGAGGACGAGAGGGGCTTGTGCGATATCGAGGCGGACGATTACCTGAGGAAACCGGTCGACGGCCATGAGCTGAGAACCCGCATCCGTCGAGTGTTGCAACGAGTACGGCGGACCGCTCCCGACAAGCGGCTCGGACAACCTTGAAACCAGTGAGGCGGATTCGACCGGCGACGCGATCGCCGAGTGGCTCGGCGGGAGAGGGGCCGGAACACACAATGGGTAGAGCTAGCTACGAGCGGGAAATGTCGGAGCTGGACGCCGACGTACCGGCGACCCTGCCGTTATGAAGTGGTTTCGAACGCTTCCCCGGACCGTCCGCTTCGAGGCCTTCGGCTTTGTGTGCATGCTCACGCTCATGGCGCTCAACGAATGCGTCTATCTGGCGAAGATTCTGATCGGCGAGGCCACGCCGCTGCGTCATCACGACTTCCTCATCGAGTCGGCCCTCGTATGTGCCATCGCTGTGATCGTTGTGGGGCTGAGCTGGTTCGCCGATCGGCGCCTCCGCACGCTGGAATCGCTGCTCGTCATGTGCTCGTGGGGTCAGTCGGTCGGAGCCGCCGATCGCTGGATGTCGCTCGACGCGTTGCTGAAGGAAAGAGGCGCGATCACCACCACATATGGCTTATGCCCGGAGTGTTACACGAGGGAGGCATCGCGACGCCCGACGGCGACCGCGACTGAGACCGATGGTCAAGCGTCTCGACGGTGAATCGTGCAACTGATTACCCGCAACGATACGTCGCTCGCCGTGGGGCTCATCGTCGGCGCGATTGTCGTGTTTCAACGGCCCCTCCACTTTCTCCTCGACGTGGCCCGCGACGTCGAGGTGCGCTATCACATCGACCTGGTTCCGGCGCTGACCATCATGGGCGGGGTCTTCATCTTCCATCAGTACCGCAAGCGGCAACTGACGAAGGCCGAAGCGCTGGCCGCCGCCGCCGAGGCCGCGCGGGCCCGGGCGCGCTCCGAAGAGCTCGAGCGGCTGATGACCTTCAGCCAGGCGCTCGCGAATGTCTTGGATCTGCCGGCGCTGCAACAGGTCCTCTGGCGATATCTGCCCATCTTCGCCCGCGAACATGACTGCTGGGTACTCTGCCGGAACGGCCACCGGTGGCAGGCAGTCATGCGGGATA
>Ga0326597_10006723_pt1 | contig 15705 bp, 9 predicted proteins | sample RVTome_12_FD_203789 | JGI IMG/M metagenome (GOLD analysis project Ga0326597, IMG submission 203789) | Soil microbial communities from uranium-contaminated site in the Upper Colorado River Basin, Wyoming, United States - RVT100D185 | ecosystem: Environmental > Terrestrial > Soil > Contaminated >...
GCACGAGTGTGGCCTCGAGGTGTTGCAGCAGGCGGGGAGTGTCCGTCGTGTGGGTCGACGTCTCCATGCGATACTCGAGACGATCGCCCGTGAATACCATCGTTCGCCTCGACTGCACGAGTCGCGGCTCATTCGCGAGGGCGCTGCTACGAAGCTCGTGCATGAAATGCCCGTCGCGTTCGCCCGGAGTCAGCGTGCTCCGCAAGACCTCCACGCGACCACCGTCCTGTGCGTTGGAGATCTCGATCGACTCGTCCTCGAGCCACCTCAGGAAACCGGATTCCCAGTGGCTGGCTTCTCCATTCTTCAGCCGCGTGCGCTGCTCGTAGTGGATCAGCGGGTAGCTTGGCTCGACTACGAAAGCCCCGACGGGGATCGACTATTTGAGGAGCACCATCTTTGCGCTGTGTCGGTCGCCCGCCATCTCGACGGCGGCGAAGTAGGTTCCAGAGCTCAGCTCCACGCCCGACGCGTCGCGGCCATTCCATTCGAACTGCTGAGGGCCAGGCGCGAGTGACCCACGCCATAGGGTTCGGACACGCCTTCCCGCCGCATTGAAGACCGCGACGGTCACCCACTGCCTCGAGCCCGGGTCGCTTAGAATCTCGAAGCGGATCGTGGCGGACGGGTTGAACGGGTTGGGCTCGACGGGATGCATGAGAATCCGCGAGAGCGCCGCCGATGGAACTGAAACGGCGGTCGCGGCCTCACCGACAGCGAGTTCTGGATCGCCCAGGAGGTTGAGCGTGAGCTGGGTGTAGCGATTCACGTCGTTCGCCTCCGCTGCGGCGTGCATGGAACGAACTGCGTTCAGCGCCTCGCCCAGCGTCGCGCCACCCAACAGGAATAGTTCCTCGTGGACCTCGCGCAGATATTGTTGCGTCGCGCCCGGAAAACTCGTCCGGCTGGAGCCGAGAATGGCCACGGCGCCGCCGTTGGCGTTTCGCACGAATTCTTCCAGGATCGAGTCCTGGTCGAATGCGGCGCCGGAAGAGATGTTCGACATGAGCACGAAATGACGAGGCCCGTTGTTCAGACCCAGCGCGTCGGCAGATTCGATCGCGGCGTCTCCGACCGACATCGTGGTTTGGTAACCGTGCCCGGCGTGGAAGACGAGTCCGTAGTTTCCGGTGCCCAGCGCGTCCAGCGCCAGTTGTTTCGTCAGCGGCGCCGAACCCGGGTAGTCGAAATGATTCTCGTAGAGTCGCTCACCACTCAGCGGTGAGGGCGCGTTCTCCACGATCGTGCGGATCTCCTCGCCGAAGAGGGCGCCGTCGAGCGAGATGGGTTGCCCCTGTTCCCAATCGGCAGGGAACAGGACCTCGTCCAAGAAGAGCGCCCCACCGAGATGGGACGTATTCGCGGGGCTCTCGTATTCGGCGATCTTGGCGACGAACCGAGCCGCCTCGAGGGCATTCCTGACCGGCGCGCGGCCGACGGCGACTTCGGGATCGAGATCCGCGAAGTCGACGCCGACTTCTCCGAAGAGATCATCTCCGTCGGCATCCCAGTTCCCGTCGAGTGCGGCGTAGTACAGGTCCGTCGGGATCGACGTCCCCGCAGACGGGTAAAAATCGTTGTAGGCGAAGCGGGCGGGAATCAGCGCGCTGTCGCCGCCCAGGAGAACGAAGCGGAGAGATCCTGCCGCGTGAGTCGTCTGGATCAAGCCGCGAATCTGCTCGGCCAGATCGCGTCCGGGGAGGCTTGCCATCTGGATCTGCTGCACCGTGACGATGTCGACGACATAGCCCTGCGGGGCTTTGTCCGCGGCGAAGATCTGAAAGGCAGGAGCGAGCGCGTCGGTCGTGACGACCAGGTACTCGGTCGCCGCGGTCGCGAGAGTCGGAAGAAGGACAAGAGTGGCGAGAAACACCAGGAGTCGCGTTGAGCGCATGGCCGTCTCCTCTTCGGAGCTGGGGGTCGAACATTCGAATCGGCTGAAGGGCCGATTCTGTGAGTTCGTTAGCGCTCGGTGCCGGTGCTTCTCCTTTTCTTCGCACAGGTCGCTTCGAGGACCCCGAAGCAGGAATCCAATCCTAGCACGCCTGGCCGCAATACTGCCGATAAAGTTCAGCGAGCAGTCCAGGCACCAGGCGCATCTCCTCCGGGGGCAGCACGAAGGCGATCCGCATCTGTGTGCGCCCAGGGTTGTCCTCGCCCGGCCCGCAGTGATAGAAGCCGGCCATGGGCGCCGTCAGGAGCGTCAACCGCTGTCCCGCGATGTCGACTGCCCCTTCGCTCGCACAGAAGCGAACGAAATCCGCCGTGTCGAACTCGGGTGGCGCGATGTCCCGTAGGTCGACGACCGAGTAGAGCGCCGCGTCGGGGTTTCCGACGATCGTCCCCGGCAGCGCCTGCGCCATTTTGGTTGCGAACTCACGCAACATCGTGCCGTAGTACGCACGCTGTTGCGCGAACCAGGCTCGAAGCTCATCGGCCGGGACCTCGGCGAGCGCGCCGAAGATGTGCTGACCGAGGGTGTTGGCGCAGAGATTCGCCGTGTACTCCGCGACGCACGCCCGGTGCATCGCCGCAGAGTCGGTCAGAAGGGCGCCGATGCGCAGGCCGCACGCGTTCCAGATCTTGGACGAGGTCTCGATGCTGATGCGTCGGCCCTCGATGCCGGGGACAGCGTCTTTGGAAATCCCCCACACGCTGCTCGCCGCCTGGCCGCCGTAGTGCAGCTCGCGATAGGCCTCGTCGCTGATGAGCCACATGTCCTCATCGCAGCAGATCTGCGCCAGCTGGGCCAGGCTCTCCGCGTCGTAGAAGTGCCCCGTCGGATTGTCGTAGGGAATGACCACGAGGGCGCCGGGCTTCGTCTGTTTCACGACGCGGGAGATCTCATCCATGGGCGGCAGGGTGAATCGGCCATTGGCCTCGAGCTCGCGCCGGATGGACGTCGTCGGGCGGCCGAGCCGATCCGCGAAGGCCTGATAGTTCGTGTACGAAGCGTCGAGGAGGAGGAGGGGGGAGGCGCTGCCTCCGGCGGCGCCACAGGTCGCCGCGATCGCCAGCTCCATCGCCTGGCTGCCTCCATCCGTGATCTGCGCATGAAGACCGTCGCTGTCGAAACCGCTGGCCTCCAGGATCCGTAGGAATGCCCGACGTGCCTCGGGCTCGCCCACCGTGCTGGTGTAGCGCACGACTCCGTCGGCGAAGGGCTTTCCAGGCTGGCCGACGGCGCACAGGCGCTCTACCATCGCCGGGTGCATGGGCAGGGAGACGTTGCCGATGGCGACGTTGACCGCGCGTACGTCGTCGCCGCGCTCCTGAAACAGGATCGAGGCGACGCGGATGGCCGACGGCTTGCGCGCTCGGGCGTGTTCGCTGAGTCGAGGCTCGTTCATGTGTCTCCGCCGCTGATTACCGGATCTGTTTGATCATAGCCGAGGCGAGGTCCCTAGAAAAGGAAGCGACGACGATGTCCGCAAGAGTCTCGACCGCGATGACCCTGATCCTGCTCCTGTCTGCGGGGAGTGTGCAGGCCAAGCCCATCGACAAGCGATTCGAACAGAGCTTCGACGTCGCCCCAGGCGCTACGCTCCATCTGGAGCACGGGGACGGCGACGTCACGATCGAGGCCTGGGAGCGCGATACGATCGAAGTCGTGGTCCGCTACCATTATGACGTCAAACGCTGGGCGCTGGGCGGGGAAGAGCGCGATTTCGAGATGAAGTTCGATCAGCGCGGCGATCATGTGTACGTGGCGGAGCAACCCACGGGCGGCGGCGTCTCCGTGGGCGTGCACGCCCGCATCCGCAAGGAATACACCTATACCGTCAAGGCGCCTGCCTATTGTGTTCTCGATCTGAAGGGCGAAGATGGCACGGTCCAGATCGCGGACATGCAGGGCAGCCTCGAGTTGACGAGCGATGACGGAGACATCGATCTCTTCCAATGCTCGTTTGCGCGGGCCGAACTGAGCGTCGAAGACGGAGAGATCACCGTGAAGAGTTGTCGTGGTGATTTCGAAGTCGAATGCGACGATGCCGATCTCGACTTCGAGGACTGCGAAATTGCCCTGCTGCGCATCGAGATCGAGGACGGCGATGTCGACCTCGATCTCATCGCAGGACCGGAGGTCGATTGGGAGATTCGCTCCGATGATGGCGATGTGGATCTCGACTTCGCCGGCGATCTCTCGGCCAAATTCAGCCTCGAGAGCGACGGAGGAGACATGCGGCTCGACATTCCCGGCCTGCTGGATGTCGAAAAGCGTCGCCACTCGCTCGCCGGGGTGCTACGGGAGGGACGAGGGCAGGTGCGGATCCGAACTGAAGACGGAGACATCCGCGTCCGTGAACTCTCCACGGGCGGATAGGGGCGCTTGCGCGGTCCAGCGCGCAGTTCGTAGACTGGTGAGAGCCCCCGACCGGTCGGCCGCGGTCGTTCCCCACCAAGCAACTCGGCGGCCCCTTCCCCTCTGAGAAGGTGGCTCCCATGCGGATCTTCCCGGCGTTCTTCGTCGCCGTTCTTCTTTCGCTCTGGATCATCACAGCTTCGCAACGTGACGATGCGACCCGATCGGTCGAGCTCGGCCGTCCCGACAGCAGCGCCCTCCAGGCGCAGCTGGCCGAGCGCTGGTCACGCAGAGATCCCCGGTCCACCGAGGCGCTCGAGCTGCAGCGCTCCATGCGACGCCTCCGCCAGAAGACTGTGCAGCGCCACCCGCGCGAGGAGAACCCGGGTGTGTTCCGCGAGGCGCTCGCGCAGATCAAGAGCCGCGCCGACGGGACGACCTACGAGGCCAACTACAAACTCGACGCCCTGCGCACGGCCAAGCGGCGTCCGCACAAGGGCGCCGGCCTTCTTCCCTGGACCGAGCGGGGCCCCGGGAATGTCAGCGGCCGGGCGCGCGCCATCGTCGCCGACGCGGCGGATCCGAGCGGTCAGACCTGGTTCGTCGCCACGGTTGGCGGAGGCATCTGGAAGACCAGTAGCGCCGGCAGCAGCTGGCAGAACAAGAGTCCCGAGCTCGGCACTCTGTCGACGACCTGCATCGCCCAGTGTGTGTCGCAGCCACTCGTCCTGTACGTCGGAACGGGAATGGGCTACGGGCGGATCGTCGATCTCGAGGGCAGTGGCATCTGGAAGAGCATCGACGGCGGCGAGAGTTGGTCGCAGCTCGCGTCGACAGCTTTCGGTCAGATCCTCACCGCCATCAACCGTATCGTCGTCGATCCGGCCGACCCCGACGTCGTCGTCGCCTGTAGCAACACTCCTTACAGTCATCTGGGAACCAAGGGCGGCTCGCGCGTCTCCGGCATCTTCCGCAGCGTGGACGGGGGTGTGAACTGGACACAAACGTTCGACAGTGACGCGGTCTTCGGCACCGCGACCGACAACCGCGTCCAGCAGATCGTCGCGGACCCTGCCAACTTCCAGCGCCTGTACGCGACGGTGAACGAAGTCGGCGTGATCCGGTCCGACGACGGCGGACAGAGCTGGACGGTGTCGGTGAACGACTTCGCCCTGGTGAGTGACATCGGCAATCCGCCCGGCGGCGGCCTCGGCCTCTCGGGCATCAGCGTGCGCACCGAGATGGCCGTCGCGGCGTCGGATCCGCAGCGACTGTACGCGGCAGTGGAGCGTCCGAGGGGAATCGCCGATCTCTACATGAGCGCCAATGGTGGAGACAGCTGGGATCTCCTCCCCGACACGGGCGTCGATCCAAACTGGTTCAACAATGCGGGTATCTCGGGATCCCTCGGCTATACCGCGGGATGGTTCGACAACACGATCGCCGTCGATCCGCGCGACGAAGATGTCGTCTTCGTGGGCGGCGTCAACATGTACCGCATCGAGGTGGATCCCGTCGCGAAGACTAGGCTCGCCTCGCCCATGGCCTGGTGGATTCCGAATGGCAATCTTCCCGTCGTCCATGCAGACCATCATTGGATCGCAACGATTCCGCAGGGGGTCTCAGGCCTGTGGCTCGTCGGAGCCAACGACGGAGGCGTTGCGCTCTCCACCGACGGCGGAACCAGTTGGACGAACAAGCCCGGCATCGGTTCGACGCAGTTCTACGGGGCGGACAAGGCCCCCGGCGCCGACCGCTACTTCGGCGGCATGCAGGACAACGGGACGTGGATGAGCGGACTGAATCCGACGGCGGGCACGAACTGGAGCTTCTTGCTCGGCGGCGACGGATTCGAAGTCGCATGGCATGGGAGCGATCCCAATCTCATGCTCTACGGCTATCAGTTCAACGGCATCGTGCGATCGACGGACGGGGGAGCCAGCTGGACCGCGGTCCCCGAGGCGACCTTTCCGACGGTCCTCGGCGCGGCGGGCGCGCCGTTCATCACGAAGTTCGCGAACAACAAGCTCGATCCCGATCTCGTGTTCATCGTCGGCAGCACGGGCGTGCGTCGCAGCGACGACTTCGGGGCGACATGGACCAACCATCCCGTTTCCGGCAACTGGCTGGGGCATCGGCCGTTCGACAATGTGGAGATCTCCGAGGCCGATCCACAGGTTGTCTGGATCAGCTCTCGCATGGGCATCGATCCCGGGACGAATCAAATCGGAGGCATCCACGTCTCCACGGACGGGGGGCTGGATTTCAGCGATATCTCGGCGAACTTTCCTCCGAATCTCTGGGAGTCCTCAGGCATCGGCACACATCCCACCGACGGCGCGATTGCCTACTTTTTGTTCTCGGCGCCGGGCTACGCAAAGATCGTGAAGACCGTCGACTTTGGGCAGAACTTCGTCGACATCACTGGCTTCGCTGGCGGGAGCAGTACGATCGGATTTCCCGATGTCGCCGTCTTCAGCCTCCTGGTCATGCCGTATGACAGCGACGTGATCTGGGCGGGCACCGAGATCGGCCTCTTCATCTCCGACAATGGGGGCGCGAGCTGGCAGTTCGCGTCCGATGGCCTACCGCATGTGGCCATCTTTCAGCTGCGGATCGTCGAGGACCAGGTGCTCGTCGCAACCCAAGGGCGTGGCATCTGGAGTGTGACACTCCCGGAGCTGCAAGACGTCGTTGCCCCGGTGGTCACGCTCGCGCCGCGCTTGCTGCCCATGGTCCAGCGGCCGACGGGCGAACTCCCCATCGAGGTGGATCTGCGATCGCCCTACGATTCCACGCTCGTTTTCGTCAACGATGTAGCATTTCCCATCCTCGCGGCCAATGACTCCACGGAGACCCTCAGCATTCCGATTCCGATCACCCAGAGTCAGACGATTCGCGCGCGCGTGGTGGCCTTTCGCGATGGGCGGGCGTATCCCACGCCCGAACGAGAGGCCGATGTCTATCCGATCACCGCTCTGAATCGCTACGAGTACGACATGGAGGATACCGGAAGGAAGACCGAGTTCAACCTGAGCGGATTCAACATGGTACGTATCGCTGGATTCTCCGATCGTGCCGCGCATACAGCGCACAAATATGCGGCAGGTATCGAATTGAGCATGCAGCTCCGCAATCCCATCCGCGTGGCCAATGCGAACGCGCTCATGACCTATCGCGACATCTGTCTCGTGGAGAAGGGCGCGGCCAATGCGACGCATTACACCCATCCCAACTTCTGGGACTATGTCATCGTGGAGGCGACGAACGACGGGATCCACTGGATCCCGCTGATCGACGGCTACGACTCTCGCGCACATCCGGTCTGGAGCAATGCCTACGACCAGAATCCCGACGGGCAGGGCGGATCGAACACGACGGGGACTCCCGCCATGTATGTCTCCCATGAGATCGACCTGCACGACAGTTTCGATCCAGGCGAGCTGATCTTCCTTCGCTTTCGGCTGTACTCCGATTCTGGCGTGACGGCGTGGGGGTGGGCCATCGACGACCTGTTGATACAGCCGCAGGGCGTGGGGCTCGGCGAACCCGCGGATCAGCCGCCGGTCGAGCCAGCAATGCAGGTGACGGAACTCCGTCCCAACACACCCAACCCGTTCAATCCGCGGACGACCATCGCCTTCTCGCTGGCGCGCCGGAGCCGCGTGCGGCTCGGTGTCTACGATCTCGCGGGCCGTCTGGTGCAGGAACTCGTCGCGGGGGAATCGTTGGACGCGGGTCCGCATGCGCGCGTCTGGGAGGGCGTCGATGGGCGAGGCCGTGCTGTGGCCAGCGGGGTCTATCTGTATCGGCTGAGCACGCCGGACTTCGAGCGGAGTCGCAAGATGGTCTTGGTGCGCTAGGGGGATGTGCATGAGCCCGAATCGAGCGAAGCGTGACATCCTCTCGTTGGTCGACCGGCCCGAGCTTTCTCGCCACGCTGCTCCTGACGGTTGACCTGCTCGTACCCTCCGTTGCCTCAGCGCAGATCGAGCGGGCAGCACTGCGTTGACCCGCACGGGGCGCCCGCGTAGGCTCTGTCACCCCGACGGCGACAGGAGCTCCGGTTGATCGGCAAGACCCTCGGCCCCTATGAGATCACCGCCCAGCTCGGCAAGGGCGGCATGGGCGAGGTCTATCGGGCTCGTGATCCGCGGCTGCGTCGCGAAGTCGCCGTCAAGGTCATCCGAGCCGACCTGGCGGGAAGCCAGGACTCGCGCCGCCGCTTCGAGCGCGAGGCCCGTTCCGTGGCCAAACTCAATCATCCGAATATCTGCACGCTCTTCGATGTCGGCAGCGAGGGAGAGATCGCCTATCTCGTGATGGAGCTGCTGGAGGGGGAGACGCTGGCCGCACGGCTGAAGCGAAGCCGACCTCCGCGCGATCAGATCCTCCGCTGGGCGGCCGAAATCGCCGCGGCGTTATCGGAGGCGCACACGCACGGCATCGTCCATCGGGATCTCAAGCCCAGCAACGTCATGCTCACCGCCTCGGGCGTGAAGCTGCTCGATTTCGGCCTGTCTCACGCGATGGGTTCGTCGGAAGCTTCTCTCGCGGAGACATTGACTGCGTCCCTCAGCGCGCTGGATGAGGGGAAACTGGTGGGCACTGTCCCGTACATGGCGCCCGAGCAATTGGAGGGCAAGGCCGCGGACGTGCGCTCCGATGTTTTTTCCTTCGGTGCGGTCCTCTACGAAATGCTGACGGGCAAGCGCGCGTTCGATGGCAGCAATCTGGCCGCCGTGGCCTCCGCGATTCTGACGCAGGATCCGCCCAGCGTGTCCACGGCGGAGCTCGGCCTCCCACCCATTCTCGCCTCGCTCGTGCGTCGCTGTCTCGCCAAGGATCCCTCCGCTCGGTGGGAGTCGGTCCGCGACCTGGAAATCCTGTTCCAGGAGTTGAGCCAGCTGCCGCCGTCCGCAGCGGATTCTCATCAGCTGCGCACGGCTCGTCGGTCGCCCTGGCTCCCCTGGCTGATAGCAATCGCTGCCGCGGCGGCTCTTACCGTGTCGATCGTGCTGCCGCGCGGATCGTCCACGCGCCGTAGTCCCGAGCTGCCGATCCGCTTCACCATCGCACCACCGTCGGGAGTGGAGTTTCGGTACAACTTCGAAGGTGACTCCTTCGCAGTGTCTCCCGACGGCAGAACGATCGCCCTGCTCTGCAACGAGGTAGGGCAATCGCAGAGCTTCATTGTGTTGCGGGAAGTCCAGTCGCTCGGAATACGGCGCCTCGCGGGAACAGAAGGCGCGAACTCCGTTATCTGGTCTCCAGACGGGCAATCCATCGCGTTCTTCACCGGCGATTCGCTCAAGCGGATCGCGCTCAGTGGGGGAGCCCCCGTCGCCATCTGCGAGCTACGAGCCGGCGGCGTCAAGTCCGGCAGTTGGGGGCAGACAGGTTCCATTCTCTTCTCCGCCGTGCAGGGGAATGCCATCTACCGCGTGGAGGCATCTGGTGGAACCCCCAAAGTCGTCGTCGAGGCCGACAGCTCGACCGAGGACTGGCGCGTGTCGTGGCCCTTGTATCTGCCCGACGGAAGGAGCTTCCTCTACGTCTCCGGGCTCGGGGTCGGCGGCGGCACGCTCAAGCTCGTGACCCCCGGCTCTCCACCGCGAACGCTGATGGCGTGCACCTCGAAGGTCCAGTTCAGTGAACCGGACCTCTTGGTCTTCGCCGACGCGGGTTCGCTTCTCGGCCAACGATTCGACTGGAAGTCGGGCCACGTACTCGGAGGGGCATTTTCCGTCGCGGACTCGGTCGCGTTTTTTCTCTCCACCGGTAGTGCGCAATTTGGCACATCGGCCGCCGGCACATTGGCGTACCAGTCGACGAGCGATGAGTGGCGCCTCGTATGGTTCGATCGGACGGGTCGGGAGCTGGCAACGCTGGGTACGCCCGGTCCCTATCTCGACATTCGCTTTTCCGAGGATGGTAAGGTGCTGTGGTTTTCCCGTGCCCGGCCGGGGATAGGAACCTTCGACGTGTGGAGCTTGGACATCGTTCGAGGCGTGGAGTCCCGATTGACCGGCGCCGTGGCAAGCGAGTTCAGCCCGCTTCCAGTACCTGCCCTGGGCTCGGTGGTGTATAGCGCCGCCATCAGAGGAGTTCCGCAGCTCGTCGCTCGCATGCTGGACACGGATGAAGAAACTCTGATCCTCCCATCTGCGGGATTTCAAGTTGCGCGCGGGGTCACGCCAGACGGCGGTACCCTCCTCTACGTGGAGAGGAGCGAGGAGAGGAACTTCAGCCCGATGGTTCTCGACCTCGCCACGCGACAGGCGCCGACGTTGCTGCTGCCTGCTGGCGTGAGCGCTAACCATGCGTGCCTCTCGCCGGATGGCCGCTTCGCGGCTGTGATTTCCAACGAAACCGGAAATCCCGAGCTTTACGTCATGCCCTTTCCCGGGCCGGGTGCCAGGCAACGCGTGTCCGCCGCCAGGGCGCAGAAAGTTCGCTGGGCCCTCGACGGCAGCGAGATCTTCTACATTTCGCCACGAGAGGGTCTTCTTGCAGTCCCGGTGATCGCTTCCGCGACGCTCTCGCTTGGCGAGACCGTCCAGCTGATTCCTGCTGAAATCACGGCGGACTGGCTGGGCTTCGATGTGACACCCGATGGACGGCGGATACTCGCCATCATCCCGTACATCGATGCGAATCGGCTGCCACTCACCGTCGTGTTGAACTGGCCGGCAGGCGTCTAGCGTTCGAGCTGGCGCTGCGCTTGGGTCAGATGTGAAAGGCGACGCAGAGCAAGCTTTGGCGGAACGAGAACGCGCGAGCTGCACTCGACCTCCGCGCCGCAGCATCATTATGCGTCCCCATCCGATCCGCGCGCGCCTGTCGTCGCGCTCCCGACGCCGAACCAGCCACCACAAGGCCACGCCTGAATTCCGCCTGCCCTGTGTCATGTGGACGGACCGGAATGCGTTTCTCTCCATGACGAGAATTCCCAAGGAGAGACGATGGAACAGCCAATTTCGAAGAGACCATCCCCGCTTCGCGCCGTCTGCTGCGCCATCGCGAGCCTGCTCATGGCGCCGATGGCGTCGGCCGCCACCTTCCAAATCGAGCTCGACTACATGGTGGAGACGGGCCCGGGGGCGCACTCGCACATGCCCAGTGCCGCCGAAATTGCCACGGTGGTTCAGATGTTCGCCTGCCAGGGCCACACGCTGATCGTCCAGGTCGACGACGCTCTGCCGCACCACGACCTGCTGCAGCTCGATCCGAACAACTCCAACAACTTCTTCGGCTACTCCGGCGAGCCCGACAGTTACGGCGCCTTGAAATCGACCTGGTACGACCATGCGGGCCAGTCCGGTTGGCATTACTGCATCTTCGGACACCGCTACGAGACCAAGGACCTGCAGGGAAACTACATCCCGTCGGGCAGTTCAGGCCTCGGCGAGATCCTGGGCGATGACTTCATCGTGACCATGGGCGGCTTCCTCGGCGAGGTCGGCTCACCCTTCGACCGCGCGTCGACTCTGGCCCACGAATTTGGGCACAATCTCGGACTGGGTCATTGCGGCAGCGGCGACTGTGAGTTCGTCGGGGACGGGATGCCCAATCTTCCGAGCATCATGAGCTACTCGTACCAGCTCGAAGGAGTTCGCTCAGGCATGGTGTGCAATGGGCTGGTTCCCACCGAGGTCGCGGGGCTCTTCAAGGAGATGGACTATTCCGGTGGCCGCATGTGCAGCCTCTGGGAAGCGCTGCTCGACGAGCCGTTGGGCACGACCATGACCGCTGTGGACTGGGACTGCAGCGGTGGCGTGAGCGGTTTCGTGGCGCACGACCTGAGCACCTCGGGCGCGGGGTGGTGCGACGACGCGGGTTTCATCGGGGTGATCGACGATCTCAACGAGTGGGCTTCGATCCAGGATGTCACGGCCTTCAAGTCCGCGGCCTCACTCGAGATTCTCCCCATGGCGAGCTGCATCACCGCCGAAGAAGTCGCGGAGATGCGCTCGATGAAGGCGTTCTGCGCGCAACCAACGGCAGCCACCGAAGCCTGCGTGAGCGCCAAGGCCTTGTTCGTGACGGCCGGTGCCTCGCCCGGCGGCGCGGATGGACGCTGCCAGAGCCCGTATCCGACGGTGGCGGGTGCGAATGCCGCCGCCACGAATGGAAGCGCGCTCTTCCTGCGGCCGGGCACCTACGACGAGACCGGCGTGGTCACGTTGAGCAAGCCGATGTGGATCTATGCCGTGAAGAGTGCGCTGATTCGGTAGCTGTGGGTTCTGGCCGCGCCCGCGCCAATCCACTTCCGCAGCGGAACTCCCATGTCATGCTCCACTCCCCGTTTACGTTTTTCTCTCTACGGAGGCCAGCCCCGACCGGTTGACTCCGCACCCGAGGAGGAACCATGCGTTCGACAAAGCAGCCGCGCAGGGGCCCGCGGCGCAACAAGGCAGCCGTGGCGAGCCTGCTGAGCCTTCTCATCGTGGCACCCGCAAGCGCCCAACTCTCGATCCTGCGCTCCAGCATCGACGCCGGCGGCGGTCAATCGAGCGGCGGCTCGTTCGGCCTCGGCGGCACGATCGGCCAGCCTGACGCCGGTCTGCACAGCAGCCGGCCACTCCGACTCGGCGGCGGGTTTTGGTTTGGCGGCTCCGGCACGGTCGTCGGTATCGACGATGCCGAACTACCAGAAGGTCTGCCCTCGGTGCTGTCCTTCGCGCTGCACGCGACCCATCCCAATCCATTCAATCCCGCCACGACGATCGCCTTCGACCTTCCCGAACCGAGCAGGGTCGAGCTACGCATTTACAACCTGCGCGGTGAATTGGTCAGCACGTTGGTTGAGCGCGAAATGCCAGCCGGTCGTCACAGCCTGAGCTGGCGTGGTCGCGATGGGCGCGGCGCTCTCGTCGCCAGCGGCGTCTACATCCTCAAGCTTGCTGCCGGACCGCACAGTGCGCGGCAGAAGATCACCCTCGTGCGCTGACGCGTGCGCCTCCGGAGTACTACCATGCGAATCCCGTCCCTCTTGCTCTCTCTCCTCCTGTACGTCGGCATTGCAGCCGCACAGGAAAGTCTGACCACGGCGTTCAGTTACCAAGGAGAGTTGGTTCTCAGTGGTACGCCGATCACCGGCGCTGCCGACATGCGCCTTTCGCTCTATGACGCCGAGAGCAGCGGCAGCGCCGTGGGTGCCGCCGTAAACTTCGACGGCATCAGCAATCCGCCGGTGGATCTGGCCGATGGGGTGTTCACGGTGAAGCTCGATTTCGGAGCCGCCGCGCTGAACGGCGATCGACGTTGGCTCAACATCCAAGTGCGCTATCCCGCCGGCAGCGGCAGCTATGTCACGATGAGTCCGCGCCAGGAACTGACGGGTGCGCCCTACGCACTCCAGACACGTGGTCTGTTCGTCGACGGTCAAAATCGCGTCGGCATCGGCACGACGACACCGGCTTGGCAACTCGACATGCTCGATGCCCAATCCGTGATCCGCATGACTTCGACGATTTCCGGCAATGGGAGTGTCATCGAACTCAAGAATTCCGGAATCAACCCCAGCAGTCTCGGCGCGATCAATTTCAACGACGCCGCCAGTACCTATCCCGGACAGATCTCCTATGAGAATCAAGGTGAGCACAGTTTGAACTTCCGCGTCGAGGGATCCGCGCCGATCAGCGTCACCAAGAACCGCCTCAATTTCTACGGCCAGAGTGCCGTGCTGTATGCGAGCGGCAGCGGCACTTCTGAGGCCGCCATCCAGGCCTATCAGTTTCAGACAAACGCCGGTATGGCGGGATACTTCGTCAACAACAGCAATTTCGCGACGGCTCACTTCCAGAACAATGGCACAGGCGAAGTTCTTTGGCTGCAACAGGGCGGCAGCGGCAGCAACTACATCGTTGCCACAAATGGGTCGGACTGGAAATTCTGGGTCGACAACGCCGGCGTGACACACACCAAAGCCCTGCAGATCCTCGGCGGATCGGATCTCTCGGAGAAGTTCGATGTCATCGATCCTGAGTTCGCGATGGAGGCGGGCATGACGGTGAGCATCGATCCCAATCACGAGGGAAAGCTCCAGGTCAGTCGCACTGCCTATGATTTCCGTGTCGCTGGCATCGTCAGTGGCGCGGGCGGTGTCAACCCGGGCATGGTCATGGGTCAAGCGGGGTCGGTTGCCGATGGCGAGCACGCCATCGCGCTGACCGGTCGCGTGTATTGCCTGGTGGACGCGGAGTACGGCGCCATCGAGCCGGGCGATCTGCTCACGACTTCCGACACGCCGGGATATGCGATGCGCGTCGATGATTCCGCACGCGCGTCGGGTGCGACCATCGGCAAGGCGATGGGGCGTCTGGACGGTGGGCGCGGGTTGGTTCTCGTCTTGGTGGGGCTGCAATGAAGAGTCCATCTTGAACAGCTGCGGACTCGCTGCGGAATGCCCTATGCTCAAGCCCTCCTCCTCGGCGAAAGGCATCGCATGAGCATATTCGCGCCCCGCAGCATCGTTGCAGCCCTTTTCCTGGCCGGCCTGATCTCGACCTCGCAGGCGCAGGAGCCTCTGAAGCCCACCGGCATCCTCCAAGCCGGCTTCATCGTCACTGCGGGCGTCTTCAACAGCGAGCTCTTCGCCCCCTACGACGTGCTGGAGCACAGCCGCTACCGAGATTCCGACAACTACATCGCCTGTTGGGTCATCTCACAGACGGGGGAGGAGTTGCGCACGGCGGAGGGAATCATCGTCAAACCGCATCACTCCTTCGAGAGCGCTCCACGCCTGGACATCGTCATCCTGCCCAGCGGCGAGAACTCCATGGAGGGCGACCTGGCCAACGAGGCGTTCATCACGTGGATTCGAAAGGCCATCGACGACGCCGACTGGGTGATGAGCCTCTGCGACGGCGCGTTTCCCCTGGCGGCAACGGGACATCTAGACGGTCGGGTGGCGACCACCTTCCCCGGCGATCGTGAGCGATTCGCCGCGGCCTTTCCGAAGATCGATGTGCGCTTCGATCTACGATTCGTCGTCGACGGGAAGTTCATCACCTCCGTCGGCGGAGCGCCAAGCTACGAGCCAGCCTTCTGGCTGGTTGAACATCTGTATGGGGTCGAACACGCGCAACGGACGGGGCAGGGTCTCGTCGTGGATTGGGACGCCGACTCGATCGAGCATCTCGTCGTCGACGCCAACAAATAGAGAAGCCCCGGACCACCGTCGGTCCGGGGCTTGACATCTCATGCAGACGGAATGCGTCGTAGGTAGTGTCAGCGGCTGCTGCCGTCGGCCACCTCGACATGATGAAGCAGGTGTTTGCCGAGCATCTTGGCGACCTCGGCCTCGGGCATCTCGAGCAGCGTCACTTTGATGTCCTTCTCCTTGCCGTAGTCATTCTTGACCGTGAAGGTGATCTTCGCATCCGGAACCAGCTGCG
>Ga0326597_10006724_pt1 | contig 15704 bp, 14 predicted proteins | sample RVTome_12_FD_203789 | JGI IMG/M metagenome (GOLD analysis project Ga0326597, IMG submission 203789) | Soil microbial communities from uranium-contaminated site in the Upper Colorado River Basin, Wyoming, United States - RVT100D185 | ecosystem: Environmental > Terrestrial > Soil > Contaminated >...
TCCAGTCCAGGGAGATCCCGTGGAGTCGCGCCGACGTCCTGGGCGGAGATGAGAGGGCTCATCAGAGTCACGAAGGCGCCGACTGCGAAGAGAAGAGTGCAAGATCGCCGCGACACCGGATGCCACGAGCCGTACATTAGAGGCTGTTGTGTGAGCTGGTTTTCAACAATGCACATTTGACTCGTTCACCTTCCACCGGACGTGACGTCGTTAGCTATGCCGGCGGAGGGACCTGATGGTACCGCGCGACCGTAACTGTTTGACTGTCTGCAGGATACCATGAGGCGCCCAGCAGATCACCCTGGATGAACCAACGCCCGCCACACGAACGCCTCGGCGTCAGTCGGAGGTGGGAAGGTTCTACCTGCCGACTGTAATTTCTTCCCACGCTATCCAGACGAAGGTGCCGTCTCCGACCGATTACCACCGACACTAGTACCCCGTCGCAGGGATTTTGATCGATTGAGTCGTCGTGCGCCCTCCCTGAGGGGCCGGTTGAATCGACCCTGGTCAGCGGAGTCCGATGCTGCGCCCGGGAACGCTCGCTGCGCTCCTCCGCCCTCTATCCCGCACGTCGGAGCGACATCCGTCACGCGGCAAGAAACGTCCGCATATTTCACGGCAACCAGAACGCGCTGAGCGGAAGAGGGCGTTCGTCGGCTCCGCTCGCGTTCCCGCCTGGCCCCTCGGGCTGGCATAGGACTCCGCCAACCAGGGTCGACTCAACCGGCCGGCGGAGTCGGATCGGCTCCGGGCGCCTTTCAATCAGTCAGAATCACTGCGACGGGGTACTAGTCGATGAGCGTTGTTCCACCCACCGACGGCCACTATGTTTCCCTTGGCGTTTCCCTTGTCGAGCCGACGCGTGATGGTGAACAGAACCCGCCGAAACGCTCGCTCGCATGTTCGGCTCGCCCCGTCGTGGCCTCTTGTCCTGAGGGCGCCTGCCAATACACCGACTGTGCCTTTCGATTCGATACTCCTTCCTGGTACCAAAGTGCCATTGCGGCGTCCAGCATATCGAGACGAACATTTGACCCCGTAGGAAGCCTGTGTTGTCACGAGCCAGTTTCAACGTCCGGCCGTTGGGAGGGTCGCCATGGGCACGGTCCAGTTGGGAGCGGCACGTGCCCTCTTCTGTGGCGCGGCGCGCCCGCGTTCAGTCAGCTGGCTGGCGCACATGACCTCATTCTCTTACCGGGTGGGGCCGGGAATCCCACCCATGTCTGCACCTGGGGTGGCTTCAAGGCGCTCCTGTCGGTACACATGTTGCGTCGGCCTGCACGGTCCGGGTGGAGAGTGCGCGGTTCAGCAGTGTTAGAGGGACCGCTGGACCTGAACGATTGTCTGCAGGCAGAGCGGGACTTCCGGGCGACTGCCCGTCCGGAGTAACGCGGCTCATCATGAGGTTCTCAGATGGACGGCACGCTCATCGAACGTATCCGCTCCGCGTATCTGGAAATGCCAGGTCTGTGTTTGACGCTTGAGCAGGCGCAACGACTGTTCGGCATCGAGCGCGTCGTGTGTCAAGAGGCGTTTGACGCGCTTGTTGAGATGAACTTTCTGTGTCTCACGACGACACGTCGTTATGCTCGACACTCGAGCGAGGGAACCGTGCGACGTCAGTCGCCCTCGGTACACACGGTACAGTTAAGGGTCAAATTGGATCGTCGTCAGTTGCCAGGTCGTCGGCTCATACTACGTGGGGGACGACGGGCGACTGACGTCGAGTCCGCCAGGCATTCCGAGGACAACGGCCTGCGCACGGCGAGGGCGCTGTGAGGTTAACCGGCGGCAGAGCACAAGGTCGGGATGACGACTCGTCGAACCCCGGAGTGTCTCATTGCTCGGCCGAAGCTCTTCGAAGCCGCTGGGAGGGGCATCCCCGACCGCCGCGCAGGCGCCTCCGCGTGACCGTAGGAGCTGCAAGAGTGTCTTTGGCCAGACCCTTGCCGTCGCCATCAGTAGAACGAGTGGGTGTCATCCACTCGCAAACGACGCGCGAGTTGGGACTCCCGGTTACAAGGGCGGCCGTCCGCGCAGGGCATTCGCGGCATAGGACACCACCATCAGGACGAGGAAGATCAAGAACAGTATCCAGGCGATGTTTGCGGAGGCACCCGCAATCCCCGAAAACCCGAGCACGCCAGCGATCAGCGCCAGCACAAGGAACAACAAGGCCATGTTGAGCATAAGGTCCTCCCTTCCGCGCTGCCCGTGCCAATCGGATACAGGGACACCTCCCGGAGTTTCTACGAGGTGCCCGCTGGCCACCACATCGTGTTCCTAGCTTCTCTGTCCGTCATGTGCGGGTTCGTGGGTCGCATCGTGGCCCACAACCCGAAGCGACTCCAACTGAGACACCATGCTCTTTCGTGATGGCCCTGGACTGGCGCATCACGTCCGTTTGCATGGGAACGATCCGGTGGCGGCGCTACGTGCGCTTCGCCTCCGGACTCGCGACAGCAGAAAGCGCCTTCTTGCCCATGTCCACGGTGCTTTCAGCGTACCGTTTGGCCTGCTCGCCCGCATCGTCAACGGCGCGGCGAACCTTTCGCTCGACGACCTTGGCTTCTTCTTCTGCGCGTCTCAACCACATTCGGCGTGTTTCTCGTCCCGACGCCGGTGCGAACAGCAGGCCGAGCAGGAATCCACCTCCTCCGGCCACCAGTGCGGCGGCGACACACGACAGCGTAGCTCGGGTACTCGACATCGCACACTCCTCATCACAACCTATTGGCGTTCGCATCTGACAACCAGGATCAGCACCGACGAAACCCCTTCGTCGGTGTCGGTCTTGTCAGCAAAGACCTTGCCCTCCATGTCGTCGTCGTCGAAACACGAGGAGAGGCTGCGCGGCGGTCGTATTCGTCAAGACTTGAGTAAGCAATCGGCGTGCCGTGACTGCCGCCAAGGAGTCGTGGTGCGAGTGCGTGCGTGGGCGCTGATGTCGGCCGCCGTTCAGCCGGCGGTGGCCGGCATAGCCTTCACGATCGACGGCGCTCCGGTGCGGCTGGCGCGTCGGTATCCTGGCGAGTGGCTGCTCGATCCTGGGCCGGTCGCGTTGGCCGAGGTCACGGTGGCGCAGTGGCCCGTGCAGGATGCGCGGCTCTGCGCCGGGCTGGTGCAAGACCTGTATTTGACAATGTCGCCCAAGCCTGGTGGGGAGCCTGACACGCCACACTATCCCGGACCGCTGCAGACGCGGACCATCGTCCGGAAACACGGGACGGGTCTCGACCTTGGCGTGACCTTCGCACACCTGGCGCTGACGGGCGTGCCGTAAGGATCCGAGCTGCTCGCGCAAGAAGCCGTCGGGTCTTCAGCCGCGGCCGACGCCCTCGAGGTACCTCGCGACTAGTCTTCCACCTTTAAGATCTCCCGCCGTCCGCCTTGAGCGCTGTCGTGATATCCCGCCATGATTCGGCCCGCCTCTTCGCTCGCGAACATCTTCTCCATCATCGTGAAGAAGACATCAGGGCTATCGACCTCGAACTCGCCGATAATCGTCCAGTAGGGCTCCCCGCTGACGTCGGTGAGAATGCGGCAGGGCTTGAATCCCATCTTCGACGCGAGGCCGTTGACGGCCTTGAAACGCTTGACCATGTCGCGGACTTTCCCGGGCTTGCAATGCAAGACGTCACGGACGATGTACATGCGGGCCTCCTTGAATGATGGATGCTCAACCGAATCCTACTCCCGGAGACCTCCGGAGACCAGTTGAGTTGACGCGCTTCGGGTCCTGTCGCTGGGTTTCCCCGCCCGCGCCACCCAACCGCGCAGAGTCCGCGCGGCGGGGACCCCGGGTCCTCGGCGACCAGAAAGACCCAGAAAGAACTGTCACTCGGAGGCGCCTGCGCGGCGGTCGGGGATGCCCCTCCCAGCGCCACCCGCCTCAAGGACGTCGTCAACTCAACTGGTTTTCGGGAGTAACCGAGACACACCGGCCCGCGCCACGTTGCCTGGTGTCGACCAAGTGCCCGACGCAACGTCAGACGCCCGATTCATTTCTTCCCTGTCGCGATGACCATCGGCTGCTCGACAGGTGTCGCGCCATCCACCACGTACGCTCGCCAGCTCCATCGAGTGTGGCGGGGCGTCCGTTCCGGTAAGGACCCTACACCGATTGGAAGACTGGCCGACTGAACAGATTGCGAGAATTGAGAGCACCGACGAAATTCCTTGAAGTCGAAGGGTGTTCAGGAAAGGGCTCACGTAACAGCAGCCCAGTTCGGCCAGTGATTTCGTTCCAAATCAAAACCGCCTGGACACGTCAGATCGGCTGCGGGGGCGGGCAACGACCGCGACGACTGCCGTCATTGCGCCAGCGCTGCGGAAATCCTTCTGCGTGCTCCCGGTTCGACGTTCACTTGCGCCGACCAGGTGCGATAGCCCTCCAATTCGATCCGGATGGTGTGTCGCCCTGGTGCGATGTCGGACAGCTGAAACGGTGTGGTGCTTACCAGCCGATCATCCAGATACACCTCCGCTCCCGCAGGGTTTGACTGGACGTATAGTGCGGCAACTGGGCTATCCGGGACCGCCTCCGCAGGTGTCAGCGATGCGCGCGGTCCCGTGGTGACGGGCTCAGGCTCCGCCGTCGCGCCGACCGTCTCGGTCGTCAGAGGTGCGTCATTGCGGGGGCGGACGATCGGTTCGTCGGTCAGTCGAGAGGGGGCGGGTCGAACGGGCGGCGGTTGAACCTCCGCGCGCGGGAGCTCGGCAATCACACGATTCGAAAGAGCAGAAATAGGAGACGGGACCGACACGCCCTGGGCGGCACCGGATTGCGTAACAACAGCGACGCCACCTGCGAATCCGACCACGAGTCCGACACCAAGCAGCACAGCCCCAATCAACCATCGATCCTTCGATGCTGCAGCGGGAGCAAACAATGAACGCTGTGCAGCCGAAGTACCGATCGGTGGTGTTCGTTCGGTCAATCGGTTCGGTTCGCTGGGCTCAGGCCATCCAGGGGCAAACTCAATCAACCGTTCACGCGGGGACGGCGGCTCGGGCAAGAACTCACTCAGCGGACCATGGGGGCGCACGTGAGGGTCCGTTACTGGCAGCTGATTCCGTGGATTCCGTGGATCTACGACCCCCATGCAGACACCTCCAGCGGGCCCAGCCGGACAACCAGGCAGCCTCAGAAGTTCGCAAACGCGAGGGGACGCCTGGTGTCACTGCAATACCGATGCCTGTGACCGGAGATGAGGGCTTGGGGCCAACCGTCGAAAACGATTCGTCAGGTCAACAGTATCTGCCGGGACCGCGCCCAAAATTACACGGCCCGACCGCCGGAGCGTCGTTCGAGGTGAAATCAATGTCGAACAGATCGCCGACGGTGCGCCCGCGCGCGTCCGGTTTCTCTCTCTCAAGGGGACATTTCTATTTCGCTAAGAACGGGGACATTTCTATTTCGCTTTGACACGGGTGCAGGGCGGAATTGACTCGTCTTCACGACGGGTATAACGTGGTGCCCTGCGTGCCTGAGGGCCGGTCGAGCTGCTCAGAGCGTCTGGCATCTCATCCGCGACACAGGTCCTCATGAAGCCTCGCAGCAAGGACGAGGAGGCTTGTCACATGCCCATCGCCCAACCGATAGAACAGTATCTCCATAGAACACGCGTCCCGTACTCCACCCTCGTGCATGAACGGGCGTACACCGCGCGACAAGAGGCTGAAGTCGCGCACGTCCCGGGTCACCGCTGGGCCAAGTCCGTCGTCTGTTTCATCGACGATAGCGAACCCATTCTGGCGGTTGTACCGGCGGACTTCATCGTGAACATGAAGGCGTTGCTTCACCTCACGGGGGCCAGGACGGTTCGGCTCGCCACGGAGAGCGAGCTCGAGTCGCTGTTTCCCGGGTGCGAGGCTGGAGCCATGCCGCCGTTCGGATTGCTGTTCGGACTGCGCACATTCGTGGATGTCACGTTGGCGTCGGAGCCGGAACTCGTCTTCAACGCCGGCACGTTCACGGATGCCATTCGTATGGATTACCGAGCCTTTGCGGATCTGGAGAAGCCACTCGAAGGCTCGTTCGCTTCATGGCACTGACGTTCGCGATGGCACTGACGTTCGCGCGGGTCGCCACCACCTGAGATCAGTACACCATCGCCTGTTGAGCTCCCGATCGTTCGCGGTGTGGGCTTCCGTCACAACAGCCTGACTCTCTGGCCAGTTGGCGCTCAGCCTGGCTCTGAGTTCTCAAGTTGACGACACCTCCTGGAGGTCGTCGATGGCGTCACGCTGCTGCGGGTTGATCCAGATCGCGAACACGACGACGGGGAACTGGACGGCTTGGGGAAGCGACGACATGCCGGCGAGCGTCGCAGAGGCCGCCAATGGCCACGCACGTCGCAATTCGGGGACGGCACAGCGTAGAATCGGCCCGTCGGACAGTGTCGGTCGAGCTACTGGACTACGGGCGAAGCCGCATGAGAAGCCATGACAAGTTATTGACCAGGGTCTGCTTCTGCGGCGTCGTGGTGCTGGGCTTCGTGAAGATGTTCGTGTTTTCCGCTGATATCCCGTGGCGAGCGAAATACCAGCTGTTCAGCGTCCCCGCCTGGACGTATCCTGGCGCCGATGCGCGGAATATACAGACCGCCGCCCGGTGCTTTCGAGAGGGCACGCCGATCTTCGGAAGCAACCCATGCATCATGGCCGGAAAGCCGGTCAAGGACACCTATCCCGAGGCCAACGTCTGGGTTCTCAACTACCCCTCAGTGTGGGTCAGGGGGTATGCGTTCTTCAACGACGACTCCGAACGCTTCTTCATGCACTTCTGGAACGCAAACACTCTGCTGCTGGCCGTCGGAATCCTCATCTATTGCTTCCGGTATAGCTACCTCTCGCTGCCCTTGCTGCTCTTCAGCCCCATCACGCTCCTCGTGATCGAGCGCGGCAACATTGATGCGACGACGTTTTTCTTCACCTTCGTGCCCCTGCTGGCTTTCGCATCGTCGCGGCGCTTGCAGTCATTCTTCATTGGCTTCGCCGCAGCATTGAAGTTGTTTCCGGTCTTCGGCTACATTGCCTTCCTGCGCCGGCGGAAGCCCTTCATCGGCAGAGAGGCATTGATCGGAGCGCTGGTCGCTGCGCCCATTGTTCTCTATTCAGTTCTGGAGCTGCCGAAGATACTCGAGGGAACACTCAATGGCTTCGAGGTGGCCTACGGTCTATCATCGCTTACGCAAGCGCCGACCTTCGACCAAGACGCACACCTCGCCTATCTATGCATGGTGGGATTCATCGTGCTGTGGATCGCCACACTGATTCTCTTTGCACGCAACGCGTTCCTTACAAAGGCCATCGACTCCGATCTGGGCGACCTGAAAGACATCGATCTCACCGCCCTGCTCGTCTCATGCTCGATCTTCCTGCTCACGTTTGTTGCCCTTTCGAACTGGGCCTATCGTCTGATCTTTCTCATTCCAGCGTTCGTAATTCTGGCTCGATCACGATCGATGCTGGCGACGACTGTTCGAGGACACATACTGGCGATCTTCTGGGTCCCCGTGATTCCCCAGGGTTGGATCATTGAGAATCTGCTCTGTTTCCCTTTGGCGATCGCCGCAAGCATCTTGTTTTACCGCGGCGTGTCTCTTCAGCTGGAGCGGTCGGAAGGGTACGGTCAAGTTGAGGCGACGGCTGGCAGAGTAGGCCGATGACTCTGGAGGTCTTGGTGGGCGCGAGCGCCGCCGCTAGGGCGAGGCCGGCACGACCGGACTGCGAAAACCGAGCACTGCGTACACGAATAGCGGGTCCGCTGTGTTTGTGGATCGGCGGAATGTGAAGCGCCACGCGCGTACCGCATCGAGCGCCGCGTCATCGAAGCCGGATGTGGGACTCAAGAGGCGATAGGCGCTCGGATCGGAACCGGCTGGCAATTCGATTTCGACCAGGACGCTCGCGTCGCCAATGGCCGTCGGAGGGTACGCAGGTACAACCAGCGATTCTATCTGGGGGAGATGTTCGGATGGAGGGCCCTGCACCTGGGGCGATACCCCAGTCGTGGGGCCGGCATAGAGGGTTGGGGCCCTAAACACAGCGGCCAGCAGTACCCGTGAAGCCACAGCGACGCGTCGATCCAGGCTTTGGTCCGTAGCGGGCTCGAACCGCCAGTCACGGACGGTTCGAACTAGCGTGTCGCCGTAGGGAGGCGTCGAACGAACGAGGTCGACGCGCGCGACGCGGCCGTCAGAATCGATCGCCAACTCCAGCACGACCTCACCACCGCCCACCGCCTCAAGGTTCGGTAACGGGAGCGCGCCGTCGCGCAGCCGCGGTGCTGTGGCCAGTTGGCCGAACGCGGTCGTGACGCCAGCGAAGCAGAGGACGAGGCACACGCCCGCGGCGCGGGCCGACCGATGACCGCGAGCCGAGAACTTCGTCGTGAGGGGACAGAAGGTCATGTTTGCCAGATTGGCGCAGCGCTCAACTCGCTCAGGCGCCGCTCGGTCGCCTGGCTCCAACGCGGGTGGTCGAGGAACTCCCGGCGACGGAGGTGGAGTGCCTGAGGGGGTGACTTCGGCGTAGGGGATGTCGGGGCGTGTTCGAATCAGCATCGCACTATCCTTGAACCAGCCCCACCGAGACATTACTACAGCGTCACACACGACGCGTCCGCCGGATTAACCGCACGGACCAGCAAGTGGCTGACCTCGAGGCGTACCTTCTGCGTGATCTCGATCGTGGGGTCGACGCCTGTGGACGAATCGGCATGGATTGCCCCTTGGGCGGGCCGGGCTCTAACCAGCGGCTCGAGAAGACGAATGTTCACGATCCTCGGCGACGACGCTTCCCCTGTCACATGTACGCGACGGCCGACGTGCTCGGCCAGCTCGTCGTCTGCCCCCTTTAGCAGATAGGCCTCGGTGACCGGACCCGGCTCTTGAGATCTCCCTCCAGCGGACTCGAGGTCCGTGAGGATGAATTCATCACCGGACGAGGTCAGACACCCGGTCTCGAATACGAGCGTTGGTGGAATCTCCGTCTGGCCGCATGCGATTGTCAAGCCCAGAAGACACGTCACGAACCCGATGCGCGCTGCCCTCTTCATCCTGTCCCTCCTCTTGCCCAATTAGTCAAGGAATCGTCTGACGATACCTGCTCTGTTCGCGCTCGCACCCGCCGCAGAGCCTACTCTCGGTCTTCACAAACAGGTTCGCAAGGTCCGCGCCATAGTGTGGAGGAACAATGGCGGGCCATTGGGCAGAGATCGGCGCAATGAGAGGGCACGGCTGACTGCTATGCGTGGCGTTCACCGGGTGCAGATTATGCAAAGTTGCCACAGGTCTGGTAGAGGCTACACACATGCCGCCGCCTGCCGACGCGCAGACTCACGCGAGGCAGGAAGGGGTTTCGCGAGTCCCCGGCTGGGTCATCGAGTGGCGGAGATATTGCATCGTCAGTCACGGGCTCGTGGCGATGCTGTAAGAACTTGCCCGAAGCGCAGTCGTCCGGATGGACGAGAAGACAGGAGGTGACGAAGTGCGCCACCAGATTGTAGGACTCATCGTATCCGTGGTCTGCCTCGGAGGATGTTCGACCGGCCAGACGATGGTTCCCTCTGAAACGACGACGTCAGAGGGACGAACCTTCGAGGCTCCCGCCGGCGCAGCAGTGGCGCTGGATGGCAATGTACTCGTACGGTTCATGAACGCCGACCCCACCAGTGCTGGCATGGACGTACTGGCAGACGGGGAGTCTATATTCGCGAATGTCGCGTTCCGAAAAACTACGCCGTACGTTGCAGTACCGATGTCGACGGCACGCTTCGACCTGCGCGAAGCGGGTACCACGGAGATCCTGTGGACGAGCCGACGCGGCCTGTTCTTTGGACAGCACTACACGATGGTCGCGCTTCCCAGGGAGAATGCCGTGAGGCTGCGCATCTGGATGGATAACCTATTCGCTTTGGAGCCCGGTCAGGTCAGAGTGCGAGTGATCAATGCAACGCCGAATGTCGACGACCTGCGCCTGTACGAGGCTGGCACGCAAACGCTGCTCGGGCGCGGTATCGATGCGGGAGAGGCGAATGCCTTCACCGACGTGGATGCTGGATCCCTGGAGATTCGACCCGTGAATCGGCCGGCCCCTCCTCGCTTGTCGCACCTGATGGTCGAGGCAGGTCGCTTGTATACATACGTTGTCGTCGGAGCCGCTGAGTTGGACCTCGTACAGATCGAAACCGCACTCGAGGACTACCCACAGTCCGCATAGATGAGCGGTCACTCGCGACCTTACAGGCGATGAAGGGCGCCGTGTGTGCTCGCAAGAGTCGCGCTGAGGCGCCAGAACTACCCCTGGCGTTCTCACGCCACTGTCCCGCGGAGGCGCCCACCCGCACCAAGCGGCCCCCTGGATTATCATTGAAGGTCTCTTGGGTCCAATGCCCTCGCGTGCAGTTGTGACTTTGCCCGCTTGGCTCATCTGCGGCCACTGCGGTCACGCTGGCCCGCGTGGCCCTCGGCGGGCGGCGGGACGGCAGCCTGCTCCATCGTGTGTCGTCGCGGGGATCAGAAGCGTTGGCTCTGCGTTGGTGACCACCATCTCCGGCGGCGGTTTGGTCTTACGCTACTCGCTCATGCGGTCGAGCTACTCGCGCGATGACACGCCGGTGTGCCGGGTAGAAACGAGGATTTGATTCCTGGAGGCCGATGACCGAGTCCTTGCCTCAATTGGTATGGACCTGTCGCTTGGACGGCAGTTGCGAGTACCTGGGTCCGCAGTGGGCAACCTACACCGGCGTGCCGCTCGCGAAACTCCTGGCCGCCGGGTGGTGGGAAGTCGTGCATCCCGAGGACCGCGAGAGCGTGTCTGCTGGGTGGCGGGCCGCCCGCGAGTCGCTTGAGCCATTCGACATCGAGTTTCGTGTTCGCGGTGCGAACGGGGACTATCGATGGTTCAAGGGTTCTGTGGTACCGATGTTCGACGAGGCGGGTCGGGCTCGGGAGTGGTGTGGCGTTGGCAGCGCCATCGAGGAACAACGTCAGGCGGCGGAGCGGCTGCGTCTCAGTGAGGAGCGGTTCAGGTCGCTGGTGATGGCGACCACGTCGGTGATCTGGAGTGTGGACCACGAGGGGCGGATGAGCGGGGTGCAGCCGTCCTGGTCGGCCTACACGGGACAGGACGAGCGACGCTACCAGGGGTTTGGCTGGGTCGACGCCATCGCCCCGCGTAACCGGGAAGCGGTGCTGCAGGCGTGGGAGCGCTGTCGGACGGAGGGGACCATCTGGCAGGCTGAGGGCCAGCTGTGGCATGCCAATTCTGGGGGGTATCGCCGCTTCGAAGTACGAGGGGTGCCGGTCGTGAATGGCGACGGCTCGATTCGGGAATGGATCGGCAAGTTCATGGACGTCGAGGAGGAGCGCCAGGCGGAGCAGCGCATCTACCGGCTGCTGACGGAAGCCAAAGAGGAGTCGCGCAAGAAGGACGAGTTCCTGTCCACGCTATCGCACGAGCTACGGGGGCCGCTGGCCCCCATCAGGAACAGCACCCTGATCCTGCAGCACGCCGACCTGGATGAGCCGTTTATCGAGGCGCGCGACGTCATCGGGCGACAGGTCGTGACCATGACCCGTTTGGTGGACGATCTGCTCGATCTGAGCCGGATCGAGACCAGCGCCCTGGAGTTGCGTCGGGAGCCGGTGGAACTGGCCGCGGTGCTCCGTCTGGCCGTGGAGATGGTTGATCCGCTCCTGGCGGAGGCGGGCCATGACCTCCGGATGAGGCTGCCCGCGCACCCGATCCGTCTCGAGGGCGATCCGGCGCGGCTTGCCCAGGTGTTCTCGAACCTCCTGACCAATGCCTGCAAGTTCACGGACGACGGCGGTCGAATCGACCTCGAGGCCAGTGGCCACGATGAGGTGGTCGAACTGCGGGTTCGGGACTACGGGGTCGGTATTGCCCCTGAGCACTTGCCTCGACTCTTTGAGCGCTTCTTCCACGCGACGTCGTCGACCCACCGTTCCCAGTCGGGGCTCGGGATCGGCTTGTCGCTGGTCAAGGCGCTGGTCGAACGGCACGGCGGTACGATCACGGCCCACAGCGCCGGAGTCGGCATGGGCAGTGAGTTCGTCGTGACCCTCCCGGTTGCGCCGACATCGTCGGCGGCTGAGGGCGGGCTCGCGCCAACGGACGTGACGCCGCCAGTCGGTAAGGCTATGCCACGCGTACTCGTGGTCGACGACAACGTGGACAGCGCCGTGACCCTGGCGACATTGCTGAAGCTGAACCGATTCGATGTCAACGTGGCCTACGACGGCGCCTCGGCACTCGACGCCGCGTCTGACTGGCGCCCCGACGTGGTCTTGCTCGACCTGGGCATGCCAGGCATGGATGGCTACCAGGTGTGTCGTCGGCTCCGCCAGCGCAACCCGGAGGGGCACCTGCTGGTGTTCGCGCTGACCGGCTGGGGGCAGCCGCATGACACACAACGCACGAAGGCGGCCGGCTTCGATCACCACCTCACCAAACCGGTTGACCTCGCGCGTCTCTTTCAGCTCCTGCCCCCCTGACCTTACTTGATAGGTGGTGGGCTCTCAGGGGCGTTCTCGCGGCGTGACTCTGCCCGTCGATCGGCGGCGCCTGCGCGGCACATCGAGACCGATGAAGGGCACCTGACGATCCATGGTGCCGGCACGATCGCGAAAACGCTCAGAATCTAGGGTTGAGGGCGAAGCCAAACGACCAACCCTTCCTTGGTCGATCGATCGGGTGGGCGAGGCGTACCTCTCCAATCACGGCGCCAAACAGGTTTACGCGCGTACCTAGTCCCACCGTGCGAACCACGTCGCGACTGCCGCCGAGGAAGGCCGGTCGGGTCTCGGATGTCCACGCCACGCCCGCATCGGCGAACAAGAACAACTCGGCGGGCACGGGCCCGTAGTCCAATTGACCTGTGAACGCGCCCACGAGAGGCGCCCGAACTTCGAGATTGCCTACCAGTAGACGGCTCCCGATCAGCCGGTCGTATGCCGGGCAGGCGCCCGGCGAACCGCCAACGCAGTCCCCGGCTCTGAACGAATCAAGTTCGTACCCGCGCACGAAATTCGGGAAGCCAAGGGACAGGGGAGTCAGTCGTGGATGTTCCGCGTCGCCACCGTAACGGCCGTAGTGCAGAATCCGACCCGCGAGCGTCCAGGGGCGGATCGGCATCGCGTACTGGCGATAGTCAGCCAGCACGTTGGCTGTCGAGATTGCTCCGAGCCATGGTGCGATCTCGAAACGAGAGCGACGGCCGAGTATCGGGCTCGTGGCGCCGAATTGCGAGGTGTCATAGACAAAGGCCGTGCTCGGCTGAAAGATCATGAGTGCGTCGGGCGCATCGAGCGCGCGAGTCTCCTGGTTGACGAGCGTGCCGTCTGCCAGTGAGACGGTCGTCTCGACGGTTCCACTGACGGCAAGCTGGCGGACACCGCCAGAGAACTCGACACGATTCGCGCGGTTGAAGGGATAGACGACCAGCCCGGACAGTTGCCGATCCGTCTGGCGAATCGTCTGGCGCTCCTCGACCACGAACGTCTGTCCATTCGCTTCGGTGATGGCCGTTCGCCCGAATCCCGAGACGTAGGGAACCTGGCCGCCGCTGAGGCCCCACTGCCACCGTGACGACTGGTTCAGATAGCTCGCCTGTCCTGCAAGGTTCTCGAATCCGCCGTTGATCTGGACCTGCGTGGCGAGGCTGTGTCGGCCAAGCATGTCGCCGAAGAGAAATGACACACCGCCCCCGACGAATGCACCGAAAGGATCCAACCCTGCGGAGACGTAGGGTTGTCCGACGGACTCGAGCGAGAGCCGTGGATGATACGGCTCGTCCGGGAAGGTTGTTCGTTCAGGCAACCCGATCTCTGGAGAACTCAGCCTCGTCACCAGTCCGCCATCGCGTCGGATGGCTGGTGGGAGCGTCGTGGTCGCCACTGCCGAGTAGGTCGATCCATGATCACGTCCAGCGAGTTCGCGAGGGTCGTCGATACCATGGATACGATAGCCGCCGTTGCGAAATACGGAGAATGCGACGGCGTCCGAAGACGCAGCTACCGTCAACGCGGGGCTGAGGGCCGTGATTCCCGCGATGCCGGTCGACACATTGGTTACGCGCCGGAGACGACTCTCGGCTGGCCAGGTGCGATAGATGTTGGTGATGCCGTCGGGATCGGCAAGAAAGTAGAGGCTGCGGCCGTCACTTGCCCATCTCGGGTTGATCTGGCGTCCAGTATCGAACGTGTGAAGGGGCGAGATGTATCCAGACTCGACGTCGAGAAGCGCAAGCCGATATGCCCCGAAGGCCAGACGGTCGGTATCCGACGTGAAGCGATCCGTGACGAACGCCAGACGGCGCCCGTCCGGCGACCAGTCCGGCTGGATATCCGTATATGGGTCGCGGGTCAGACGTCGTAATTGCGCTGAATTGAGGTCGTACACGAACAGGTCCGTGAAGCCGTGGATATTTGCCGAGAACGCCAACGCGGTCCCAGTGGGTGACCAGGTCGGCGTCGTGACCTCCCCCAGTGTCGGCAACGGGATCTCTCGTCGGTCGCCTTCCTGGTCGGGATCCAGGAGGACGAGCACGGGTTGCCCCTTTCGTACGGCCGTGACGGCGAATCGTTGGCCGTCTCGGCTCCACGCGCCGGCCGAGTCGACAAACTGCAAGTTGTCAAAGTGCGGGTCGGTGGCGGTTTCGACAACCTGCCGCAGCACGCGGCCTGTGTGGGCATCGGCCAGATAAAGGTCAACCGAGAAGAGGTCACGTTCGGAGAGGAACATCAGACGGCTGCCGTCCGGGCTGAGTGCCGGACCGACGTTCGTCCGTCCACCGCCCTGTTCCTCCGTGATGATGGTACGACCGGTCTCGTTGACTGGGGTGGTGGCCTGGAGTACGGCATCGTAGTCTGCGGCGATCGCCTGGTGCCAGTCCTGTCCGAGAACGGCGGCGTCGACGCCCAGTACGCGATTGAACGCCTCATCAAGCGAGCCGTCGCGTTCCGCCGCGGCGAGAAACACCTTGCCAACGGCCTCCGTTCCCCAACGACCACCGACAAAGGCCCACAGCGCGTGTCCGTACCGGTAGGGGAAGTACTCAGGACTCGAGAGGTCGTCGATGGTCGGGAGGTCGTCGCGCTGCAGGGCATCGCGGAGCCACATGGCTGTCTGCCCGTCCCTGGGTCCGAGGGACAGATATTCCGCCATGCCCTCGATGCACCAGAGGGGCAGCCGGTTGGCACTGCCCCCCATCGCGCCGAGCGCGTCGTACTGGAACGCATGAACTAGTTCGTGGCCCAGTACGTGATCCGTGCCGGCGAGCGGACCGGCCATCGGCATGACGATACGCCGCTTGAGACTCTCGGTGACGCCACCGGTCCCGACGCCGATCGCGCCTCCGACCACACGCGTTTGCTCGAAATGCGGGTGGCTCTCATAGAGGATGAGCGGCTGCTGTCCACTCAGCCCACGGTCAAGTGCCGCCCGGTTGCGTGCGTACCAGCGTTCGGCCAGCCTCGCCGCAAGCTCGGTGGCCTCCCGCTCAGCAGGGTAGTAGTAGATGTCGAAGTGCTCGGTGTGCATCACCGAGAACTCCAGGTGCTCGTACTGGACCTTGTTCTGTCCGAAGTATTGCGCGTCCACCGGTGTCGTCATGGCGAACCACGCGGAGCCTGCCAAGCCGAGCATGATCCGCCGTGCCGTACCGCCCATGA